>Ga0302324_100018082_pt1 | contig 13926 bp, 16 predicted proteins | sample Palsa_T0_1_FD_201949 | JGI IMG/M metagenome (GOLD analysis project Ga0302324, IMG submission 201949) | Peat permafrost microbial communities from Stordalen Mire near Abisko, Sweden - Palsa_T0_1 | ecosystem: Environmental > Terrestrial > Soil > Palsa > Peat permafrost | place: Sweden: Abisko... | reverse complement strand
CGCGCCAGTGATCCTGTTTCGCAGACTTACCGTGCGTAACCGCCGAGCATGGTAGGTTCCGTTTACTGCATACTGCTTCGAAAGCGGCAATGTTCAGGAAATCTTCCGGCAGAGTACGACAAGCACCGAAAAGTCGTTGGGATCCTCGTGGTACACAACGTCTGCTTTGTGGTATTTTGGCCGGAACGCAGGCACCGGCGCCGCGCGTGCCCACCTGCGCGCTCACGGGCGTGCGGAGGGTGAGATGTCCAAACATAGGCGTATCGATAGCAAATCGTGACCGTCCGGCTTCGGGTCCTTAACAGGCCTAACTTACGCTCCTGGCAAACCCAGCGCCTGGGGGCAAGCCCTACCCGGGCAAGCCGGAGGCGCATCATCAGCACAGCCAAGGAGCGCAATTGATGTTTCGGAACAGACGGCGGCCGCGCATCGCGCGGATCGCGGTGGCCGGAGCGGCAGCCCTGCTCGCGGTCGGGATCGCCGCGTGCAGCAGTAGCAGCAGCTCGGGCGGCGGCTCGTCGACGGCATCGTCGACCGCAACCCCGTCCTCGACCGCCGCGGCGGTGGCTGGCGGGACCGCGACCTACGCTCTCCCCGCGGGCGTGACCCTGAACTACATCTTCCCCTTCGTCCCGCCCGCGAGCGCGAACGAGTACAACACCCTGGGCTTCCAGGAGGTCATGTACCGGCCGCTGTACTACTTCGGCGGCGAGAACAACTCGGTGGCGGTGAACTACCCGCTGTCGACCGCGGACGCCCCGGTGTACTCCAACGGCGACAAGACCGTGACGATCACGCTGAAGGCCTGGAAGTGGTCCAACGGCGAGAGCGTCGACGCCCAGGACCTCGTCTTCTGGCTCAACATGATGGAAGCGCAGAAGTCGAACTACTACGGCTACGTGCCCGGCCTCATCCCGGACAACCTGGCGTCTTACAAGGCGACCGGGCCGGACACCGTGGTGCTGAACCTGAAGAGCGCCGTCTCCAGCATCTGGTTCACCTACAACCAGCTGGCCGAGCTGACCCCGATGCCGATGGCGTGGGACGTCAGCAAGGCGGGGGCCAAGGCGGGCAGCGGTGGCTGCACGACCGACACGGCGGCCGACAAGTGGGCCAAGTGCGACGCGGTCTACACCTACCTGTCCGGCCTGGCCAAGAACGCCAACGGCTACGCGTCCAGCCCGATCTGGGGCGTCGTCGACGGCCCGTTCAAGCTGAGCTCGTTCAACACCGACGGCTACGTCACCCTGGTGCCCAACACGGCCTACTCGGGCTCGCCCAAGCCGGAGCTTGACGCGGTCAAGCTGGTCCCGTACACGGACGACACCACGGAGTACACCGGCCTGAAGACCGGCGCGGTTGACGTCGGCTACGTGCCCCCGTCCGACCTCGCGCACGTGTCCGGCAGCGAAGTCCTGCCGCCCTCGAGCCCGGTCTCCGGTTACACGCTCTCGCCGTACTACTCCTACGGGATTCAGTACTACCTGATCAACTACCACAACCCGAAGACCGGTCCGATCTTCAGCCAGCTGTACATCCGGCAGGCGCTGCAGGAGGTCATGGACCAAGAGGGCATGATCAAGGCGATCGACAACGGCTACGGCTATCCCACCTCGGGCGCGGTGCCCGAGCAGCCGTCGAACCAGTGGATCCCCACGATCCAGAACGAGAACGGTGGCCAGGGCCCCTACGCCTTCTCCACCAGCACGGCGACCTCCCTGCTGACCAGCCACGGCTGGGCTGAGGTGGGCGGCGTGATGACCTGCAAGACCGCTGGCTCCGCGGCTACCGACTGCGGCGCCGGCATCGCGGCGGGCACCAAGCTCTCGTTCACGATGGACTACGCCACCGGCATCCAGGCCTTCCAGGAAGAGGTTGCCAACTACAAGTCGGACGCCTCCCAGGCGGGCATCCAGCTCAACCTGGTGCCGCAGTCGTTCGACACCATCATCGGCGAGACCACGCCGTGCGCGGTGGGCCCGAAGTGCAACTGGGACATGCTCAACTTCGGTGGCTGGAACTTCAACGGCCCCGGCTTCGAGCCGACCGGTGAGCCGCTCTTCGCGACCGGCGCTTCGTCGAACTCGGGTAGCTATTCCAACACCAACGAAGACAAGCTGATCACGGAAACCCACACCAGCAGCAGCATCTCGGCGTTCGACACCTACGCGACGTACACCGCGCAGCAGCTGCCGTTCATCTGGATGCCGAACGCGTACACCGTGCAGGCAACCACCACCAAGCTGGCGGGCGTTGCCTTCAACCCGCTCGGCGACTTCCTCCCCGAGTACTGGTACTTCACCAAGTAGTTAAGAAGTAGCCAGAAGCAGTAATAAGCGGGTCAAGCCTCGGCCGCGGCCCCGCCCCCACAACGGGCGGGACCGCGGCCGATGCGAGAAAGGACAATGAAACCGTGGTCGGTTTCCTGATCAGGCGGACCGGACAGGCGATCTTCGTGCTGTTCCTGGTGACGCTGGCGACCCTCGCCCTGGTCCACCTCTTCCCGGGCGGCCCGGTTCGCGCCCTCCTCGGCGTCAGGGCGACGTCGGCGCAGATCGCCTATTACAACAACTTGTACGGCTTCAACCAGCCGTTCTACGTGCAGTACCTCAAATGGGTCGGGCAGCTGCTGCACGGCAACCTCGGGTTCTCCAACCACCTGAACCAGAGCGTTACCAGCCTGATCGCGCAGTGCCTGCCGCGGACCGTCGTGCTCGTGCTGCTCGGCACGATCGTCTCGCTCCTGTTCGGCATCCCGCTCGGCGTCTACCAGGCGGTGCACCGCAACAGCGTCACCGACTACGTGCTGACCGGCGTCTCCTTCCTCGGCTACTCGACCCCGACGTTCTTCCTCGGGATCCTGGTGGTCGACTGGTTCTCGGTCGACGTCCACATCTTCCCGCCGTTCGCTCCGCAGGGGACCACGATCACCGCCATCCTCGGTGACCCGAGGGCGCTGGTGCTGCCGGTGTTCACCTACGCCTTCATTCTCTACGCGCTCTGGTCCAGGTACATGCGCTCGTCGGTGCTCGACAACCTGGTGCAGGACTACGTGCGGACCGCGCGGGCCAAGGGCGCGGGCGAGCGCCGGGTTATCTGGCGCCATGTCTTCCGCAACTCGCTCTCCTCGATCGTCACACTGCTCGGCCTGTCGATCCCCGGCCTGGTCGGCGGCGCGATCCTGATCGAGGTCGTGTTCAACTACCCGGGCATGGGACTGGCTTTTTACCAGGCCGCGCTTAACGTGGACTACGAGGTGCTGCTCGGGTTCACCGTGCTCGCCTGCGTGGCGACGATCGTGGGGAACCTGCTCGCGGACGTCGGCTACGCGGTGCTCGACCCGAGGGTGAGGTACTGATGGCACTAGAACAGGCCGTCACGGCCAACGACGCAGAACTCGGGCTCGCCCCGGTCGACAAGCCTCGCGGGATGTTCGTCCGCGCGTGGGAGGTCTTCGCGGAGAACAAGCTCGCGATCGCCGGGCTCGCCTTCGTGGTCTTCATCTTCCTGTTCTGCTTCGTCGGACCGCACCTCTACGTCACCGACCAGGTCACCACCTCGCTCGACAACTACCTGTGCACCCCGGGCGGCTCGCACCTGCTCGGCTGCGATGAGCTCGGCTACGACGAGCTCGGCCGGCTGATGGTCGGCGGCCAGACCTCGCTCGAGGTCGGGCTCGCGGCGGCGGTCGTGTCGGTCTTCATCGGCACCATCTACGGCGCGATCTCCGGCTTCGCGGGCGGCTTCGTCGACGCGCTGATGATGCGGATCGTGGACGCCGGGCTGTCGCTGCCGTCGCTGATGGTCATCATGATCCTGTCGGTCATCTTCCACCCGACGCCGACCGTGATCATCTTCATCATCGCGGTGTTCTACTGGTTCGGCGTCGCCCGGCTGGTCCGGGGCGAGACCCTCGCCCTCCGAACCAGGGAGTACGTCCAGGCGGTGAAGGTGATCGGCGGCCGCCCGATGCGATCGGTGCTCAGGCACATCGTGCCCAACGCGATCGGCACGATCATCGTGCAGGCCACGTTCGCGGTCGCCGACTCGATCCTCACCCTGTCCGTCCTCGGCTTCCTGACCCTGGGAGTGGCGCCGCCCAACACCGACTGGGGTTCGATGCTCTCCGGCGGTCTGCAGTTCATGCAGGGCGGCAACTACTGGTGGCTGATCTACCCGCCGGGCGTGCTGATCGTGTTGACGTGCATCTCGTTCAACTTCATCGGCGACGCGCTCCGCGACGCGTTCGAGACCCGGCTGCAGCGCCGGTAAGGGGATAAAGTGGCGCTTTTGCAGATCGAGGACCTGCGCACCGAGATTCAGCTCAAGAACGGCATCGTGCACGCCGTCGACGGCGTGTCGTTCCACGTCGACGAGGGCGAGACGCTCGGCATCGTCGGCGAGTCCGGCTGCGGCAAGACGATGACCGCGCTGTCGATCATGGCGCTGCTGCCGAACAGCGGCCGCATCGCCGGCGGGTCGATCAAGCTGGCCGGCCGCGAGATCGTCGGGTTGCCCCCGGCCGAGATGCGTAAGATCCGCGGCGACGACATCGGGATGATCTTCCAGGACCCGCTCTCCTCGCTGAACCCGACGCACACCGTCGGGACGCAGATCGCGGAGGTCGTGACGCTGCACCGGGACGTGTCCAAGAAGGAGGCCCTGGACCGGGCGGTCGAGGTGCTCGACCTGGTCGGCATGCCCCGAGCGCGGGAGCGGGTCACTGAGTACCCGCACCAGTTCTCCGGCGGCATGCGGCAGCGCGTGATGATCGCGATGGCCCTGGCCAACGATCCCAAGCTGCTGATCGCGGACGAGCCGACGACCGCACTCGACGTGACCATCCAGAAGCAGATCCTGGAGCTCATCGACGGCCTCAGGCAACGGCTGGGCATGGCGGTCATCATGGTCACCCACGACCTCGGCGTGATCGCCGGGCGGGCGGACCGGGTCGCGGTCATGTACGCGGGCAAGGTCGTCGAGACGACCGACACCCCGGCCCTGTACGCGAACCCCCGCCACCCCTACACCGAGGCGCTGTTCCACGCCCTGCCGGAGAAGTCGGCCGAGACCAGGGAGCGGCTGTACTCCATTCCCGGCGCCCCGCCGGACCTGGTCAACCCGCCTGCGGGCTGCCGGTTCGCGCCGCGCTGCCGCTATGCGACCGACCGCTGCCGGACCGAGCCGCCGGTGCTCGCGGGGGAGACCTCCGCGCACGTCTACCGCTGCTTCTTCCCGGTCGGCCTGCAGGAGAAGACCGTCGGCGGTCGGCTGATCGTGACCGAGCCCGCCCCGCCGGAGGAGACGGTCTCGCCCGAGACCGCGACCGTCGGCGAGGTTGTGCTGTCGGCCAAGAACCTGGTCAAGGACTTCCCGGTCACCCGGGGGGCGATACAGCGCAAGGTCGGCACGGTCAGCGCCGTGGCCGACGTCTCGTTCGACATCCGCAAGGGCGAGACCCTCGGCATCGTCGGCGAGTCCGGCTGCGGCAAGACCACGATCGGCCGGATGCTGGTCGGCCTGGACAAGCCGACCGGCGGCTCGGTGCTCTTCGGGGGCAAGGACCTGGCCCGCTCGAGCGGGCGCCAGTACCGCCGGGAGCGCCGGGACATCCAGTACATGTTCCAGGACTCCTACGCCTCGCTCGACCCCCGCATGCGGGCGGGCTCGATCCTGCGCGAGCCGCTGATCGTGCAGGGCATGGGATCCCGGCGCGAGCAGCACGCCAAGGTTACGGAGATGCTCGGGAAGGTCGGCCTGCCCGCGTCGTGGACCGAGCGGTACCCGCACGAGTTCTCCGGCGGACAGCGGCAGCGGCTCGGCTTCGCCCGCGCGCTGCTGCTCAACCCGCAGCTGATCGTGGCCGACGAGCCGGTCTCCGCGCTCGACGTGTCGGTCCAGGCGCAGGTGCTGAACATGATGCGGGACCTGCAGCGGGAGATGGGGCTGACCTACATGTTCATCTCCCACGACCTGTCCGTGGTCCGGTACCTGTCCAACCACATCGGCGTCATGTACCTCGGCAAGCTGGTCGAGATCGGCCCCGCCGACGAGGTGTACCTGCGCCCGGCCCACCCGTACACCAAGGGCCTGATCGAGTCGGCCCCCACCGCCGACCCGGAGACGGAACGGTCCAAGGTGCACGAGGGCATCGTCGGCGAGCTGCCGAGCGCGATGCATCCGCCGACCGGCTGCCGGTTCCGGACCCGCTGCCCGATCGCGCAGGAGATCTGCTCGATCAAGGAGCCGGAGCTGAAGCCGTACGGCGTGGCCACCCGGATGGCCGCCTGCCACTTCGCGCTGCAGCCCCCGGTCGAGGCGACCGAGGTCCCGGTGGCGAGCGAGCAGGTCCCCTAGCGGGAACGGAACCCAACCGAGCACAAGAACGGACCCGGCCCCCGACGGCCGGGTCCGTTCGCCTGTGCGGGGTGGCTCGCGGGCCCGTCCGGCCCGGCGTTAGGGTGGGGTGAGTGGGCGTGTGAGCTGGCCCTCACCGATTTGCATGACGCATCAACAAGTTTTGGTATAGTCTTCTTGCGTAACGCACTTCAGCGTCGCAGTTGCACAATCATTCCTGGAGGCTCAATGAGCTCGACTGCTGTGGAGATCCCCGGCTACGTCGCCGGCACGTGGGCGATCGACCCGGTTCACTCCGAGGTCTCGTTTACCGTCCGTCACATGATGGTCAGCAAGGTGCGCGGCCGCTTCGACACGTTCGAGGGCACCATCGTCACCGGGGCAACCCCGCTTGACTCGACCGTCACCGCCAGCGTTGACCTCTCCTCGATCAACACCGGCCAGGAGCAGCGCGACGCGCACATCCGCAGCGCCGACTTCTTCGAGACCGACAAGCACACGCACATGACGTTCGCCTCGACCGGCGTGCGGGTGGACGGCGGCGACTTCCTGCTCGACGGGGACCTCACGCTCAAGGGCGTGACCAAGCCGGTCACCTTCAAGCTGGACATCAACGGCTTCGGCCCGGACGCCTACGGCGGCACCAGGGTCGGCTTCTCCGCCAGCACGGAGATCAACCGGTCCGAGTTCGGCGTCAACTTCAACGGCCCGATCCCCGGCGTGCCCGGCGGCGTGGCCGTGTCAGAGAAGGTCCAGATCAACCTCGAGATCGAGGGCGTCCTGCAGGCCTAAGGGCGCAGGCTCGATCGTCAGATCGCGCGGCACGGCCCCTGCGGGTCGTGCCGCGCTCGCGTCTTTTCCCAGGCCCAATCACAATCAGTGGGTCGAACGGTCCGTGTCTTCGCCCGCTGCCGTCCGCTGAGCCAGGCTCGGTTGCCCCGGCTACTTGGAGTGCTTGACCAGGTAGTCGATGTAGAGCGGGCGGAGCGCGTCCGCGACCGGACCCTCGCCCGAGCCGATCAGGTCCGCCAGCAGCCCGGAGACCTTGACCGCGTCCACCTCGGATTCGCCGTCGTACCCCTCGAGCGCCTCCGCCTCGGGAATGGTCCGCGCCAGCTCCCACAGGAAGCCAAAGTCGGCGTGGGTGAGTGCCCGGTGCACGGCCTTGTCGTGCAGTTCGCGGGACGATAGCGCTTCAAGTTCGGTCTCGGTAGCCACGTCTGGACTCTATAACCTCGGCCGGTCAGCGGCGGACCGAGCGGAGCGCCGAGGTGACCATCGGCAGCGCGAACGCCCCGCTCCCGGTCTCCGGACGCGACGCCAGGTAGCCGCGGACCCGGCCGAGCACCCGCTCCCGCTCGGCCGGCTCCATGATCAGCACCGCCGAGTGGGTGCGAAGGTCGTCGATCAGCGAGTCGATCGTCCGCGGCTGCGGGTTCTCGAACTCGGCCCGGTCGGTCGGCGTGAACAGCTCGTTGCCGAACTGCTCGGCCCCGAAGGCGGTGGCGTCCCGCTCCCGCTGCGAGCGAACCGGCGAGCCGGCCCCGTCGGCCACGTCCCGCAGCCCGGCGACCCACTCCACCCGGTCGTCGTCGCTGTTCCACAGCGCGCCGAGCGCGCCGCCGGGGGCCAGCACCCGGGCGATCTCGGGCAGCGCCCGCGACATGTCGAACCAGTGCATCGACTGCGCGCACAGCACCGCGTCGACCGAGCCGTCGGCCAGCGGGATCGCCTCGGCCGGGCCGGGCAGCGCCCGCACCGACGGCAGCTGGCGGCGCAGCTCGGCCAGCATCGCCTGATCCGGCTCGACCGCGGTCACGTCCGCCCCCAGCTCCGCCAGCAGCGCGGTCAGCTTGCCGGTGCCGGCCCCGAGGTCGAGCACCCGCAGCTCCGCCACCGGACGCCCGGTCGGCGCGACGCACCAGGCGACCGCGTCGGCCGGGTAGTCGGGCCGGTGCTCGGCGTAGGCCGCCGCGACCGCCCCGAACGAAGACCCCCGTCGCGCCCATTCATCCGTGTCCGTTTCATCCGTGTCCATGCCATCCACCCTATAGATCGGAAACTTCGCGATCCCACCGGCCGTCTAAAAACACAGCAAATGGACGACAGCCGGTTTACTGATAGCGGCGTCAATTAAGTCCGCCGTTTTGCAACAACCGTTTATGTCATTACTGCGTCTTACTCCTTAGAGGGATGTCGACCGGGGGAATGCCATCCGGCGAGCCCGCCCAAATCGGGAGTGAGATAAATGAGAACGACAATTCGCCGCGCCGCCGCGGCAGTCGCCGCCGCGCTTGCGCTCGGCACCGGGTCCGCCGTCGTGGTGGCCTCGTCCGCCTCGGCCGCGCCCGCCGCGCACTCCAGCCTGATAGCGGCCTGCACCACGGGCAACCTCGCGGTCTGGGTGAACGCCGGGGCCGGCTCCGGGGCGGCTGGGACCTTCTACTACCCGCTGGAGTTCACCAACACCAGCAACCACACCTGCCGCACCTGGGGCTGGCCTGGTGTCTCGGCCACCAACGCCAACGGCCTCCAGCTCGGCGACGCCGCCTTGCGGCTGCCCATCTACACACCGCAGTGGGTCAACATCGCGCCGGGCGGGACCGCGCACGCGCTGTTGGCGTACGGCAACGCCGAGGTGCAGACCTCCGGCTGCAAGCCGACCAACGCGAGCCTGATCAAGGTCTACGCGCCGAACCAGCGCACCGCCGACTTCGGGTTCTTCTCCCTCCGCGCCTGCACGGTCGGCGGCAAGGACGTGTACCTCAGCGTCTCCGCCATCGTGCCAGGGACGAACATCTAGCGATCCGGCCGTCACCGCCGCCCGGCGGGCCGATCGCGCCCGCCGGGCAGCCCCTGTTCCAGGAGGAAGCATGTTCAACAGCATCAGACGCACGATCGCCGCCGCCAGCGCGCTCGCCCTCGGCCTGGGCGGAGCGCTCTGGGCGACGTCGGCCGCCTCGGCCGCCCCCGCCGCCGTCCCCGCCTGCTCGACCGGCAGCCTCGCAGTCTGGGTGAACCTCAGCGCGGGCGGCGTCGCCGCCGGAACCGTCTGGTTCCCGCTCGACTTCACCAACATCGGCCGCCGCGCCTGCACCCTGCTCGGGTACCCGAGCGTCGCCGCCACCAACGTTGACGGCGGTCAGCTCGGCCGCGCGGCCGAGCGCGAGCTGGCCCCCAAGCCCACGACGGTGACGATCCCGGCCGGCGGCACCGCGCACGCGTACCTGCTCTGGCTCGACGTGGGGAACTTCCCGTCGGGCTGCAAGCCCGGAACCGCCAGCCTGCTCAAGGTCTACCCGCCGGGCCAGCGGTCGGCCGCCCGCGCGTTCTTCAGCCTGCCGGTCTGCCTGACGACCACGCCGCTGTACCAGTCCCTGTTCGTGACCGTCCTCCAGCCCGGGGTGGCGCACGCCCTGTAGGCAGTAAGCTGCCGGCGTGCTTGACACCCGTACCCCGAGCGTCGCCCGCGCCTATGATCACCTGCTCGGCGGCGAAGCCAGCTTCGCCGCCGACCGGGCCCTGGCCGCGCGTCTGGTCGCGCTCTACCCCCGGCTCCACGACCACCTGACCTCATCTCGCACGCAGGTGGCGGAGGCGGTCGCCCGCATCGCGGGCCATGGCGTGGACCAGTACCTGGACGTCGGCGCGGGCCTGCCCACCCGGCCGTCCACCCACGCGACGGCGCGAGCGCTGCTGCCGGCCGCCCGCGTCGTCTACATCGACCGCGACCCGGTGGTCGTCACCCACGGCACCGACCTCGTCCCGGCGGGCGTTCGCTACCAAGACGGCGACCTGACCGAGCCCGAGGCCCTGCTCGCCACGCTGGGGTACCGCCCCGCCGCCGCCACCCCCTCCCGCGCCAGCCCCTCCGCGCACGTCGCAGCGATCGACTTCTCCCGCCCCGTCTGCCTAATCCTGGCGCTGATCGTCCAGGCACTCGAGCCCGGCACCGCCCGGTCCGTCGTCGGCGTCCTGGTCAAGGCGCTCCCGCCGGGCAGCTACCTGGTCGCGACCGCGGGCGCGGGCGACGCCGGTCGGCTGCCCGACTCGGTCTGGCCGACCGGCCCGACCGAGGCCGACCTGGCGGGCTACTTCGGCGGGCTCGACCTGCTGCCGCCCGGCATCACCGGCCGGGGCGAGGTGCTGTGCGGCGTCGGCGTGAAGCCCTACCCAGGCAGGCCCGGTGGATGAGATAGCCCCCGGCGTCTTCGTCGCCACGGCCGACCTGTACACCACCACGACCACGGTCGTGGCCGGCCGCGACGGCGGCTGCCTGCTCATCGACCCGGCGGTGACGGTGGCCGACCTGGCCGCGCTCGCGGGCTGGCTGTCGGAGCGCGGCCTGCGCCCGGTCGCGGGCTGGTCCACCCACCCGCACTGGGATCACCTGCTCTGGTCGGCCGCGCTCGGCCCGGCCCCGAGGTACGCCACCCCCCGCGCGGTCGCTGCCGCCGCCCGCGAGCTGCCCGGTCTCATCACCGCGGTGCAGGAGGAAGCCCCCGGCCACGACCTGACGTCGTTCGCCCGGGTCGATCCGCTGCTCGACCGCGAGATCGACTGGGCCGGGCCGCGGGCGATCGTGTACCCGCACGACGCCCACGCCCCCGGGCACGGTGCGGTCCTGCTGCCCGAGGCCGGCGTGCTGATCGCGGGGGACATGCTCTCGGACATCGAGATCCCGCTGCTCGACCTGGAGGCGGCCGACCCGTTCGGGGGCTACCGGCAGGGACTCGAGCTCCTCGCGGGCGTGCCGGGCGTGCGGGCGCTGGTGCCCGGCCACGGCCACGTCGGCGATCAGGCCGAGTTCCGCCGCCGGGTCGCCGCCGACCGCGGCTACCTCGACGCGACCGAGGCCGGCGCGGATCCGGCCGACGGGCGGCTCACCGACGAGGGCCGCACCGCCGACTGGCTCCGCGCCGAGCACGCCCGGCACCGGGAACTCGCCCGCACCCGCCGTCGCTAACGGGAGCGCCGCCCGGTCAGCTGTTCTTCTCGAGGACGAAGACCGGGATCACGCGGTCGGTCTTGGTCTGGTACTCCGCGTACGGCGGGAAGGCCGCGACTGACCGCTCCCACCACAGCGCGCGCTCCTCGCCGGCCACCTCGCGGGCGGTCATCGCCCACGTTTCGGCGCCGTCCTGCAGCACCACCTCCGGGTTGGCGCGGAGGTTGTACACCCAGACCGGGTTCTTGGGCCCGCCGCCAACCGACCCGACCGCCGCGTAGGCGCCGTCGTGCTCGACCCGCATCAGCGGGGTCTTGCGCACCGCGCCGGTCTTCGCGCCCAGGTTGGTGACGATCACCACCGGCAGCCCGGTGTCGCCCAGCGTCGTCCCGGCGGTGCCCCCGGAACCCTCGTACTCGGTCACCTGATCTCGAACCCACACCCGCGGGCTCGGCACGTACTCACCGTCAATAGCCATGTTCCCATCCAACACCCCGACCGCCCGCGCTCTTCCGCCCGGGCGTCATAGCGCGGGCGGAAGAGCGCGGGCGGGATCGATCGACGAGCGGGTCGGACCTCGGCGCTAGCCGGTCAGACCTTAGCCGCCTTCCTGGGCTTGTCCGCCTTCTTGGCGGCCTTCGCCTTCTTGGCCGGCCCGGCCGAGGACTTCGACGCCGTAGCCGTCGCCGACTTCGGCGCCGCCGCCGTCGAGGCCCTGGGCGCCGTCGCCGTTGCAGACTTCGCGGCGGCGCTCACGGCCGGCTTCGACCCGGCCCCGCGCGACGCGGCCGGCTTCGCCGCCGTGCCCGCGGACCTGCTCCTGGTGGTGGTGGTCTTGGCGGCCGGGCTGGCCGACAGTCCCTTGGCCGCGTCGTTGAGCGACGCGACCGCGGTCTCCAGGGCCTTGGTCGCGGTGCTGATCGCGGTCAGCGCCGACGTCAGCGCCTTGGCCGACGTCCCGGCCTGAGTGGCCGCGCTGTTCAGCTTGGTCGCGGCCGTGGTCACCTTGGTCGCCGCCGCCGAGACCGTGCGCGGCGTCGCCGCGCTCGTCCTGCTCGCAGTGGTCCTGCTCGTGGACGTCCTGCTCGCGGTGCTCCTGCTCGCGGTGGTCCTGCTTCCGGTCACAGCGGCCGTCCTGCTCGCCGCCGTCCTGCCTGCCCCGTTCCTGCTCGCCGCGGTCCTTCCGGCCCCGTTCCTGCTGGCCGCAGTCCTGCTCGTCGCCGGTCGTGCCGCCGTCCGCGTGCTCGCCGCGGTCGCGGGCTTGGCCGCCGCCGAGCGAGTCGCCGGCGGCTTGCTCGCCGTGTCTGTCGTGCCCGGCATGGTAGCCGTGGTCTTCGTGGGCACTGATCTCCCCCCCGATATGGATCAGTTACGGGGGCGTCATTCCACGGAGAGTAACCTCTTACACCTAATGACCAGGAAAAACAACGGGAAGACAGCGATTTCCGTGACCTTCGGTCACTCGTCGTGCTCCGGCAGCAGCCCGCCGACGATCCGCAGCGCCTCTTCCGGCGACGCGCCGCGGCCGACCGCGACCCCCATCAGATAGCTGGTCAGCGGTACCGCCAGCCGCACCACGTTATGCGCGATCTCCCCGGTCAGCTCCAGCAGCCCGTCCTGGACCGACTCCGGCAGCACCTCCTCCACCGGCACCCCGAGCTCCGTGCTAACCGCCCCAAGCCACGCCCCAAGATCAGCCACGCCCCGCGCTCCCTCCGCACCCCGGCCGACACCCAACGCCGCCAGCGTACTTCCCGTCAGGCCGATGCCTCCCCGGCCGTCGGCCGGATCGCGGCCGCGGCCGCGAGCAATCCAGCCGCGTTCCCGACGATGTACTTCTTGTACGTGCGGACCAGCACTTGCACACGCCCGGCGATGGCTCTGCTCGGGATGAGGTACATCGTCAAGTCCCCATCGATGACAAAGAATAGGTCGATCACGTCGGGATCGTAGGCGACGCGTCGCCCGCGCTTTTTGGCATGAGTATCTGGGTGGTGGCCCACACCGACCGCCCAGCCGTACTTGGTGAAGAACGTCGTGGTTTTGACCTGGACTCGCTGACGCCCGACATGGCTCAGTTGATTCAGGTGACTCGTGTCCAGGCCGAGACGGATGGCGTTGGCCTTAACGTGAGGCGGCGCTCCGCTGTTGGTCGACAGCCCGAGCCTCATCAGTACTTCGTTCCAGGTCGTGGACTCGGACACGGCGTGCCTAAGTTCCGCGTCGGACCATCGGCGCTTGCCCAGGAAGTGTGATGAATCGAGGCCGAGTTCGTCAGCGCGGCGACGAACGATCCGGATGGCGCCAGCCGATGACGCGCGTTCACCGAAGCCCAGCTCACGCATCACGCTGACCCAGTGGGTGGACGCCTTGACGGCTTCCGCAAGTTGGGCGTCAGTCCACGAGGGAGGATGTGGGGACGATCCGCTCATGACCCCAACGTAACGCGGGGTAGTGACATTTCGGCCGGGCATTCGAAACAGCCGCGCCACTGGCAACAAGTTGTTGTCGGGATGACAGGATTTGAACCTGCGGCCCCTTGACCCCCAGTCAAGTGCGCTACCAAGCTGCGCCACATCCCGGTGCTTACCGGAAACCGGCTCGCGGAGCTAACCTTAGCG
>Ga0302324_100018081_pt1 | contig 13927 bp, 13 predicted proteins | sample Palsa_T0_1_FD_201949 | JGI IMG/M metagenome (GOLD analysis project Ga0302324, IMG submission 201949) | Peat permafrost microbial communities from Stordalen Mire near Abisko, Sweden - Palsa_T0_1 | ecosystem: Environmental > Terrestrial > Soil > Palsa > Peat permafrost | place: Sweden: Abisko... | reverse complement strand
TCATCCCGTGCCAGCCGCCGCGCTCGAAGAAGCCGGTGTCCACCAGACCGACGTGGAGCGCGTGAACGCGCACGTTCCCGCGAGAGGCCTCGTAGGCGAGACACCCCAGGTAGCGCGCCACCGCGGCCTTGCTCGCCGCGTAGTACGACTCGAAAGGCACCGCGCGCAGGGCGACCAGGCTGCTCACCGCCAGGATGGACCCGCGGCGGCGCTCCATCATGGCGGGGAGCGCGGCGCGCACGACGCGGTCCAGCCCCCAGAAGTTCACCTCAAAGCACCGACGCGCGTCCGCTTCGGGCACCTGCGTCGTGCGGCCCATGGCCGGGACTCCCGCCGCGTAGACCAGGACGTCGCAGGGCCCATGGGTTCCGAGAGCGCGCGCGAAGGCCTCGCTCACCTCCCGCGCCGAGGTCACGTCGCAGGGGTACGACGCATCCACCGTGCCCTGCGGGGCGGGACGGCGCGCCAGGTTCGACACCACGTGACCGCGGACGCGAAGCGCCTGCGCGATGGCCAGGCCGATGCCCGAGGAAGCGCCGACCACGATGGCGTGCGAGCCGCTCACAGGGCGTCCTCCAGGTACGGATCGAGGGTGCGCTCGCGGGCGAACTCGGCGGGGTCGATCCCCAGCGCGTCCAGCGCGCCCCGCCCGTCGAACTCGTTGTCGAGACCGAGAAAGGCCAAGGCCGCCAGAGCGCCGGGCGCGTCGCGCGCCGGGAACAGCGGCCAGCGGCGGAGAAGGGCCTCGGTCCAGCGCAGCGGAACGGGGACGGCGACGCCGGCGCGCCTGGTGCGCAGGCGCTGGTCGACGTCGGCGTTGGTGAAGAAGAAGGGGTCGCAGGCGATGAAGGTTCGATGCTGCGGGCCGCGGGTGGCGAGGCGCTCCAGGATGGCCACGAGAAGCGCGCTGGAGAGGGCGTGCTGTTTGACCGTGGCCGGCTTCATCTCCAGGCGCACGCCGCGGCGCGCCAGCGAGCCGAGGGTGTCGATGGCGCTGGTGACTCCGGAGCCGTAGACCATGGCCGGACGGAGCACCGTCAGCCCGACCCCGCGCTCGCGGCAGATGGCGCGCGCGGCCAGCTCGCCGGCGAGCTTGGCCCAGGCGTAGGACGGATTGGGAAAGAGCGTCGGCGCTTCCGGCGAATCGGCGCGGACCAGGCCACCGCGCGCGCCGTAGACGGCGACGCTGCTGACGTGGACGAGGTGGCTCTCCGGCCGCATCGCCCGCGCGATCGCGGTGGCCGTCCCCACGTGCTCGCGGAGGTAGTCCTCCCAGCCGAGGCCCGGCCGGACCCTCGGCCCGCACACGTTCACCACGAAGCCGAGCTCGCCGATCTCCGGCACGCGGGCGTCCAGGCTCTCGGCCGGGTGGCGCAAGGTCACCCCTTTCGCGCCGAGCGCCTTCACCAGCATCGCGCCGAGCGCGCCGTCCGCGCCCACCACCGCGCGCCCGGTCATCGCGATTCACCAGGAGGCATAGACAATGTGAGCGAAGCGCCGCTTGACCCTCGACGGAAGCAGCCGCTCCGACACGCTGTAGATCTCCAGCGCGCGCATGGCGACCGCCTCGGTGAGGCCCGTCGAGGCCCGTGCCCGCTGCGCCTCGGAGCGCTTGATGCCGGGGGGAAAGGGCGGGAGGTCGACGTACCCGGTCCTTACCGGGCGGCTCTCGAAGAGCGCGCGGAGCGACCGCCGGTCCAGCCCGGACAGCCCGCTGATGGCCAGGTGCGAGCGGTTCTCCGAGTTGGGGACGAAGGCGATCCCGTGCGGCGCGAGCTCCCCGATGGCCTGGACGTAGCGGCGTTGCGCGTCGCCGGACAGGCGCTGCACCACCTCGCACGAGAGAACCACGTCGTGCGAAGGGAGGGCCGACAGATCGGCCAGCGAGGGGATGGCCTGGAGCTCCACCTTGGCGGCGGGCAGCTTGCCGGCGCGGGTCGCCGTGTCGATGGCGGTGCGCGCGCGCTCGATGGCCCCCGCTCGCTCGTCGACCAGCAGCGTGCGCGCGCCGCGTTCGGACGCCGCCAGGACCAAGTCGAGGCTCGTCCCGTACTTCTCCGGGAGGCCCGCGACGAGGACGCTGGCCGCAGCCGGCAGCGTGCGGAGGAGCGGCGCCAGCACGCGCCGCTTCACGTAGTACTCGTAGGCCGTTCCCACGCCCTCCCCTTCGGCGAGCGCGTACGCGTAGAGTTCCCGGATGGAGAGCGGCATGGCCTTCACAAGAGCCCTTCGTCCTCGTACCAGCGAACCGCGCGCTCGGCGCCCTCGGCCAGGCCGATCGAGGGGCAAAAGCCTAGCTCGTCTCGCGCGCGCTCGGTCGAGAAGTGGCGGTCGAAGGTGAAGAAGTCCACCCCGCTCGACGTGAGCGGGAGCGAGAGGCCGGCGCGGCCGGCCAGAGGCTCCAGGAACCGGAGGGCCAGGCGCACCGGCGCCTCGGGCAGGTGGACGAAGGGCGCCGCGACGCCGAGGGCGCGGGCGAAGGTCTCGGCGAGCTCGCGGATGGGGACCGGGTGGGGGCCGGCGACATGGTAGACGCGGCCGGGCTTGCCGCGCTCCGCGGCGGCGAGGAGCCCTGCCACGGCGTCGTCGACGTAGGTGGGGTGGCAGAGCGCATCGCCGCGGCCGAAGTAGAAGAAGCGGCGGCGCTGGATGGCGCGAAAGAGGCGAAGGACGTGGCGGTCGCCCGGGCCGTAGACGAACTCCGGTCGCACGATGACGGCGAGGGGACCGCGCTTCGCCGCGTCGTCGCGCAGGGCGTCCTCGGCGGCGGCCTTGCTGCGCTCGTAGGGATTGGTGGGTGCGGCCGGCGCGTCCTCGTCGGCGTGCGGCGCGCCCTTGGGGATGGGGCCGAGGAGGCCCGGGCTGCTCACGTGCACCACGCGCTCCACACCGGCTGCACGCGCCGCCTGGACAACGTTGCGGGTGCCGTCGACGTGGACACGCCGGTACTCCGCGTCGTCGGCCCCCGATCGGCCGAGCATCCCGGCCGCGTGGATGACCGTCCGCGCACCCGCGAAGGCCTGGCCGAGCCCCACCCCGTCGACCACGTCTCCAACCGCCGTGGCGATGCCGGCGCGCTCGAGGTCGCGAGCATCGGACGACGCGCGCACCAGGCCGAGAACACGCTCCCCGCGCCTCGACAGGGCGCGGAGGACGGCGCCCCCCAGAAACCCCGTCGCCCCGGTGACGACGATCACGCGCCCGCGGGCCCCGCCGCGACGGTCCGCAGCCGGCGCCTGGCTTGCGGCGTCCGCGGGGCGGTGTCCACGACGAAGGCATGGATCCGCGCGACGCGGCGGACGAGTGCCCCGGCCGGCGCCTCGACCACGTCGGACGACGCGACCAGCCGCGGCAACCCCAGGTAGGCATGCTGGCGCACGCGCCCCACCTGCCAGAGGACACGCGCCAGCGCGGTGGTGTCCGGCGAAGAACCCTGACCCGGACGCTCGGCGTTGCGCGCCAAGACCAGCAAGGCTTTCTGCGCTCGCCGGGCCAGCGCCGCCAGGTATTCCTCCCACCCTGCCGCGCCTGCCGCGCGCGCCGGCGCATCCCACGAGACCACCAGGTCCACGCGATCCACGCCGGCCGCCAGCGCGTCGGGCAGCACGACGCGCACCTCCGTCGCCCCCGCCGCGTCGCCGGCGCGCGGCGCGTCCGCCAGCACCGTCGCCGCCCCGTAGGCCGCGGCCACCGATTGCACGAACCGGCGCACGGCCTCTTCTTCGCGACGCCAGCCCACGCTCAACTGCCGATCCCGACCATGTTTGCGCTCACCCGGGCCAGCGACGGAACGTCGAGGAGCAGGTTCGTGTAGCTCGCGTTGGCCAGCGGGCACGCGCACTCGTGCGCCTTGACGCTGGCGCGGAACGCGTCGGCCGTCGCGCCGTCCCACACCGCGCGAAAGTCGTAGGCGTGGTCGCGCACGTTCCCCATCGACTCGGCGCGGACGCAGCATCCCCACACGTGCCCATCCGGCGCGAGGTGCGCGCTGGCCAGGCCCGCGTAGCACTCGATGACCTGCCGGTTTTCCTCGAGGATGCGCGCGGCGAGCTCGTAGTACTCGAGGCGCAGCGACTCCACCAGGCGTGCCACCGGGTGGCGGGAGCGATGCGCGCGGATGACGTTCCCCAGGTGGGTCGTGGCGCGGCGGAAGTCGGCCACGTCCGGGGTGATGTCCTTGCCCATGGTCTTCAGCTCGACGCGGTTCTCCGCGACCTCGGCGATGTAGGAGTCCGGGCGGAAGACGGCGCGCGCCTCACGCTCGATGGCCGGGATGCGATCGACGTTGAGCTTGGAGATGACGGTGTGTACGCCGAGGACGACGTGGGTATAGGTTTTCTTGAGGTCGTGGATCAGCCCGGCCGCGAGCTCGAGCTTCTCGAAGTTGCCGGGCGCGCCGCGGAGGCGATCGTGCGCCTCGCCCATCTCGTCGACGGAGAGGTTGAGCACCAGCTGCGAGCCCACGGTGTGGTGGGCAATCTTCGGCAGGAGCTGGAAGATGCGCTCGGTGATGATCCCGTTCATGGGGATGTTGATGATGCTCGGCTCGATCTGGGTCTTGATGAGGCGGACGATCTCGTCGAGGTCTCCACGAAGGAACTGATCCCCGCCGGAGATGGTCACCCAGACCGGCACCTTCTGCAGCGTGGGGAAGAGTCGCCCGTACTCGTCGACGGAGAGATCGTCGACCTTCTTCTGCCAGATGTCGCAGGTCGCGCAGCGCGAGGGGCACGAGTAGGTGACCGACACGGTCAGGTTGACGGGCAGCTGTCGCGGGCCGCCCGCGGCGTGCGCCACGCGGTACCCGGCCAGCCTGGCCAGCAGCGGCAGCTTCCTCATGGGGAGCGTCGCGCCGGCGTGCCGGACCCGGCGGCCTCCAGCGGCCCGGGGCGCGCCGACACGCGCCGCGGGCGATCCTCGTCGCGGGCGACGCGCGTGGCGTTTGCGCGAGCGAGCTTCTTGGTCGAGGCCAGGACGCGCCAGGTGCGGTGCTTTCCCCCGACGACGCGCGCGTCCCAGAAGCCCGCCGCGCGCGCCACCAGCTCGGTCCCCATGGCCGCCGCCAGGGCCAGCTTGCCCGGGCGATCGTGCGCGCGCGCGGTGGCCAGGGCCGTGCGAAGGAGCAGGCCACGATCCAGCGTGGCCACCTCGTAGCCGAAAGCGAACTCGAGCCAGTAGTGCCCGCGGGCGATGCGGCGGCGCTGCTCGAAGTACTCCTTCAGCGTCTCCGGCCCGTGATTTTGCACCCGCGCGTCGGGCACGTACCCGAGGCGGTAGCCCTTGGCGCGCACGATGTCTTCGATGGATGCCTCGTCGACGACGGAGAGCTCGCTCACGTATTCCACGAGGTGCGCGCGAAAGGCCACGATCTCGCCCATCTTGGGGACCTCGAGCGACACGCGATGATGCAGCTCCCACAGCAGACCCACCATGCGACCCACCAGCTCTTCGGGCGCGTTGTCCGGCACCGGGCGCCCGCCCACCATGCCCAGGTCGGGGTTGTCGCGAAGGGCACACACCAGCTTCTCGACCACGTCCGGCGCCAGGGCGAGGTCGGCGCTGCAGGAGACGATGACCTCGGCGCGGGGGTCGCGCATCTTGAGGTAGGCGTTGATGGCGGCGACCTTCCCCTCGCGCCGCTCCTGGACGTGCACGTGCAGACCGGGACGGCCGCGAGCGACCTGGCGCGCCACCTCGGCGGTGTCGTCGGTGCAGCCGCTGGCCACCACCACGATCTCGACGATGCGCGCGTGCCGGGTCTCCTGATCGAGGAGGGTCGAGAGCAAGCGGCGGATGGTGGAGGCTTCGTTGTAGGCGGGGACGACGATGGAGACGTTCATGCGGGGGGGGACTCGGCGGGAGCGTGGCTCGCGGCCACGATCGAGGCGCGCGGACGCGCGACGTAGAGGGCAGCGCCGACGATTGCCGAAATGTACCAGAACAGCCGGTACAAGAGGCCCACGCCGAGCGCCGCGCCGGCGGGGAGACCGGCCAGCCCGAGGAAGAAGATCCAGGCCGCGTCGGCCGTTCCCCAGCCGCCCGGCAAGGCGGGCACGGCCGCGACGATGAACACCATGGCCCCGCCCACGTACACCCACTTCTCGGCGGACGGCTGCGCGCCCACGGCGAAGACGAGGCCGCGAATGACGGCAAACTGGGTCACGGCCACCACCAGGCTGAGACCTGCGGCGCGTGCGATGGCCGCAGGGGCGCGCGCATCGCGCACGTACTCGAGCATCGGCCCGACGATGCGGCCGAACCGACCACCGGTCAGCCATCGCGCCAGCCCACTCGTCCGACCCTGCGGCGCGCGGCGCAAGACCCACAGCCCCAGCGCGACCGCCACGGGGATGGCCAGCAGCGCGAAGGCCAGGGCGCCGTCGCGCAGCCCGCCCCATGCGAACCCCAGCGCCGCCGCCACCAGCGCGAGGACCGACAGCCCGATGGCCCGGTCGAGCAACACCGAGGCGACGACGATGGCAGCCGGCGCGCGCGGCTCCCCCGCCCGCGTCGGACGCCCGATCACCGACGCGATGCGCAGGGCGTCGCCCCCGATTCCCCCGGGGAGGAGGATGCCGCCGGCCTGCGCCTCGGTCGAGACCCGCCAGACTTGCAGAACGCTGATGTCCACCCCGGCCAGCGTGAGCAGCGCACGCCAGCGCGCCGCCCACACCAGCAAGCCCAGCGCGTAGAGCGCCAGCAGCGCGGCCAGAACACCGGTTCGCGCGTGGGTCAGGGTCGAGGCCACACCGGGCTCGCAGCGCAGCTCGGCGCAGGCGGGCGCGCCGATCCGCGCCTCGCCGCTGCGAAGGTGCAGGGTGCACCCGTCCTGGTTCCGGGTGACGGAGACCCGGGTGGAGGCGGGCGCTCGGGGATCCCAGCAGCGGTCCCGCACCGGCACCACCCAGGCGACGAAGGCCAGCGCGACGACGGCGAGAGCCCAGGCGAGAAGGCGCCCCGCACGACCCCGGGGGGTCACGAGCCCGCCCCGGCCCGCGCGAGCGCCGGCCACTCGCCGCGCAAGGTGCGCATGACGCCCTCTTCGTAGGTGACGCGCGGGGCAAAGCCGAGACGCCTGCGAGCCTTGCTGATGTCGAAGCAAAGCGGCAGCGTCAGCCCGTCGAGCCGGGCGTGGAAGAGGGGACCGTCCTGCCGGGTGAAGGCCACGCCCCGGGTCGCCGCGACGTCGACCAGCGTCGCCATGGCGCGCGCCAGGCCGGCCGGGAGGTGCCGGCGCGGCAGGGGCCGGCCGAGGGCGCGAGACACCAGCTCGGAGAGGCGCGCGAGCGTCGTCGTCTCCGGACCGGCGAAGAGGAAGTGGTCGGCGGCCGCGTCGGGGTGGGTCGCGGCGAGCCAGAGGCCTTCGACGGCGTCGTCCACGTGCATGTGGTGCAGCACGTTGTCGCCGGATCCCACCACGCGGTACGTCCCGGTGGCGATCATGGCCGCCATGGTCACGAGCAGACCATGACGTGCGCCGGGGCCGTACACCGCCGTCGGGCGGGCGATGACCAGGTCGAACGGAAGGTCGCGCGCCGCCCGACGCGCGCGCATCTCGGCCTCCACCCGGGTCGCCGCGTGCGCGGTGCGTGGGGCGTAGGGATGGTCCTCGGTGACCGGGAGGCGCGACGGGTAGCCGTACACCCCCACCGAGCTGACCAGGACGAAGCGGCGCGCGCCGGCCTTCGCCGTCAGGACCATGGCGCGCTCGACCAGATCGAGGTTCGCCGTGCGCTCGCTCGCCGCGTCGCTGCCGTGGCCTGTGCCTGCTGCGGCGACGTGCACCACCACGTCGATCCCCGCGAGGAGCGCCGGATCCTCGAGAGCCTCGCCGAACGCGCGCGCGCCCGCCGGTGAGCGATCCTCCACCCTGCGAACGAGCGGCACCACGCGCGCGCCGCGGGCCTCGAAGCCGCGCACCAGATGCGTCCCGAGAAATCCCCCCGCGCCGACGATGGCCGCGCTGGCGATGCTCGCGCCTTTCGTGCCCATCGCGCCCCGTTATAGCGCGGCCCGCGTGCCGGGAGAGTGCTACACACCGGAAGCGATGCCGCGCCCGCTGTCGAGTCGCGCCCGCGCTCGCCGATTCAGGCCCCTCGAGCTGGCCATTGCCTTCGCGCTGGTGGGTTCGCTGCTCGCCGTGGCCGTCCCCACCTTCGTGCGCGAGGTGCACGCCTCGCGCTTCGTCGAGCCGGTGGACGGGCTGCAACGAATCGGCGCGGCGGCGGTGGTGTACGGAACGGGCCGCACCATCGCCCAGGCCTTCCCGCCCAGCGCTGCGCTCACCCCCCCGACCCCGCCGCGCGGTCACTGCGAGGCCGACCCTCCCGGCACCTGGGAGGAGCCCACCTGGGTCGCGCTGGACTTCCGCCCCGCTCCCGCCGACGCGCCGCACTGCTTTGCCTTCTCGTTCGAGAGCCACCTCGGGCCGACGCTCAGCCGGTTCCGCGCCCAGGCGCACGGCGACCTCGACGGCGATGGTCTCCCCAGCACCTTCGAGGTGACCGGCCAGGTCGGGGAGGGCAGCGCGCAGGGCCCGGTGCTCGATCCCGGGATGTTCATCGACTCGGAGGTGGAGTGACCCGCTCGGACCTCGCCGGGGCCCTTCTCTTCGTGGCCTGCGCGGCGGGGGTGGCGGTGCTCCAGCCCCGCCTGGCCAAGAGGGCGCACGACATCAAAGAAGTCGGCGACGTCTATCCGCTGCCGCCGCCGGCGGAGCTCCACGTGGCGACGCTGGGCTGGGATGCCGCGTGGGTCGATCTCCTCTGGTCCCAGCTGCTGGTCGACTACGGAATCCACTGGACGGAGCACCGGGAGTTCCTGGAGACGCCGCACTACGCCGACGCCATCCTGGAGCTCGAGCCGACGTACGCGCCGCTCTACCGGTTCATCGACACGATGCTGGCGTATCGCCCGATGCAAGGGACGGAGCAGGACGTCCGCGAGGCGCGCGTCTACCTCGAACGCGGCACGCGCGAGCGACCCGACGACAAGGACCTGTGGATGGAATACGGGCAGTTCATCGCCTTCATCGCGCCGTCCTTCCTGAAAGACCCGGTGGAGCTCGCGCAGTGGCGAAAGGACGGCGCCGAGGCCATGGGCCACGCGGTGGAGCTGGGGGGCGAGCCCGATCGCGCGCTCACCGCGGCGTCGCTGCTCTCGCGGGCCGGGGCGGTGCAAGCGGCGGTCGGGTACCTCGAGCGGGCCTACGCCTTCACCGAGCACCCCTCCATGTCCGCCGTCCACGAGGCCATTGGCCGGCGTCTGGCCGAGCTCCAGGCCAGCGGCTTGCGCGACGCGGCGGACGCCACCGTCCGTGCCATCGACGGCCGCTGGCAGGCCGAGCTGCCGTTCGTCTCGCGCGACCGCTACCTCTTGCTCGGCCCCACCCCGGACGCGGCACGATGCGCCGGGCTCGCCGGCGCCGACGATCCCGCCTGCACGCGCGACTGGCGCGTCCCTTTGCCCTGACCTGTTCGACGCGCGGTCGCCCGCGCAATACTACCGAGCCTGGATGGTTCGCAGACTCACCATCCGGAGCTCGCGCGATCCGGGAAGGCTCGCCCACACGCTCAGCTCGTACATTCCCGGGCGCCCGCCGTCGCTCAGCGGCAGGCTCACCGCAAAGCGGTTGGCGTCCACGCGCACCGGGATGGGCGTCTGGAATCCGGGCGGCCAGTACATCTGGTAAGGCGCCGGCACAGGGTAGGAACGGCGACGATTCAGCTCGGCGACAGGGACCGGGCGAGGACCGTCGACCCGCGCCAGTCCCACCCCCGCGAAGATGGCCGGCGCGGCGAGGGCGCCCGCGACCTGCAACGTCTCGCCCACGCGCATCGACCCCGGAACCGCCGCGTACGTCCCGTAGGCGTCGACGAACTCCTGCGTGAAACAGGGGACGGGGATCTCCGCCGGCGTGGGACGCGGCTGCGCCACGCCGATGCCCACGCGCTGGTGCGACGGCTCGAGGATGTTCCTGCGGTGTCCGTCGTTGGGCGGCTTTTCGTGGAAGAACATGTCCTCCGCCTGGTCGATGTTCCGGACGTCCACGCGCGCGGTGGGATCGAGCACCCGGGGTTGCTCGTCGGTGAAGCAGCTGGCGTTCTCGAGCACCATGTCGTTGCCTCCCGCCTCGGTGTAGCGCTGCTCGGGGACCGAGCCGTCCGTTCCCCAGTGACCGAGGTAGCCGTTCCTCGCCATGTCCTCGGCGTGCGCCTGACCTCCGCGCGTGGGCGGCCCCTCGTCGAGGGCGACCGGCGGTAGGCCCATCGTCGCGCGGTCGCGGTTGATGAGCTGAACCATGTAGCGGCGCGCCTCGGCGAGGCCGAGGAAACGCTGCGCAGGATCGGGCTGCTGGGCTTCGGCGAACGAGGCGCCGACGTGACCCGCGGGAAGGACGACAGGAGGCGCGGAAAGGGGCTCGGCCACCGCGACCGGCGGCGGCGCGGGGCTCGTTGGCGGAGGAGGAACGCAGGCGCAAGCGCACGCGACGAAAAGGAGAGCGAGGCCGGGGCGCATGGTCGACAACGTTAACGGCTAGCACCAGGAACGGGTATGCGTAGGGGCCATGGCGTCCGTGCGGCCTCCGTTCATCGGCGAGCTCGTCATGGGCGGGTTCGGCGGAACGTCGCTCCCGGCCGCGTTTGCGCGCGCTCTTCGAGAGCGGCGGCGGGGGGGGGCCATCCTCTTCAAGCCCAACGTGGAGGGCGGCCCGAGGCAGGTGGCCGCGCTGGCCCGAGAGATCCACGCGGCTGCGCCCGACACACCGCTGGTCGGCGTGGACCAGGAAGGCGGCCGCGTCGCGCGCCTGAAGGCGCCGCTCCTGGATGTCCCGCCGATGCGCGAGGTCGCCTCCTGGGGCGACACCGGGCTGGCCGAGCGCATCGCGCACGCGGTGGGAGCCGAGCTCGCGGCGCTGGGGTTCACCATCGACTTCGCGCCGGTGCTGGACGTCAACACCTGTCCTCACAACCCGGTCATCGGCGACCGCGCGTTCGGCGACGACGCGGAGACCTGCGCGCGCTTCGGCGCGGCCTGGGTGCGTGGTCTGCAAGGGTCCGGCCTTCTCGCCTGCGGGAAGCACTTCCCCGGTCACGGTGACACGTCGAAGGACTCGCATTTCGATCTGCCGGTGGTGGATCAGCCCGCCCTCCGCCTGGAAAGAGTGGAGCTGGTCCCTTTTCGCGCCGCGGTCGCGGCGGGCGTCGCCACGCTGATGACCGCGCACGTGATCTACAGCGCGCTCGACCGGAAGCGACCCGCCACGCTGTCGCCCGCGGCGTGCACCGTGCTGCGCGAGAGCCTCGGCTTTCGCGGCCTGCTCATCAGCGACGACCTGGAGATGCAGGCCGTCTCCGCGCGCTGGACCGTCGAGGACGCGGCGGTGCAGGCCATCACCGCGGGGTGCGACGCCCTGCTGGTGTGCTGGAGCGACGAGAAGCAGGAGCGCGCCGTCGAAGCCCTGACCCGCGAGGCCGAACGCTCCCCCGCGTTCCGTGCTCGCTGCGAAGAGGCCCTCGGGCGCCTGCGAGAGGCGAGGAGCCGCGCCACGGCTCGGCCGCTGGACGACCCCGGCATCGCCCAGGTCGTGGGGGGCGCCGGGTCGCGCGCTCTGGCCGCGGAGATGGCGCGCAGGATCGCGCGATGACGCTGCACGGTGTGGCGGCGAGGCGCGTGGCGACCTGCGATCCCGGGCGAGGCACCGTCGAGGACGGCGCGGTGGTGCTGGAGGGGGAACGCATCGTGTACGTGGGAGAGCGCGCGGGGGCGCCGGCCGGCGCGCGACTCGTCGAGATGGGCGAACGCGTCGTCACGCCCGGCCTCATCGATGCCCATACCCACGCCTGCTGGGTCGGCTCGCGCCATGCCGAGTACGCGACGCGCATGGCGGGAGGAGAGTACGGCGCCATCGCGCAGGGGGGCGGAGGGATCCTCTCGACGCACCGCGCGGTCGTGGCGGCGACCGAGGACGAGCTGGTCGACGCGCTGCGGGCGCGGCTCCGGCGGATGGCTTCGCTCGGGGTGACCACGGTGGAGGTCAAGAGCGGCTACGGTTTGCACCCGGCGCACGAGCGCAAGCAGCTCGCGGCGATCGCACGCGCTGCCGCGGAGCCCGGGGTTCCCACGGTGGTGCCGACGTTCCTGGCGCTCCATGCGCTTCCGCCCTCCGTCGAGCGGCGGGCGTACGTGGCTCATGTCGCGCGCGAGCTCGTCCCGGAGATCGCCCGCGAGCGCCTCGCGCGATTCGTCGACGCCTACGTCGACGCGGACGCCTTCACCGTGGAGGAAGCGCGCACGGTAGGGAACGCCGCCCGTTCCCATGGGCTGGGCGTGCGCCTCCACGCGGGGCAGTTCACCGACCGGGGTGGCGCCGAGCTGGCGGCGGACCTGGGCGCCGCCTCGGTGGACCACGTGGAGCACATCTCGGACGCCGGCATCGCCGCCCTGGCCCGCGCCGGCGTCGCCGCGGTCCTCCTTCCCGTGGCAAGCTTCACCCTCGGGCAACCTCCGCCGCCGGTGCGTGCGCTCCGCGACGCGGGGGTGCGACTGGTCGTGGCCAGCGACGCGAACCCCGGCACGGCGCCGACCGAGAGCCTCCCGCTCGCCCTGGCTCTCGCGGTCCGCCTCTATGGTTTGACGCCCGACGAGGCCCTCCACGCCGCCACGCGCGACGCCGCCGCCTCCCTCGGGCTCGAAGATCGCGGCGTTCTCCGGCCGGGGGCGCGCGCCGACTTCACGGTGTGGGATTTACCCCACGAGCACGCCATCGTGCAGCCGTGGGGAGTCGCCGAGACCCACGCCGTCTTTCTGGGGGGCCAGAGGATCGGGCCGGGGCGTCGCGAGGGATGAGCGAGCTGCCGTGGTTGTCGGCGCTGGAGCTCGCGAAGAGACTGCGCGAACGGCGCCTCTCCTCGGAGGACCTGGTTCTCACCTGCCTCGAGCGCATCGACGCCGTGAACCCGACCCTCACCGCGTTCGTCGAGGTGCTGCGCGAGCGCGCGCTCGCCGAGGCGCGGTCGGCCGACGCACGGCTGCGCAAGCACGGCGCGGCGTCCGAGCCATTTCTCGGTGTGCCCATCGGCATCAAGGATCTAAACCTCGCGCGCGGCTCTTTCACGCGCTTCGGCTCGCGGGCCTTCGAGCGCCTCTTCACGCCCTTCGACGACGCCGTGGTGGCGCGCTTGCGGCGCGCCGGATTCGTGGTCATCGGCAAGACCGCGACCAGCGAGCTCGGGGCTCTTCCCGTCACCGAGCCGGACATCCACGCGCCCACGCGCAACCCGTGGGACCTCGAGGTGACTCCCGGCGGCTCGAGCGGCGGCGCGGGGGCGGCGGTCGCCGCGGGGATGGTCCCCGTCGCGCAAGGGAGCGATGCCGGCGGATCCATCCGCATCCCAGCTTCGTTCTGCCAGCTGGTCGGGCTCAAACCATCGCGCGGGCGCGTGGAGAACCCCTTCGGGTTCGCCGACCGCCTCCTGGTCTGGAGCTGCGGCCCTCTCACGCGCACCGTCGACGACGCGGCGGGGCTGCTCGACGTCCTGGCCGGTGTGACGGTGGGCAAGCCCCACTGGGCCCCTCCCCCGCCGCGCCCCTTCGCCGAGCTCGCCCGAGAGACGCCGCCGCGCCTCGCCCTGCGCGTGGCCCTCCGCTCCGACCACGTGGAGACGGACCCGGAGATCGCCGCCGCCGTGGAGCGCGTCGCGCGCGCCCTGGAGAAGCTGGGGCACCGCATCGAGGAGAAGAGCATGGACCTCCCGGCGGGGGTGCTCGACGACATCCTGCCGCTGTGGCAGTCGACCGCGGCTTCGGCGCCGGTGCACGACTGGTCGCTGACGCAGCCGGTGACGCGATGGCTGGGCGAGGTCGGGCGCACCCTCGACCCGCGGGCGGTGGAACGCACCGTGGAGAGGCTGGGGCAGGTGGTGCT
>Ga0302324_100018079_pt1 | contig 13928 bp, 12 predicted proteins | sample Palsa_T0_1_FD_201949 | JGI IMG/M metagenome (GOLD analysis project Ga0302324, IMG submission 201949) | Peat permafrost microbial communities from Stordalen Mire near Abisko, Sweden - Palsa_T0_1 | ecosystem: Environmental > Terrestrial > Soil > Palsa > Peat permafrost | place: Sweden: Abisko... | reverse complement strand
AGATATATGCGAGCAGTATGGAGATATCCGGTTTTGGCGCTGGCTGCACTGGGCGTCCTGGGAATTCCGAAGCCGGCGCACGCGCAAAATGCCGCCGCGCATTCTGACCAATACAACAATTTCCTGGAGCTGAACGTCTACGGCGGATATTCCGACTACAAGCGGAATCCGGTGGGCTTGGGCACCAAAATAGAGGGCGCAGCCATTCTGGGCGGCCGCGTCACGGAGAACGTGTGGAATTATGTCGGTTTCGAAGAAGGCGTGAATGCGTATTCCTGGAACAAGTTCCAATTCCTGTCGAATCCGGCGGATGGAACTATTCTCCAGCCCTTCCCAATCCACACCGTTCAGCCCACCTTCGATGTGGTTGTGCATTTCACGCCCCGCGATCATAAGTTTCGGCCGTTCGTCGCGATAGGCGCGGGCGCCTCCGTCGATGTACTGGGCAAGAACGCAAAGCAGTTCGGGAATTCATTGCCTTCCGGCGAGGGGTTCGGGCAGTTTCGAAATGACGAGCACTTCCAGGGTAACTATGGTGGCGGAATCAAATACCAAGCGAGCAAGTGGTTTGGCATCCGCATCGATCTCAGAGGCCTCACCGGCAACGGTCCGCAATTCGGCATTCCGAGCGGACCCGTCACCACCACCGGCACCTACATACCGAATCACAACATCTTGAACGGCCTGGAGGCCACGGCCGGACTCACTCTTTATCTGGGACATCGCGGCGAGCTTCCGGCGCCGCCACCGCCGCCGGCTCCTCCTCCGCCGCCTCCACCACCGGCAGCGATTAATCCCGGCGCCATCAGCGCCAGCCCGACAACGGTTTGTCCGGGCGACGCGGTGCGTCTCAGCTCCAGCGCCTCAGATCCCGACGGGCGCCAGTTGACCTATCAATGGTCCGCGAACGGAAGCTCGGTAGGAACCGGAGCTCAGTACACTTATATGCCGAATTCGTCGGGTGACATCAGGATCGGCCTGCACGTGGCCGATTCGGCCAACCCGTCGCGTGGCGCGGACGCCAGTCCGGTTACTATCCACGTCAATACCTACAGCCGTCCCACGGTGAGCGTGGCGGCCAATCCTACCGAGCTGGAGCAGGGACAAATGGCCATGGTGCGCGCTGCCGGCAGCGGTTCCGATTGCAGCGGCACGCTGACTTATAGCTGGGCTGCATCCGAAGGTGCGGTTACCGGCACCGGTCCCAACGCTCAGTACGATTCCACTTCGGTGTCCTTCAGCGCCGACCGCAGCCGTCCACAGTCCAAGCAGGTGACTGTGACTGCCACGGTTACCGACAGCAAGGGCGGTTCCGCAAGCGCTTCCGCCAATATCACGGTGAACCTTGGTCCGCAGGCCACGCACTTCGGCGACATCCTGTTCCCGAAGGACAGCGCGCGGGTCAACAATTGCGGTAAGCGCGTGCTCATCGAGCAGTTGTATCCGCAGCTAACCGCCAACCCGAACTACGATGTTGTTCTGGTGGGCCACATCGATTCCAGCGAAGCACCCCGCGGCAGGTCGCGCCGGGGCCGTGACCTGGACCGGGATCGCGTGCTTCAAACCGCCGCGGTGCTGAGCGGCGGGGGTGGCACCTGCAGTTCGCTCGATCCGTCCCGCATTAAGGGAAGCTGGATTGGAGCGACGCAGGAGACGCCGTCCGTGCCCACTTCCTGCGCCGTATCCACCACCGCTCCCAAGGAGCGCAGAGGTGCGGCGATCGAAGACACCGACACCTCCAAGAACCGCCGGGTGGAAATCTGGCTGGTTCCCAAAGGCATGGCTCTGCCGGCCGCGGCTCGCGATGCGAAGGAGTTGCCGGATGCCGATCTGAAGAAGATTGGTTGCCCCAAATAAGCAGCTAAGCTAGGTGGTTCTTCAGCGCCGGGTGTTTTATTACACCCGGCGCTTTTTATTTGGGCCAGATGCCGGATATGTCGACAGCGGCGTCGGGAAAGCTGGTGGGCGTCCGGTGGCCCTCCCGTGGAAATCTGGCTGGTTCCCAAAGGCATGGCTCTGCCGGCCGCAGCTCGCGATGCGAAGGAGTTGCCGGATGCCGATCTGAAGAAGATTGGTTGCCCCAAATAAGCAGCTAAGCTAAGTGGTTCTTGAGCGCCGGGTGTTTCATTACACCCGGCGTTTTTTTATTTCGGCCAGATGCCGGATATGTCGACAGCGGCGTCGGGAAGGCTGGTGGGCGTCCGGTGGCCTTCCCGCAATACTCTGGTGGTGACCAACCGTCCGTCCCGAAGAAGCAAGACTTCCACTGTCTGCGCTTCCGGAGACGCCACCCAGACTTCGGGCACCCCCAGGCTTTCGTAGTCTTTCAGCTTTTCGGCGCGCTCGGAGCGGATGTTGGCCGGGACAGCACTTCCACTACCAGTTCCGGCGGCGAGTGAATGTAGCCGTCCCGTTCGACGATCCGATCAGCATGGAAGATCGCCAAATCTGGAACTCGCGGGGCCAACGGTTCGCGGCGGATGACTAACCCAAAAACGGAAGTCACAACGCTCGCTGTCTCTGTATCCAATCGCGCTCTCAACTGGCGCGCAAGTGCTTCGACGACGCGACTGTGCTTCCATTTGTTGGGCGGCATCTTGCGGATCTCACCATTGACAACCTCCTCCACGCCTTCCGTCTCGGGGAGTGAAAGCCAGTCTTCGTAAGTGAGCGCTTTGGGAGTTGTTGCCATGTTGTTATTGGGGCCAAATGGACGCAACGTCGATGGCAGCTTCGGGAAAGCGCTGGGGCGTCAGTTGGCCATGCCGCACCAGCGTCGCGGTGGCTAATCGTCCGTCCTGGAGGAGCAGGACTTCCACCGTCTGCGCTTCCGGAGACACCACCCAGACTTCGGGCACGCCCAGGCTTTCGCAGTCTTTCAGCTTTTCGGCTCGCTCAGAGCGGGTATTGGCAGGGGACAGCACTTCCACCACCAATTCCGGCGGCGAGTGAATGTAGCCGTCTTTTTCGATTACATTGCTTCGAATGAAAACGGCGATATCCGGAACGCGGGTGGTCAGAGGTTCACGGCGAATCACCAGCCCGAAGGTGCTTACGCGCACTTGGATGGTCCGGCGATCAAGCTTCTCCTTGAGCAGGTCGGCGAGGTTCTCGACAATATCGGCGTGGATTAACTTATTTGGCGGCATCTTGCGGATCTCACCCTTGACCACCTCCTCCACGCCTTCCACCTCCGGAAGCGTGAGCCACTCTTCATAAGTGAGGATCTTGGGAGTAGTCGCCATGGCTGGTCTTTTCCTTAGTGTACGATGACCTTTTGCCATGGCCTACGCCGAGTCTGTCCGATATCTTTACTCACTGGGCAACGAGGTACTGACGGCGAAGCTGGGCCTCGATCGGATCGCGGCGCTGCTGCAGGCTCTCGGCAATCCGCATCGCGCGTGCCGTTGGGTGCATGTCGCCGGAACAAACGGCAAAGGGTCGACGTGCGCCATGATCGAAGCCGGCTTGCGCGCGGCGGGCATTCGCACCGGACTTTACATCTCTCCGCACCTGGTGGAACCGACCGAGCGCATCCAAATCGTTGGACAGCCGGTGAGCCGGGAGCAGTTCGCGAGTGCATTCGTGCAAGTCCACGAAACGGCCGAGCGAATGCTCGCCTCGGGCGAACTCGACATGCACCCGACCTACTTTGAAACAGTCACGGCGATGGCCTTCGTGTTGTTCGCCAGTGCGAAACTCGACACGGTCGTGCTGGAAGTCGGGCTGGGCGGGCGCTTGGACGCCACCAACGTGGTGACACCCGAGTTGTGCGTGATCACGCCGATCGATTACGATCACCAGCTCTTTCTGGGCGACACCATCGAGCAGATCGCCGCCGAAAAAGCGGGGATTCTGAAGCCAGGCGTTCCCGCCGTGTTCGCCGAACAGCGGCCGGAAGCCGAGGCTATCCTGCGCGCGCAGTCTCACGCCGCGTACACGTTCTCCCGCGACTGGCCGATCGCCGATCTCGCAAGCGACGCGCGCGGCAGCCGTTTTTGCTTGCGAGGCGCAGAGGTTGTGTGCCCGCTCGCCGGCGAACATCAGGTAGAGAATGCGCGGGTGGCCGCCATCGCGCTCGCCGAGCTAGGAGTGTCGCCCGCTGGAATTGCGTCCACGCATTGGCCGGGACGGCTGGAGCTTGTTTCCGAGCGCCCCGAAATCATCATCGACGGCGCGCACAATCCCGCGGGAACCCGCGTGTTGGCCGCCTATATTCGCCGTTTTTATTCGGGACGCCGCATCTGGATCGTGTACGGCGCTCTTCGCGACAAGGCGGTCGCCGAGATGACGTCGATCCTGTTTCCACTTGCCGATACAGTCATTCTGACGGCGCCCGCCAACTCCAGGGCAATGCCTCCGGAGGACATCGCTGCGCCGGGCGCTCGCTTGACGCATTCCGTCGCCGAAGCCCTCGCCTTGCTCAAGGACGCAGCTCCGGAAGAGGCCGTCTTCATTGCCGGTTCGCTTTATCTGGCGGGCGAGGCGCGCGGTCTTATCCAAGCGCGCGGTCTCTTTCAAGAAGGAGAGGCCGTAAAATAGGACCAGTGTCATCTCTCCGGGCGTATGTCATCACCGCTCCGCTGATCGTCCTGGCAACCATCGTATTCGGATTGGTGAACCTGGTCGTTTCTCTGTTTGAAACCAGCGGCCGCAAGCAGATTGGGATTGCGCGCGCCTGGGCGCGTTGCCTGCTCCGGGTGAGCGGGGTGAAGGTGCAAGTGGAAGGCCTGGAGAAAATTGCACCGGAAGGAAGCTACGTTTTCGTCTCCAATCACCTTAGCTACATGGATACGCCGGTGGTTCTCGCAAACATTCCCGTTCAATTCCGCTTTCTTGCCAAGCGGGGTCTTTTTCAGATTCCATTGCTGGGCACGCACCTGGCCCGCGCCGGCCACATCCCCGTGCCCCGCGACGACGCCCGAGCGGCTTTGAAGACCATGACCATCGCGGCGCAGGCCATTCGCGAGCGCGGCATCTCGCTGCTTATTTTTCCCGAAGGCGGCCGATCCCGCAGCGGCGAGATCGCAGCCTTCAAAGAAGGCGCCGCTTATATCGCGATTCGAGCCGGAGTTCCGCTGGTCCCGATCGCTTTGCGCGGCACGCGCGAAGTCCTGCCCTTTGGATCGGCGCATGTCCGGCCTGGATCGGTCACTATGCGGATTGGGGAGCCAATTCCGACCGATCAAATCCATCTGCGCGATCGAGGCCGGATCACCGCGGAGCTACGCGATCGCATCGTGAGCATGCTGGACAAGCAGCCCATACACGCTTAACTATTTCCGGCTTTCGATCCACTCGATCGCGGCGTCCAATGCCGGATCCTTGCCCGCCAGCAGCGCCTGCCGCGTGACGGGCGTTTCCACGTCCGGCGTCACACCAAGTCCCTCCAGAGGCTTGCCCCCTTCCGAGATGTAGTTGGCGATGGCGTATTGAAAACCGTCGCCGTTCGGCAGCTTTTCGAACACCGAAGGCAGCGCGGCGGCAGCGGTGCGGGTCCCGAAAATGCGCGCGCGTCCCAAGTCCTTCAAGCCTTGCGCCATGATCTCGGAAGTAGAGGCCGAGGCTCCATCCACCAGGATCGCGAGCGGTCCGGCGAACGCGGCAAGCCTCGGATTCACCACGAATTTCAGCGTGGTGTCGCGCATGTACAAAGTGCCGAGGATTTGATCCGGCTGCGCGATGAACCAGCCTGCCATCCCCATCGCCATGATTCCGATGCCGCCCGGATTTCCGCGTAGATCGACGATAAAGCCCTCGCATTTTCCGCACGATTGCACGGCATTCCCGAACGAAGTCATCAAGCGCTGCGCATCGAGGAAAACATTGAACGCGGCGTATCCAATATTTCCGTCGCCCACTCTCGATGACTTGAACCAAACCCGCATGGGTGTGAAATACCCGAACTCCACCCGTTCGCCTTTTTGCAAGCCGGGTGCGAGCGTCTTGCTTACATGTTTGCCATCGCCGTCGAGAAACTCAATTTGCGCCGCTCCGGCGCCTTCCAGGCGTCCCAGGATGGCGCGGCGGAGCATGAGGTCGCGCAGCGAGCTGCCGGCATAAGTCTCGTCCAATTTCGAAACGATGGGCCCGAGATCTGTGTGTCCGATTCTCAAAATCTCCCAACCGGGCCGCACGCCCTGCGCGAACGCCGACGAATCCGGCTCCACGGAAGTTACCAGTACCCCGGCGTCCACCCCGCGGACGTCGATGCCTAGCGTGGTGTCGGCTCCAGCCGCGGCGTCCAGGTTTGAATAGAGGTCCGAAGGAACGATGCCGAAATGCGTCTGATGCAGCCGTCCGAGCATCTCGTTCAGCACGCCGCGCGCAGCGTCCATGCTGCCGGCAGCTTCCATCCTCGGCCGGAACTCATCGTGGATCGACTGCCAGTCCAACCCGCCGGGGTTGGTTTGCCAGTGCTTTTCGTGGATGGCGGTCCACACGTATTCGAAGGATTGGATGTTGAGTTGCCGCTGTTGGGGAGTGAGCGCCGCGCCTGACGGGCGCCCGATCAGAAAGAGCGCGAGAATCGCGGCGCCGCGGGCCACCATCCGCAAATCATTCCTTCTCGAGGACCTTGGCGCCGAGCGCGCCGCCAATCATGGGGAGCGCGGTGAAAATAACGAAGAACAGCATTAAATAGAGCACCACCACTCCCAGGATCAGGGCGGGATTGCCGAGGGCTTGCTGAATCATTTCCGCGCGCGCGTCGTTGGCGGGAAGCTGATCGCGAAGTTGCTGCGCAAAGTCGCCGCGGCTGGAGATGGCCACAATCGCAACTGTGAAGAGAATGGAGACCAGCGTAAAGCAGAAAATCCCCGTAATCCAGCCCATACGCGCGCCGCTCCGGATGCTCAGAGTCTGGCCGGTCCGGCGGCTGTAGAGGAACACCGCCAGGAATCCGGCTCCCAGAAAAGCAATAGGCAGCCGAACAAACGGCCACGGAATCGGAAAAACGGAAATCATGACCGCAACCATCGCCGCGATAAATCCGATTCGCACTGCCAGGCGGTTGTGAAAACCGATCTCCCCAGGCAACTGCACATGCGGCGGCGTCTGGGGCAGAGTCACCGCTTCCGCTAGCTGCGGCGCCGGCTCCGGTTCTTCCAGGCCGGGGTAATCGTATTGCGGCTTGCCGCACTTGTGGCAAAAGCGAGCGTCGGGCGGCAACTGCGCGCCACAGGTGCAAAATTCAGGCACGACTTCAGTTTGACACAGGCGTTCCCGGCATAGAACTGGCTCGCGGTCTTGCGTGATCAATTGCTGCCGGATTTTCTAAGAGCGGCCGTGGTCGTCGGCTTCAGCTCCACGCGGTACGCTTGGTAGGGAACGTCGCCGAGGTTTTCCACCGAGTGCAGCGGCTGGCTGGCGGGGTCGTAGGTGACTTTCAGTTCTTTCAGCTCCGGACGGTCCGTTTGCTTGCCACCTTGCAGGAGCCTCCGCGAGGGGGGCAAGCTGAAATTTACTACCACAGCCGGCCACGTATGCGTGTGCCACGGTTCCTTGCCGCCGGGCGGGATTCGGACGCTCAGCACGCGCACGTAGTCGTTTTCAAGGACCACGGTGAGATTCGGGTCGTGAATCTTGGCGGCATCGGTGGAGGGCAAATCCGCAGCCGGCGCGGGCTGGCAGTCGGCGCTTTTGATCTCCACCAGGAGGTTGTGCCGGTCGCGATCACTACTCGCGTATCCTTTGCTGGGACCTCCCTGGGACCATCGGATGTTGACGGTTTTCCAAGGCTCGCTGGGCCCGGAGGACTGTTCGAAGAATACGCTGGGCCAGGGGTGGGTGTGAGGCGGTTCGTAACTGTGCAGCGGGACCCTCGCCTCCAGTACGCGCACCGCGTCATTCTCCAAAACGACCTTGTGGTGGTCTGGCGCAGCGGCGACGGCGTCCGTTGAGTCCGGAATAATCAGGCCGCAGCCGCTGGCCCATAAACCGCCAGGCTGGAGCAGTGCGGCCAGCGCCATCGCTCCGAGAGAGAAGTGAATCGGAAGCTTGTTCATGGCTAACGATCTTATCATCGTTATCGCCCTGGGTTATCGCCCTGGGTTATCGCCCTGGGTTATCGCCCTGCTTTTCGCTCCTGCTTCCCATCGGCGCGCGGCTCATATAGAATAAACTCCGACGAAGGAGGCCTATGGCCAAGAAGAAAATGTTCGTTGCAGCCGTATTCATCGCCCTCGCGATGGCGACCGCGCATACCTTGCGCGCGCAAGACGCTCGCGCCGTATTGCAGGCCGCGGTGACGGCGATGGGCGCCGCCAACGTGAAGACGATCCAGTATTCCGGCTCCGGCTGGACTGCGGCCGTAGGTCAGAGCTTCAGCCCGGAAGAGGACTGGCCCAAGTTCGAGGTGACCAGCTACACGCGCACCATCGATTACCAAGCCAAGTCGTCGCGCGAGGAGCTCACACGCAGGCAAGGAAATTACCCGCCTCGCGGCGGAGGCGGCACGCCGCTGCAAGGCGACCAACATCAGGTTGCGATCCTCAGCGGCAATTATGCCTGGAACATGGATGGCCAAAATGCAACGCCGCAGACTGGTTTGTATCTGGCGGGCATTCCGATTCCGGAACTCCGGCAGCTCGAAATCCTGCTCACGCCCTACGGCTTTCTGAATGCGGCGCTGGCCGCGGACCCCACCGCTATCTCTTTGCATCTGCCCGCGTCGCCGGGCGGAATTATCGAGCACGGGAACGCCACCATGGTTTCGTGCACTTTGATGGGCAAGTACCGGGTGAACGGCACCTTCAACGATCAGAACATGCTGGAGCTGGTTCAAACATGGATTCCCAATCCTGTTTATGGCGACATGCTGTACGAGCTGCGCTACACCAACTATAAGGATTTCGGCGGGGTAAAATTCCCTACGCTGATCCACGTCCATCAGGGCGACCCGCGGCTCAGCCCCGCGCACAACTTTATGGAGATCGCGGTCGCCAACGTCCAGCCCAATATCGGCGTGCCGTCCGTGAACGTGCCGGATGCGGTGCAAAAAGCCTCTGCGCCGGTGGAACGGGTGCAGTCCCAAAAACTGGCCGATGGAGTCTGGTTCATTGGCGGTGGCACGCATAACAGTTTGGCAGTCGATTTTGCCGATTTCGCCGCCGTGATTGAAGCGCCGCTCAATGAGACGCGCTCGCTCGCGGTGCTGGAAGAAGTGGCGAAGCTGATCCCCAACAAGCCGGTTCGCTACGTGGTGAATACGCATCACCACTTCGATCACTCGGGCGGGCTTCGGACTTATCTGGCGCAAGGAGCCACCATCGTGACCAGCCAGGCGAATCGCGACTACTACGAGCGGGTCCTGTTCAGTCCCGGCCCACGCACGCTCCAGCCGGATCGATTCTCTACCTTTTATCCCTATTTCACTGGAGGCAGACGTCCGCTGCCGATCGAAACGGTCAATCAGAAGTACATCATTAGCGATGGCGTCCGAAGCATCGACCTTTATCCCATGCAGGGATTGAATCACGCCGCAGGCATGCTGATCGCATATTTCCCCAAGGAAAAGATCCTGGTGAATGCGGATTTATATACGCCGCCCGCCAAAGGCGCTCCCACACCGGTGGTGAATGCCAGCATGAAGGCCTTGCAGCAGAATATCCAGCGGCTGAAACTGGACGTGGCGCTGCACGTGCCAATTCATGGGCAACCTGGACCGAACGATCAGTTCGCGCAGATTGTGGGAAGATAGGCGTCGCGCAATGATTTCGTCGGTCGAATCCCGATAGGAATCTGCCGAGCCGCGCGCGGAAGCAAGCCCGAGGGAAGCGGCTTGGCATTGTCTTCATTCCATCACGCGACCGCTTGGAGCCCGTTCTTGGCCACCAGAGCTAATAGCTTCAAGGAAGGGCCTTGCGGGCGCTTTTCACCCCTTTCCCATTGGCTCACCAGGCCCGTGGTCACGTTGAGATAGCGCGCGCGAAAACCGCCTGGCTGGCGCCTTCCCGCAAACGGAGCGCGCGGATTTCCATCGGCCGCAGCGGATGGACCGGCGTGAGGCACAGCTCATCGAACTCCCGCAGGGTGCGCTTGTCCATGACTCCGGCCGCGTGCAGACCTTCGGCCGTCTCGTGAACCGACGCCATCAAGGGACTACGATACTGTTTTCTCGTCACAGGTATCCTGCACCAACGCTCCCACCGCAAGCGCTCGTGCTAAGGTTCTTCAAAGCCGTAAACGAACACTGCACGGCCGGTCGCCCTAAACACGATCGGCACCCGATATCCGCCTGACTTTCCCTGGCCAGGACGCGCGATCCGCTGCTTGATCACGCCGCCGCCGAGATCCACGGTAATCAATCCTTGTTCGGCTTCCCTTACGGTCCGACACAGGACGAGGTCGGGGATGCCCGCCTTGTCGGCAGAGCGCTTGAAGGTCTTGGTCTTGGAAGGTTCGCACGCATCCCGGCTAAAGCAGAGTGTAACACCCAGTGCTATAGCGCAGCAAAACGAGAGGTGGTGTCTGAAATCCGCGTTGAACGGTCTTAAGCGAATTTCTCCGGGGCGTAACGTGCCAAGAGTTTGCGCGTCGCGGGTTTCGCTCATGAACCGTGCGAACTTTGCGGCCGCGTTCCATAATGCCGAGGACTGCAGCCTCGTCTTTGCCGGCAATAGGAATGCCCGGCTTACTTGCCTGCGTCCGAATCCAGCCCGAAGGCCAATAAAACGTTGCCCGGCAGACCGCCCCGCGCCGGATACCCGGAGATAGCGAACAACATTCCGCCGGCCACCACGGGGCCTGCCACGTCCAGCGCTCCGCCGCGGCCGGAGACGCCGTTCACCGTCCGATACTCATGGGCCGTATCGTAGTCCCACAAAATCTTGCCGTCCGCGGAAGAATAGCCTCGCAGATGGCCGTCTTCCGCGCCAGACCACACCACGCCGGGAATCGCCGTCACGGCCGCCGACTGCGCCGGGCTGCAAGGCCTGCGGTCGCCACAGCCGGGCGGCGGAGTTTGCCACATGCGTTCGCCGTTGTCTACCCGAAATGCGAACAAGCCGCCGCCCTTGTTTGGATCCAGGTTGTAAGCGCGATCGTTGCTCCCCGGCTTGCGATCCACTTCGAAACCGACGTCGGAAAGAGCCACGTATACGTTGCGCCCGTCGGTGGCCGAGCCCCACTCGATCCCACCCACAGTGCCGCCTTGGCCGACGCGCGCCTGCCATAGAATCTGCCCGCGCCGGTCCGGATCGACGGCATAAATCACGGCCGACTTCTGCCCCAGCAAGAGCGCCCGCCGGACGCCTGGTGGCGCTCCCTGGGCGCGGGGGAGCGAAACCAGAATGGCCGAGGACGCGAAATCGAAATCGGGGCCCTCCGAATCGGGGCAATTCACTTTGCCTTGAAGCTGGCACGAACTGTTCCACGCGTCTTTCGCCGTGAATTGCTTGGACCACACAATCTCGCCCGTCGAGAGGCGCAAAGCCAGCAGAGCGTCGCTCAGCGCGGTGGGCGGATCGGAATAATTGTCGCCTGTGGTCACGTACATGGTGTCGCGTTCAGGGTCGAGCACCGGCGCAGTCCAGACGCCGACACCCGAGGGGCCCCAGACTGCGGCGCCAAGCCGGGTCTTCGTTCGTGCCTTGGCCGCCTCGGCGATGGTGTAGGTCTTCCACAAGACCTTTCCCGTAGCGGAATCGAGAGCCGACTCGCTGCCTCGGAACGTGCAGCATAAGTAGCCCGGCGAAACCGACAGAGCCTCCTCGCGCGAAGCGGCGCCTACATACAAGCGATCTTTGTAATACACCGGCGTCGCGGTCACGGTGGATGCCGGGTGCTCGTCCGGGCGCGCCTTCCATAACTGCTTCCCGGACGCGGCGTCCAGTGCATAGACAAACCCGGCGGAATCGCCGAAGAACACCGCGGGTTTCCCTCCGGCCTCGCCCACCGTTATGCCCGATCGAACCTGGGACTGCACAGTGGTGGCCCAGTACACGCAACCGGTCGGCATGTCGAGCGCGTAGACGCTGCCGTCCTGCCCGCCCGCGAATACTCTGCCCCCATAGACGGCGGGCTGAGAACGCATGGTGGACGTGTCCGGGAATGCGAACGACCACTTCAGTTTCAGCTTCGGCAGGTCTTCGGCGCGCAACCCGGCATCTTTCGCCGATTGGAACCTCATATTGGCGAGGCCGCCTCCCCAACCGGACCAGGCCGGACTCCCGCCCGGCGCCACGCCCGCCGGACACAGATCCGCAATCTGCTCACGCGTCCGTTCCAGGGTAATCGCCGTTCCCAGAAAGCCTGCAAGCCTCTGGCGTTCGTCCGCCGAAAGCGCCGCCGCCTGCTGTTTCATGACGCCGCTTTCCAGCGTTCTCTGAATCGCCGCCGGCGTCAGAGACTTCAGCGCGGAGATCTGAGGAATGCGTCCGCCGGCTCCCGCCCCGGAATTATGGCAGGAGGCACAGTTCTTTTGAAAAAGCTGCGCGGCGTAGGGGTCGTCGGCCGCGAACACCGCGATCCACCCGATCAGGAGAAACAAACACAATCTCATCCGGGTTCCTCACTTCCCTACCATGTGCCCGGCGTCTTTTTCGTTCTCGGTGCAAACGTACTCGCCGATATCGTCGTTCGCATCGAGTTCAGAAGCTCTCATAATCTTCCAGGGCTTGGCATAAGCTCCCGGATCTTCGATCGTGATTTCGATTTCGAGATGTCCCAGATCGGGCCGCCGAAAGCGCTCGATGACGCGCATCATTTCAGTGTGCGCATGGCCCAGGTTATCCAGCCAGGATCTGTCGTCGAAGCCCACGGTGTCGATTACCAGCGTGTCTCCCTCCCAACGGCCGATGGAATGTCCCATCCACATCGGATTGGGATCTTGGGGGTGACCGCGTCCATCCAGGAACACCTGGCGATGGCTGGGGATGTCGTCTTCAAAGAGCATCACCAGCAGGTTGGGCGTTTGAACCAGTTTGTAAGGAAACAATGCCCCCGCGTTGGTGATGCCTCGCGGCAGGCAACGCGCTCCAGGAGCGTCTTTCCCATTGTTTGCGCCCCGTTCCCGGAGCAACGCCTCCGCCCAAGGCAGAGGCTCCGGCTTGCCTGCGTCCACCGTTCTCTGCGCGAACCAGACGCCGGAGAGGTCGGGCTTGCCATCCGCGGTTCGCGGCGTCGGCCCCGCTGGCGCGGGATGCGGACTGGTGAGCTGAACTCTGAATTCCCGCCCATCTCCAAGAGTTCCCAACTGGAATTCGAGCAGGCGAACATCCAGGCGTAGCGGCTCCGTCGCGCCGACGGATACGTTCTGCTGGTTCTTCGGATAAAATCCGGGAGCGTCTATCGAGACATCGTACGCGCCTGGCGGCAATGCCGCCAGCGTGTAATGGCCCTGCTCGGAACCGGCGGTCTTATAAACCGTTTTTGTGCTCCGGTTCGCCGCCTGAACCTTGGCATTTGCCACTGCCTGACCGTCGGAGTCGACTACAGTGCCGGCGATCGTCCCACCGCTTTGTGAAAACGCTCCCGTTGCGCATAGCAATGCAATCCAGGACAATGCGCCGATGCGGGCAATCGGCGAGAATGCGAATTCCAGAAAATTGACAGGCCTGTTCATGATGTGAAGATTATAGTCCAGGATTGGGACTGGCAGACGACGGCAACGTCTCGGCCGGCACGAGCTGCGCTCTTTGGCCGGCGGCTTACAGCCTGTATCGAAACCGGGGTTTTACGGTCGCGGCTGGAATCAGGCACTTGCGCGACCGTTTTATCGCCTTGCGCCGCCATGGGCGGCCCACCGCTCCCTCACGGTCGCGGCTCTGTAGCGCGCGCAATCTGCGGAGCCGCGCGCGTTAGAAGCTGTGAAAAAATGCCAAAAATCGACACCGACTTCCCGTGGGGGGATTCGAAAGCATTGGACGCCTCGCCAGAACGCGTTGTAGCGCTTCCTGCGAGGCCTCCAGCTGTGGGAAAGTGGCATT
>Ga0302324_100018078_pt1 | contig 13929 bp, 10 predicted proteins | sample Palsa_T0_1_FD_201949 | JGI IMG/M metagenome (GOLD analysis project Ga0302324, IMG submission 201949) | Peat permafrost microbial communities from Stordalen Mire near Abisko, Sweden - Palsa_T0_1 | ecosystem: Environmental > Terrestrial > Soil > Palsa > Peat permafrost | place: Sweden: Abisko... | reverse complement strand
CGAAAATACTACACCGGCGGCGGCGGACGCGTCTACCATCACACCGCTCCGATTAATATGACGTACGCGTTGCACGAGGCGCTCGGCATCGTTTTGGAGGAAGGGCTCGAAAATCGCATCGCGCGTCATGAGCAAATGCACCAGCGCCTGCGCGCCGGCCTCGAAGCCATGGGCATCACCTACGTCCCGAAGCGCTCCCTGCACACGCTGAACTGCGTGAATATTCCCGCTGGCGCCGATGACGCGGGCACGCGCCGGCGGTTGCTCGAAGAATACGGCATCGAAATCGGGTCGGGGCTCGGCGTGATGGCGGGCAAAGCGTGGCGCATCGGCCTCATGGGCCACGGCGCCACGGTGCGCAATGTCGATCTCGTGCTCGCGGCGCTGAAGGAAATCCTGCGCTAGGGTCCAGCCATGTCCGCTGTGCTCCAGCGCCTCGCGGCCATCATGCCGCCGGGGCGGTTTCTTGAGCGGCCCGAGCATCTGGCTGCCTACGAGAGCGATGGGCTGACCGCCTTCCGCGCCCGCCCCCTCGCCGTGGCGATTCCCGAAACGGCGGAGGAGGTGATCGCCCTCGTCCGATTCTGCCGCGCGGAGCGGCTGCCCTTTGTCGCGCGCGGCAGCGGCACGAGCCTGTCGGGCGGCTCCCTGCCGGTGGCTGGCGGCATCGTCATCGCATTGAACCGGCTGAATCGCATCCTGAAACTCGACCCCGCGCAGCGTATCGCCGTGGTCGAGCCGGGCGTGGTGAATCTGGACGTATCCCAGGCCGCCGCGGCGCATGGGCTGCACTACGCGCCCGATCCTTCCAGCCAGTCCATCTGCACCATCGGCGGCAACGTCGCTTTCAATTCCGGCGGCGCCCATTGCCTGAAATACGGCATGACCTCCAACCATGTCCTCGGCATCAAGGCCGTGCTCGCCACGGGCGAGGTCGTCGAGTGGGGCGGGTCGAGCCGCGAAACCGTGGGGCCGGACTGGTGCGGACTCTTCACCGGCAATGAGGGCCTCTTCGGCATCGCCCTTGAAATCACGCTGCAACTCCTGCCCCGGGCGGAATGTTTTCACACCGTGCTTGCCGGATACCGCACCCTGGAGCAAGCCGGCGACGCCGTCGCCGCCGTGATCGCCAGCGGCCTCCTGCCGGGCGCGATGGAGATCATGGACGCCCTGGCGCTCGAAGCCGCCGTCGCCGCCGTGCATGCCGATTATCCGCCCGGTTGCGAGGCGGTGCTCATCGTGGAACTCGAAGGCCCGCGCGAAGTCGTCGCCGCCGATCGCGAGCGGCTGGACGAGATCATTGCCGCCAGCCAGCCCGTGGAAGCCCGCCCCGCGCGTGACGCCGAGGAGCGCGTCGCCATCTGGAAGGGACGCAAGAGCGCCTTCAGCGCCGTGGGCCGTCTCTCGCCCGATTTCATCGTGCAGGATGGCGTTGTGCCGCGCCGCCGTTTGGGCGAAGCGTTGCGCCGCATCGGCGAAATGGCGCGCGAGGCCGGAATCCGCGTGGCCAATGTCTTCCACGCCGGAGACGGCAATCTGCATCCGCTCATCCTGTTCAATGGCCGCGAGGCTGGCGCTCTCCAGCGCGCGGAAGCACTGGCCGGCCGCATCCTGGAAATGTGCGTCGAGATGGGCGGCTCCATCACGGGAGAGCATGGGATTGGCATGGAAAAGCGCGATTATCTCTCCGCCATGTTTTCCGCAGACGAGATCGATTGCATGCGCCGGATTCGATCCGCGTTCGATCCGCTCGGCATCGCGAATCCCGGCAAAATGTTTCCCACTTCCGAAGCGTCGGCGCTCCAACATCACGGCCTCCATCCGCTGGAGAAGGCCGGCCTCATCTCCCGCGAATGAATGCGGTCTTCGCTCCCGCATCGTTCGAGGAGCTCGCCGATGCCGTTCGCTCGGCGCCGCGACTGCTCGCCGTTGGCGCGGAAACCAAGCCGCGGCTGTCGTGCGTCGACGCCGCGAAGCTTGCCATCGCCGGGCTGCGCGGCATCAGCGAATACGATCCCAGCGAGTTCACCTTCACCGCCGCGGCCGGCACGCCGCTCCGCGAAATCGCCGCGGCGCTCGCGGAGCGCGGACAGTATCTCCCATTCGATCCCATGCTGCTCGACGCCGGCGCGACACTCGGCGGCACGGTGGCGGCCGGCCTCAGCGGACCGGGACGCTTTCGCTTTGGCGGGCTGCGCGATTTCATCCTCGGGGTGCGTTTCGTGGACGGAGCGGGACGCCTCATGCGGATGGGTGGGAGGGTGGTGAAGAACGCCGCCGGATTCGATCTCCCCAAGTTTTTCGTCGGCAGCCTCGGGCGGTTTGGGGTGCTCGCGGAGATCACCTTCAAAGTGTTTCCGCGCCCGCCGTTCGCGCTCACACTGCGGCTGGCCGCCAAAACGCTGGATGCCTCGGCCAGGATCCTGGCCAACGCGGCGACCTCAAGATTTGAGTTCGACGCCCTCGATATCGCGCCATGTGCGCATGGTGAATCGAGTGAACCCGGCGTGATCGCCCGGCTGGCCGGCCCTGCCGCGGCGTTGAACGCCATCACCCGCGAAGTCTTCGCATTGTGGCCAGGCGAAGTCCTTTCCGACGACGCTGCCGAACTCCTCTGGACGGATCTCCGCGAGCTTCGCTGGACCCATCCAGAGACCCCGCTGGTAAAAATTGCACTGTCCCCATCCGCCGTCGTCCCGCTGGGTCAGGCGGTCCAGTCTATCGAGGGAGCGCGCTGGCATCTCAGCGCCGGCGGAAACCTCGCCTTCATTTCGCTCGCATCCACCGCGCAGGCCAGCGATCTCGACGAGCGCCTGCGGACGCTGAGTCTCTCCGGCGTAACCTTGCGCGGCGACGCGCCCCTCTGGCTCGGCGCACGCGCGCGTCCCGCAATCGCTGCCGCCGTCAAGCAGGCCCTCGACCCCACGAACCGTTTCCCCTCCATCGACGACTGATGCGCAAACAATAGGGCAAAGCTCCCGAACGTAATCAATTCGCAATCCGCAATCCGCAATTTCCTCCCGTGCTGCACAAAATCCCCACTGACACCCTCGGCCCGCTCGGCGCTCCCATGGTCCACGCGGTGGAGACTTGCGTGCATTGCGGCTTCTGCCTTGCCGCGTGCCCGACCTATCGCGAATTGGGCCAGGAGATGGACACCCCACGGGGTCGCATCGTGCTCATGAAAGAAGTGCTCGAAGGCGCTCTTCCTCTCTCCGCCGCGCAGCCGCATGTGGACCGCTGCCTGGGCTGCCTGGCGTGTGAACCGGCTTGCCCGAGCGGCGTGCCGTATCGCGATCTCATCAGCCCGTTCCGCGCGGTCATGCAGGCCAGGCTGCATCGGTCCCCCGGAGAAAAACTCCGGCGCTTCATCGCCGCGCAGACCATTCCTTTTCCAGCGCGGTTCCGTTTCGCCGTCTGGCTCGGGCGATTTGGAAAGATGCTCCGTCCGTTCGTGCCTTCGAGCCTGCGGCCCATGCTCGACCTGGCGCCCAGCCAAATTCCGCCCGCGCAGAGTTGGCCGCCGGTCACGCCGGCGCGTGGAGAGCGCCGCGCCCGCGTCGCCTTGCTCGTGGGTTGCGCGCAGCAGGTGCTCGATCCCGATATCAATACGGCCACGATCGACGTGCTCACACGCAACGGCGTGGAGGTGGTCGTGCCTGCCGCGCAGGGCTGCTGCGGCGGCCTCGCGTGGCACACCGGGGACCTGAAAGCCGCGCAGGCCTTCGCCAGGCGCAACATCGCCGCGTTTCCATCCGACGTGGATGCCATCCTCACCAACGCCGCCGGCTGCGGCTCCGCGATGCGCGAATATCACCTCGCGCTGCGCGGCGCCCCGGACGAGGCGCGCTCGCATGAGTTCTGTAAACGCGTTCTGGATGTGAGCGTGTTTCTCCACCGGCTTGGCCTCCGCGAGGGGCCGCCGGGTGGCGCGCGCGCGCTGAAGATTGCCTATCAAGATGCCTGCCACCTCGCCAATGCGCAGGGCGTCCGCCGCGAGCCGCGCGAACTGCTGCGCAGCATTCCCGGCGTGGAGCTTTGCGAACTGGCCGATGCCCAAATCTGCTGCGGAAGCGCCGGCACGTATAACCTCGATCAGCCGGAGATTGCCTCCTCGCTCGGCGACAAAAAAGCCGCGGCGGTCATCGCGACGGGCGCCGCCGTCGTCGCTTCCGGGAATATCGGGTGCCTTACGCAATTGCGCGCCCACCTCGCGAAGCGCGGCTCGCCAATTCAAGTCCGCCACATCATGCAAGTGCTGCGCGACGCTTATCTCCGGGATATAGGGTTGTAATTACAAAACAGTCATCAATGCCCGCGCTGCTAATTAGTGAAAAGACGATGAAAGATATGAACTCCGCCACCGTTATGTTGGATAAGTAAGCGGCGTCCGATAAAGACGCGGTTTATGTGAGTAAATCGAACGTTGAATGAGAAACGCCAATCCTGCGTCTTATGCCCAGCTTATATTAAGCTACGTGGGCGTTCCGAGCGTCCGTGCTGGAGCCTTTCGACAAATCCATATCAGAGACATCCAAAGGAGGTGAAAACGAAATGAAACTAATTCAGAAACTAATGATTGTAGTCGCGCTTCTGGCTAGCTTAGCCATGGCGACTCCAGCCAAAGCCGGCGAGTGGGGTTGCCACCGCTACCATCACTACCATTGCTACCACCATTATGGCTGCTGGCATCCCTACGTTTGCTACTATCACTACGGTGGGTACGGTGGCTGGCATCACCACGGTTGCTGGCATCATCACCGCCATTGTTGGTAGCCGGTGACCGAAGTTGAGTTGTCTGGCCGGAAGCGGGATTATCCTCTCGCTCCCGGCTAGTCTCGTGGCCGCAACGATGGAGAGGCGCGGCCACCCCTGATCACACGATGCGGCAGGGCCCCGCGGAATTTGTCATTAGTCCAAGCCGGCCTCTCACGTCGGCGTGAGCACGTGGATCGCCCGATGGGCGATCAGATCCCTCGTCAACGCGCTGTAGGCCGCCATGTGCGCAGCCGTCGAATGCGCTTCCAATGCCACGATGCTTTCCCACTTCTCAATCACCACGAAGGTATCCGGCCCCATTTCGGTCTGGAACTTGAGCGCGGGGCTGGAATCAACGCTGGGTTCGTATTCGATGCAGCCTTGCTCGGCGCGCACCGCGGGGACGTTGGCGCGAAACGCTTTCAGGACGGCTTCCCGCTGCCCCGGCTTGGTGGTGATGATGGCGATAACGTGGATCATTGGTATGGCGGTTCAGTAGGGCGCATCATGTCCAATCCCCGGAAAAGCTCCAATGATTTTGGCGGCGGAAACTGCGGAAATTCGCCGAATCCGGGCCAAATATTGGCCTTGCGGACAGGGATATCGCTCGCATGGCGCCCTTGCTGCTATGCCGTGCCGACACATCCACGATAGGCAAATAACCGCACACGCCCCATGTCTCTTGCAACCACACTCACCGACAAAAACGCGCCAATAGATTCCACCTGCGCGGACGAACCCTGGCGCGTGGATCCCCGCCTCACGGCCATCCTCCAATCGGATTACGAGGCGCTTCAGAATGACATGCGGCAGATCAACGCCTTGGCCGCGGATTTCCAAAGGCAGCTTGCCGGAAAATCCGACGAGTTCGCGCTCTTGAATCAGGTCTTCGAGAACACGCGGGAGGATCTGGCGCATTTGCACGCCGGCATTGCGGCCTTGCGAGCGGAGCGCCATCGCCTCGCGAACGAGGCCATGAAAGCGGAAGCCTACAGAGTGCAGCTCGCGACCGTCACGGGCGAACGGTCCCAACTGCGCATTGATCTCGAGGTCGTGCGCAGGAATCTGGCCGCGTCGAGGGGAGAAATTGCCCGCAGTTTGCGCCAGCGGGACAAACAAGTCGCCGATTTGACTGTCGAAAACGCGCTCTTGAAGCAAAAGCTGGTGGAAGCGCAGCGGAAACCGGCCGAATCGCCTGAATCCGCCTGGCCGGATCTCGATGATCCAAAGTATCTCTCCGCGATCGAAGATGCCGTTGAGATGCAGAATTCGTTTGCGTAGAGTTTTGCCGCATTATTTCCAACTGGCTGTGGGAATTCGTGGGAATTCTGCTCATCGGAAAAAAACTCCTGCCCAGGCTTTGAGCCGTTGCGTGATGCTCCTGGCGCCCTTGTTGCTCTTGCCGAGTCGTCATACCACTTTGTGAAAGGCCGCGGCGCTCATCATGTTATATCAACCAACACGCTCGGAGAATGATGTTCCAAAAAATGCCGCCTGCCCACCGGATGCCGTTCGCGTAGATCCGCGTCTCTCGGCGACGCTCCACTCGGATTACGAGGCGCTGCAGAATGATTTGCAGCAGGCCAACGAACTGGCGGCGGATTTCCAACGGCAGCTTGCGGGAAAATCCAATGACATCGCCTTGCTCAAGCAGGTTTTCGAGAAGACACGCGAGGACTTGGGCCACTTGCACGCCGGGATCGCGGCCTTGCGGGCGGAGCGCCATCGCCTGGCGAATGAGGCGATGAAAGGGGAGGCCTACAAAATGAAGCTGGCGAGCGTCACCGGCGAACGGTCCCGGCTTCGCATCGATCTCGAGGTCGTCCGCAGCGCGCTAGCCGTTGTGAAGGAGGAAATGGCTCGCTCACTGCATCAGCGCGACAGGCAGATCGCCGATCTGACGATCGAAAACACCCAGTTGAAGCAAGCGCAGGCCGAAGCGCAGCGGAAGTTGGCCGGATCGGTTCGATCTCCGTCGCCAGCTTGCGATGCTCCGAAGGCGCCTCAACCTGACAATGTTGACGCTGAGGCGGAGATCTCCTTCTCGTAGTCCTTTCATGCCAAAGGAAGAGAATTATCACCACAACGTGTACGTCATCCTGCTCGACGAAGCAGTGGCCGCCCATCCTTCCGTGCTGCGCCTCAATCCCCGTCGGGATCCTTCAAAACCCTGCGTCTATGTCGGCATGACCGGCCTTCCGGTGGAACATCGGTTCGAGAACCACAAGCACGGCTACAAATCCGCCTGGACCGTGAAAAAATACGGCATCCGATTGATGCCCGAACTATTCGAGCACCTGAACCCGATGCCCTACGACGCGGCTGCCCAGATGGAGAAAGATTTGACCGAGGATTTGCGCGCCCAAGGCTATACTGTCACGGGCGGGACGTAAGCGAGTCTGCCCCTCGCTCCCACGGAAGTTCGGAGTAATTGACCACAGATCACAGAGAGCACAGATACAGAACTCCGGATGCATCCTTGCCCTCGCTCCATCCGCGGTTACCGAGCCGGCTGATGCTCACGCAGGTACCACCGCGAGTTGATCACGACCACACGGTCCCCACCGTGGCGGATGAGCGCCGTTTTTAATCCCGCGGCGACATTGTTATGGAGCAGGTATTCCCACCAACGAGGCTCGACGAGTTCGGGAATGATCACTCCGATGAGGTTTTGCGGCTTCTCCTTTTTTTCCTTCTCCAAAAAATCGAGGATTGGCTCGAAGACCTGCCGGTAGGAAGAGTGAATAATCTCGAGCCGGGGTGGCGCCGCGCCGGCGCTGCGGGCGGGTTCCTCGACCCGCTCGGCCCAAATCTTTCGCAGCGGCCCCTCGTCGTCATCGGTGCAGATGTGCAGGGCCGTAACGTCTTTGGAGATTCCGATGGCGAGGCGCAACGCTCGCTCACTGATCCGGTTCCAACCCTCGAGCGGGATGACCACGGAGAGAGGACGCTGATCCCACACTTGCAGATCCAACGCTTTGCCGATCTCGCGGGAGATCCGTCGGTAGTGGCGCTTCACTCCGCAAAAGAGCGCCACCAGAGCCGGAATCATCACCAGGACGATCCACGCGCCTTCCTGGAACTTGGCCACGATGATGATCGCCAGCGCCACCGCCGTGGTCACCGCGCCGACGCCGTTGACGAGCATGGAAAAGCGCCAGTGCGCTCCGCCTTTCTTCCTCCAGTGGACGACCATGCCGGTCTGCGACATGGTAAACGCGCAGAAGGCGCCAACCGCGAAGAGGGGAATCAGGCGGTCGGTCACGCCGTTGAAAATCGTCAGCAGCAAGCCGGAGAAGAAGAACAGCACGACGATGCCGGTGGTGTAAACCAGGCGCCGGCCCAGTTGCGCAAAGCCGTACGGCAGGAAGCCGTCCGCTGCCAGAAGCCGGCAGACGCGAGGAAAATCGGCAAAACTCGTGTTCGCGGAGAGGGAGAGCACTGCCAGCACGCTCGCGATCGTGATAAAATACAGCGCGCCGCGACCGGCGACCGCGCTGATGAGTTGCGAAAGCACGCTCTGATAGTTCGGTTGGTCCTGCGACATCGCGCCGATGCGATAGGCGTCGGAAAGATAAGCGATTCCGGCGAGCAGGATGACCAGGATCACGACGATGATCGTGAGGGTGAGCCGCGCATTCTTCACCCGCGGTTCCGCGAAGATCGGCACCGCATTGCTCACCGCTTCCACCCCCGTCATGGCGGTGCAGCCGCTGGCGAAGGCTCGCAGGATCAGCCAGAGCGACACCCCCTCCAATGAATGCGCCAGCGGCGCGGGCGGAAGCACTGGCACAGGGTGGCCTCCGGCGTGCGCGGTCTTCAAGATTCCGAGGATCAGCACGGCGAGAAGGCTCCCGACAAATGCGAAAGTGGGGATGCTCCATACCACCCCCGATTCCCGGACGCCGCGCAGATTGACGAAAGTGATCAGCGCGAGCACCGCCAGGCATAACCCCAGCGTATGACTTTGCAGCGCCGGACACGCCGAGATCAGCGCTCCGACTCCGGCCGAAATCCCCACCGCCACGTTCAGCACGTAGTCGATCAGCAGCCCGCCCGCCGCGACAAGTCCGGGATAATGGCCGAGATTCTCCTTGGCCACGGTAAAAGACCCTCCGCCATTCGGGTAGGCGGCGATCGTTTGACGATACGAAAAGTAGAGAATCACGATCATGCAGATGATCGCTCCCATGATTCCCTGGAGGCGCGCGAGGCCGAGCGCGCCAATCGGAATGAGGATCGCCAGCGCCGCTTCGGGTCCGTAGCTCGCGGAACTGAGGGCATCCAGACCGAGGATCGGCACGCCTCGGCCGGGGCCGACGGTCTGCGATACGCCTTCCGAATTGGCGAGAGGGCGGCCGAACAGAACGTTGAACATCCCCGAGGCGACGCCTTTCGGAGCGCCCGGAACGGCTGTCACGTTATCCGGTTTGAGACCGGCAGGCGCGAGATCGTGTGGCGGATGAGGGGCGGACTTGGGCATGAAAACTACATGTCACTGTGCATTCGGACGCCGCGGCCAGCCTGCGCTTTCCCGCACAAATCCCGCCGCTTGATTCACCGCTTCCATCTCGGAGACCTAGACCGTCATCCCGCGACGGCGGGATCACCTTATCACCTCGTCACCTTGTCACCTTGTCACCTTGTTTTGCGGGCGTTGGTGGGGCGGGTGGGGCGGCTGGGGTGGTGAGGAGGTGGACGGCGGCGGTGATGCCGTTGGCGTCGTTGGCGATGACGTTGACGACGTTGAATTCGCCGACGAAGGGGGAGCGGGTGTAGACGATGTCGGCCTGGCCGGCGGGTGGTGTGGGCAGATTGGGAGGGAAGATTTCGCCGCGGGCTTGATCGTAGATCAGGACGTTATTGGATGGCGTGCCGAAGAGGATGAGATCGGAGGAGATCGTCTTCCACTGCGGGTAGCGGTTGGGCGAACGCAGAGGCTGGAGGCTTTCCACGATGTCGCCCGGCTCGATTTTGCGAATCTCGACGGCGCGTCCCTTTTGGCGGTAGAAGGCGGCCAGGGCATTTGCCTGTTGCTGGAGCCCGGCGTCGGCAAATTGTTGGGTTGTAAGGGCTACGGTGAGGGGTGAGTTCTTGCGCGCGCCGAATTTTGCCAGGCCGCTGGCTCCATAGACGCGGACCGCGGGTTTGGCGGCAGGTTTGGGTTCGGGCACGACGGTGACGTGCGCCGATTCGGAGAGGCCGGTGAGGAGTTCGGTGGCCGTGACGAGGTAATCGCCGGAATCGGCGACGCTCAAAGGGAGCCGCGTGTCCGTATCGGTCACGGAGTAGACGGTGGCGGAGTCCTGCGGGCCGGTGACCGTGAGCTGGACCGGGATGCCGCCCATGGGGCCGCTGCCGTGCATGGTGACGCGCGCATTGTAGAAACCCGTGACATTTTTCTCGACCGCGACTTCAGGTTTCGTGACCTCGGATGGCGGCAGCGCATACCAGCGGAAGGCGTCCTGGTTGAGATCCACGCTGGCGGCTTCCTCGGGGGTGATCTTGCGACCGAGGCGCACGTCGTAAATGGGACGATCGGTGTTCCATCGCAAGGCGCCGGTTTGCGGTTTCACGTAGAGGCTCGCGTTGGCTTTGGTTTTCCAGGTCTCGGGGCGCGCCGCTTTCGGATCGGCGGGGCGAAGCATCTCGGCGGCTTCGTCTCCCTCGGCGAATGCTTGATTGACCGCGGTGACATATTGCGTATCGACGCACTGGGTGGGAATCGCCCAAAGCTTGGGGCTGTCTGAGACGGCGACGGGCTCGGGAACGCCGTCCATCGCGGCGCGCAGGATGGCGATGTTGGCGGCGTTGCGCGCGAGCAACAGGGGGGTGGCGTCGATGTTGGATTCAGGCACAAAGGCCGCCACTTTGAGGCCGGTATTCGTGATCGGCACGGGGCAGACCGATTGGTCATCCGTGAGGATCCTGCCGCCCCGGGAAAGGAATTGCTGCAAGCGGGATTCGATGCCGCTGGCCCAATTCCAGGTTTTGTCCGGCTGATCGAGCCCCACGAGGAGAATCGCTTTCATGGAGGCAGGCAAAGGCTCGCGAATCAATTCCTGGTAGGTGATGACCCGAGCCGGCCAGCCGGCGGCGTGACAGAGAAAGAGAGCCTCGGTGACCTTTCCTTCCTCGGAGCCTTTCAGAAGCTGTTCTTCGCTGGCGTTTTCCCCCTGGAGAATGCGCCGCTGCACGGCTTCAAGCTGGCCGAAAAAGACCCCGATCACCGGCGTCGGCTCCGTGTGCGCATAGACGCCGCCGTATTTGCGCATCCATCCATTCATTTCCCGCTGCCATCCTTCGTCCTCGGAAGTCCCCGATTGCGGCGGAGAACCGGGCCGATTGGGCAGGAAATTGTAGCCGATGCCCTGGACGCCGCGGGTCAAGGCCAGCGCGTAAGCCCTTTGAAACGATTCACGACCGTAGAGGAGGCGGAAGTTATCGACGATGGTCCACGTCTTCTTTTTTGGGGAATAGCTGCGGAGACGATCGATGAGCGCGACATTGTGCAGGGGCTTGGCGGCGTGCGTTTCGTTCCAGTCGTAGGCTTGCTGCGTGGTCAGATCCTGAAACATGACGCGTCCGGGGACGCTGGCCCAGGGCCAGCCGCCGCGGCCGCCGCTGCCCGGAGAGCTTCCAAAAGAGCCCGTGGTGAAAATGAGCCCCGGATTGATCTCCCGGACGGCTTCCGCGAAGTAGCCGTATTCACGGAAGGAGGTGTCGTAATGTTCCACGTAGCGCGTGAATTCCACCTCCGTCTTGACCGGCTCTTCAAAAGGGTATTCGGGCGGCCCGAGGCTTGGGGGACGCGGGACCTTGGGTTGCGGCGAGCCAAAGAAAGCGATCATCCCTTCGCCCCAGGGCCGGTCCGGGGCCGGGGGCGCCCAGTTCCAGTAAGAAGCGTAACCCGCATTGTCGCAGCCAATGTGCAAGCCGGCGAAGTTTGGCAGGCGGGAGAAGCGTTGAGTGGCGAGGGAAACGCTGCGGTAGAGCGGTGAATGCCAATCGGGCAGCGTGTGCGCGAGGAAGGTGAGATTTGGATGCTGCAGCGAGGGGCGACTCCAGTTTTGATCGTATTGCAGGCCGAAGCGCACACCCCGGCGGCCGAGCTCCGCGCCCCGGCGTTCAAAGCTCTCCGGGTCGGAGGGCGCCGGCAGCGAGGCGGCCGGTTCGAAGATCGTGTCCAAGCCCAAATCCGCGATGAAAGCCGCGTATTCCTCGGGCTTCGTGCCCTTGGCGAAAAATCCGCCGCTCATGCCATGCGGAAGCGCCGCCGCGTAGATGGTGAGCGGGGAGGCAGGAGTCTGAATCCCGAGGTAGCGCCGGAGCCCGGCGACTCTCTCGATGGCCGGCGCGGGCGGAAGCGGTTTCGCGAGCGCCGCGAGGTCGGCGGCCCATTCCTTCGGGTGAGGGAATTCCTCGGGCTTCGCGAGACGCCGGACGGTGATCTTCGGGCCTTCTCCGGGAATGGTCGCATTCACCGGGAAGAGGGATTCCTGGGGATGGCCCAGGCGAAAGGGCAGAAATCCCGCCTGGAATTTTACGGGAGGCCGTCCGTCCACCGAAAGTTCGTACGGTTTGCCGGGTTCATTCTGAGGCAGGAGCAGGGTCAGCGCGCGCCACGGTCCGGCTTTGTGATAGACGACGGCGCCCGCCACTTTGAGGTCCACATTTTTTACGACCGGTCCGCCTTCGCCTTCGATCAAAATGGGAAAGAGCCAGAGTTCGTAGCGGCCGGTCATGGCTTCGCCCGCGTTGCTCGTTCGGGCGGTGCTGTCCGCGGTGTAAATGTGGCGGCGGTTGCCACGCCACTCCATGGCGCGCAGCCAGTGGCCGCCCGGCTGGATGACGTCATCCCCCGGCATTTGAAAGAACGAAGCGGCGTCGGCGCCTTTGTGATACTTGAGCGGGAGGCGCTCCTCGGGTTTTCCACGAAATATCGGATGGCCGTTGAGGGTAAAATCCGGCCAATCGACGGCATCCGGAGCATCCTTGCGCCGGGGTTGCTGGCGGGTGGGCGCGAGGCCATTGGAAAAGCCGATGGGCAGATCGTACCGGACGATGGAGAGCTGGCCGGTGAAAACGGTCGGCGCGGGTGTCGCGGGCGCGGGTGTGGCCGGCGGTTGAGCCTGGAGTGAGTAACCCGCGAGCAACAACGCGGAAACGGCTGGGAGGGCACGTCGGTTCATAAACGCGTAACGAATGGATGCGCCCATTTATTTGGAAATGAAAGCGGGAATCGCAAATGTCTCCTTCTATCTCCGGCTAGAACAGCTCTCCCTGCGGCTCCGGAAGCTCGGGAGGGGCCGCTTCGGCGCGGATTTCGGCGAGAAGGGATTTGAATTCGCATTTTTCCAATTCCGCGATCAATTCCTGGTGACGGGGGCGGATGGTGAGGGTTTCGAGCGGCTGCGGGAGCGGCAGATCCAGGTCGAGGCGCACCATTTCTCGGTTTTGCTCGATCTGGGCGCGGGCCGCCTTCAACTTTTCGCGGATGCGCTCGTTTTTGACCGCATCGAGATCGGCGAGCAGCCGGTCGAGAGAGCCGTGCGCGGCGAGCAAGGCGGCCGCGCCTTTCGCGCCGAGTCCATCCACGCCGGGGATGTTGTCCACGGAGTCGCCGATCAGGCTGAGCACGTCGGCGATTTGCGGCGGGGTGACACCCCATTTTTTCCAAACCGCTTCGGCGCCGAGGAGAGCGAACGTATCCTTGGGAGAGGCGAGATCCGTTTTGTTGGTCGAATAGACCTTCACGTGCTCGTTTACGAGTTGAAAGAGATCCTTGTCGTTGGTGCAGAGCACGACGCTGTCCCCCCGCGCGCGGGCGTGGCCGGCGTAGGTGGCCATGAGGTCGTCCGCTTCGGTGTCCTCGAGCGAGAGGCTGGCCAACCCGAGCAAGGGGACGAGCCGCTGGATGAAAGTGAGTTGCGGGCGCATGGTCTCCGGCATCTCGGCGCGCTGCTGTTTGTAGGCCGGCTGGAGTTCGACGCGCCGCTTGGGCATGCCCGCGTCCCAGATCACGGCGCCCAGGTCCGGGGACAGGTCTTTGACCATCCGCCGCACGGTCTTGACGAATCCGTAGATGGCATTGGTGGGCTCACCCCGCGAATTGGTGAGATCCCGAATCGCGAAGAAGGAACGATAAACGTAATAATGGCCGTCGATGAG
>Ga0302324_100018077_pt1 | contig 13930 bp, 15 predicted proteins | sample Palsa_T0_1_FD_201949 | JGI IMG/M metagenome (GOLD analysis project Ga0302324, IMG submission 201949) | Peat permafrost microbial communities from Stordalen Mire near Abisko, Sweden - Palsa_T0_1 | ecosystem: Environmental > Terrestrial > Soil > Palsa > Peat permafrost | place: Sweden: Abisko... | reverse complement strand
ATCATGAAGACTTGATGGCCGCGCTGAACCGCCCATTCTACGAACGATCGGCCCGGCGCAAGGTCCATGATGTAGTACTTGTTGATCCACGGTGGCGACATCAGAATCGGCCGCTCGTACACCGTGTCGGTCTGCGGGTAGTACGCGATCAGCTCGATCAGCTCGTTGCGAAAGACGACTTCGCCCGGCGTTGCCGCAAGATTCTCACCCAGCGTGAAGGCTGACGTGTCGACTTGCTTGGGATACCCGCCGTTGTTCTCGACGTCGTCGAGAAACTCGAGCGTACCCTCGACCAGGCTTGCTCCGCCCGTGTCCACCGCTTGTTTGATGACGGCGGGATTGAGCCAAGGCAGATTGCTCGGCGCGAGCGCGTCCATCATCATGTTCATCGCGAAGCGCGCTTTGCGTTTGGTCGCTTCGGGCAAACGCGAACTCTCAACGAGTTGTTGCGCGTACTGCCGGCGCAACAGATACTCTTCCACCATCGAGATGAGGAACGGATTGCTGGTCCATGCCGGATCGGAGAAGCGCTTGTCGCCGGCCACGTCGACCGCCGGCGGTGGGTTATCGCCTTGCATGCGACGCAGCGCATTCATCGCGACACCTTGCTGCGCAAGCATTAAGCCGCTGACGATCGTGCTCATGCGGATGGGGTCGCTCATCACGTCGAGCGTCACCGCGCGCAAAGCATCATTGAGCGATGCCGGATCGGCACCGGAGAGATCGAGACCGTAGCTGAACTCTTCGAGCGGTACCGAGCCGATCATTACATGTACGAGCCCCCGTTGACATCGTACGTCGCGCCGGTGATGAAACCGGAACCCTCGTCGACCAAGAAGCGCACGACGCGCGCGATTTCGGATGGTTGACCGAGCCGGTCGACCGGCGTGCGTCCGCGCGCGAGATCGATCGCGGCTTGCGGCATCGCTTTGACCATCTCGGTCGCGGTGAAGCCCGGAGCCACCGCGTTGACGGTGATGCCTGAGCGCGCGGTTTCGAGTGCGAGCGTCTTGGTGAGCCCGAGTAGCCCCGCTTTGGCCGCCGCATAGTTCGCTTGACCGAAGTTGCCCGAGTGAGCGACGACGGAACTGATGTTGACGATGCGTCCGAACTTCTGCTCGAGCATGTGATCGAGCACGGCTTTGATCATAAAAAACGGCCCCGAGAGGTTCACATTCAGGACCGTCTGCCATTCTTCGATGGTCATTTTGCGCGCCGTGCGATCTTTGGTGATTCCGGCGTTGTTCACGAGGATATCAACTTTTCCGTGCGCGGCGATCGCTGCTTGGACGGCAACCGCGCAGGCGTGTGGATCGGCAACGTCAGCTTCATAAAAATGAACGAGCTTCGCCGTGCCGTTGAGCGAAGCGCGCAACGTGTCCGTGCGTTCGCGATCGGCTGGCATACCTAGCACGGCAATCGTCGCACCATCAGCAGCGAGCGCCGACGAAATCGCGCCGCCTATACCGCGCGAACCGCCGGTTACGATCGCCACTCGACCATCGAGCCGCGTAAGCGTGCCCGAGGGGGCAGTCGAGGTGGTTATCATGGGCACTACTTTGTACCCATCCGCTATGCTCACCTAGCAAAAGGTGAAGAAAACCTTAGGAACTTTATCCGCCCGGCCATAGACGGTCGCCCAGAGGCGGGAAGGTCCTTGCCGGCCTCTACGCCATATCCAACCCGCCGTTGACGTGAAACGCGGCTCCCGTTATATACGCTGAGTCGTCCTCGCATAAGAATCTCACGACCCGCGCCACCTCGCCGGGCTTGCCTAGCCGCTTGGTGGGGATCTTCTCGACCACCTTGGCCAGGGCGGCCTCCGGCATCGACTCGACCATCTCGGTCGCGATAAAGCCGGGCGCCACGACGTTGGCCGTAATGCCCTTGTTGGCGGTCTCGAGCGCGAGCGACTTGGTGAAGCCGAAGAGCCCGGCTTTCGAGGCCGCGTAGTTCGCCTGCCCGATGTTGCCGGTCGAACCGATCACCGAGCTGATGTTGATGATGCGCCCGGAGCCGCGTTCGATCATGTGCTCGAGCACGGCCTTGGTCATATTGAAGGCGCCGGAAAGATTGACGTTGATGACGTTGCCCCAATCTTCGGCGGACATCTTTCGCAGCGTCTTATCCAAGGTTATGCCCGCGTTATTGATGAGGAAATCGACGCGTCCGTATTCCTTGAGCACTTCATCGACGACGCGTTTGCAAGAATCGAAATCGTCGACGCGGCCTTGATGCGTCGAGACGGAATGCCCCTCGGCACGCTCTTTTTCCGCGCAGCGTTCCGCCTTTTCGGCGTCTTTACTGTAACCGGCAGCAACATGCGCGTGCGCTTGTGCGAGCGCGTGCGTGATTGCAAGGCCGATGCCGCGCGTGCCTCCGGTAACGATGGCAACCCGTCCTTTGAACATCTCATCCTCCCAGTGTGGAAGGCTTTACTGCGCTGCAGCAGGCGCTTTTCCCGCGTGGTAAACACAGCGTCACTTCGACAAGCTCAGTACAGGCCTTCGACAAGCTCAGGACAGGTTCAGTACATTTGCGGCGGCGCGGGCGTTGCGGTCACAACCGGCGCGGGCGAAGGCGTGTAGTTCACCACGACCGTGAATGTCGTCGGCGCGTCTTCGCTGGCCAACAACACGCTGCGATTGACGCCGCTTGCGATGATCGCAACCACAACCAGTCGATTTCCGCCGACTGCACTCGGCATCGCCGCAAACGCGTATGGCACGTCGACCGCGTTCGCGGACGCAAAGAGCGGATCGTACGCGGCGCTCGAGGATGTTCCCAGGTTCGTTACGCTCGCCGGCGTTGCGCTAAACGTGTCGATGTGGGCAATGACGTCGCCGGCGACCGGCGTGCCGCCCGCGACGAGGGCATAGCGCGTCAGCGATGTGGTCGCAGCGTCGAACGTGTAGGCCCAGGCGTAGACGCGGTGCGCGCCGTCTTCGGAAAAGAAGTCGAGCTCGTGCCCGTCGCCATTGCTCTTCCCGAGCGAGTCGGTCGCTGGCACGTAGACCGCCCAGGCGCTGGCCGCCTCGCTCGAAAGCCGCTCGATCAGCCGAGCGGCGTTTGCTCCCGCGTTCGCGCGCAGGGCGGCGGCGCTCGCGCTCGCCACCATCCGGTCGGCCAGCACCAGCAATCCCCAGATCATCACGGCCCCGATCGCGGCTCCGACCAGGGTCTCGATCAAGGTGAAGCCTGATTGCCGGTCCATGCACGACGGGTGAGTACCCGCGTTGCCGCCGGTGCGGACTTTGTGGTACAAAGTAGAGCATGACCGATCTCGAACGCGCCGTGCTCGACATCGCCGAAGTCCGCGAGCGCCTCGCGATGACGCAGCGCTTCCGCGGCTATTCCGGTGTCGCCGCGATTGCGTCGGGCTGTTTTGCAATCGCTGCCGGTGTGCTGCAAGCGCTGCTGGTAGCGGTTCCGCACACGGCCTACGACGCTCGCGTCTACGCGTCGATTTGGCTCGTCTGCGGAACGGCGGCAGCGATCGTCAACTACGGATCGATCGCACACTGGTTCGTCAGCGACGCAAGCGCACGCGATCGTTGGCAGACGCGTACCGTGGGCCTGGCGATTCTGCCGGCCGTTGCGCTCGGCGCCGCGATTACCCTCGCGCTGCTCATGCGCGGCGCATTCGCGTATCTGCCCGGCGTGTGGTACGGCTGTTATGGCGTCGGTCTTTTTGCATCGCGCACGATGTTGCCGCGCGACGTCTTGCCGATCGCCGCGTTTTTCTTAGTCGCCGGCATCGCGCTGCTCTTTACGCCGACGGCGATCGCGCTCGCCTGGTGGGTACTGCCCATCGGTTTCGGTGTGGGACAAATTGCCATCGGCGTGCTGGTCGCGCGCGACCGGAGAGAGCATCCATGAGCGCAACCGATCTCGATCGCGTTTTTCACGAACGCGGGCGGCTCGCGATCTGCTCGATGTTAGTTGCACATCCCGACGGCGTCTCGTTCACGCAGTTGCAGGACACGTGCGCGCTCACCGACGGCAATCTGAATCGTCATCTGCATGCACTGTCGGAAGAAACGATCGTGCAGACGGAGCGGCGCACGGGATCGGGGCGTCCGCAAACGATCGTGCGCATCACACCCGCCGGCCGCGACCGGTTTCTGGCCTATATCGATGCGCTCGAAGGCATCGTGCGCGAGGTTCAGCGCTCGATGAGCGCCAGCGAATCGCCGGTACGCGCGATGCCGGCGCGCGGCACGTCGCAGTAAATCCCCATCCAGTTGGAACGCGCCTGCGCAACGTAGCGTAGAATGCGCGGGTCGGCTGCACCGCCGTTCAGATCGTACGTAGGAACCACGCAGCGCTCGATCGGATAGCGCACGCGCAGCGTCACCTCGCCCAGTTGCAGTTCGCGTCCGGTCAGCATGGCCTCGTCGATCGCGATGCCGGGATCCGCTTCGACATAGAAGTTGGGACGAAACCGTTCGAACTCGACACGATAGCCGACGAACGAGGAAAGACCGTCGAGCCAGCGATCGACGATCAGCGAGACCGGTGCATCGTCGAAAAACGCCTCACCGTCGCTCTGCTCCAGATGCATCGCCGGGGCGAGCGCCAGCGCATCCGCGGCCGAACTTAGCTGGTGCAAGCGATCGTCTTCCTTGCCGCGATAGGGCTTGCCGGCACGCGGCCCCTCTTGGGTGATGAGCGCCGCGACCCGGTCGCCTTCGAGGCCGCTCGCAAGCACGGCGCATTCATCGAGCGCCTCACCCCGGAGACTCTTGACCGGATAGCGCCGGATCGCACGCAACGTACCAATCTGCATAGGCCATAGCTACTATAGGAACGCCAGTTTACCCTCAAGAACGGAGGCGCGCAATGGACGAGTTGCAGGCTAGGCCCGTGTTACGTGCACTTTCGATTGGAGAGATCTTCGATCGTGCGGTGACGATGTACGTGCGCAACTTCGTCGTCTTCACGCTGACCGTGCTCACGCTGCTCGTTCCGCTCGGCGTCCTCGAGTACTTTCTTACCGCTTCCTCGACCAGCTCGCTCGCGCAGCTCATGCAACAGATCGCGCACCCGACCTCGCCGATGTCGTCCTATTCATCCACGCAGATCGGCGCATTCTCGCTGCTCATCCTGGTCGCCGCGATTTTCTCGCCGTTCACCAACAATGCGGTCGCGGTGGGTGTGGCGGCAATCTATGCCGGGCGAACACCGACCTATCGCGACGGCTATGCACGCGTACTGCGCCGCTGGGGGCCGCTCGTGGGAGCGATGCTGCTGTGCGTGCTGATTTTTATCGGCGCCTATTTGGCGATCGTACTCGGCGTTACGATCCTCGTCTTGACCGGGACCGCGTTGCTGGCTGCCGCACCGGCTTTGGGGATTCCGCTCGCGCTGGTGGGCATCGTGCTGCTCCTGGCGGTGGTGCTGTTCTTCCTCTTGTTGGTGCTGTGCTGTGCCTTCACGCTTTATGCGACGACGATCGAGGAAGTCAGTCCGGCCGACGCGTTTGGCGAGTCGTTCCGCCGGATCTTCAATCGGCGCGAGCTTGGAAAAGCGACGCTGATCTCCCTCGCCTATCTGGCGATCGAGTTCGGCGCAGCATTCCTCGGTGGTGCCGTCGGGCTTCTCGTTCTTTCCGCCGTCCATAGCACGATCGCCCAACTTGCGGTCAATACGGTCATCAACGCGGCGGTCACGGCGTTCATCACGATTTTGGTGGCCGTCTACTACTACGACGTGCGAACGCGCAGCGAAGGCCTAGATCTCGAAGTCGAACTCGAACGCCTGACGGCGCCGACGTGATCGGCGCGCCGCCCATGGATATCACCCGGGCGGTTCGAGCGGAGCTTGCGGTCCCGGGTCGGTATCACTTGGAAAAGGGAGCACCCGCGCACCGCTCGCTGCTCGGCTTGATCTTTCAATGGCTCTACGACCGCTGGAACGATTTGTGGAACGCGTTTGGGAGCCACATCAAGATCGGACGCGCGGGCACCTCGATCATTGGTGACGTGCTTGTGGTGACCGTGGTTGTTGCGATCGCGCTGGTGGGAGCGCATTTGCTGATGCAATTGGAATACGAGCGAACGCGTCGCGACCTGGCGATCTCGCTCGTGGTGCCGCGCAGCGCGCACGCCCTTGCGGCGCTCGCCGCGCAAGCGGCAAGTACCGGCGACTATGCGCGCGCCGTGCGACTGCTCTTCATCGCGGCGGTGACGCTCTTGGATTTGCGCGGCGTCGTGCGCGACGAGCGCTCGGCGACCGTGAATGAGCTGCGCCGCAGGCTCCACGAGCGCGATGGCGCACTGGAGCCGGCGTTTGTCGAAATCGCGCGGCTCTATACGGCCGTCGCCTATGCGCAAACGCCCGCGGGTCCGGATGCGTGGCAGCGCGCACGCGCGGCCTACGAGAACCTTGCGGCGAGCGCGACATCGTGAGAACGCGCGCGATCGACATCGTCGTGCTGCTCGCGCTTTTCGGCGTCTTGCTCGTCGTCGCGTCGTCCTCGCTCGGCACGCCGCCGTCGAACCGTTCGACCTACGATACCGGACGTAGCGGGTACCGCGCCCTTTTCGGCGTGCTACAGCGGGAAGCGATTCCGGTCACCCGGCTCGAGACGGCGCTCGGCACGCGCGATCCGAACGTCCGCGTGCTAGCTCTGACCGCGCCGGGCTATGACGGCAGCGATGTGCGCCGGCTGCAAAACTTCATGCGTAACGGCGGAACCGTGCTGGAGTTCCTCAAGATCCCAGGTCTTGGCCCCTCACGACAACTGCATCGCTTCGACGGAGCGCGATTCGGCAACGCGGCGTTGCGCGACCATCCCGAACGGGCGCTCACGGTCTATAACGCCGTTGCGGGCAAAGGGCTCGTGGCCTTCGACGAGCGGCCGTACGGATACGATCGGACGCAGTCGCTCTGGTCGGTGCTTCCGACGCCGGTGCACGTCGCGTTTTTCTTAGCCATTCTCGCGGTGGTGTTGGCGCTGGTCGACGCAAACGTGCGTTTTGCCCCGGCGATTGTGCGCGAACCGCCCGCGGATCGTGACTCCTCCGATTATCTTCGCTCGATGGCCTCGCTCTTGCGTCGGGCGCGCGCGGGCCGCTCAGCGGTCGAACGCTTTGCGCGCGCCTATCCAAAATCGTCTGAACTCGCGCAACTAGCCGCGGTGACGCGACCGAGCGATGCGCTCGTCCTGCGCGCTGCAACGATCTATGCCGCGTTACGAAAGGACCACGCGTGAACGACTCTCCCTCCAGCGTCCAGGATCTGGCGATGCGCGTGCGCACCGCGATCGGCACGGCGGTCGTCGGCAGCGAGCGGGTGACGTTTGGACTGCTGGTCGCGCTGCTTTCCCGCGGACACGTGTTGATCGAAGGCGTGCCGGGCACCGGCAAAACCCTCGCGGTGCGCGCGTTTGCCGCCGCGCTCGGATTGCCGTTCCGTCGCATTCAATTCACGCCCGATCTGATGCCCTCGGATGTCGTCGGCACGTCGGTCTTCAATCCGCAAAGTGCCACGTTTAGCGTGCGACTCGGGCCGATCAACGCGAACGTCGTGCTGGCCGACGAGATCAACCGCACGCCGCCCAAAACCCAAGCGGCGCTGCTCGAAGCAATGGAAGAGGGCCGCGTCACGATCGACGGGACGCCGATCGCGCTGCCGCAGCCGTTCATCGTCTGTGCGACGCAGAATCCGATCGAGTACGAAGGCACGTATCCGTTGCCCGAAGCGCAGCTCGATCGCTTCGCCGCGAAGATTTCCACCGGCTATCCCGCGCCGGCGCAAGAACTGGATTTACTCGAACGCGTTGCTGCCGGATTTGATTCGCGCGCGCTCGAGCTCGCCGGCATTTCCGCGGTCACCGATGCGAATGAAGTCATTGCGGCGCAGAGCGCGGTGCGCCGCGTGCACGTGGCGCCCGAAGTGCGCGCGTACGCCTATGCCGTCGCAAGCGCGACGCGCGTGCATCCCAAACTGGCCCTCGGCGCATCGCCGCGCGCGGTGGTGACGCTGCTGGTGGCGGCGCAAGCGGCGGCGGCGATCGACGGGCGCGACTACGCAACGCCCGACGACGTGAAGGACGTTGCCGAAACGGTGGTCGCGCACCGTTTGATCGTGCAGCCCGAGGCCGAGATCGAGGGCGCGACCGCCACGTCGGTGCTGGCCGAGATTTTGGTCAGCGTGCCGGTCCCGCGTGACTAGGTTTCTAACGATCTGGCCGTCGGCGCGCGCGCTGTGGGCGCTTGCGGGGGTGGCCGTTGTGCTCGCGTGCTCGCCGGGCCTGCGAATCTTGCTTCCAATCGCGATCGTCCTGGGTGTGCTGCTAGCCATTGCCGTGCTTGCCGATCTCGTGCGTTTGCCCGGGCCGAGCGTCTTGCACGTGCGCCGTGTCTTGCCGGCACATTTTTCGCTGCGCCGCAGCGCCGAGCTGCGCTACGCGATCGAGAACCGCTCGCCGCGCATCCTCCGCGCCGGACTCGTGGAAGCGCCGCTGCGCACGCTCGATCTTGGTGAAGCGGAGCTGGTGACGTTGCTCCCCGCGCGCAGCGCAGTGACCGCATCGTTTACCGTGCTGCCCATCGCGCGGGGAAGCGATTCGTTCACGCGCATGTACGTATGGTACGAGAGTTCGCTTGGTTTCGTGCGCCGTCGCAGCGTGATCGACGCGCCCGAAGCGTTTCGCGTCTACCCGGATCTCTCGGCGGTCGAACGGTATGGGTCGCTGCACGTGCGCAATCGCTTGGTCGAAGCGGGACTGCGGCGCATGCGCTTGCGTGGCGCGGGCAGCGAGTTCGAGAGTGTCCGCGATTATACCAGCGGCGATGGGTTCCGTTCGATCGACTGGAAGGCAACGGCGCGGCGCGGCAAGATGATGGTGGTGCAGCGCGAGGTCGAGCGCAGTCAAGACGTCATGCTGTTACTCGATTGCGGACGGCTCATGACCGCGCGGATCGGCGAGCAGCGCAAACTCGACTACGCCGTCACCGCGGGCCTCTCGCTTGCGTCAATCGCCTCGCTGGCAAGCGATCGCGTGGGTGTGGTGGCATTCGCCCGCCGCATACTGGTCGCACGCGCGCCGCGTTCAACGGCGGCTTCAGTGCGGGCGCTGGCCGACGCGCTTTGCGACGTGGAGCCGCGTTTCGAAGAATCCGACTATGCGCGCGCGTTCGCGTACCTTCGTTCACACCTGCACCGGCGCAGCTTGATCGCGTTCTTTACGGACGTGATCGATCCGGTCGCGCAGAGTGCGGTGCTGGCTGAACTCGGCACGCTTGCCAAGCGCCATGTCGTATTGTGTGTTTTCATGAACGACGCGGTGGTGAGTTCCGCGCTAGCACAGACGCCGCACACGGTCAATGAATCGTTTGGCCTATCGGTTGCTCTCGGCCTGTCGGCCGAGCGCGCGGTCGCGGTCCGTTCGCTGCAGCGCAGCGGCGTGGTGGTGCTTGACGTACCAGCCGAGAAGTTGACGATTGCAGCAGTGGACGAATACCTGCGCGTCAAATCTCGTGGCTTGCTATGATACATCTTCTAGCATCAACACTCATCGCCGCAGCGGCCCCCGAGCGGGTGCTGGTCTATTCCTTTACCGTCGGCGTCAACAATCGCACCGCGGACACGGCGGCGGGCGAATACACCAACGTCCAGCGTAATGCGGCTTCGGATCTCGGTACGATTACGGTCAGCGTGGTCGGGCTCTCGGCCGACGGTGGGTTGGTCGTAAACGTTGCGGAGCAGGGGCGCTCGAATCGCTCGGTCGCCCCGGCGGAGTGCGTGATCTACCCCAACACGAACGTGATGTGCGGCGCGGCGGTCGTAACGCCCGAGGAGACCAGCCTTCTGCGTTCGCTCAATCCGAGGTTCGTGGACCCGGCCGCGCTCGACGCGAAAGGCCATTGGCACATCGCCCCGGGAAACGGCGTGACCATCGACTATACGGCCAATGTGCAGGGGAACGATCTTTCGATCAGCGGTACGCGCGACGAGAACTCACCGCAGGCGACGGACCACTCGGAGATGACCTACACCTACAGTCCCGCGAAAGTGGTGACGACGAAGTCGCACGAGTATCAAACCGTTCGTCAGCTGTCGGGGACGCAGACCGGCGTGACCACCATTGACGTTACGGCGACGCTGACCTCGGATTCGCTCGCGTCGAAGAGCTAGATCGGCCGGCAAAGCTGAAGTAGGCGACGAGCAGCACCGCGGTCACGACGCCGACCGCGATACGGTCCGACGCGGGCAGGCGCAGCGGCGAGAAAAAGCCTTCGATCGTTCCGGCAACGAGCAGCATCGACGCAACACCCGCGATGAGCACACCGGCCCGGCGCGCCGCCGCCGCGATCGCATCGCGCCGGCGCAAACGTCCCGGTGCAAGGATGCCGGCGCTGATCAGCAGTCCGGCCGCGCCGGCAATCTGAATCGCTGTCAGTTCGATCACGCCGTGCGGTGCCACGGTCGCCCAATAGTCCGGACCGAACCCAGCGCTGGTGAAGAGCGCGCCGACGCCGCCCAGCATCAAACCGTTGAAGATAATGATGTAGAGGGTCAAGAGCCCAAGCGTGACGCAGCCGGCAAACGCAAAGATCGCGACTTTGACGTTGTTGGTGATGATCGCTGTCGCCATCGCCGGCGAGCTCGACGGATCGAAAGCAAAGTTGGAATCGTGCAAACTCTTCTTGATTTGCGCGGGAATCAGTTGATCGGGCAAAATCGCATACGCGGCGCCCGGATGGACACGCACGAGCACGTACGCGACGACCGCCGAGACTACGGTAAGCGCGGTGCATATCGCGATGAATGCAAACGAGCGGCGAAACTCGCGCGGAAACGTTTGCGTGTAAAAGAGCGCGAAACGCTCCCAACCCGTCGTCGCTGCACCCCCGTAGACGTAGGCGTGCGCGCGCGCTACCAGCCGGTTGAGGTACAGGGTCAGGCGAGCGTTGTATCCGCGTCCCTCGGCGTAGGCAAGGTCACTCGTAACCGCTCGATAGAGGCGGCCGATTTGCTCGACGTCCTCGGGCTGGAGGCGACGCAGACCGCGCCGGCCGGCACGAATCAGCAGTGCGTCGAGTTCGCTCCACGCTGGGGTGCGCCGCTCGACGAAGGTGGCTTGCGTCACGCCGTCTTAGGTACTCCAGCGATGGATCGAACCCTAGAGGTCCGCACCCCGGAATCGATTGCATTCTCCTACGAGCTCGCCGGGGTCGGCAGCCGATTTCTCGCGCTCGCGGTCGATTTCACGATTCAGATTACGTTACTCTTGCTGCTCTTCTGGGGCTTGACCCTCGTGGCTGGACACGCAGGCCCACATCCTATTTCGCTTCGAGGCGCCGATCGCGTCGTCTACAATCTGACGGTCGCATTGATCATCGCGATCGTCTTCTTGATTTTCTTCGGCTACTTCATCGTGCTCGAGACGTTTTGGAATGGCCAGACACCCGGGAAACGCCTGCTCGGGATTCGCGTCGTTCGCGATGGCGGATACCCGCTCGACTTTATGGCGGCGCTGATCCGCAATTTGATTCGGGTGGGTGAAATGGCCGTCGGGTTCTACGCGCTCTCGGCGGTCGTCGCGGTCTTTTCGCCGCTGAACAAACGCATCGGCGACCTTGCAGCCGGAACGATCGTGATTCGCGAATCGCGGATGGAGTCGCCCGAAAAGATGCTGCGCGAGGTGGCCGAGCCCGTCTACGCCGCGACCGCGTATGTCAGCGGCGAAGAGCGCGCGCTTATCCGGCGGTTCCTCGAGCGGCGCACCGATCTCGTAACGCAGCGACGCGCGGCCATCGCACATCAACTCGCCGAGCGCGTGCGCCCGCGGCTGCCCACTGACATGCAACGCATGGAAGACGAAGACTTACTCGAACGATTGTAGTTCAAAAGCACTACTCGTGCATGAAATCTGAGCGGCTTCATACAATGGTGCCTTGGTGATTCACGTACTCTTTGCCGCGCTGCTCGCGCCGTCGGAAGTACTCACCAGGGCCAGGGCAGCCGTGGGTACACTAGAAGCGGGTACCTATCGGAGCGAAACGCGTGAAACCCTCAACGACGACACGATTTTGTACGTGCGTATCGAGCAGGGCGCCAATTTTGTCGAGACCGAGCACGACGGCGAGTTTACAACGGCAGAGGGACGCCTCGATGGCGTCAATTGGGCTCAAAATGCGAACGGCATCGTGGTTCGGCGGACCACTGCCAGTATGATCGAAGATCCCTACGTCACGGCGCTCAGCGCACCTGATGTCGGTTCTGGCGCACTTCATGTAGAGGACGACGCCGCCGGCGACATCGTACTCGTCGTCGCACCGCGCACGGGGTTGAGTAAGCGTTACACCTACGATGCGAAGACGTTCTTGCTCTTGCGCGTCGATTACGATGATCCAGCGGGCCGCCGCAGTTACGTCTTTGACGAGTATAAGCGATACTTCGGCGCCATGCTTCCGGCACGCGTTGCGTACACGAGCCCGTATGCGAACAACAGCGCGACCTACGATCTCGTCGCCTACGATCGCGTTCCGGCTGCAAGCGTGAGTCTTACGATCCCGGCGAGCAAGCCGGTCTTCGATCTCGGCTCGCGGACCTCGCTGCCGATTCCGGTGAATTTCTCGCGCGACGGCATTGTCGTGCGTGTAAACGTCGCCGGCCGCGGCCTCGATTTCATTCTCGATTCCGGCGCGTCCGAATCCGTCATCGATGCAGACGTGGCGCGCGACCTCGGGCTAAGCGTCCATGGTAAGCGTACCCTGGCGTTTCTCGGTACGATGACCGTGAGCCAAACGATGATCGATGACCTTTCCCTCGGTGAAATCCACGCGCCGCACTTTGCGATCGCCGTCATTCCATTCTCACGGCAGGTCGATGAGAAGAAGGTCGTCGGACTGCTTGGCGGCGATTTCTTTGCCAGCGCGCGCATCGCAATCGACTTCGGCGCAAAGACCGTGACGATGCTCGGGCCGACCGCGCAGCTGCCGACAGACGGCTGGACCAAGCTTCCGATTCAGGTGACGAGCTTCGTGCCGGCCACGACCGCGGCGTTTAGCGGCTTCAAGGGGACGTTTATCGTGGACACGGGCTCGTGGTCGACGGTGTTCTATCGGCACTACTTTGAAAAGTTCACGCCGGACAAAATAGGCGGTGTCCAGGGTAAAGTAACTGGAATCGCCGGTTCGGGCTTCGATTATCGATCGTACTACGCCCCACGCATTGACATTGGCGATTTGGCGTTTGCCGATGTTTTAGTGCAGGTCATCGACCCCAAGGCGGGCGACGACCTTTCGATAGATGGTTTGCTGGGAAGGACGTTTCTCCAGAACTTCTCGCTGATCTTCGATTACGCGGGCCAGACGCTCTACATCAAATCCGAGCTGCCGCAGTAACTTACTTCTTTTTGAAGCGTAGCACCAGGTCGCGGGCGAAGCGAAGCGCGTCCGCTTTGGTGCGATCGTAGATCTGCGAGGCTTGCGCTTTGCTCATGTGCGAGCCGTGTTCTAAGAAGAACGTGACGCTTTCGCCGACGACGATCGTACCGGCGTAGGCGATCGCGCCTTTGATCGCGACACCCGCGACCGGCACGAAACCCGCGAGTTCGCGCGCCAGCGTGCGCCAGCCAAAGCCGCCGCCGATTACGGGAAGAAGTTTCCACATGCGCTGCACGTCGGGGTCTCTGCCGTAGGCCGCCTCGATATTCAGCAGCAGCATCATCTGAAATCCGGTGATCGCGACCATGTCGCCGGCCGACGCGAATGCCCCGAGGACCACGCCCACCACGGGAATGTGATCGACCAGCGCGCTCGCCAGCGCGACCTTGAGCGAGTTGTTCGCTGCGTCGCGCGTCAGTTTTGCAGCAACGGTTTCGCGCAGCGGCGGCAGCCGGCGCCCAACGGCAATCTCTACGCCTTTTGAGGCTTCGACGATGTGCGTGAAGACGCGGCCTTTGAGCGCATCCTTC
>Ga0302324_100018075_pt1 | contig 13931 bp, 19 predicted proteins | sample Palsa_T0_1_FD_201949 | JGI IMG/M metagenome (GOLD analysis project Ga0302324, IMG submission 201949) | Peat permafrost microbial communities from Stordalen Mire near Abisko, Sweden - Palsa_T0_1 | ecosystem: Environmental > Terrestrial > Soil > Palsa > Peat permafrost | place: Sweden: Abisko... | reverse complement strand
CCAGGGACCTGAGAACCACCGATCCAAACTGGATTCTCGTCGCAACATCGGGCGGAGCCTGAGCCGCAGTCCATGGCCAGGGCCCCGCAGCGCAGCCCGGCGATACTCGCCGTCGTTGTTGTTCTGGTGCTTGCCGCGGCTGCCATATGGTTGTGGCATAGCCGAATCATAGTCTCCCACGCGCAACTGGTCCTTACGCCCGTTCCGTTCTCGGCAGTGCCGGGATGGGGCAAAAACGATGCCCGATCTGCGCTCGTGGCGTTTCGCCGTTCCTGTTTCGCGCTCGCGAACGGGCCGCCCGGGCGCCCGCTCGGCGGCGCGGGCTATGCCGGCACAGTCGCCGATTGGGAAGCAGTCTGCGCCGCAGCGCCAAACAGCAGCGTGAGTGCGAACACGGCGAGGCAGTATTTCGAAAGTCTGTTCGTGCCGGTGCTGGTGGCGGAGGGTGAGAACGCGGATGCATTGTTCACCGGGTATTACGAGCCGGAGATCCATGGCAGCCGCCATCGCCACGGTATCTATTCGACGCCCATCTATGGCGAGCCTGACGATCTGGTGAGCGCCGATCTTGGCCTCTTCCGCGATGACCTCAAGGGCGAGCATGTCACCGGTCGGGTCTTTGGCCACACATTCGTGCCTTATTTCACGCGTGCGCAGATCGATGCCGGCGGCATGTCGCATGCACCCGTGCTGCTCTACGCCGACGATCCCGTTCAGGTCTTCTTTCTGCACATCCAGGGCTCGGGTCGCGCGCGACTGGAGAACGGCACCTTCGTGAGGCTCACCTACGCCGGACAGAACGGCCGTCCCTACACTGCGGTGGGTCACACGCTCATTGCGGAAGGCGCCATCGACCGCACACACATGTCCATGCAGGCCATTCGCGGCTGGATGCGCACGCATCCCGATGCCGCGCGCGCCACGATGGAAAGCGATCAGTCCTTCGTCTTCTTCCGGCTTGCACCGCTCGGCGACCCCGCCCTCGGCAGTCCGGGGAGCGAAGGCGTTCCGTTGACGCCTGAAGCGAGCATCGCCATCGACGAACATTTCCACCCGCTCGGCACGCCCTTCTTCGTGGCCGCGCGCTCGCCTGATGTCGATCCCGCAAAACCGGACCACCCGCTCAATCGCCTGTTCGTGGGGCAGGACACGGGAGGGGCCATCAAGGGCGCGGCCCGCGCCGATGTGTTCTGGGGCTTCGGCGACGATGCCGAGTCGATCGCCGGTCGCATGAAGTCCACCGGCCATCTTTACGTCCTTTTGCCCAAGGCGCTCGCCGCCCGTATTTCTCCACAGCCGGCGTTTGGCGCGCCGTGACCAAAAGGGTGCCGACCGGCGAAGAGCGCGAGCTGTTCGAAGAAATCCTGAAAGACGCAAAGCCATTGAAAGGCCGCACCCGGCCTCGCGCAAAGGCCGCGAAGCCTCCGGCCGTCGAGCCGGCGCCGAAGCCGCAAACCGAAATGCCGCCGGTGCGCCCGCGCGGCGCGCCACGAACGGGTCCGAGCGGTCTGGACGGAAATACAGCCGACCGTCTGCGCCGGGGTCAGCTCGACCCGGAAGCACGACTGGACCTGCATGGCCTGACGGAGGCGGCTGCGCATCGCGCGCTTGTTGCCTTCGTGAAGGGAGCGCAGGCACGAGGGCTGAAGCTTGTGCTCGTCGTGACGGGAAAAGGCGCGAAGGACGAAGCTCCCGACGCGCCGTTCGACATGGAGCGCACCCGCCGGACGCGTGGCGTGCTGAGGGTGATGACGCCGCGGTGGCTCCAGGAACGCGACATGGTTGCGCTCGTTGCCGATGTGCGCACCGCGCACCGCCGGCACGGCGGCGAAGGCGCGCTTTATATCTATCTGCGCAAGAGGACGTCGTGAGACAGGTGTTCGAGACGCTCAATATTCCGACGCGGGGCGCCGGTCTTTATCCGTTCACGGACGAAACACGGAAATTTTTGGGCAAGACGGCACTTGGCGACGGTCTGCTCACCTGCTTCATACGCCACACCTCCGCGTCGCTGCTCATCCAGGAAAACGCCGATCCTGACGTGCTCTCGGACCTGGAGACGTTCATGCGCCGTATCGTTTCGCGCGATGAAAAGCTTTATCGCCACACGGCCGAAGGACCGGACGACATGCCGGGCCACATTCGAGCGGCGCTGACGCAGTCCTCTCTGTCGGTTCCTTTCCATGCCGGCCGGCTTGCGCTCGGCATGTGGCAGGGTCTTTACGTCTTCGAACACCGCGACGCGTCTCACACCCGCGAGGTGCTGCTGCACCTGATCGGGGAGTGACAGGCAGCGCCCTCAAACAAGCCCGGCTTCCGCGGCGAGCGCCTCCAGACGGATTTCGGGCCTTGCTCCGTAATGCGAAATTACTTCCGCGGCAGCGACCGCTCCCAGCCGGCCGCAATCCGCCAGACGCTTTTCATGCGTCAGCCCGTAGAGAAATCCGGCCGCAAACAGATCCCCCGCGCCCGTCGTGTCGACAACACGGGCAACGGGATGGGCATCGAGGATATGGGCTTCGCTTTTCCTCACGATCACGCACCCCCTGGCAGAGCGCGTCAGAGCCGCGATGCCGGGCCATGCATGCAGCGCCTGCAGCACCCCGTCGAACTCCTCGACCTCGAACAGCGCCTTGGCTTCCTCTTCGTTGGCGAAGAGAACATCCACGCGGGTCTTCATCAGATCGAGGAACTCCTCGCGATAGCGGCCGACGCAGAACGGATCGGACAGCGTCAGAGCGACGCGCCGATGTGCCCCTTTTGCTGCAGTGATCGCCTTCTCGATGGCGGCCTTGGCCTGCGGCTGGTCCCACAGATAGCCCTCGATATAGAGCACGGCGGATGCGGCGACCGCCTTCTCGTCGACATCGTCCGGCGATAACTCCCGGCTTGCGCCGAGATAGGTGCTCATGCTGCGTTGGCCTTCTTCTGTCACCGCGATCAGGCAGCAGGCCGTGGAAGGCCCATCGTTTGCCATCGCGGTCGTGAAGCGCACGCCCAGCGCCTTGAGGCTCGCAGCAAAGCTTTGGCCAAGCCGGTCGTTCTTCACCTTTCCGATGAAGACGCCCCGGCCGCCGAGAGACGCCACGCCTGCCATCGTGTTCGCGGCCGAGCCGCCTGCCATCTCGCTCACCGCACTAAAGGCTTCGTACAGCTGCTGGGCCCTGAACTCGTCGATCAGCGTCATGACGCCTTTGGCCACATTGTGCTGGAGCAGGAACGCGTCGGATACCGGCGCCAGCACGTCGACGATCGCGTTGCCGATCCCGGCCACGTCATAGGATTCGCTCATGCCACCTCTGCGCCATATTTGCTTCGGAAAGTCAGTGTACCGGGTATCCGGGGCGCAAGGGAATAGTGAGCGGTCGGTGCTGAGTGGACACCGCGCGACGGGGCAGGCACGACGCTTCGCTGACTTTTGACTGTTCGCCCGAAAGGGGAAACCGATGTTCTCAAGCGCGGGCCGCGCGTTGCAGATGATCTTCGAGCCGGCGCTGTTCGGCGTGGTGCTGAAATCATTCCTGCTGTCATTTCTTATTTTCGCGATCCTGTTTGTGGCGGCCGAATACGGCGTGCAGCATCTGCCGTTGCTCCAATGGCCGTGGCTCAACACGCTGCTCGCGCTGCTGGCGCCCGTCCTTGTGATCGTCCTGGCGTTTTTCCTGGGTGCTCCCGTCGCCGCGATTTTCGCGTCGCTCTATCTTGGGCGAATCGCCACGGTCGTCGAGGCCAAGTATTATGCCTCCGATGCGCCTTCTGCCGGGGCGCCGTTGTTCGCCTCGGTGGTGGTAGCCTTGCGTCTTCTCGCCTGGATTGTCGTGTTCGCGCTTGCGCTTCTGCCCGTCGACGCGGCGCTGCCCATCGTCGGAAGTCTCGCGTCCCTCATGGTGAATGCCGGGTTGCTGGGACGGGAATATTTCGAGCTCGCAGCCCTTCGGCATCTGCCGCGCGACAAGGTGGACGCGATGCGCAAGCGGCATCGCGTGGGAATTCTGGGTGCCGGCCTTCTGATCGCCGCACTGGCGGAGATTCCCATCGTCAACTTCGTGGCACCTCTATACGGTGCGGCCTTCATGGTTCATGTGTTCAAGCATTTTCAACACCGGGAAGGTCTTGCATGATCAGACCGTTTATGGCCGCGCCGCTCTGTGTTGCGCTGGCGGCCTGCGCAACGGCGCAGCATCAACAGGCGCAGCAGATCGCACTGCCGGCCGCGCCTCCTCCCGGCGAGCCGAACGGAGTGCCGGGCCTGGAGGCCGCGCAGCTGCGCATCGCGTATGGTCCGCCTGCCCTCGTGCGCAAGGACGGCCACAACGAGATGTGGCGCTACGACAGCGCAAGCTGCAAGGCGTTTTTCTTCCTCTATCCGTCCGGGAGCTCCCTGGCCGTGCGCCATGTCGAAACGGTGCCGCGCGGTCGCGACATCGCTGCCGACGAATCCTGTCTCGCCGTTCTGCGTGCCCACGCCGCCGCAACGCCCGTTTCGTGAAGGGTCCAGGACGTACCGCAGGAACAAAAAGCCCTTCGCGCCTGGCCGTCTGAATCTCTGATCGCTGGTTCCGCCTGCGCAGTTTCCGCTAGGTTTTTTTTGGCCCGGGTTTCGTGGTCGCGACTGGAGCCCTCGTCTTCTCCTTGTATCGGCATAGATCGCGCTCGATGCATTCGGGGCATTTCGGGACGCGCGCGACGCATACATAGCGACCGTGCAGAATGAGCCAGTGATGGGCGTGCAGCAGATAGGCGGGCGGCACGATCTTCTCGAGCCCGTCTTCAACGTCGCGCGGTGTCTTGCCGGGCGCCAGTCCCGTGCGGTTGGCGACGCGGAAGATATGCGTGTCGACCGCGATCGTCGGTTGTCCGAAAGCGACGTTGAGAATGACGTTCGCCGTCTTCCGGCCGACGCCGGGCAGGGCTTCCAGCGCTTCGCGGTCTTGCGGCACCGCGCCACCATGTTGCGCCAGCAATGCCGCGCTGAGCGCGATGACGTTCTTCGCCTTGTTGCGATAAAGACCGATTGTCTTGATGTGCTCGATCAGGCCCTTTTCGCCGAGCGCCACCATCCTGGCAGGCGTATCGGCAATCTTGAACAGACCCTCGGTCGCCTTGTTCACGCCCTTGTCTGTGGCCTGCGCCGACAGCACGACCGCCACCAGCAGCGTGTAGGGATTGCGATAGAAGAGCTCGGTCTTCGGCTCGGGGCACTGCGCGCGCAACCGCGAAAAGAATGTCTCCGCTTCTTTCTTCGAAAACGGTTTCGCCACGGCGCGTCCCTCAAGGCCTGTCATGGAATTGCCTGAATCCATTCCCGCCTGCAATCGTCTAGCCTGCGCAGCCGGACTTCGCTAAAATCGCAGGCCATGGACACGGCGGCCGATTCCGTTTTATTCGACGCGACTCTAAGGCCCAACCCGCCAATGAGCGCGACGGCGCTCAAGCTCGTCGTGAGCGCGGTGGCGGCGGTCAATCTGGGATTTGGTATGGTCCTTATCCTGCGCGGCGCATGGCCGGTCGCTCCCTTCATGGGAGCAGACGTGCTGTTTCTCGCCTGGGCGCTCAACGCCGGCCGCATCGCGGCACGCGCCTATGAGCGGGTGAGGCTCACCCCGGACAGCCTTCTCATCGTCCGTCAGCCCCCGCGCGGGCGTCAGTGCCGCTTTGCCTTCAATCCGTATTGGGTGCGGGTCGACATGGACGATCCGCCCACGCGGACCAGCAGGCTGATGCTGTGGAGTCACGGGCGCGCATTGCAGATCGGGAGATTCCTGCCGCCTGAGGAGCGGCTGTCCTTTGCCCAGACCTTGAGGGCAGCGCTCAGACGTGCCCGTGAGACTCCTGTCGCGTGAAGGTTCGCAAGAATCGGGTCGAAAAGACCGCCGATGAGAGCCAAGTTGCTCCCATGACCATGCAGACGATCGAAACCGAGACAGGCACGCACCATCGCAGGATCGCGCGCGCCATCCGCTTCCTGTCCGACCATTATCTCGAACAGCCCCGGCTCGAGGACGCGGCTGCTGCGGCCGCCCTGTCTCCGTTTCATTTCCAGCGGATATTCACACGCTATGTCGGCATCAGCCCGAAGGCCTTTGTGGGGGCGCTGACACTCGACCACGCCAAGGCCGGGCTGCTGGAAGGAGTGAGCGTGCTGGATGCTGCCCTCGACGCGGGATTGTCGGGGCCATCGCGCCTGCACGATCTCTCTCTGAAAATCGAGGCGATGACGCCGGGAGAATATTCCAGGGGAGGTGCAGGCGTCGTCATCGAGCACGGATTTCATGACTCCCCTTTCGGGTCCGCGCTCGTCATGGCGACCGACAAGGGTCTCTGCGGCCTTGCCTTCGGTGACGAGGGCGAAGACGAAATCGTCCTTGCCGACATGAAGCGGCGCTGGCCGAAGGCTCAGTATCGCGAAAATCGCTCGCGCACGTCCTTCATGGCAAAGCAGATTTTCGAGCAAGGCGGCGAGATGCCTTTGCATCTGATGGGCACGCCGTGGCAGACGAAAGTCTGGCAGGCGCTGCTTGCAATTCCGGCCGGCAAATACGCCACCTATCGAGGCGTGGCGCAGAGCATCGGGAGCTCCGGTGCGTCGCGCGCCGTTGGCGCCGCAGTGGGCCGCAATCCCATCTCCTGGCTTATCCCCTGCCATCGCGTGCTTGCCAGCGACGGCACGCTGCACGGCTATCACTGGGGTCTGCCGCGAAAACGCGCAATGCTGGCGGTGGAGGCGGCGCGGGCGGCTTGAGGGACGGCTACCCTGCGATCCCCAGCACATCCTTCATTCCGTAAAGCCCCGGCTCCCTGTCCTGGCCCCATTTCGCGGCCGCTACCGCGCCTTGCGCAAAGATGGCGCGGTCCTCGGCCACATGCCCGAGAATGATCCGCTCATGCGGACCCGCCAGGATCACTTCGTGCTCGCCCACCACCGTGCCGCCGCGCAATGCCGCAAAACCGATGGTGCCGGGCGTGCGCGCGCCTGTCTGTCCGTGGCGTGCGCCCTCCATCTTCTCTTCGAGGAACGTGCCGCGCGCTTCGGCCGCCGCACGTCCAAGCAGCAGTGCGGTGCCGGAGGGCGCATCCACCTTAAGACGGTGATGCATTTCCACGATTTCGATATCGAAATCGGGCAGCACCTTTGCGGCGCGCGCCACCAACGAAGCGAGCAACGTCACGCCCAGGCTCATATTGCCGGACTTGACGATGATGGCATGGCGCGCCGCAGCGCGGATTTTGGCTTCATCATCGGCCGAAAATCCCGTCGTACCGATCACGTGCACGATTCGCGCCTGGGATGCGAGCGCCGCCAGCTCGAGGGAAACGCTTGGTACGGTGAAATCGATGACGGCTTGCGCCTGGGCGAGCGCCGGCAACGGATCGTCGGTGAGGGTCACGCCAAGCGGCGCGAGTCCCACGAGCGTGCCCGCATCTTGTCCAAGATCGGGATGGCCGCGCGCTTCGAGCGCCCCCGAAACAACGCAGCCTTTCGTATCGGATACAATGCGAACCAGCGTGCGCCCCATACGACCGGCTGCTCCGGCGACGACGATTCGGATTTCGCTCATGGAATCACGCTCACAGGACAAAGTGCTGGGCGACCAGCTTCACGGCAGCCTGGCCGAATGCCGGGACCGCCGGAATCAGCACATAGGCCGTCACGCGAATCAACGTCAATTGATCGAACGGCCACTCATGCACGGCCTCGATACGCGTCTCATAGGCGAGCAGGCCGTGCAGTCGTGCGGCGGCCGCATGGTCGTCGACGGCCTTCGTGCGGGCCTCCGTGATCGAATGGCGCAGCCGGTCGAGCTCGGCCCGTTTTGCGTCGCGGATGCGCCGATGCACCTGATCAAGCGACCGGAAGAAAATCCAGAAGGCCATTCCTGCCGCAAGCACGATCGTCGCGATGACGGGAACCGGCGCGTTGCCGCTCACGAAGAAAAGACAGACCACCGCGGCGGCGCAGAGCCAGATCAGCGCCGTGCGCGCGCTCGAGCGCCCGATGATCGAAAGCTCGTCGACGCGCAGCAGGTCGATCTTCAAGTCGCGGTCGATCCGCGCCGAGAAGTGACGCGCGGCGGCGCGCGTCAGCACCGCGCCGCGCGCGAAGAGGGCGCCCGTGATCGCAAGCACCAGGGCGAACCACAGAAAAATGGGCAGGTGATCGTGGCGCACATAGGCCGGTACGGCCGCGAAGGCGCCCGCGATGCCCGCAATCGCGCCTACTGCTGCAGCGCGACGGACGCGTCCCCTGACCTCGGCCGAATCGAATGCCACCGCCATCGCGTCGCAATGGATTACACGTTCCAGGGCCGGGGCATCGTCAAGGTCCTTCAGGCGCGTGTAGCGCTGCATGCCGAGCACAACCGCAATGAGAAGGGACAGCACAGTGGCGGGCCACGCGCCCTCCCGCGGGCTGAAGGAAAGCTGGTCTCCCAACGGATAGTGTGTGGCGAGCGCAAGGATTTCGAAGCTCCCCATGAAGAAGACGAAGATCGCGACGGACGTCGGCAGCGTGCCGGCAGGCGAAAGCTCGAACAGTCTCTGATCGAATATCGCGTGGGGGCGCGCCGGCGGGGCAGCTGCGCTTGCTGGGAGATCGCTCATGGTGGCAGTTTACGCGCCGTGACCGCCATATGCACGCGGGACCGCAAGGGAGCCCGGCCATGACCATCCCCGCGCACCAGCAAACGCCTACCGGCCTAGCTGCGCTCGACGATCTGTCGGAAGACGATGTCGACGCGATTGTCCGCTACTGGCACGAGGCGAGCGATGCGCATCTGGATTTTCTGGGCATAGATCGTGCCCGGCTGGGCGGTCCGTCCGACACGCGGGCGCGGTTCGAGAGTGCCGTGCGCACCGGTAATTCCGGCCAGAAGAGCACCGCCTTCGCCGTACGGCTCGATGCAGTGCTCGTCGGCTACACGCTGCTCAACCGCTACGCGGCGGAATCGAACTACTCGCACTGGCATATCATCGCGCCCGAGCGGCGCGCGGCCGGCCTCTCGACGGCGCTTTATCCACATCGGATCAAGCTCTATTTTGACCTCTATCCGCTTGAGCGCCTCACCCATCAGACCAGAACACGCAACATCGCCGTCAACCGCATGCTCGACAAATTCGTGCCGGTTGCCGAGACGCGGCACATCGATGATCCCGACGGCGTTGCGCTTCCTGGCGAATTCCACCTGCGCTATGTGACGCGCGCGGACATTCCGAGATTTTTCAAGCAACAGGACGCAGGAAGGCCGGCCTCCGGATTCATCCCGGTCGGGCAATCGCATAGGTGATGTGAGGCCGGCAGGGATGGCCCGGCGGCAGAGCGGAATGCTCAAAGTCGAGGTCGGGCTGGCGTTGCATGCCAAGCCTCTCCATCAGGCCCCAGCTTCGACGGTTGTCGCGCACGGTAATCGCAAACACGCGGCCGCAGGAGAGATTGTGCCACGCCCACTCCAGGCTCGCCGCCGCGGCCTCGCGCGCAAATCCCTGTCCCCACGCGTCTTCGCGCAAGCGCCAGCCGATTTCGATTTCGCCCATGATGGGCGCCTCGTTCCCGATCTTCAGCCCGCAAAATCCGAGCAGCGCTTTGTCGCCCCGCCGTTCGACGATCCAGAAGCAGAAGCCGTGCTCGGCCTGCGACGCGAACGCCCGCGCGCAGGATGCCCGGAGCGCTTCCGGCTCCTGAACACCGCCGAGGAATTCCATCACCGTGGGCGTATTCGTGACGCGGGCAAACTCCGCCACGTCATCTTCTGTCCACGGCCTGAGGATGAGGCGTGATGTTTCGATCATGAACCGCGCCTTAAACCGGAACGCTATCGCGAATTTCGCTATTTCGCGTCTCTCGCCAGGCGCGCTGCGCGCTGGCGTTCCATCGCGGATTTCAAATCCTTGCGGTCGGATTTGCGAACCTTTTTCCATTCTTTGTCGGCGGGAGATTGCTCACCCGCCTGCGCGAGTTGGTCCTGCCACGTGACCTCCAGCGGTCCTTTGGGCTCATCTTCTTTCTTGGGCATGAATGGCTCCTCTCTGCAGCAAATCTGGCACGGTCGGGTGTGCCCCGATGTCCTATGCTTTCGTGTCGAGGGTGCCGCCGGGCCCGGAATCGTTGGCCGCCGGCGATTGATCCCGTGCCGCGACCGTCACCATCGCGGGCCGCAAGAGGCGGTCGGCGATGACATAACCGTTCTGCACAACCGACACAATTGTGCCCGGCGGCCGGCCTTCGCTCGGTGCCTCGGCGATCGCCTGGTGCAGATGCGGATCGAATTTCGCGCCCGCCGTCTCGATCTTGCGCACGCCGTGACGCTCGAGCGTGGCCAGCAATTGGCGTTCCGTCGCTTCGACACCGTCAAGCACGGCTTTGACCTGCAAGGTCACCTGGGCGCGGGCTTCGTCGGGAATCGATTGAAGCGCGCGATTGAGGTTGTCCGCCACGTTCAGCATGTCGCGCGCAAACGACGTCACCGCATATTGGCGGCTTTCGTCGCGCTCACGCTCCGCCCGGCGGCGCGTATTCTCCGCATCGGCGAGTGCGCGGAGCATGCGGTCTTTCATCTCGGCGTTTTCGCTCCTGAGCTGTGCCAGCTCGTCGGGCACGTCCGCCCCCACGCCATTCACGTCCGAATTCTCGGGAATGTAATCGTCCTGTTCGCCGGTCATATCCTGTTCCTCAATTGTCTTCCTCAGGCGAGCAGTCTGCCGACCACCTTCGCCGTATGATCCACCATCGGGATGATGCGGGCATAATTGAGCCGCGTCGGGCCCAGCACACCGATGACGCCCACCACCTTTCCTTGCGCATTCGCATAAGGCGCGGCGATAATCGATGAGCCGGACAGGCTGAACAGCCTGTTCTCCGAGCCGATGAAAATGCGCACGCCGTCGCCTTCTCCGGCGAGCTCCAAAAGCCGGATCAGCTCGTTTTTCTTCTCGATATCGTCGAACAGCGTGCGCACGCGTTCGATGTCGGTCTGTGCTTCGACGCTGTCGAGCAGATGCGCCGTGCCACGCACGATCAGGACCTTCTCTTCAACGGCATGCGCGACTCCTGCCGGAGACGCCAGCGTTGCAAGCCCTTCGGCGACGATTTTCGCCGTCAGCACGTCGAGCTCGGCACGCTCGGTTTCCAGCTCGTCGACAATCTCGGCGCGTGCTGCATCGAGCGTTCGCCCCCGAAGCCGCGCGTTGAGGTAGTTGGAAGCCTCGGACAGCGCCGAGACGGGCAGACCGATGGGGGTATCGATCAGCCGGTTTTCGACCTGGCCGTCCTCGCTCACGATGATGACGAGTGCCTTGCCCGGAGCGACGCCCACGAATTCCACATGCTTGAACGTCTGGTCGGCCTTGGCCGCTACCACCAGACCTGCGCAGCGCGACAGGCCCGACAGCATCATGGTGGCCTGGGTGAGAACCTCTTCGATGCCCCGGCCGGTCGCGGCCACGCGTGATTCGATCGTGCGGCGCTCCTCCGGCGACAATTCGCCGATTTCGAGCAGTCCGTCCACGAACAGCCTGAGCCCGCGTTCCGTGGGAACCCGCCCGGCGCTGGTGTGGGGCGCGTAGAGAAGGCCCATGGCCTCCAGATCGGCCATGACGTTGCGGATCGAGGCCGGGGACAGCGAATGCGGCAGCCGCTGGGACAGGGTTCGCGACCCTACCGGCTCGCCCGAAGCGAGGAACGCATCCACGAGATGGCGGAAAACCTCGCGCGGACGCTCACCGAGCTCGGCAGCGAGCATTCTGGCCTGTGCCGCGTCGAGGGTTGGGGCGCCCACCTGCTAAGCTCCTGATTTCATGTCTTTTTCAACAATCGAGGCATATCCGCGTTGCACTGCGGCAGCCGGCAGGGCTAGGTAGCTTCGCAAACAACGAAGTTCAAGCCATGCCCATGCGGCCATCCGAACGCGCAAACGATGAACTACGCAGCATAAGCCTTGAGGCCAGCGTCGCCAAACACGCCGAAGGCTCGTGCCTCGTCAAGTTCGGCGACACGCATGTGCTGGTAACGGCAAGCCTCGAGGAAAGGACGCCGCCGTTCCTGAAAGGCAGCGGCAAGGGCTGGGTAACGGCGGAGTACGGCATGTTGCCGCGCTCCACCAATGAGCGCATGCGCCGGGAAGCGGCCCAGGGCAAGCAGTCCGGGCGCACCCAGGAGATACAGCGCCTGGTCGGCCGTTCGCTGCGGGCAGTGGTCGACCTTTCCGCGCTGGGCGAGCGCCAGATCATCGTCGATTGCGACGTCATTCAGGCCGACGGCGGCACGCGCACTGCCTCGATCACCGGCGGCTTTGTGGCGCTGCATCAGTGCGTCGACTTCATGAAAAAGGTCGGCATGGTGTCCAGGCCGGTGATCAAGGATCACGTCGCCGCGGTTTCCTGCGGCATATGGCAGGGCATCCCGGTGCTCGATCTCGATTATGCCGAAGACTCCACCGCAGAAACCGATGCGAATTTCGTGCTGACCGGGAAGGGCGGATTTGTCGAGATCCAGGCCACCGCCGAAGGTGCGCCGTTCGCCGATGAGGAGCTGGCGCAGCTGTTGAGCCTCGCGCGCAAGGGCGTAGACGAGCTCGTCCTGGTGCAGAAGAAAGCGATTTCGGCATGACGACGGGCGATGCCGGGGCGCCGGTGCTGCGCGAGGAGCAGGCGCGAAAGCTCGATGACATTTGTGCAGAGGCTTCACGGCTTGCCGATCATGCGCGCATGGCGGCGGCTTGTTTCCGCAACCACGAAGTTCCGCGCGCCGCCGCGCATGCATTGGCGTTGGCCGGCCATCTGACGAACATTCAAAGGATTTTCGACGATATCGCGTCTGTTCACGCTTCCAGGGCGCAGGTAGCGCCATGATGTTCGCGCGAGGCGCGAAGATTGTTGTGGCCAGTCACAATCCCGGCAAAGTGCGTGAAATTCTCGACCTGCTCGCGCCGTTTGGCTTCGCTGTGAAAGGCGCAGCGGAGCTTGGCCTGGCGGAGCCCGAAGAGACCGGTTCGACGTTCGCGGAGAATGCCGCGCTCAAGGCGCGCGCCGCGGCCGAGGCGACGGGCTTGCCCGCGCTGGCCGACGATTCGGGTCTGGTCGTGGTCGCGTTGAACGGAGCACCTGGCATTTATTCCGCCCGCTGGGCAGGACCAGACAAGAATTTCGCCGCGGCGATAGGGCGCGTCGAGCGCGAGCTGAAGAACGCGCAGGCCGAAGATCATTCCGCGAAATTCGTCTGCGCGCTCGCGCTGGCCATGCCCGATGGAGATGTTCAGACATTCGAAGGCGAGATCAAAGGCCGTCTGCGCTTTCCGCCGCTCGGCACCAGGGGCTTCGGCTACGATCCCGTCTTTGTCGCAGATGGCATGAGCGAAACCTTTGGCGAGCTTGAGCCTTCTCGCAAACATGCGATCAGCCATCGCGCGAAGGCGTTTGCGAAGCTGGAGCGATATTTTTCCGCATCTGTGCCAGGAGAGGAGTAGATGCAGTCTGCATCAGCCTCTGTCAGAGTCCAGACCAGCCTCGCCGCCGCGCCTGCAGAATTTGCCCGGGAGAAATTCGGCGTCTACGTCCACTGGCCGTTTTGCGCCGCGAAATGTCCGTATTGTGATTTCAATTCCCATGTCAGAACCCAGATCGACGAGAGAGCATGGACGTCGGGAATCCTGTCTGAGCTGCAATGGACGGCCGCGCTGCAGGGCGATGCACGCCCGGAAGTGGAGACGATCTTTTTCGGCGGCGGCACGCCGTCCCTGATCAGCGGGGCTTCCATCGCCGCGGTGATCGACGAGATTGCCAGGCTGTGGCCGATCGCGGCCGATATTGAGATTACGCTTGAATCCAATCCGGCGAGCGCCGAAGCGCAGCGCTTTGCGGACTATCGGACGGCAGGCGTCAGCCGGTTGTCGCTGGGCGTGCAGGCGCTCAACGATGCCGATCTCAAGTTTCTCGGTCGG
>Ga0302324_100018074_pt1 | contig 13931 bp, 12 predicted proteins | sample Palsa_T0_1_FD_201949 | JGI IMG/M metagenome (GOLD analysis project Ga0302324, IMG submission 201949) | Peat permafrost microbial communities from Stordalen Mire near Abisko, Sweden - Palsa_T0_1 | ecosystem: Environmental > Terrestrial > Soil > Palsa > Peat permafrost | place: Sweden: Abisko... | reverse complement strand
CCCGACGACCGTCGTATGCAACGACTGGTACATGTTGGGCTTCGGCATCGCGATGTAATCTTTGAACCGCCCCGGGAGCGGCTTCCACATCGCGTGCACGACGCCCAGCGCGCCGTAGCAGTCCTTCACGCTGTCGGTGATGACGCGGATGGCGGTCAGGTCGTAGATGGTCGAGAACTCGCGACCCTTCTGCATCTTCTTGTGGATCGAGTAGAAGTGCTTGGGGCGGCCCGTGACGTCGGCCTGCAGGCCGACTTTCTCGAAATCGGCCTTGAGATCGCTGATGACCCGCGAGACGGCCTCTTCGCGGACGGTGCGCTTCTTGGCGACGCGCTCGGCGATGTCGCGGTAGGCGTCGGGGTCGAGGTAACGCAGCGCCAGGTCCTCGAGATCCCATTTGACGCGCCAGATGCCGAGGCGGTGCGCGATCGGCGCGTAGATCTCGATCGTCTCGCGGGCGATCGCCTGTTGTTTGGCCGGCGGTAGGCTCGCGAGCGTGCGCATGTTGTGCAGGCGGTCGGCCAGCTTGACGATGATGACTCGGATGTCCTTGGCCATCGCCAGGAACATCTTGCGCAAGTTCTCGACCTGCGCGTCTTCTTTCGATTGATAGGGGATGCGGGTCAGCTTGGTGACCCCATCGACCAGGGTCGCGATCTCGGCGCCGAACTGCTCGGCGACCTCTTCGTTGGTGATGACGGTGTCTTCGACGACGTCGTGCAGCAGCGCCGCGGCGATCGTCTCGCGGTCCATCTCCAGGTCGACCAGGATGTCGGCCACAGCCAGCGGGTGGGCGATGTAGGACTCGCCCGAGGCGCGGCGCTGCCCTTCGTGGGCTCGGTCGGCGACCTCGTAGACGCGCTCCAGCCACGCCCCGTCCAGCCCGGGGTCGTACTGCTGCACTTTGGCGACGAGGTCTTGGATGGTCATACGGATATAAAGCCTATCGTATTCGAAAACCGACTCCGAACGCAAAGAGTTTTGGCACACAGATGCGATGGCCTTGGCAGCGCCGGCCTTCCTGGCACGCTCAGCGCGGGGAGGACCGGACCCTGGTGGCGCTGCTGGGCCGCCGGCGGCGCGGGTTTTACATCGACGTCGGCGCCTGGGACCCGGTCCAGGACTCGGTCACCAAGCACTTCTACGACCGCGGCTGGCGCGGGATCAACGTCGAGCCGCATCCGTACTACAGCGGGCTGCTGCGGGAGGCGCGACCGCGCGACATCACCCTGACGGTCGCCTTGGGCGACGCACCCGGCGAGCTGGACCTGCTGGTGATCGGCCGGACCGGCCTGGCGACCTTCGAGCCGGCGGTCGCCGACTACGCGGTCGCCTGGGCGGCCGAGCAGCGGCACTCGACGACCGGGATCGAGACGGTGCGGGTCCCGGTCTCGACGCTGGCGGCGGTCTGCCGCGCCCACGTCCCGGCCGGGACGGAGATCGACTTTCTCAAGGTCGACGTCGAGGGCTGGGAAGAGCGCGTCCTGCGCGGCGCCGACTGGACGGCCTACCGGCCACGCATCCTCTGTGTCGAGGCGGTCGAGCCGCTCCGCGAGACCCCGTCCTGGGAGCCCTGGGACACCTTCGTCCGCGCGCAAGACTACGAACTGATCGACTTCGACGGGCTCAACCGCTGGTATCGCCGCCGCGAACGCCCGTAGGCCGCGCGACGACCAGGAACTGGCTCGTTCGCAGATCCTCGAAGCGTTCGGCGTCGACCCGGCGGACGACGACCCGTTTACCGATGACCATCCCCGCGAGCGGCGAGGGGAGCCGGCGACCCAGAAAATACCGCCCGAGCAGGACGTCGTTGCGGCCGTCGGGCCGTCGGCCCCAGCGCTCGATCCGGTACTTGGCGCGCTCGAACATCTCGGCGATCGAGGCGCGGGTGAAGAAGCGCAGGTGCGTCGCGTCGAGCAGCCCCTCCGCTTCGTACTCGAACCGCCCGCGGGCGAGCTGATCGAGGAGCCACATCGTCGCCACGTTCGGAATCGAGGCGACGACGGTCGCGTCGGGGGTGAGCGCTGCGCGCAGGCGCTCCAAGAACGTCCAGGGATCGACCATGTGCTCCAGCACGTCAGCCAACAGCACCGCATCGACGTCGGCGATGCCGGCACCAACGAGATCGAGCGACTCCGCCGACCCCTCGACGACCCGGTCGAACACCTGACGGGCACGTTCGGCGACGGCCGGGACGAGCTCGATCCCGATCGTCTCGAGCCCGGGCCAGCGTAGCTTGGCGGCCGCCGCCGTGGCGCCGCGGCCGCAACCGACGTCGAGCAAACGGCGCGGCGCGACCGGCAGCAGGTCGAGCACCTCGGTTCGGACGTGGCCGTAGTAGGTGCTCGAGGGCTCGTTCGCGTCAGCCGGCACCGGGGCGCGGTCCCGGGCGCTCAGTAGGTGACGTACGAGGTGAGCGGGACGCCGTCGAGGGCCGCCCGGCCGTTCAGCGCGGCCAGCTCGATCAGGACCGCGACCCCGACGACGTCGGCGCCGAGCTTGCGCAGCAAGCGCAGCGTCGCGGCGATCGTGCCGCCGGTTGCTAGCAAGTCGTCGATGACCAGGACCCGATGGCCGTGTCCGACCGCGTCGGCGTGAATTTGGAGTGCGTTGGTCCCGTATTCGAGGGAGTATTCCTCGGTGTACGTCTTGCCTGGGAGCTTGCCGGGTTTGCGGACGGGGACGAAGCCGGCGCCCAGCGCGTAGGCGACCGGCGCGCCGATCATGTAGCCACGCGCTTCGATCCCGACGACGGCATCGATCCGCGTGTTGCGATACGGCTCGACGAACAGGTCGATCGTGCGCCGGAAACCCTTCGGGTCGCCGAGCAGCGGGGTGATGTCGCGGAACAGGATCCCGGGGATCGGGAAGTCGGGGATCGCCCGGATCAGCTCTTCGATCTGCTCGGTCACGGCTCGCCGGTTCGCCCTCGCCGCTCGGGCGCCTGCGACGCCGCCGCGCCAGGAACGATGCCGTCGTGCGGGTGCGTTGTACCTGGGTGGTGGACCTCGAGCGCTACCGGACGCGCCTGATCCTCGCATTCGCGTGCGCGATCGCGCTGCACGAGATCGTCCTGTCCGTCCTTCGCTCACCCACCCAGCCCACGGCCGAGGAGCGCCAACCCGCCGCGCAAGTGATCGTCATCCAGACCGCCTCGCCGACCCCGACGCCGGCACCCACCCCACGGCCGACGCCGCCCCCGACCCCGCCGCCGCGGCTGACGATCCCGCCCCGCGCGACGCTCGCCCCGCGGCCGCAGCTCGCCGGCCAGGCCCGTGGGACACCGTCGCCTCGGCGTGGCGGCGGCGCGCCGCGCGCCCGCATCCTGGCCGCGGTCCCGGCGCCGTTCGCCGCTCCGAGCGCCGCCGGCAGCGGGACGGGGACGTCCGTCGGGACGGGGACCGGCAACGCGCCGGGCGTCGGCGGTGGGCTGGGCGCCAAAGGCACCGGCACCTCCGGCAACGGAAACGGCGCGGTGAACGCGCAAACACCATGCGGCGTCGTCGAGTTCGAGACCGACCCGGTCGAGGAGCGGCACGGGACGACGGTCGGCGAGCACGTCACCGCGATCGTCAGCTTCCCCGACCACCACCGCGAATCGGCGCCTTTCCCGTATCCTTGGGTGTATCAGAACGCGGAAGAAACCGATCCTTGGTCGTCGACGAATCTGAAGAAGGGTTCGTTCGACATCGCCCTGCAAATGCCACCGCCGGGAGCCGACGTGGCGACCTATTCGCCTTTGATCCAATACATCATCAAGCACACGCAGTCGAACGGCACGACCGATCTTCCGCCCTGTCCGGGCGGAAAGTAGCCGGCGTGGTCCACGTCGCGGTCGACGCGCACAACTTGACCCGCGACGAGCGCGGGATCGGACGCTACGCGCGCGCCGTCCTCGCCCGCGCGGTGCAGGAACCGGATTTCCGCTGGACGATGGTCGTGCGCGACGTCTTCCCCAATCGGCGCGCGATCGTGCGCGCCGCCGGCGGCGACGTCGCGGTCGCGCGGCGCATCCCGCCCGACGCCGACGTCGTGTGGTTTCCGTGGAACGGCACGTTTCTGGGGACCGCCTTGCCGGCGGTCGCGACGGTCCACGACGCGGCGCCGTTCGCGTTCCCGGCCGCCGACCCGCGCGTGCGGCAGCGCGAGCAGGATCCGTTCCTGCTCACGGCCGCGACGGCGCGGCGCATCCTGGTGCAGTCGGCGTTCACCGCCGGCGAGGTCGAGCGGCGGCTCGGTGTCGAGCCCGTCCGCATCGTCGTGACGCCGCTGGCGGCCGATCCCATCTTCAGGCCCGGCACGATCGAGGCGCTGCCGAACGTGCTGCGCTTCCGCCGCTACGTACTCAACGTCGGCGCCCACGACGAGCGCAAGAATACCGCGACGCTGAGCGCCGCATTCGCACGCGCGTTCCCCGACGGCGATGTCTCGCTCGTCCTCACCCATCCGACGCCGGTGCCCGTCCCCGGTGCCATCGTCGTCCCGACGCGCGACGACGCGACGCTGGTCGCGCTCTATCGCGCCGCAACGCTCGTCGCGTTGCCGTCGACCTACGAAGGCTTCGGCCTGCCGCTGCTCGAGGCGATGGCGTGCGGCGCACCGGTGCTCGCGGCGCGGGCCGGTGCGCTGCCCGAGGTCGGCGGCGACGCCGCCGCGTACGTCGACGCGCCGCGCGACGCCGCGGCGTGGGCGGACGCGCTGCGCGCGCTCCTCCCTGACGATGCCGCGCGCGCGGAACTCAGAGCGCGCGGGCTCGCACGCGCCGCGACCTTCTCGTGGGAGCGCTGCACGGCACAGACCCTCGCCGTCCTGCGCGAGGCCGCCGGCGCCTGATGCGCGTCCTGATGGTGGTCCGGCCGAGCGTCGCGCAACGCCACGGTGGCGACGCGGTGCTCGCGCAGCGCTCGGCCGCGGCGCTGCGTGCGCGCGGCGTCGAGGTCGACGTCGCCGCGACCCTCGCGCCGGACGCCGCCGGCTACGACGTGGCGCACCTCTACGGCATCTTCGATCCCGACATCGCCGAGCCGCAGATCGAAGCCCTGCGCCGCTCGAACGTTCCCCTGGTGGTCTCGCCGGTCTGGTGGGATCGCACGGCGCTCTTTCGGCTCGCGCCGCTGGTCGCGCGCGCGCTCCTCGGACGCCGGCCGACATCCGTCGAGCGGCAGCTCGCGCGATTGCGCCGCAACGAGGCCGAGCTGGTGCGCAAGCCCGGCCCCGGCGCGCTCCGGTTCCGCGCGCGCCAGGCGGCGCTGTTGCGCCGGGCCGACGTCGCGTTCACCGGCAGTTTCATCGAAGCGTTCGCCTGCGCGCGCTTTCTCGGCGTCGACAGCCTCCCGTACGTCGTCGCTCCGTACGGTCTCGGCGACGAGGCGTTCGGCGAGACACCCGGTGCGGTGCGCAGCGGCGTCGTCTGCGTCGGTCGGATCGAGCCACTGAAAAACCAGGCGCTGTTGCTGTTCGCTCTGCGCGATCTCGACGTCGACGTCACGCTGGTCGGCGGGTCATACGATGCCGACTACGGGCGGCTCTGCCGCCGCCTGGCGACGGCGCGCACGCACTTCGTCGAAGGGCTGCCGAACGACGAGCTGGCGGCGCTGCTCGGGCGCACCGCCGTGCACGTGCTGCCGTCGTGGGGCGACCTGCCCGGGTTCGTCTCGCTCGAAGCGGCGGCACGCGGCGCACGCGTCGTCGCCGGCGCACGCGGCTCTGAACGCGAATACCTCGGCCCCGACGCGACCTACGTCGATCCGCTCGACCCGGCGGCGATCCGCGAGGCCGTCGTGCGAGCGTTGGGCCGTCCGCCGCGCAGCCGGGGCGATGCGCTCGACGAGCGGTTGCGGGCGCTGCGCTGGGAGACCTATGCGGAACGCTCCCTCGACGCCTACGCCCGCGCGATCGACGCATGAAGCTGTTGTTCGCCGTCGAGCGGCTCGGCGCGGAAGGCGGCATGGAACGCTTTCTCGAGATCGTGTTGCCGGCGCTGGTCGCACGCGGCATCGGCGTGCACGTGCTGGCGCGCAAGATCGACGCCGTCCCTGCCGGGGTCGACGCCCAAACGATCGCCTGGGCTTCCGAACACGACCCACCGAACGCTGGGGCGGCCGCCGCCGCGGCCCGCGCCTCCGCGCAGTTCGCGCCGGACGCGGTGATCGCGCAGAACGTCATGGACGTCGCCGTGGTCGAATCCCTGCGGCGGCCGGCGCGCCTCATGTACCACCTGTGCGATCACCGACCGTTCTGCCCCAACGGCGATCGGGTCTTGCCGCGCAGCGGCAAGAACTGCAAGCTACCGTTGGGCAACTCGTGCGCCCTCCACGCGCTCCTCGACGGCTGCGTGTACGGACCGCGGCCCGGCACGCTGACGCTGATCGGGCGCCGCCGCCGCTTGCGCAACGCGGTCGCCGCAGCCGACAGCATTCTGGTGGGCTCGGGCTTCATGCGCGAGATGGCGCTGCTCAACGGCATCCCGGCCGAGCGGGTCGCGTCGATCCGGTACCCGCTCGACGAAACCGACTTCGCCGACGTCGCTCCGCCCGAGTCGCGACGCGTCACCTTCATCGGCCGGTTCGTCCCGCAAAAAGGACTGATGGCGCTGGTCCGCGCGCTCGGCACGATCCCGGCGCCGCTGCGCCCAGTCCTGCGCGCGGTCGGCGATGGCCCAGACCGCGAGGAGGCTGTACGGACCGCCGAGCAGCTCGGCGTCGTGCTCGAAGCGCCCGGCGTGGTCGACACGCCCACGCTTCGGCGCGCGATCGACGAATCGGCGCTGGTCGCCTTCCCGTCGCTCTGGGCGGAGCCGTTCGGGCGGGTCGGGATCGAGGCGTTCTCGCGCGGACGCCCGGTCGTCGCCTTCGACGTCGGCGGCGTCTCGTCGTGGCTGATCCCCGACGGGAACGGACTCTTGGTCCCGCGCGGCGACGAGCGCGCGCTGGGCGCCACGATCGCACGGCTGCTCGGCGACGACGCGCTGCGCCACCGGCTCGGCGCGCAGGCGCGTCGCGACGCGGAGCGCTACCGGCTCGCACCCTTCATCGACCGCTTTCTCGCGATCGCGCTCGGGCACGCCTGATGTCGTCGATCGTCCACTCCTGGCCGTCCCAGGCGAGCCGCACCCACTCGACGCCGCCGACGTGCTTCGCGGGATCGCCGGCCCGGTGCCCGTCGAGCGTGACCTGCACGACCCGGCCGGTGTCTTGCAGCACGGTGACGTTCAGGTCCGCGATGTCGCGATACCGGTCGACGAAGGCGCCCTGGCCCAATCGCGCCCGGTAGCGCGCGGAGAGCATCGCGTAAGCGAACGACCAGTGCTCGTCCTCGATCTGCTGGTAGAAGTTCTCCAGCACCGCGCCGAGGTCGGGATTCGTCGGCGCCGGCTGCGGCGACGCCGACGCCGACGAGCCGCCACTCCCCGAGGCGCAACCGGCCGAGAGCACCACGGCGAACGCCGCCGCGAGCAGAAGCCTCCCAACGCGCATCGCTGCCTCTTGGCGAGCCGCGGTTGGCCGCCCTGGAGTCCGGGGACCAGCGTGCGTGGTATCGAAACGCCTCGCGGATGTCGGCGCTTCGCAGGCTGGACGTCTTTCTCACGCTGCGCGGGTATCGCGCGGCGTGGCTGCCCGGCGACCTCATCAGCGGCGTGATGCTGGCGGCGATCGCCATCCCCGAACAGCTCGCGACGGCACGGCTGGCGGGCTTTCCGCCCGAGGCCGGTCTGATCGTGTTCGCCGCCGGGACGATTGCGTTCGCGATCTTCGGAGCGAATCCGTACCTGTCGGTCGGCGGCGATTCGACCATCGCGCCGATCTTCGCCGGATCGCTGGCGGCGCTGGTCGGAGCGAACAGCGCGCACTACGCTCCCTTAGCCAGCTTTCTCGCGATCGCGGTCGGCGCCGTGCTCATCGTCGCGGGGCTCGCTCGAGCGGGTTGGCTCGCGGATCTCCTCTCGGTCCCGGTGACGGTCGGCATCCTCGCCGGCATCGCGGTTCACATCGTCATCGGCCAGCTGCCCGCGTTGCTCGGGCTTCCCATCGTCAGCGGGCCGTTGCTGCAGAACCTGCTGCATACACTCCAGGCCGGCGCCCGGACAAACTTCTTCGATCTGGGCATCGGGGTGAGCGTCCTGGTGGTGGCCCTCGTCTCGGCCCGCATCAACAAGCGCATCCCCGGCGCGCTGATCGGCCTGGCGGGCGCCGCGCTGGCGGCGTCGGTGTGGTCGTTCGACCGGCACGGCGTGCAGATGCTCGGCGCCTTGCACGCCCGGCTCGCTGGAGTCGGCCTGCCCGCTATACCCGGCGTCGGCGATCTCGCCGCGATCGCGCCGCTCACGCTCGTGGTCGCGGCGGTCTGCATCGTGCAGACCGCCGCCGTCGGACGAACCTTTCCGGCGAAGGCAGGCGAAGGCGAGGATGTCAGCCGCAGCCTGTTCGCCGTCGGCGCGGGCAGCGTGTTGGCCGGATTGCTCGGCGCATTTCCGGTCAACAGCAGTCCCCCGCGGACCGCGATCATCAAGGCCACCGGCGGAGCGTCACAGCTCGCCGGGCTCATCGGCGTCGTCGCGATGGCGACGGTCGTTCTCGCTCTGTCGCCGCTGCTCGCCGCGGTACCGCAGGCCGCGCTGGCGGGGATCTTGGTGTTCATCGCGCTGCACCTCTTCCAACTGCGCGAGATGCGCCGGATCGCCAAGTACAGCCAGCGGGAGTTCATGCTCCTCGTCACCGGTGCGCTGCTGGTGATCGTCCTCCCGATTCAAACCGGGATGTTGCTGGCCATCCTCCTCTCGCTCGCGCACGGCATTCAGCTCATGATGTGGCCGCCGGCGACCGAACTGCTGCGCGTTCCCAGCACCACGATCTGGTGGCCGGCCAGCGACGAGCGCAACGGCACGCGGGTCCCGGGCGTGGTCGTCTTCGCTCCCGCGGCGCCGATCAATTTCACCAACGCGGAGTACATTCACGACCTGATCCTGGCCGCGGTCGCGCGTGCCGATCCGCCGGCGCACCTGCTCGTCATCGAAGCCTCGGCCGTCTCCGACATCGATTTCACCGGATCGCAGACGTCGCAGCGAACGATCCGCGAGCTGCGCTCACGCGGGACCGACGTCGCCGTCGCGCGCCTGATCGTCCCGCACGCGCAAGAAGCCGCGCATCGCTCGGGCCTGGTCAAGGTGCTCGGCGCCGATCACCTCTTCAAGACGGTCGACGAAGCGGTCCGTCAGTTGAGCAGCGGGACGCCGCTGGGGTAGATCGGGCGGTCGATCAGCGCTTCGAGGACCTCGGGCGGCGCGGTCAGAACGACCTCGGCGAAGCGCGCGAAGGCCTCGCGGGTCGCCTCGCCTTCGGCGAAGCGCTCCGTCGCCGTCAGGTCGACTTTCTCCGCGACCGGCAAGAAGCGCACGAAGCGACCGTCGTCGTCCTCCCCGATCTCGACCAGGCCCGCGTCGGCGAAGATGCGCAGCGCGGCGTTGATGGTCTGCGGCTCGACCCGGTCGAGATCGACCAGCGACGCGATGTCGGCCGCGCTCGCGCGCAGGACGCCGTCGGCCGCGAGGCGTTTGGTCGCCGCGTAGAGCGCGCGCAGCGTCGCCAGCGTCGGCGCATCGCGCGCGATGATGTAGTCGTTGATGCGCCGGTCGGCCTCGCCGAAGAGCAGGTGGACCGACGCGTCGGCGCCGTCACGACCGGCCCGCCCGGCCTGCTGGTTGAACTCGGTAAAGTCGAAGTTGAGGTGGTAGAGGACGACGTGTCGCACGTCGGGGAGGTCGATCCCCTCGCCGAAGGCCGAGGTCGCGACGACGACGCGGATCGCGCCGGCCCGGAACCAGTGCTCCACTTGGGCGCGCTCGGCGTTGGCGACGCCGGCGTGGTAGAAGGCGACGCCGGCGCCGAGCCGGCCGCGCAGCTTGTCGGCGACCTTGGTCGCCTCGGGGCGCGAGTTGCAGTAGACGATCGCCTTCGCGCCGTCGGCGAGCACGCGCTCGAGGTAGGCCAACTTGTTGGTCGTCCCGCGCGCGTCGACCACGTGCAGGTTGTCGCGTACGGTCGGATCGATCACCCAGGACTCGATCCCGAGCGCCGTGCGAATGTGCCCGAATGCCTCGTCGCCGGCCGTCGCGGTCAGCGCAAGAACCTGCGGCCTGCCCAGCGCGCCCAGCCACGCACCGATGCGCTGATATGCCGGCCGGTGCGTCGACTCGAACAGGTGGTGCGCTTCGTCGACGACGACCAGCGCCGGCCGCGAGGCCGACCCGAAGCGCTCGAGGTGGAACTGCACGAACTCCGGCGTCGCGCAGATCACGTCCCAGTCGCCGCTGGCGAGTGCCTCGAGTAACTTGGCGCGTTCGCCCGCATCGATCGCGCCGTTGGCCCGGTGGATCCGCACGCCGAGCGGCGCCAAGCGGCGCGCCAGCGCCTCGTACTGATCGTTCGCCAGCGCGCGCAGCGGATAGAGGACCAGCGTCTTCTCGCCGCCCTCGAGCGCACGGACGGCCGCCGGATACTGGAAGCACAGCGACTTGCCGCGCCCGGTCCCCATCACGGCCAGCGTGTTGCGACCCGCCGCCAGGCGGTCGAGGACGGCGCGCTGCGCCTCGCGTAGCGGCCGCTCACCGATCAGGGCGTGCAGCACCTCGGGTGCGCCGGCATCGCCGCGCGCCGCGCTCGGCGTCGCCACCGGCTCACGCAGGCGCGTGACGTAGACGTTGATCCCGAACGCGCGCGCGCCGCCGCCGGTCACCGCGGTCACCTCGGCCGTATAGCGCTCGCCGGCGTCGATGTTCGGCGCGATGCGCGCGGCGATCCCGCGCTTGACGAAGCCGAGTTGCAAATTCCCGAACCAGACGCCGATCGCGTTGGGATCGTAGGCGTTCTGCGGATCGCGGCGCAGGTCGAGCGCCGCCCCCGCGCGGACGCCGGCGACGACGTCCTGACGGCCCTCGAAGCTGACCCCGGCGAGCTTGGTGTTGAAGCCGCTGGCCCCGCCGATCGTCGCGTACGGATCGCGGTCGAGGAAGTCGCGCGCCTGCGCGTACAGGCCGTCGAGAAACGCGAGCGCGTCGGGCGGCAGCGCGTCGTCGGGCGCCGAGGGGTTACCGAAGTCGCGCAGGAGACGCTCGAAGGCGGCTTCCGACGGAGTCGGCGGGGGGAGCTGCTTCTCCCGCGCCGCCATCAGTGCGTGGTCGGGTGCGATTCCGGCGCGGGAGTCGACTCGCCCTCGTCGCCGAGATCCAGCCGGATCTCCTCGTGGCCCAACTCCGCCGCCTCGTCGTGCAGGCCCAGCGCCTGCGCGTCGAGCGGGTCGAGAAGATCGTGCTCGTGTTCCGGCTCGTGCTCGTCGTGCTCGTGCCGTTCGGGCGGATGCTCCGGGACGCCGAAGTTGCGTTGCTCGTACTGCGAGAGATCGGTGTCCTGCGACTTGCGCTTGTAGCGCGCCGGCTGCGTCGTCCGTCGCGCGGCCCCGCGCTCGCGTTCGCGGCGCTCCCGGCGCTGCGCGGCGATCGCTTCGCGGTCGCGTTGGGCGGCGGCCTCGGCCTTCTGGGCGCGGGCCTGCGCGACCGTGCGCGGCTGCGAGTCGAGCCCCGAGCGGCGGAACATCCCACGCAGACCGCCGGTGCCGTGGCGCGAGCGCTTCTGCAACACGGCGACCAGCGGCGCGGAGAAGAAGATCGAGTGGTAGCCACCCGAGCAGATGCCGACCAGCAGCGCGAAGGCGAAGTTCTGCAGCGAAGCGCCGCCGAAGGCCAGCAGCGCGACCAGCGTGATGACCACCGTCGCCAGCGTGTTGACCGAGCGGGTCATCGTCTGCAGGATCGAAGTGTTGACGATCGTGTCGAACGCCTGGCCGTCCATCAGCTTGACGTTCTCGCGGATCCGGTCGAGGATGACGATGGTATCCATGATCGAGTAGCCGATGACCGTCAGCACAGCGGCTAAGAACGCGTCGTCGACGCGCCGGCCGGCGATCGCGTAGATGCCGATCATCATCAGCGAGTCGCGCACCAGCGCGACGACGCAGACCCAGCCGAAGATCAGGTTCCAGCCGAAGCGGAAGGCGACGTAGAGGAACTGAATCGAGATCGCGATGATCAGCGCCTTGATGGCGTTGAGCAAGTACTCGTGCGAGAGCGAGGGGCCGACCGCCGAGATCGACGACGCGTCGCGATTCACCGGGGCGACGGTGCCGAGCGCGTTCCACAGCGGCACCGAGTTGTTGCCGAAGTCGGTCTGCGTCTGGATCGTCCAACCTTCGCCGGTCGGCTGACCGGCTTTGGTGAGCGTGTTGACCTGCGCGCTGACGCCGATCTTGGCCAGCGCCGCTTGGATCGCGTCCTGCGTGGCGGGCTTGGTGAAGGTGACGGTGACGTCGGTGCCGCCGGTGAACGAGAGGCCCAGCCGCAGCGGCGCGCCGGTGTGGACGAAGTTCCAGATCATCATCGCGATGCCCAGGCCGATGATGACATACGAGATCGTCGAGACGGTGCGGAACCATCCGACGACGTTCCAGTTGAGGCGGCGGAAGAACATCGGCTAGTGCGCCTCGGCCGGCTTGACGGCCGGCACGACGAGCGTACCACCGGCGCCGTAGGCGCTCTTCGAGGTGACCAGGTTGTTCTCGACCACCAGGTCCATGAAGAAGCGTGTCACGACGACCGCCGTGAAGAGCGAGAACGCGGTGCCCCAGAACAGCGTGTAGGCGAAGCCCTTCACCGTCCCGGTGCCCAGCAGATAGAGGACGCCCGCGCCGACGATGGTGGTGAAGTGCGAGTCGAAGACCGAGCTGAAGGCGCGCTGGAAGCCGATGCGCACCGCGGCGCGCAGGCTCTTGCCGGCCCACAACTCTTCTTTGAGGCGCTCGAAGATCAGCACGTTCGCGTCGACCGCCATCCCGATCGAGAGCACGAAGCCGGCGATGCCGGGCAGCGTGAGGACGGCGTGGGCGAGCGAGAGCAGCGCCAGCAGCGCGAGCACGTAGATGACCAGCGCGACGTCGGCGAGCACGCCCGGCAGCCGGTAGACGAAGGCCATGAAGAGCAGGACGATGGCGAGACCCGCAGCCGCCGCGACCAGCGACTTCTGCAAGTCTTCTTTGCCGAGCGTCGGGCCGACGTCTTCCTTCTCGATGATCGTCAGCGGGACGGGCAGCGCGCCGGCGTTGAGCTCGTTGGCCAGCGTCGAGACTTGGTCTTCCGTGAACTGGCCGTGGATCATCCCGTCGGTCGAGATGATCCCTTCGATCGTCGCCGAGCTCATGAACTTGCGGTCGAGGAAGATCGTCAGCTGCTGGCCCATGTGGTCGCGGGTGAGGTTGGCGAACTTGGTCGGATTCTTGGTGGTGAAGTCGACCTGCGGCTCACCGCCCTGCTGGCTGAAGCCCGGCGAGGCGCTCTTCAACTCGGCGCCGGTGTAGACGACCGCGCCGCAATCCTTGTACGCGCCGGTCGGGCTGGCGGCGTACTTCGGATTCGTCTCCGCCTTCTGCACGACGGCCGGCGGGCAGATCTTGAAATCCAACACCGCTGCTTCTTTGAGCAGGCGCTCTAAGTCGTCGGCGTTCTTGACGGCCGGCAGCTCGACGAGCAGCCGATTCGACCCTTCCTTCGAAATGACGGGTTCCGAGACGCCCAGCCCGTTGATGCGATTTTGTATGACCAGCTCGACCTGGTTCTGAACCGCGGGCGTAATCTTCGGAACGTCCGTGGTCGTGTCCATTTGGAGCAGGACGCGGGCGCCGCCTTGGAGATCGAGCCCAAGGTGGATCTTCTGCTGGATGGGCGTGATCGCCCAAGCGCAGAGGCCCACCAGTGCGAGCAGGAGCACCGCTTGTAACGGCCTCTTGAGCTTATTCCACATACCGGATTCCGGGGGAAGGGGAGAACCCCCGGATCGTAGCATGGGGGGCGAACAGCGTCAAACGACGTTGCGGTCGTCCGGGTGTGC
>Ga0302324_100018072_pt1 | contig 13932 bp, 11 predicted proteins | sample Palsa_T0_1_FD_201949 | JGI IMG/M metagenome (GOLD analysis project Ga0302324, IMG submission 201949) | Peat permafrost microbial communities from Stordalen Mire near Abisko, Sweden - Palsa_T0_1 | ecosystem: Environmental > Terrestrial > Soil > Palsa > Peat permafrost | place: Sweden: Abisko... | reverse complement strand
GGCGGTGATGTCGATCTCGCCGGCGATCCTGCGTGAGATCATCCCGCGCGCGCAGCTCGGCCGCGCGCTCGGCCTCAACGCGCTGGTCGTCGCGACCAGCTCGGCCGCCGGACCGACGCTCGGCGGCCTCGTGCTGGCCGTCCTGCCGTGGCCGTGGCTGTTCGCGATCAACGTCCCCTTCGGGATCCTCAACGTCATCTTCAATCGCGCGCTGCCGGACCGTGAGCCGACCGGCCGCGGCTGGCCGGACCCGTTGAGCATGGCGACCAGCGCGCTCGGCTTCGCCTTCACGATCTGGGGACTCGATGGCTTTGCGCGCGGCGAGCCGCTGTGGACCTCGCTCTTGCGCATCCTGCTCGGCGTCACGTCGGCGATCGTCTTCGTGCGGCGGCAGTTCACCCTCCCGCGCCCGATGATCTCGCTCGACCTGTTCCACATCCCGGCCTTCTCGATGGCCGGCGCGACATCGCTGGCGACCTTCACCGCCCAAGGACTGGCCTACGTCGCGCTGCCGTTCTTCTTCCAAGAATCGCTGGGGCGCACGCCGCTGCAATCGGGGCTGCTGCTCACCTCGTGGCCGCTCTCGATCGCCCTCGTCGCGCCGATCGCCGGACGGCTGGCCGACCGCTACCCGGTCGGGATCCTGGCGACGATCGGCCTGACCGTCCTGGCCGTCGGGCTGGGCTCTTTCGCGCTGCTTCCGCACGCGCCGTCGGCCTTCGAGATCCTCGCCCGCGGCGTCGTCTGCGGCCTCGGTTTCGGCTTCTTCCAAGCGCCGAACAACCGCGAGCTGATCGGCAGCGCGCCGATCGAGAAGAGCGCTAGCGCCGCCGGCTTGCTGGCCGCGATCCGCGTCGGCGGTCAGACCTTCGGGACCGCCGTCGTCGCGATCGTCTTCGGCGTCTTCGGCGCCTCGCTCAGCATCGGCACGCCGACCGGCATGCTCGTCGCGCACGCCACCCCGGTCGTGCTGTGGATCGCCTGCGGCTGCGCCGCCGTTGCCACCGGCGCCAGCGCTCTGCGCTTACGGCGCCGGCACCGCAACCCCACCCCTGCCGTCACGCACGCCTGAGTGGAGCGTCAGTCGCCGCGCCACCAGTTCTCGTCGGTTTCGTAGCCGAGCCGAATCAACGCTTCGGTCCCACCGAGATCGTGGAAACGGCGGCGGGCCGGCGCGTCGAAGGCGCGGCGCCAGTCGATCGTCTCGCCGCCGATCGACCAGGTCGGCGGGATGAAGCTGTCGTCGGGCAGATCGATCCCGACGGACCATTCCGGCCGGCCGGCGAGCCGGCGCTTCTCGGTTGCGACGAACTGCGCGAAGCCCGCCTCGTCCTCACGCGGCGCGGGGACGCCGCCGGTGAGCTCGCGTGCAAGCGCCACCCGATGCGCGTGGTGGCCGAAGATCTCCTCGTAGCGCACCAGACGAATCTGCGCCCCGCGCTCGCGCGCGTCGAGCAGCGCGCGCGTGTGGCTACCCCAAAAGCCGTACGGCATCGCCGCCGCGACGAACGAGATGAACTCGGCGAGCTCGCCGCGGCGGACGAAACCATGGCCGCCCTCGGCGTGGAGATAGCGCGCCAGCGAGACGATCGCGGTGCGGCCGTCGCGAACGGGTGAGAGGAGCGCGTCGTTCCAGTAGTCCAGCTGGAACACGTGGTCCTTGACGAAGACCATATGCCCGGGCTCAGGCTCGGCGAAGCGGCGCGAGAAGTACCGCCGGGCGGCGGGATAGACCGTATACGTCGGCGCCGCAAACGCGTAGGCGAGGAACTGGAGCAGCAGACTGTTGCCCGAGCGCGGATAGCCGACGACGTAGCGGAAGGCCGGCACGCTCTGCTGCGCGGCGGACGGCGCGGGAGCCGCTGCTTCGGCGCACTGCAGGCAGCGCGCTGCCTCGCGGAGCAGCGCGGCGTCGCGGGCGTGGCTGGGCGCCGCCGGCTCCGCCAGGACGCGATCGGAGAGACGATTCCGCAGCGCGATCGCTTCACGTACATTGCCGGCGGCAGCGAGGGCGAGCGCGCGTAACACCGCTGCCGGCACGCTCCAGCGCGTCGACTCGAGGCGCGCGAACGCGCTGCGCGCCATCGCGTGATCGCCCGCACTCAAGCGACGGACGCCGGCGACGAAATCGTCGAACGGCTCCGGCTCGACCCCGCACTCCGCGCGCAGCGCGGCCAGCGCCACCAGGTCGTCCAGCATCGCGGCGGCGATCAACGCCCGCAGCCCGATCCGACCGACCGTGGCGCCCTCGGGGGCGACGAAACCGAACGGCAGAGCACCCGGCTCGACCACGACGCGCTCCATCGATGCGGCGGTTCTAGGCGTAGACTCCGCGCGCCTTGAGCGACTTGACGACGCGGTCGATCGCGACGACGTACGATGCCGTCCGGTACGAGATCCCGCGTGCCAGCGCCGTCTCGCGCACGACCGCGAAATTTTCCAGCAGTTGATCGCGCAGACGCTCGTTGACCTCGGACTCGCGCCAGAAGTAGCCTTGCCGGTCCTGGACCCACTCGAAATACGAGACGGTCACGCCGCCGGCGTTCGCCACGATGTCGGGGATCACGACGATGCCGCGGCGCGCGAAGAGATGATCGGCCTCCGGCGTCGTCGGCCCGTTCGAACCCTCGACGATCAGCTTGGCCTTGATGCGCGCCGCGTTGTCGATGGTCAGCACCTTCTCGAGCGCGGCCGGAACCAACACGTCGCAGGGCAGCTCGAGCATCGCCTGGTTCGACATCTTCGTGCCGCCGCGGTACCCGTCGAGCGAATGATGCTCCTGCGCGTAGGCGATCGCGCCGGCGACGTCGATCCCCGCCTCGTTCACGTACGCACCGGTGACGTCGCTGATCCCGATGACCGAGCAGCCCGCGGCGGCGAACATCTTCGCCGCGATCGAGCCGACGTTCCCGAAGCCTTGCACGATCACCGTCGCGCCCTTGGGGCTCACCCCCATGCGCGCCATCTCTTCGAGCGCGACGATCGAGACGCCGCGGCCGGTCGCCTCCACGCGGCCGCGCGAACCGCCGATCTCGAGCGGCTTCCCCGTCACCACGCCCGGCACGTTCATGCGGTGGTGCATCGAGTAGGTGTCCATGATCCACGCCATGTGCTGCGAGGTCGTGTTGACGTCCGGCGCCGGGACGTCTTTGTCCGGCCCGATCACCTCGACCAGCTCGGCCGCGTAGCGGCGCGTGATGCGCTCGATCTCCGAGATCGAGAGCGTGCTCGGGTCGCAGGTGACGCCGCCTTTCCCGCCACCGAACGGCAGGTCGACGACGGCGCACTTCCAGGTCATCCAGAAGGCCAGCGCGGTGACCTCGTCCAGCGTCACGCCGGGGTGGAACCGGATCCCGCCCTTGGCCGGCCCACGCGCGAAGTTGTACTGGACGCGGTAGCCGGTGTAGACCTCGATCTGCCCGTTGTCCCGCTGAAAGGGGATCGAGAAGATGATCTGGCGCGAGGGGTGGGTGAGAATCGCCTTGATCCCGGGGTCGAGGTTGAGCAGCGCCGCCGCTTCGTTGAAGTAGGCGATCGCGTCGCCGAAGACGCTGACCTCGCGGACGGCGGTGGTACCCGGCACGGCGGTGGACATCGAACGTGGCCTCCTGAGCCGTCCGGCTCCTTTAGGACATTCGGCGAAAACACCTGGGGTGTTGATCGCCATTTGGATGATCCCAGCAGGTCGACGTACCGAACCAGGGGATGCTCGCTTTGCCCGCCAAGCGTCCGTCCATGACGCTGTTCCTCGCGCAAACCGCCGCCCCGACCATCGTCCCGACCATCGTTCCGAGCATAGTCCCGACCGTCGCCCCGACCGTCCTCCCCGACAACGGTACGGCCGCCACTCTGATGGCGATGGCCGGCGCGTACTCGCTCGTCGCCGGGGGCGTCCTGCTGCTCAGCCTGATCGTCAATTTCGTCATCGTCAAACGCTCGGGCTACAACCCCTGGCTATCGTTGCTGGCCCTCATCCCGCTGGTCAACTTCGTCTTCTACCTCATCTTCGCGTTCCGCGAATGGCCAGTTCAACACGAGAATCGTGAGCTAAGGACGAGGCTGGGCATCGGTCGGGGGCCACTCCCGCCGAGCTGATTCGAGCGCGGGTCAGACGCTGAAGCGGAACTCGACGACGTCGCCTTCCTGCATCACGTACTCCTTGCCCTCGGAGCGCAGCTTGCCGGCGGCGCGCACCGCGTCCAGCGTTTTGTACGCGGCGTAGTCGGCGAACGAGACGACCTCGGCCCGGATGAAGCCGCGCTCGATGTCGCTGTGGATCTTCCCGGCCGCCTGGGGGGCTCGGGTGCCCTTGGCGATCGTCCAGGCCCGGGTCTCCTTGGGGCCGGCGGTCAGGAACGTCATCAGCCCCAGCAGGTCATAGGCCTCGACGATCAGCCGGTCCAGCCCCCCGGTCGCGATCCCGTAGTCGGCCCGAAACAGGGCCACGTCCTCGTCGGAGAGGCCGGCGAACTCCGCCTCGACCTTGCCGTTGAAGGCGATCGCGCGGCTGTTCTCGGCCCGGGCGTGAGCGAAGACGGCCTGCGCCATCGGGCCCGGGGCGGCGATCTGCGCCTCGTCGACGTTGGCGACGTAGAGCAGCGGCTTGGCGGTCAGCAGGAAGGCCTCGCGGGCCAGCTCGCCTTCGAGGGACTCGGCCGGGAAGGCCCGCGCCGGCCGGCCGGCCTCGAGCGCCGCGATCAGCTGGTCCAGCGCTTCCAGGCGCGGCGCCTCCTTCGGGTTGACGCGGACCTCGCGGGTCAGCCGGTCGTGCCGCCGCTGCAGCGTCGCCAGGTCGGCCAGCGCCATCTCGATCGCGATGATCTCGATGTCGCGCAGCGGATCGGGAGCGCCCTCGACGTGGGTGACGTTGGCGTCCTCGAAGCAGCGCACGACCATCGCGACCGCGTCGGTCTCGCGGATGTGCGCGAGGAAGGCGTTGCCCAGCCCCGCTCCACTCGACGCGCCGCGGACCAGCCCGGCGATGTCGACGAACCGCATCGTCGCCGGGACGATCTTCTCCGACGCGTTCAGCGCCGCCAGCACGTCCAAGCGCGGGTCCGGGACCGGTACCTCGCCGACGTTGGGCTCGATCGTCGCGAAGGGATAGTTCGCAGCCAAAGCCTGCGCCGAACGGGTCAGCGCGTTAAAGATGGTCGACTTGCCCACATTGGGAAGCCCGACGATACCACACGACAATGCCACCGAGCCGCTTCGTACGCGGCACCGAAGGATTCGCCCTTGGACCCCCCGGAGTATTCAGGGATGCGGCAGATGAAGGTCGACAAGCTGGGGATCGATCTCCTCACGCACGACCCGGTCGTCATCCTCAAGGACCTCGAAGGCAAGCGCTACCTTCCGATCCTGATCGGGCCCTTCGAGGCGACCGCCATCGCCCTGGCACTCGAAGGGACGGTCGTCCCTCGGCCGCTCTCCCACGACCTGATGCGCAATCTGCTCGAGTCGCTCTCGGCCAAACTCGAACAGATCGTCATCCACGACATCAAAGAGGCGACCTTCTACGCCAAGCTCGTCGTGCGGACGAACGGCGAGGTCCAGGAGATCGACGCGCGACCCTCCGACGGGATCGCGCTGGCGCTGCGCATGCACGCCCCGATCTTCGTCAGCGACAAGATCGCCCTCGAGGAGACCGTCCCCGACAAAGCCCCCGAACCCGAGGACGAGCAGAAGTTCAAGAAGTTCATCGAAGAACTCAAGCCCTCGGATTTTTTAGAGTAAAAAATCCGAGGGGTTTCACGGCGCTCCGCCCCCGGCTCCGCGCCCCCCACGCTTCGCGTGGGGCCCCCCGTCCCGCCGCGCGCGGCAGCCCACTGCCAAGGCAAGATTCCCCGAGGTCGCGCGCGATGGGGCCGCTTCTCAAGCGGACTTTCTCGGTCTTACGTCTTACCTTACGCCCCGCGATGTACAACACCAACGAACGAGCTGAGATCGGGGTTTACGGAGGCTCCGGCTTTTACGCGCTGATCGAGAATCCGCGCGAAGTCTGGGTCGAGACGCCCTACGGGATGCCCTCCGAGCGGATCGCGCTGGGCGAGATCGCCGGCAAGCAGGTCGCCTTTCTCCCGCGCCACGGGAAGGACCACCGCTACCCGCCGCAGTCGATCAACTACCGCGCCAACGCCTGGGCGATGAAGGCGCTGGGCGTCACGCGGATCATCGGGCCGACGGCCTGCGGCTCGCTGCAGCCGCAGGTCAAGCCGGGCTCGATGGTCGTCGCCGACCAGATCGTCGACCGCACCACGGGCCGCAAGGACACCTTCTACGACGGCCCGGTCACCACGCACGTCTCGTTCGCCGATCCGTACTGCCCGCAGCTGCGCCCGATCGCGGTCGACGCGCTGCGCAGCCTGGGGATCGACACGCACGACCACGGCACGATCGTCGTCATCCAGGGACCGCGCTTCTCGACCCGGGCCGAGTCGCGCTGGTTCAGCTCGCTGGGCTGGGAGGTCATCAACATGACCAACTACCCGGAGTCGTATCTGGCCCGCGAGCTGGAGATGTGCTACGTCAACATCTCGCTGATCACCGACTACGACGTCGGGCTCGAGGACGTCCCGGGGATCGAGCCCGTCTCGCACGCCGAAGTGATGAAGGTCTTCGCGAGCAACAACGAGCGGGTCAAGAACGCGATCTTCAAGATCATCGCCGCGACGCCGGCCGAGCGGACCTGCGGCTGCGGGAACGCGCTGGCCGGCGCGCGCGGGTAAGAGCCCACCATGCGACGTGCTCCGCAGCTCCCCGGCGTCGATCTACGGATCTACCTCTCGGCCTTGCCGCTCTTGGCGCGCAATCCGTCGATCGTCGTCGTGCCGCTGCTGATGGCCGTCGCCGGCGTGCTGCTGATCCGGCTCTTCCCGCCCACCGGCGGGGCGGTGCTGGGCAGCCTGACCGCCGGCATCGTCTGGCTGCTCGTCTTCTTGCTGGTGATGTTCGGTTTGGGGACCGCCTGCGTCATCGCCGACGACGCCTGGCGGCACGGGAGCGTCTCGTTCGACCGCGATTGGGCCGAAGCGCGCCGGCGCGCGCCGGAGATCCTGATGGCCTCGATCGGCGTCAGCCTGGTCATCTGGGTCGCCCAGTACGTTGGCTCGCTGCTGGGCCCGATCGCGATCGTGCTGACCGCGTTGGCGGCCTTCTTCTTGATCTGGGCGATCCCGGCCGCGGCGATCGGCGGCATCCCCGGCGGCGCGGCGATCCAGGCGTCGATCGACCGCGTGCGCGCGAACCCGCTCTCGGCCGCGGTCGCGACGATCGTGACGATCGCCCTGGTGGTCATCCTCGCACCGCTCGCGCAGAACTGGTTCGAGAACTGGCTGGCCCCGTTCACAGCGGGGACGACGGTCGTCGGCTCGCTGGTCGGCGCGGTGATTCAGTCGATCACCGTCGCCTATTCCGCGCTGGTCATCACCAAGACGTACAGCGACGCGGCGTTCGGCCGCCGCTGGTAGAGGCGCGCGCCTTCAGCGTATGCCGGGCGCCAGCGCCATGCGCACCAAGTCGGCCACCAGCGCCGGGCTGACGTTGGTGCGCGCGATGCGCTCCGCGTCGCCGAGCGCGGTGAGCAGCCGCACGCTGGCCGCCGGCTCGCGCGGCGGCAAGGCGGCGAGCCGCGCGCGCTGATCGACGGCCAAGAGCGGTACGCCCTCGCCGACGCCGAGTGCGATCCAGTCGCGCGTCAACGTCTTGACGATCTCGAGGCCGGCTTCGAGCGTCGGGCGCGTCGCCCACGCGCTCGCGTCGGCCGGCTCGCCCTGCACCGCGGCGAAGAACCACTCGACGGCGGCGTCGCGCGTCGAACCTTCGCCCTCGTCGAGGAACGCGAGCGCACGCGTCACGCTGCCGTTGGCGACCAGCGCCGCTCGCTGCGCGCCGTCGGGATCGACGCCGCGCCGCACCAGCACCTCGACCACCTCGGCGGCGGTCAACAGCGGAAAGGTCACCTCGACCAGCCGCGAGCGAATCGTCGGCAGGACGTGACCCGGCGCGTGGGTGGTGAGCAGCAAGACGACGTCCGGCGGCGGTTCTTCGAAGAACTTCAATAAAGCGTTGGCCGCCTCGCGGGTGAACTCGGCGTCGCCCAGGATGAAGACGCGCCTCCCACCGGCGTAGGAGTGCAGCGAGAGCTGCCGGACCACGTCGCGTGCGGTCGGCTCGTCGCCTTCGTGGAAGCCGCCGCCGTCACGCTCGCCGATCTTGAGCTGCCCGCTGGACTGGTAGAAGTCCGGGTGCGTCCCGGCGTCCATCTGCCGGCAGCCGCTGCAGTGCCCGCACCACCCCAGCAGCGTGCGCTTGGGCGTCACGCACAGCAGCGAGCGCGCCAGCGCGCGCGCGAAGGTCTTCTTTCCGACGCCCTGCGGGCCGGCGAACAGGTAGCCGTGCGAGAGCGTCGCGGCGCTCAGGTGTTCGAAGAACGCACGCGGTCCCGCCGCGCCGACGACGTCGAAGATGCCGTCGATCACGGGACCATGTGGCCTCGGTAATGCTCCAGCTCGGCGCGCGCGGCGGCGTGCACCGCTTGCGCCGACGCCGTCCCGTCGAGGATGTGGATGCGCGGGAAGCGGCGCGCCAACTGCAGGTAGCCCTCGCGGACGCGCGCGTGGAAGTCGTCGCCCTCGCGCTCGAGCCGGTCGATGCCGCCGCGCGCCCGGATGCGCGTGCGCGAGAGCTCGACCGGGATGTCGAGCAAGAAAGTCAGGTTCGGCGCGATGCGATGGCTCGCGGCCAAACAGATCTCGAGCAGCGCTTCGACGTCGAGCCCGCGACCGTAGCCCTGGTAGGCGACGGTGGCGTCGAAGAAGCGGTCGCACAGCACGGTCGTCCCGGCCTTCAACGCGGGCGCGATGACGTCGCTGACGAGTTGCGCGCGCGACGCGTTGACCAGCATTGCCTCGGCCAGCGGATCGACCGTGTACGCCGGATCGACGAACAGCGCGCGGACCGCGTCGCCGAACGGCGTCCCCCCCGGCTCCCGCGTCACCAGGAAGCGCTCCCCGCGCGCCTGCGCGTCGGCGGCCAGCGCGGCGATCAGGGTCGACTTCCCGGCGCCCTCGATCCCCTCGAACGTTAAGAGCACGCGCGGCCCTTTCGCGTCCGGGGGGAACGACGCCCCCGTGCGGAACGACCGCAGGCGATGGACCGCTATCAGGCGGTGCGGGCTCATTTCTCCCGGCGCCGACTCCTCGCTATCGCCGTATCGCTCCCCGCGGCCTTCGTCTTCATCGTCCTGTGCGGCGACTTCACCCAACGCGAGGCGGTGGTCAGCGCCGTGCTGGCCGGCGTGCTGACCCTGTTGGTCCCGCTGGTCCAGACGGTCGCGCTGGGCCGCGCGCTGGCCCCGGTACGGCGCGCGCTCGCCGAGCACGTCGGCGGCGCGAACGCGATCGCGCTCGGGCTGCGACGCTTGGTCCCGCGCTTCGTGGTCGCCTGGGGGCTGACGTTCTTCGTCATCACGATCATCGCGTGCGTCGGCGGCAACCTCGCCACCGGCCTCGAGCCGCAGCGCAACCTGGTCGTCGCGCTGCTCGGCGCGCTGATCTGTTGGGCGATGTACGCCTCGCTGCTGAGCCTCGCCCTCGAAGAGGCGTTGGCCGGCTGGAGCGCGTTGGCCGCCGAGGCCCTGGACAGCCAGCTCCCGCCGCCGATCGTGACCACCGGCGGGATCGCCGGCCGCATCGCGCTGGTCATCACGGTGACCGTCCTGTTCGTCACGGCGGTGACCGGCGAGATCACCATCCGCGGCGGCGGCTCACCGCTCGCCTTCGGACTGGCCGGCTTGATCGTGCTCGTCTACGCGTTCTTGGCGGCGCGCTTCCTCGCCGACGCGGTCGCGGTGCCGCTGGGGCTCCTCGCCCGCGCGCTCGACCGCGTCGCCGACGGTGACTTCGAAGCGCTCGCCGAGCTGCGCGCGTTGCCGCGCGCCCCGCACGAGACCGGCGTCGTGTTGCACGCGCTGGCCGGCGCCGAGTCTTCGCTGCGCGACACCTCGCGCGCCGCGGTGCGCTTAGCCGACGGCGACCTCGCCACGACGATCTCGCCGCGCGGCGAAGGCGACTTCCTGGCCGCCGCGCTGGCCCGCCTGTTGACCTCCGTGCGCGAGGTGCTGCGCGACGCGCGCAGCGCCGCCGCCGCGCTCGACGGCGCCTCGTCGCACGCCGACGCGAACGCCGGCCGCCTGCGGGCGGTCGCCGGCGGGATCGCCGACGACCTGCAAGCCACCTCGGCCAGCGTCGAAGAGCTCGAGCGCGCGACGATCGAAGCGGGCGCCGCCAGCGTCGACGTCACCCACGCGGTCGGGACCGTGCGGACCTCGGCCGATCGGCTCGAAGACCTCGTGCGCGACACGGCCGCCGCGCTCGAGCAGCTGGCGACTTCGGTCGAGCGCAGCATCGAGATCGCCGGTGCGATCCGCGCGCTGGCGCACGCCGCCAAGGACGTCGCCGCCGACGGCGGCAAGGCCCTGGCCGACGCGACCGGCTCGGGCGAGATCGCGGCTCGCGCGATGGCCACCACGTTGGGCGGGATCGAGGCGCTGCACCAAGCCTCCGAGCGGATCGGCGCGATCACCGAGACGATCGCCGAGATCTCCGATCAGACGAACCTGCTCGCGCTCAACGCCGCGATCGAGGCCGCCCGCGCCGGCGAGCACGGTCGCGGCTTCGCCGTCGTCGCCGATGAGATCCGCGGCCTGGCCTCGCGCGCCGCGCAGGCCAACGCCGAGATCGCGGCCGTCGTCCGCGACGTTCAGGTCCGCACCGGGACCGCTGTCGCCTCGACCCGCGAGGGCGACGCGGCGGCCCGCGCCGCGCGCGAGGCGACCGCGGCGGCGGCCCGCGCGCTCGACGCGATCCGCCGTGACGTCGGCGAGGTCGCGCGCCAGCTCGACGACGTCGGCCGCGCCAGCGACGAACAGAAGACCACCACCGACGACCTGGTGCGCGCGACGACGGCCGTGCGCGAGCAAGCCGCGCAGAACCGGGCCGTCGCCGAAAGTCTGACCAACCTCGCCGCGCACCTGGCCCGCGCCGCCGCCGAAGGTGCCGACGCCTCGACGCACACGCGCTCCCGCGTCACCGCGTTGGTGCTGGCCGGCGAGACCGTCGCCACCGAGGCCGCCGCGCTGCTGCACCTGACCGGGACGCTGCGCGGCGCGAGCTCCCGCCTCGGCACAGCCATCTCGCACTTCCACGACGGCAAGCCCGACGGCCAGCCGCTCGTCGTGCCCGAGGACCGCTTAGCCCTCCGCCGTTAGCTGCAGGTCGACGGCGCGGGCGCAGCGGCGAACCGAGCAGCGATCCAGGCGTACGCGTCGGGCGCCGACGCCGGAATCAGCGGATCGTGCCGCAGCCCGGCGTAGCTGACGTAGCGCAGCGTCGTGCCCTTGGTGCACAACTGCCTGACCAGGCCGTCGGTCAGCACCGGCAGGACCGTCGTGTCGGCAGTGCCTTGCAGCACGAGCAGCGGCACGGTGTACGCCAGCGCACCCGGTTCGTCGGCGGCGGCGTCGCGTACGAGTGGCGCGAGATCGGCGTCGCTGCGGAAGGCCGTCGCCGGCACGAGCCCACCGAACGACTGTGGAGCGTCCAAGTCGCCGTCGAAGCAATGCGACTGCACCTGTGAGAGCATCGCCAGCGCGGGCGGCGCCAAGATCGCGGCGGGCTGAACAGCGGGGTCATCGGCGGCGGCGCCGGCCAGGAACAAGGCGAAGATCGCCAGCGCCGGATTCGGTGCACTCTGCTTGGCGATGTAGCCGATGAGGGCCGGGAGGTGCGATGCCGGCGCCATCGCGACGCCGCCGAGATTCTGCAGTTCGGGAGCCCACGCCGGCGCGAGCGCGGTCGCGAACAACGCGGCGTGGCCACCTTGCGAGTGCCCCATCGCGATCCAGCGCGTCGAGAGCGCGGGCTCGATCTGCCGCGCGGCGCGAACCATATCGATCACGTCGCGACCTTCGGTCGTGCCGTTGAAGTAGGGCTGCACACCCGGCGTCCCTTCACCTTCGTAGTCGGTCTGCACGACGGCATAGCCGCGCTGCACCAAGCCGTCGAGGATCGGATCGATCGGCCCCAGATACGAGTGTTCGGGCTGACCCGGTCCGTCCATCGACGGCGTGCAGGCCGGCGCGTCGCCGGTCGTGCCGTGGGCCCAACTGATGACCGGCCATCCACCCGCCGGCGGACGTCCCGATGGGACCGCGACCATCCCCGAAACCGCGACGTCGCCGCCGCCCGGCGTCGTCGTGTGGTAGAGGACGAGGATGTTGCGCGCGGCGCTCGGCAAGACCGCCGCGCTCGCGAGCGGTCGCACCCAGATCACGTCGCCGTGCTGCGCCCTCGGCAACGGAGAGGGCGGCGTGTAGAAGGCGTTCCCAGCCGGTCCGACGACGAGCGCGAGCACGGTGGCGCTGAGCGGGAGGATCATCAGCGACCGATTCGCGCTACGCGAGAGGCGACATCCCGGGCGAACCCACTAGACGTCGGGGCCTTTGAAGATCTTGACGCGCCGGTTCGGTTCGAGGCCGGTCGAGCGTGACTGCAAGCGATACCGTTCGGCCAGCTGGTGCTGCATGCGGCGGACGTAGGACGTCTGCGGCGAGAGTTCGACCGAGCGCGAGTCGAGCAGCACCTGGTAGACGGCTTCCTCGGCCTCGCGCATCGCGATCTCTTCGACGTCGAGCGTCGGCAGGTTGAAGACGTCCTTGAGCGCGGTCTGGATCTGGGTGGTGGTGTTGGTCTTGATCGAGTAGATCGGGATGTTCTCGGCCGCGATCTGCTTGAGGCGGTCGGACTCCTTGCGCTCGAGCGTCTTGAGCGTCAGCACGACGTCGGCGTCGTCCCACTTGCGGGCGATCGAGGCGTGGACGCGCAGGTTGTGCACGGCGCGCTCGATCTTGTTGCGCGAGACGCCGTACGGGAAGATCATCAGCGGCTTGGATTCTTCGTCGACGTTCTCGCCGGCGACGCCGAAGAGCGCGCCGTCGTCGTCGCGCGGCTGCTGGGTCAGCGCGCGCACCTTCTCCGAGGCGATCGCCTCGGGGTTGGCCTGCTGGAGGATGTCGATCACGCCGCCAGCGGTGCGCTGGCGCACCTCGGGCTGCGGCGTGTACCCGCGCAATAGCGCGTCGACCACGTCGGCGACGTTCTGATGGATCGCCAGCCGGTCGCGGTCCTGGATCTCGACGACGACGTCGAAGGTCGGCGGCGCCTTGCGCTCGAGCACGGTCTTGCGCGTGCCGCGCCGGCGGGCTTCCTCGTCGGAGAGGGTGACCGCGGCGATCCCGCCCAGCAGGTCCGCCAAGGTCGGGTTCATCAGCAGGTTCTCGAGCGACTGGCCGTGCGCGGTACCGATCAACTGCACGCCGCGTTCGGCGATCGTGCGCGCGGCGAAGGCTTCCGCCTCGGTGCCGATCTCGTCGATCACGATGACCTGCGGCATGTGGTTCTCGACCGCTTCGATCATCACGTTGTGCTGCAGCTGCGGATTCGGTACCGGCATGCGGCGCGAGTGACCGATCCCGGCGTGCGGGACGTCGCCGTCGCCGGCGATCTCGTTCGACGTGTCGACGATGACGACGCGCTTGCGGCCTTCGGCCAGCACGCGCGCGCACTCGCGCAGCATCGTCGTCTTGCCGACGCCGGGCCGTCCGAGCAGGCAGATCGATTTTCCGCTGCGGATCACGTCGAGCACGATGTCGATCGTGCCGTAGACGGCGCGTCCGACTCGGCAAGTCAGCCCGACGATGCGCCCGGTGCGATTGCGGATCGCGCTGATACGGTGCAGCGTCTGCTCGATCCCCGCCCGGTTGTCGCCACCGAACGGCGAGAGCCGCGAGGTCACGTGCGCGATGTCTTCCGCTGTGACGGCCGCCTCGCCCAGGAAGACGAAATCGTCCTCGAACCGCGCTTCCGGCGGACG
>Ga0302324_100018070_pt1 | contig 13932 bp, 14 predicted proteins | sample Palsa_T0_1_FD_201949 | JGI IMG/M metagenome (GOLD analysis project Ga0302324, IMG submission 201949) | Peat permafrost microbial communities from Stordalen Mire near Abisko, Sweden - Palsa_T0_1 | ecosystem: Environmental > Terrestrial > Soil > Palsa > Peat permafrost | place: Sweden: Abisko... | reverse complement strand
TTGGAGAGCGCGCGCCATTGATCGCTGCTGGGCATGGGCGCATCGGCCGGCAGATCGAAGATGATGAAGTCGTTGCCAAGCCCGTGCATCTTGGTGAATTCGATCCGCATGCGCAGAGCATAACCGATCGCTTAGGTCCCGCAGGCGGTGTCCATGGCCTGGTGCAGACTGACTCGCTGCTGCTCGGCCTCGTCGTCGGTGAGATATTCGCGTTCGCCGTCGGTGCCGGATTTATAGATTCGGCGCGCCGCGATGGCCGCCTCGTAGTCGGACTTGGCCTTGGTGCATTGGTCGGCACGGGTCTGCTCGAGATCCTGCTGCACCGCCTTTTCCGTGGCCTGTTTCGCCAGCGTGTCCTGCACCTGGGCGTTGGCTTTGGCGAGCGTCTGCGGTGGCGTTGGCGTGCTGCTCGATTTGGTGGCGGCAGCCGACGACATGCTGGCGCTGGGGGAGAGGGTGCCGCCGCCGCGCTGCACGCGCACGAGCTCGGCGCCGGGGGTCGGTGTGTCGCTGTAATGCACCTGGCCCTGTGCATCGACCGAACGGTAGACATCGGCCTGGGCTACAGCGATGGCCAGCGAGGCAGCCAGCGGGATAATCAGGGTAGCAGCGGCGATTCGGCGCATCGAAAGGGCCTCCCAGGAAGTCCTAGTATCCGGCCATACTTTAGCTCCGTGGGGTGACCCGCGTCACATTTGGGGGGCTATTCGCGGGGGACTCTATTCGATGCTCTCGCCGTGCTGCGTGATGTCAAGACCTTCGCGCTCCTCATCGGGCGTCACACGCAGGCCGACCAGCAGATCGACCAGCTTGAGAATCGCCATGCTCATGATGCCGCCGTAGATCAGCGTGGTCATCACGCCCCAGAGCTGCGTGATCACCGAGCCGTCCACGCCGCTGATTTCCTTGCTGGCCAGCACGCCGGTCAGCAGTGCCCCGACGATGCCGCCGATGCAGTGCACGCCGAAGGCATCGAGGGAATCGTCGTAGCCAAAGAGTTTTTTGACCGAGGTGGCGCTGAAGTAGCACACGACCCCGGCCACCAGCCCGATGAGGACGGCCGAGGAGGGTCCGACGAAGCCGGAGGCCGGGGTCACGGCCACCAGTCCCGCGACCGCACCTGAGGCGATGCCGAGCACGCTCGGTTTACCGTGGGTCGCCCATTCAGTGAACATCCAGGCCAATGCGGCCGCCGCGGTGGCCATCTGCGTCGCCAGAAAGGCCATGCCGGCGCGTCCGTCCGCGGCCACCGCGGATCCGGCGTTGAAGCCGAACCAGCCCACCCATAGCAGCGAGGCGCCGATCACCGTGTAGGTGAGATTGTGCGGCGCCATCGATTCGCGCCCGAGACCCTGGCGCTTGCCGAGCATGATGGCGCTCGCTAAACCTGCAATGCCGGCATTGATGTGCACCACGGTGCCGCCGGCGAAATCGAGCACGCCCTTCTGCGCGAGCCAGCCCGAGGGCTCCCACACCCAGTGCGCGATGGGGCAGTACACCAGGATCAGCCACAGCCCCATGAACCACAGCATGGCCGAAAATTTCATGCGCTCGGCAAACGAGCCGCAGATGAGTGCCGGGGTGATGATGGCAAAGGTCATCTGGAACACCGCATACACGCTCTCGGGGATGGTGGTGCCCAGGTGCGAGACGCTGAGCTTGCCGGCGTCGTGCAGGTAGACCACGCCATTCAGGAGCGAGTGTCCCAGGCTGCCGATGAAGCGCGTGGTGCCGGGACTCCCCGGCGTGAAGGCCAGTGAATAGCCCACCAGCCACCACAGGATGGTCACCAGGCAGGTGATGGCGAAACTTTGGACGAGGGTGGCGAGAACGTTTTTCTTTCGCACCATGCCTGCATAGAACAGTGCGAGGCCCGGGACGGTCATCATCAGCACCAACGCCGAGGAGGTCAGCATCCACGCCGTATCGCCGGCGCTGATCTTGTCGAAAGTGACGATGGTAGGCTCGGTGGGTACAGAGGCGGCAACGAGCGGTGTGGCCGCGGTGGCCATGGCGGCCTCTTCGGCATGGCAGTTCAACGGCAGCAGCAGGCCCCCGGCCGCCAGCGCAATCATTGCAGCCAGCGCCAGCGCCAGTGCACGCGACCCGAACCGGTACCCGCGCAACCCGCGCTGCGCGGTGCCGTCATGCGACTGCCTGGACATCACTTCAACTCCTATGTGGCCGACGGGCCGGTTTCCCCGGTGCGGATGCGGATGGCCTGTTCGAGCTCGCCGACCAGGATGCGGCCATCGCCGCTGCGGCCGGTCCTGGACACATTGGCGATGGCCTCGAGTACCGGCTCGACGATCGAATCGTCTACGGCGATTTCGACCTTGGCCCGAGGACCAAACTGCGCCTCATAGACTTCCGTCACCGTGACGCCCTGTACGCCCAGTTGGGCGATCGCCTGCCGCAACTCGTCCAGCTTGAAAGGCCGCACGACCGCGGTGATCATTTTCATGATTTGCATTTCGCGATGATCGGAGCGAGAAGACGGAAGCCCGTGGACTTGCTGGCACGCGTAATCTTAGGTCTGGCCGCAAATCGCGTTGAGGTAATGGTGCAGAAAGCATGCCACGGACCAAATCGCATAAAACTGCCCGCTTGACTGGTGAACACCGGAGCGAATGAATCCATTTGGATGCGCAGGGCTTTATCGCCGCCCGATTTCGGTGCATCCCCCCAGGAGAACAGACATGGAAAGCCCACGAGTCGACCCAAGGTTGGATGATATAGCACGCCGACTTTTTGAGGGATTACCCGAATCGGCCCGTACGCTACGGCGCGACATCGAAAGCAACTTTCGGGCCGTGCTCCAGGCATCGCTGAGCAAGCTTGACCTGACCACGCGGCAGGAGTTCGAGATACAGACACGTGTGCTGGAGCGCACGCGCGCGGCGCTGGCGCAACTCGAGGAGCGCATCGCGGTGCTCGAGAAGCGCCTGGCAGAGCGTGGCGGCGCGTGAGCTTTGCTCGTGCCCTGAGCCGCGCCCAACTGGGGCTCGAGGCACCCCTGGTCCAGGTTGAAGCCCATCTGGGCCCCGGCCTGCCGAATTTCACCATCGTCGGTCTGCCCGCCCCCGTGGTGCGCGAGAGCCGGGAGCGCGTGCGCGCGGCGCTGCTGAGTTCCGGCTATGCGTTTCCGGCCGGCCGCATCACGGTCAACCTGGCCCCGGCCGAGCTGTCCAAACAGGGCGGCCGCTTCGATTTGCCGGTCGCGCTGGCGTTGCTGATTGCCAGCGGGCAGGCACCGGCGCCGGCACGCCCGTTCGAGTGCTACGGCGAACTGGGCCTGGCCGGTGAGCTCAAACCCGTTGCCGGTCTTTTCCTGGCGGCGCTGCATGCGCGCGCGGCGGAGCACGCGCTGATTGTGCCGGCGGGCAATGGCGGGGAGGTGGCATTGAGCGCGCACCCGGCGGCCTACTGCGCCGCCACTCTGCGCGCGGCCGCGCGGCTACTGGCAGGGCCGGCAGCGGCAGCGGCATTGGCCACGCCTGCCGTAAAGGACGGCGGCGATTTCTCCAGCTTTCTGTCTCTGCCTTCGCTGGCCGAGGTAGTCGGGCACGCGCACGCCAAGCGCGCGCTCACCATCGCCGCCGCGGGCGCGCATAGCGTGCTGCTGATCGGGCCGCCGGGCAGCGGCAAGAGCATGCTGGCGGCGCGGCTGCCCGAGCTCTTGCCGCCGCTCTCGGCCGGCGAGGCGCTCGAAGTTGCCAGCATCGCTTCGACGGCGGGCCTGCGTCTGGATGCGAACCAGTGGGCGCGCCGACCGTTTCGCAGTCCGCATCACTCGGCTTCGGCGCAGGCCATCGTGGGCGGCGGCCCGCAGATTCGTCCCGGGGAAGTCACGCTCGCCCATCACGGGGTACTGTTCCTCGATGAGCTGCCGGAGTTCGATCGGCGTGTGCTCGAGTCATTGCGCGAGCCGCTCGAGACCGGCGCCATCACGATCGCGCGCGCGGCGGCGCGACTGGAATTGCCGGCGCGATTTCAACTCATCGCCGCAATGAACCCGTGCCCCTGCGGCTATTTTGGCGACAGCGCGCGTGAATGCCATTGCGGTGCTTCGCGCGTTGCGCGCTACCGTCAGCGCATCTCCGGGCCACTGCTCGATCGCATCGATCTGCGCGTCGATGTGCCGCGGATCGCGGCCGACGAATTTGTCGAGGGGGCGCTGCATGCCGCCATCGCGCCCGAGGATCCGGTGGCGCAGATCGCGCGTGCGCGCGAATGGCGATTGCATCGTTCGGGGTGCCTGAGTGCACGGCTGGATGCAGCGGCGCTGCAAGGCTGCTGCGCTTTGCCGCCATCGGCCCAGCGGCTGTTGAAAACATGCGCGCAGCGACTGGCGCTGTCGGGGCGAGGGATTCACCGGGTGTTGACGATCAGCCGGACGATTGCCGACCTTGCGGGCAGCGAGACCATCGAGGAGCCGCATCTGACGGAGGCCGTGCAGTTGCGGCGTACGATGGACGACCAGCCCTTCACGCAGCCCTTATAGGATGCCCCTATGGCCCTATGCAAAACCAGTGTAAGGCCGCCTCCGCGCTGACTCTTAAGATTGCGCAGGGGGGAACGAGGTTCCCATAGTCGCCAGGAATCTCGATGGGCCCATCGGGTCGCCAGACCGCCCGAAAAATTCAGCTCAGACTGATGTGGCCGCTGGCTTTGCTGCTGCTGCTGAACTCCCTGGATCGCGTCAACATCAGTTTCGGTGCGCTGCAGATGAACCGGGAGATAGGCCTGGATGCCCGCGCCTATGGCCTGGGCGTCAGCATTTTCTTCATGGGTTACTTCATCTTCCAGGCCCCGAGCGTGTGGGCTCTGAAGCGCTGGGGCGCGCGCCGATGGCTGTTCGCGGTGGTGGGAGCCTGGGGCACCGCTGCGGCCGCCATGGCCCTGATCCGCTCGCCGACGGATTTCTACATCGTGCGTGCGCTGCTGGGATTTGCCGAGGCCGGCTTCGCGCCCGGGGTCATCTATCTGGCTGCGACCTGGATGCCGGTCCGCTATCGCGCCACCGCCATCGCCACGGTCATGCTCGCCGTGCCCATTTCGGTCATCGTCGGTGGGCCGATCTGTGCCTGGCTCATGAGCCAGGCCAATCCACTCGGCATTTCCGGATGGCGTTGGATGTCGCTGCTCGAAGGCCTGCTCACGGTCGCAATGGCATTCGTATGTCTGCGGATATTCGTGGACGACCCGAAGGATGCCACCTGGTTGTCGGCTCCGGCGAAGGACTGGCTCAGCGCTGAGCTGCAGAGTGAAGATGCCGTCTCCACCGCGCCGCAGGACCGGAGCCTATCGAAACTCGTCAGGGATCCGCGCGTCTGGTTGGCGGCGGCGACGTGGTTTGGTCTGCTCGGCGGCCTGTACGGCGTGATTTTCTGGCTGCCGCAGATCATCAAGCAGCTGGCCGGCGGCAGCACGCTTGCGATAAGCCTCATCGCCGCCGCGCCATGGGTCGCATCGCTGGTGGGCTCGCTGCTCAACGCCTGGCATTCCGATCGCAGCCAGGAGCGCTTCCTGCATTGCAGTCTGGCGCTGTTCCTGGCGGCCATCGGACTGGCTCTCGCGGCATCGACGAGTCATTTGATGCTGGCGCTGGCAGGCCTGACGCTTTCCGGCCTGGGTCTGGGTGGAGCGCAGGGCACGTTCTGGACCATACCGCCGAAGTTCCTCGGCAGAACCAGCGCGACCACCGGCGTCGCGCTGATCAACATGATGGGCAACACCTCGGGTGTCATCGTGCCGCTGGTGATCGGAGCCGTTCGCGATCGCACCGGATCGTTCGTGGCCTCGGTGTATGTCATCGCCGGCCTACTGGCACTCGCCGGCCTCATCACCCAGTTCATCAAAGCCGGAGTACCTGCATGCAGCGCGAACCGGACCTGATCACGACCTTCAGCAAATCGGTGGTGGAGGATCCGGACGTACTGCACGCGCGACTGCGTCGCGAATGCCCGGTGGCACTTCAGCAGAGTGATGGCGGGCCGTTGCAGAACGGCTGGCTGGTGACCCGCTATGACGACATCGTGGCCGTGGCGCGCGACACCGAAACCTTCACGCAACCGGTACGCTGGCCCGGCCAGCGCCGCCCGCCGCTCGAATCGAATCCGCCCGAGCACCGGCAATTCCGCGCCTTGCTGCAGCCCTTTTTTCTGCCCGGCGCGCTGGCCCAGTTTGAGCCGATCTCGCGCCGAATCGCGGTATCACTGATCGAGGGGCTGCTTGACGGCGAAGGTCACGGCGAAGGTGAAGGCCGCGATTTCGCTCATGGCCTGGCCCGGCCCTTGCCGCCCCAGGTGCTGCTGGCGCGATTGGGTCAGCCATTGGATGACTGGGCGCGTATCAAGGATTGCAGCGAAGCTTCCTATCTCCAGGGTTCCAGCGATCCTGCCGATGTTGCAACCTACGAGGCGGCCAACGCTTATCTCTGGGAGTACAGCCACTGCGCGGTGTCCGAGCGCAAACGCAGTCCCCGGGATCCAAAGAGTGATCTGATCAGCGCGATGCTGGCCGGCGCCATCGATGGCGCACCCGTCGATGAGGCGCTGGTGGCCGGAATGATCCGCCTGCTGCTCGCCGCCGGGCATGATTCGACCACCAGCGCGCTGGGTATCTGCCTGCGCTTTCTGGCAGAGCACGCCGATGCCCAGCAGCAATTGCGCGCCAGGCCCGAAGACATTCCGGACGCCGTCGAGGAAATCCTGCGACTGCAGGCGCCGGTGGTGCAGATGCCGCGTGCCGTGGCCAGGGACGTCGAGCTTGGCGGCAAGTCGCTCAAGCAGGGCGATCGCGTGCTGCTGGTGTTCGCATCGGGGAATCGCGATGAGGCGAAGTTCGAGCATCCCGAGCAGTGCCGCCTCGACCGCAGTCCCAACAGGCACCTGTCGTTCGGCACCGGCATTCACGTCTGCATTGGCAATGGCCTCGCGCGCCAGGAGATCAAGGTGGCGCTGGAGGAATTGCTCGCCCGCACCGAGCGCTTCGGTTTGTCCAGCGAGCCGACGCGGGAGTTCTGGCATCCCTACGGCGCGACGCGGCTGGTGCTTTGGACCAAACCGAGCAAGGCCCGCGCGATCCCCTGAGGCCGACAGCGGGCTGTGTCATTATATGGAAATCATGTAATGCACCCGTCGCCAACGGCCCCGCCGCGTGGAAACCCGCCGACTCCAGTATTTCGTGCAGATCGTCGATGCCGGCAGCATCAATCGTGCTGCCGCGGTCACTGGCATTGCACAACCGGCGCTGAGCCAGCAACTGGCGATCCTCGAAAATGAACTGAAGGTGCTGCTGCTGGACCGCTCGCCCGCAGGCGTCGTGCCGACTAAGGCGGGACGCAGGCTCTATATGCGCGCGCAGGTGATCCTGCGCCAGGTCGGCAGCCTGAAGCTCGAGTTGAATGAGGCCGCCGATGCGATCGCGGGCGTGGTGGCGCTCGGGCTGCCGCCCAGTCATGGCGCCTCGATCGGCAACGTGCTGCTGGCGCGGGTCAGAGCCGACTATCCGCGGCTGCGGCTGCAGATCATCGAAGACGGCTCCGCCGGACTCGCGTCGCGCCTGCGAGCCGGTCTGCTTGATCTGGCCGTGTCGCCGGTACGGATCGCCGATCTGGAGCTGGATGAAAAAGTGCTGCTGGAGGAAGAGCTGTTCCTGGTGTCGGCGGCACCGCTGCCACCCATGCACAACGATCTTGCGCAGCTCGCGGCACTGCCATGGATCGTCACCGCATCGGCCAATGCCATCCGCGGCCAGCTCAGCGCCATCTTCACCCAGGCGGACATCGAGCCCAACATCGTCGCCGAGATCAATTCTCTTCCCATGGTGATCCGCGCGGTGCAACAGGGCCTGGGCGTTACGCTGCTGCCCCTGGCGGCGATCGGTGAAGCCCTGGCCGCAGGCACCGTGGTGGTCTCGCAATTTGTGCAACCCTCTCCGCGGCGCACGATCCGCCTCTACCTGCGGCGGGACCGATCGACATCCCCGGCAGAGCGCGCGGTGCACGAGTTGCTGCTCGAGATCGGCGAGGCGCTGCGACTCAGCGTCGGGTTAAAAGATTCCGATATAGGTCCAAGAGGCACTGACAGTTAGCAGCCGCCGTTACCGGCACCGACAATGTTCGCTTGAAGCCACCGAGCGCGGAACATGTCGCAACACGAGATTGACTGGGATCCCACTGAACCACTGACGGTGGAAGATCGCCTGGCCCAGATGGCGCAGACCCGCGCGCGCTGCCCGGTCGCCTTCGCCGGACGTCACGGCGGACAGTGGGATTTATTGCGATATGAGGACATCGTGGCAGTGGCAGCAGACCCGGCGCGGTTCTCCAATGCCGGGGCATCCCGCTACAACCGCCCGCTGCCGCCGCTCGAATTCGATCCCCCCATGCACGCGGAATATCGCCGCCTGCTGGCGGTGTTCTTTGCACTGCCGCGCATGCAGGCGCTGGAAGTCAAAGTGCGCGCGGTCGCGGTCGAGATCATCGAGCGGCTGGTCGCCGTCGGTGAGGGCGATCTGGCGAAGGAGCTCTCCTATCCGCTGCCGGTCATGGGGCTGTGCGCACTGCTCAACATCTCGAGCGAGCATTGGCGCGAGATCAAGATCTGGTCGGAGAACACCCTGCTGATGGATTCCGATCGTCAGTCGGACCGCGAACTCGCCATCGCCGGGCACGAGAAAATCATCGCCTTTGCCGGCACCATGATTGAAGAGCGCCGTCGCAACCCGATGTCTGCGCAGGATGACATCACCAGTGCGCTGCTCGCCGCGCGCATCGGGGGCGCAGCGATGGATGACGACCTGATCGCCCGCACCCTGCGCATCCTGATTTCAGCCGGCCACAACTCGACCACCAGCGCGATCGGCAACAGCCTTCTCTACCTGATGCAACACCCGCAGTCGCAGGAGCAGCTACGGCAGAACCCAAAGCTCATCCCTGCCGCGATCGAGGAATTCCTTCGTTGCGACACGCCTGTGCAGGAGATGCCGCGCTGGGCCACGCAGGATGTGACGATCGGCGGCAGGCGTATTGCCGCCGGCGATCGGATTGGCATGTTCTGGGCCGCAGGCAATCGTGATGAGCGCGCCTTTTCCCAGGCGGACCAGTACATCCTCGATCGCAAATCCAACCGGCACCTGGCGTTCGGAAGGGGAATCCACACCTGTCTCGGTGCGCCCATGGCTCGCATGGAGATTCGGGTCGCGCTCGAGGAGATGCTGGCCAGAACTGAAGCCTTCGGCTCGGCAGGTGCCGCCGAACGCGCGAAATTCCACCGGATGGGCGTGGTCTCGCTGCCAGCGTGGTTGAGGCCGGCGCACTAAGACGCCAGCGCGCGCCTACTGCGCCAGCGTTGTCTACTGCGCCAGCGACACCATGTAGTCGACGCCCTGCTTGACCAGGTCGTCCGGCAGATCGGTGCGGCCACCCTTGGCGGGCATGGCGCCGGTTTTGCCGTTGTATCCCTGCAGCGCGTGCTGATAGAGCGTCGCCTTGCCCTGTGCGATTCGCGGTCCCCAGGCAGCCTTGTCACCGGCCTTGGGAGCACCCGCAATACCGGCGCCGTGGCAGACGCTGCACACGGCCTCGAACAGTGATTTGCCGTCCTTGGGCACGGCCAGCGCGGTTGTGGCCGCCGCTCCCGCGGGCGCCTTGATGGCCAGTGCCGAGTTGTCCTGCCCTGCGACGGCTTCCTGGCCGGCGGGCGCGACGCGCTCCAGCACGCTGTTGACGTAGGCCGGGTCGGCGTAGACGTCACGCGCCTCGGTGCGCGCGGCCACCGAGCGGGCAAGGAACAGCAGTGCCAGCGCGACTGCCATCAGGATGCCGATCACGAGACTGAAGACGTTGACGAATTGCGAGTCGTTTTTGTTCACGGGCACCGAGACCGGTTACTGAGGCGGCAGGTGCGCATGATAAACGGGCCGGCGATAAAGGTGCTAGAGCGCGCGGCGAAACGTCAGGTTGATTCGGCAGCGTCCGAGGTCGGGGTGCTGCCCTTCGGCCAGCGGCTGGACGCCGTGAAATGCCAGGCGCTGGGCACCGCCCCACACCACCACATCGCTGTGAAACAGCGGCACGCGCTGCACCGGATCGTCGCGGAGCATGCCACCGAACAGGAACACCGCCGGCAATCCGAGCGAGATCGAGACCACGGGGGCTGACAGGTCGCGCTCGTTGCGATCCTGGTGCAGCGACAGGCGCGCGCCGGGTTCGTAGCGGTTGACGAGGCAGGCATCGGGAGCAAAACGCGCAAAGCCCGCACGCGCCGCGGCCCTTGCCGCCAGCTCGCTCCATCGCGCCGGCATCGACGGCCATGGCCGGCCGCTGCAGGGATCGAGGCTCTGGTAGCGATAGCCCGCGCGATCGGATACCCAGCCCGCGCGCCCACAGTTGGTGATGGCGACGGACATGCGCTGGCCGCCCGGAGTCTGCATGTGGCGCCAGGGATTGGTGGCGATCAGGGCCTGCACATCGGCGCACAGCATGGCCGCATCGGCGGCAGCGAACCCCGGCAGCACGACCGCTTCCGGTGCGATGCGCTCCATGGCTTCGCGCGGCAACAGATCGCGTGTCGCCAGATCGCGGGCGGACGCCCGGGTAACGCTAGAACCGATCATGAGAACCGACCATAAGTATTACGTCGCATCGTGAAATATCACCCCAAACGTGTATCGCATGCCGCGCCGGAGCCGACTCACCCCATGGCGCATAGCGACTCGATAAATTCCGCGTTTGCCCTGCACCGGCCGGTGATTCACGGCGAATATCACCGCATCCCCCCGGCGCAGCGGCACCACCTCGGCACGCGACTGCGCGCGCGGCCGCTGCTCGGTCAGCACGAACTCGCCGCCCTCGAAGTCGGCTCCGGGTGATGACAGCAGCACCGTGGCCTGCAGCGGAAACACATGCTCGCCGTAGATATCCTGATGCAGGCAGTTGTAATCGCCGGCCTCGTAGCGAAGCAGCAGCGGCGTGGGTCGAGTCTGTCCGGCCGCGTGGCACTCATCGAGATACTCGGGCAGCGTTGCCGGATAGCGCGTCACGCCTTTGAGCAAACTGCTCCAGCGATTGGCGATCGGTGCCAGCGACTCATACAGCCGCGCGCGCATCGCCTGCACCAGCGCCGGCAGCGGGTAGCGAAAGTACTGGTACTCGCCGCGCCCGAAGCCGTGGCGCTGCATGATCACGCGACTGCGAAACGCATCCGCATCGCTGTAGCACTCGATGAGCTGCGCACATTGCGCATCACTCAGCAGCGCCGGCATCACGGCCGCACCGCGCGCATCGAGCTCGGCATCGAGATTTGCGTCGAGCGCGGAGCACGGCGTCACTGCCGGCGTCACGGCCGGAGTCGCGGGCGATTCGGCGAGCACGGCGTTCACGAGGCGCGGCCCTCGCGCTCGAGCAGTGCGCGCTTGCGGGCAACACCCCAGTGATAGCCGGACAGGGCGCCATCGCTGCGGATCACACGATGGCATGGGACTGCCACCGCAACCGGGTTGGCCGCGATCGCGGCACCGACGGCGCGGCTGGCCTTCGGGATTCCCAATCGGCGTGCGATCTCGGCGTAGCTGACGGTAGTGCCGGCAGGAACAGCGCGCAGTGCCTGCCAGACACGCAGCTGAAAGCTGGTGCCGCGCAGATCGAGCGGCAGATCAAGACCTGTGGCCGGCGCTTCGACGAAGCCGATGACGGCGGCCACCGTGCGTTCGAAATCAGCGTCGCCGCCGCGCAGTTGCGCGCGCGGAAACCGATCCTGCAGGTCCTGCAGCAGCGCCTCGGGTTCATCGCCCAGCGTGATTGCACAGACACCGCGATCTGTGGCGGCCACCAGGATGGAGCCGAGCGAGCATTGCGCGATCGCGAATCGGATCTGCTCGCCATTGCCGCCGCTGCGATAGGCGCTGGGCACCATGCCGAGCGCGGCATCGCTCTGCGCATAGAAACGCGCGTTCGAGTTGAAGCCCGCGTCGTACATCGCGGCCGTCACGCTGCCGCTGCCGGGCAGCTTCTCGCGCACGCGCTGAGCGCGTAGCGCCGCGGCGTACGCCTTGGGCGTAAGTCCGGTCACCTGCTTGAAGAGACGATGAAAATGAAACCGGCTCAGCTGCGCGCCCTGTGCGAGCTCGGCGAGGTTCGGCATCTGCTCGGCCTCAGCGATGCGCCGGCAGGCCGCTGCAATCAGTTCGGCCTGGCGCTGTGAGGGCGCCACCGAGTTGGGATGGCAACGCTTGCAGGCGCGAAAGCCCGCGCGCTCCGCGGCCGAGGGCTCGGAGAAGAAGCGCACGTTCTCGCGCTTTGGCATGCGCGCCGCGCAGGACGGACGGCAATACACCCCGGTGGTGCGGACGGCATAGAAGAACTCGCCGTCGGCGCCGGGGCTTCGCTGCTGGACGGCGCTCCAGCGAGCATCGTCAATCGTCAGGTCGGTTGTCGGGCGATTCATGGTGGACTCCTGTGCAGCCGTGCTGCGTCTGGTGCGCAGATTCGGCGAGCGGCGCCGGGCGCGCACTCCAGCTGTTGCGGTTGAATTCACGCTGCGGAGGAGGTGTTACGGATTAGTTTCAGATGGCCCGAAAGCGCGGCATTTTATAGGTTTTACAGGCACACCGGACGCGGCAATCGTGCGGCACTGCCGCAGACCGAATCGCAAGCGATTCCAATCAGTTGGGCGCTGATCGACAGAGCATTTCAGAGAAAGTCATGAACTCCGATGCATATCGGCCGGCCTGATACGAGGCATCCGTTCCGCGTTTTAGTTGCTATGGCAACTAATTTCATTGGCCGGCAACACATGGCTTGGCCGGCAACACATGGCTTGGCCGGCAACACATGGCTTGGCCGGCAACACATGGCCAGGACGGCAAAAGTAGTTGCCATGGCGATAAAAAAATCCCGGACGGGCTCGGGCTACACTCCCGGCCGGCAGGCTGACTGCTTTCCATCGAACTCTGGAGTGCCGACCGTGACGAATTCTGAGTATGTTCCGCCGCAGGTTTGGACGTGGGTCAAGCCCAGTGGCGGGACCTTCGCCAACATCAACCGCCCGATCGCGGGGCCGACTCACGAGAAGGAGCTGCCGGTCGGCCGTCATCCGCTGCAACTCTATTCACAGGGAACGCCCAACGGGGTGAAAGTCACGGTCATGCTCGAGGAGTTGCTGGCGTTGGGGATCAAGGGCGCCGAATACGATGCGTGGCTGATCCGCATCAACCAGGGCGATCAGTTCGGCTCCGGTTTCGTGGCGGTGAATCCCAACTCGAAAATTCCGGCGCTGCTCGACCGCAGTGAAACTCCACCGATCCGGGTGTTCGAATCCGGCTCGATCCTGGTGTATCTCGCAGAGAAGTTTGGGGCCTTGCTGCCCACGGACCGGGCCGAGCGTGCGGAGTGCCTGTCGTGGCTGTTCTGGCAGATGGGAAGCGCACCGTATCTCGGCGGCGGCTTCGGCCACTTTTATGCCTACGCTCCCATCAAGATCGAATACGCCATCGACCGGTTCTCGATGGAGGTGAAGCGCCAGCTCGATGTGCTCGACCGCCGCCTGGCCGATCATGAGTACCTTGCCGGCGACACCTACACGATTGCCGACATCGCGGTCTTTCCCTGGTATGGCGGCCTGGTGAAGGGTTGGGCCTACGGTGCGGCAGAGTTCCTGAGCGTGCAGGACTATAAGAACGTGCAGCGGTGGGCGGATGCGTTGCTGGAGCGTCCGGCGGTGCAGCGCGGGCGCATGGTCAACCGCACCTCGGGCGAGCTTTCGAGCCAGCTGCACGAGCGTCACGATGCCAGCGATTTCGAGACCAGGACCGCCGACAAACTGGCCGGGAGTTGAGGCAACCCGGATAGGACAATGTGCCCGGATAGGACATTGAGGGAATTGGCGCGCCCGACTGGATTCGAACCAGTGACCCCTGCCTTCGGAG
>Ga0302324_100018068_pt1 | contig 13933 bp, 11 predicted proteins | sample Palsa_T0_1_FD_201949 | JGI IMG/M metagenome (GOLD analysis project Ga0302324, IMG submission 201949) | Peat permafrost microbial communities from Stordalen Mire near Abisko, Sweden - Palsa_T0_1 | ecosystem: Environmental > Terrestrial > Soil > Palsa > Peat permafrost | place: Sweden: Abisko... | reverse complement strand
CACTTCATGGAAGAAGCCGAACGGCTCTGCGATTATGTCGCCATCATCGATCACGGTGAGCTGGTGGCGGGGGGAACGCCGGCTCAGCTCACCGGCACGGCCGGCCAGCTCAGGTTCCGCGCGGAAGCCGGCCTGGACCTCGATAGCCTGCTGGCCGCCCTGCCGCCCGCCAGCGCGGCGAAGGAGTCGCCGCCTGGCCATTACGTGATCGAGGTGCTCGGCCACGTCGACCCGCTGCTGCTCGCCGCGGTGACCGCGTGGTGTGCGCAGCGCGACGTGCTCGCCACCAGCCTCAGCATCGAGAGCCGAACCCTGGAAGACGTGTTCCTCGAGCTCACAGGAAAGGACCTCCGCACCTGATGCGGGCCACCACGGAAGGCAACATCACCAGCGGAGAGGTCCCCGCCGGATCACTGCTGCCCTTTACTCCTGCGCCCGGGGCGGCGCCGCTGGGGCGGATGATCGTTGCGCAGGCCAGCCTGGAGGTGCGCACGCTGCTGCGCAACGGCGAACAGCTCCTGATCACGCTCGTCATCCCGTTGCTGCTGCTGGCCGCGTTCAGCCTCGAGCCGCTGGTGAACTTCGGCGCGGGCATGAGCCGGGTCGACTTCCTGACCCCTGGGATCATCGCGCTGGCGGTGATGTCCACGGCGTTTACCAGCCAGGCGATCGCGACCGGCTTCGAGCGGCGCTACGGCGTGCTCAAGCGGCTCGGTGCCACTCCCCTGTCGCGCACCGGCCTGATCGCCGCCAAGACCGCCACCGTGATCGCGGTGGAATTGCTCCAGGGCGTGCTGATCCTGCTCGTCGCCCTGATCATCGGGTGGCGGCCTGACGCCAGCCCGGCCGCGATCGTGGTCGCACCGCTGCTCATCCTGCTCGGCACCGCCGCGTTCAGCGGCCTCGCCTTGCTGATGGCGGGGACGCTGCGCGCGGAGGCCACCCTGGCCGCGGCCAACCTCATCTACATCCTGCTGCTCGGCGTGGGCGGCGTCGTCTTCCCGCTGACCAAGTTCCCCGCCGCGGCCCGGCCGGTCCTTGAGCTGCTGCCGACCGGCGCGCTGTCCACCGGGCTGCGGGACGTGCTGCAGCATGGCGCGGCCTTTCCGGCCGGGAACACGATCACGCTGGGAGTCTGGGCCGTCGTGGCGATCACCTTCGCGGCACGGATGTTCAGGTGGGACTAAAGGCCGCCGCCACTGAAACGAGCCACTCCGCCCAGGCCTTCCTAGCCCAGTCCCGGATAGCCCAATCCCGGATAGCGCTGCCGGCCGCCATGATCCTCACCGGCATCGTGTCCGTGCAGTTCGGGGCCGGGCTGGCCGACCGGCTGTTCGGGCAGATCCCGCCCGCCGCGGTGACCGGGCTGCGGCTGTGGGCGGCCGCGCTGGCCATGGTCGCGCTGTCCGGGCGAGGTTTCGCCCGCTCGGTGCGTGACCTGAGGAAAAGAAGAGGGTATGCCGACGCTGCCATTGCCGTTTCGTTCGGTATCTCGCTTGGCATTATGAATTTTTCTATCTACCAGGCGTTCGCTCGCATCCCTCTCGGGGTCGCTGTCACCATCGAATTCCTCGGCCCGCTGGCCGTGGCGGTGGCGGGGTCGCGGCACCCCAGAGACGTCGGGTGGGTCGTGCTCGCGGCGATCGGGGTGGTGCTGCTGACCCAGGGCGGCCACGGGCACCTCAACCTGACCGGAGTGATCTTCGCGGGCGTGGCCGCGGCCTGCTGGGCCGCCTACATCGTGCTCAGCTCGGCCACCGGGCGCCGGTTCCCCGGCTCATCCGGCCTGGCGATCGCGATGGTGGTCGCGGCGGTGCTGGTGACACCGCCCGCCGTCGTTGCCGGTGGCCGCGCCATGTTCCGGCCCGCCGTCCTGGCCACCGGGGCCGCGATCGGAGTCCTTTCCTCCGTCATCCCCTACCGGCTGGAGCTTGAGTCACTGCGGCGGATGCCAATGCGGCTGTTCGGGGTGTGGATGAGCATGGAACCCGCGGTCGCGGCGCTGATCGGGCTGGCCATGCTCGGCCAGCACCTGAGCATCCTTCAGTGGGTCGCGATCTGCTGCGTCATGGTCGCCTGCGCGGGCGCCGCCCAGGGCGCTCTACCATAAGGGTCGTGCCTGCCGATCTCCTCTCCCGCGTCGGGTCCTGGCCGCCAGTGCGGGCCGTGCTCGCGCCGACGCCGCAGTCGATGCGACGGATCGCGCTGGCCGGCGTCATCGCCGACACGGTGATCATGTCGACCGGCGCCGCGGTCCGGCTCAGCTCGTCCGGCCTCGGCTGCCCGGACTGGCCGCAGTGCAGCACGGCGGACATCGTGGCCAGCAAGAACGCCGGGCAGACCCTCCTCAACACGTGGATCGAGTTCAGCAACCGGCTGCTGAACTTCCCGCTGGTCGTCATCGCCGCCCTCGTCTTCATCGCGGCCTGGCGGTTCCGCCCCCAAGAGCCGGGAGGGGAGAAACGGCGCGACCTGTTCTGGTTCGGGGTGGCCCAGCCTGCTGGCGTGGTGGCGCAGGCGGTGATCGGCGGGATCGTGGTGCTGACCAAGCTCGCCCCGGCCGCGGTCTCCGTGCACTTCCTGGTCTCAGCGTCGATCGTGGCCGCCGCCGTCACGCTGTACACCCGTTGCGGCGAGGGCACCGCCCCGCCGACCGCTGTGGTCCGCCGTGACCTGCGCCTGCTGTCCGCCTCCCTGGTCGCGGTCACCGCCGTGATGCTCGCCGCCGGCACCGTGGTGACGGGAACGGGCCCGCTCGCGGGCAACGCGGCCGCGCCCAGGTACAAGCTGCCGCTGGAGGGAGTCACTCAGCTGCACGCCGATATCGGCTGGCTGATGACCGGGCTCGCGGTCGCCCTCGTCCTCGGACTGCGGGTGTCCGGCGCGCCGCCGGCAGCCATGCGGGCGGCCTGGATCATGATCGGCGCGCTCGGCCTGCAGGGAGTGGTCGGCTACGTCCAGTACTTCAATCACCTGCCCGCCGGGCTGGTGTGGTTCCACGTCACGGGGGCGGTGCTCGTCTGGATCGCCGTGCTCAGGCTGTTCTTCTCCCTGCGTGACCGCGGCCCGGTTAACGCTGTGCGAACAGGACCGGCGGCGACCGCACCCGCTAGGCAACCGGAGCCCCTAGACCGATAGGCTCCTACCGTGAGCACTAAGGCCAAACTTGACTGGACGGCGACCGACGAGCGCGCCGTAGACCTTGTCCGGGTCCTGGCGATGGATTCGGTGCAGAAAGCCGGCAACGGCCACCCGGGCACGGCGATGAGCCTCGCTCCCGCGGCTTACCTGCTCTTCCAGAAGCTGATGCGGCACGACCCCGCCGATCCGAACTGGCCGGGCCGGGACCGCTTCGTGCTGTCCTGCGGGCATTCCAGCCTCACCCTGTACATCCAGCTGTACCTGTCCGGCTACGGCCTGACCCTCGACGACCTCAAGGCCCTGCGGACCTGGGGCAGCATCACGCCGGGGCACCCGGAGCACCGGCTGACCCCCGGCGTGGAGACCACCACCGGGCCGCTGGGCCAGGGCATCGGCAACGCGGTGGGCATGGCCATGGGCGCCCGCCGCGAGCGCGGCCTGTTCGACCCGGACGCCGCACCCGGTGCCAGCCCGTTCGACCACTTCGTCTACTGCTTCGTCTCGGACGGGGACATGGAGGAGGGCATCAGCCACGAGGTCTCCTCGCTCGGCGGCCACCAGGAGCTCGGCAACCTGATCGTCCTGTACGACGACAACCAGATCTCCATCGAGGACAACACCAACATCGCCAAGTCCGAGGATGTCTGTGCGCGGTATGAGGCCTACGGCTGGCACGTGCAGAAGGTGGACTGGCACACCGCCGACGGCTACCACGAGGACGTGCCTGCGCTGTACCAGGCGTTCCTGAACGCCCAGCAGCACACCGAGGCACCGTCCTTCATCGCGCTGAAGACGATCATCGGCTGGCCGGCGCCGAACAAGCAGAACACCGGCGCGGCGCACGGCGCCGCGCTCGGCGTGCCCGAGGTCAAGGCGACCAAGAAGATCCTGCACTTCGACCCCGACGTCGATTTCCCGGTCGAGGGCGAGCTGGTCAGCCACGCGCGCCAGGTCGCCGAGCGCGGCAAGCAGGCGCACGCGGAGTGGGAGAAGCCGTTCGCCGACTGGGCCAGCGCCAACCCCGAGCGCAAGGCGCTGTTCGACCGGATGGCGACCCGCCGGCTGGCGGACGGCTGGATCGAGGCGCTGCCGACCTTCCCGCCTGACCCCAAGGGCATGGCCACCCGCAAGGCCTCCGGGACCATCTTGTCCGCGCTGGCCCCCGTGCTGCCCGAGCTGTGGGGCGGATCGGCCGACCTGGCCGAGTCCAACCTGACCACGATGGAGGGCGAGCCCTCCTTCATCCCCGCCAACCACCAGACGAAGATGTGGCCGGGCAACCCGTACGGGCGGACGCTGCACTTCGGCATCCGCGAGCACGGCATGGGCGCGATCTTGAACGGGATCGCGCTTTCCGGCGGGACCCGGGTCTACGGCGGCACGTTCCTGCAGTTCAGCGACTACATGCGGGGGGCCGTGCGGCTGACGTCCATGATGGAGCTGCCGGTCACCTTCGTGTGGACGCATGACTCCATCGGACTGGGCGAGGACGGTCCCACGCACCAGCCGGTCGAGCACCTGTGGTCGCTGCGCAACATCCCCAACCTGGAGGTGGTCCGGCCCGGCGACGCGAACGAGACCGTGATCGCCTGGCGGACCATCTTGGAGCGGGCCAAGCCCGCGGCGCTCTGCCTGACCCGGCAGAACCTGCCGGTGCTGGACCGCACCGGGGAACTGCACGGCGCTGACCAGGTGGTCCGGGGCGCGTACGTGCTCGCCGACGGCACCGACGTTATCCTGATCGCCACCGGCAGCGAGGTGTCGATCGCGCTTGACGCCCGCGACCTCCTGGCCGGCCAGGACATATCGGCCCGGGTGGTGTCCATGCCGTGCGTGGAGTGGTTCAACGATCAGGATGAGTCCTACCGGCGTGAGGTGCTGCCGCCGACCATTCCCGCCCGGGTCTCGGTGGAGGCGGGCATTACCGCCCCGTGGAAGTTGTTTGTCGGAGATGCGGGCGGTTCAATTGGAGTAGACCACTACGGTGCGTCCGCCGCTTACCAGAAGATCTACGAAGAGTTCGGCATTACCGCGGAGCGGGTCGCCGCTGCCGCGCACGACAGTCTGGCCAGGGTCGCGGACCGTTAAGGGTCGGCAGGCCCGCGGCATGCAGGGAAGGAAAAGCAACCGTGTCAGTTGACATTCTCGGACAGCTATCCGAGGCCGGAGTGTCGGTGTGGCTGGATGACATCAGCCGTGATCGGCTTCGCACCGGCAACCTGCAAGAGCTCAGCGATGACTTCCACGTCGTCGGCGTGACCTCGAACCCGACGATCTTCGCCCACGCGCTTTCCAACGGGAACGCCTACGACGATCAGGTCGCCGACCTGAAGACCTACGACGTGTCGGTGGATGAGGCGTCCCGCGTGATCACCACCTATGACATCAGGTGGGCGTGTGACGTGCTGCGTCCGGTGTACGACCGGACCGGCGGCCTGGACGGCCGGGTGTCGATCGAGGTCGACCCGAGGCTGGCCAAGAACACCCCCGCGACCATCGCCGAGGCGCGGGCCCTGTGGTGGGCGGTGGACCGGCCCAACCTGTTCATCAAGATTCCCGCCACCGTCGAGGGACTTCCCGCGATCACCCAGGCCATCTCCGAGGGGATCAGCGTGAACGTCACGCTGATCTTCTCCCTTGAGCGGCACGGCATGGTCATCGACGCGTACATGGCGGGCCTGGAACTGGCCGCGGCGGCCGGGCATGACATCTCCAAGATCCGGTCGGTGGCGTCGTTCTTCGTCAGCCGGGTGGACACCGAGGTCGACGGCCGGCTGGACAAGCTGGGCACCCCCGAGGCCGAGAAGCTGCGCGGCAAGGCGGCCATCGCGAACGCGCGGCTGGCCTACGAGCTGTTCGAGCAGAAGTGCGCCACCGAGCGCTGGCAGGCCCTGGCCAAGAGCGGGGCGAATGTCCAGCGGCCGCTGTGGGCTTCCACCTCCACGAAGGACCCGGCGTTCCCCGACACCATGTACGTGGTCGACCTGGTCGTCGCCGACACGGTGAACACCATGCCCGAGGCGACCCTCAAGGCGACGGCGGATCACGGCGAGCTGCACGGCGACACGGTGCACGGCACCTACGACGCCTCCCGGAAGGTCTTCGCCGACCTGGAGAAGCTCGGCATCGCCTACGACGACATCGTGCAGGTCCTGGAGGACGAGGGCGTCGCGAAGTTCGAGGCGTCGTGGATCGAGCTGCTGCAAACGATCAAGACGAACATGGGGCTCTGAATTCAGATGACGGAACGGACTCGTGGTGACCGCCCTCGGGGAGGTGCGGCGTGACGGCGGAACCGGGCGACCCGGAGGGTCTCCTCCCGGCCAGTCCCAGCGCCATCGCGGAGCAGGCCGAGGCTTCCTCTGGTCTTGACAACCCGCTGCGCGATCCGCGGGACCGGCGTATCCCCCGGGTGGCCGGGCCGTGCGTGCTTGTCATGTTCGGCGTCACCGGGGACCTCGCGCGTAAGAAGCTGATGCCTGCCATCTACGATCTGGCCAACCGCGGGCTGCTGCCGCCGGGATTCTCCTTCGTCGGCTTTGCCCGCAGGAACTGGGCGGACGAGGATTTCGCCCAGGTCACGTACCAGGCGGTCAAGGAGAACGCGCGCACGCCGTTCCGCGACTCGGTGTGGCAGCAGCTCAGCGAGGGCGTCAGGTTCGTGTCCGGTTCGTTTGACGATGACGAGGCGTTCGACCAGCTGGCCACATGCGTCAAAGAGCTTGACGCGGAGCGGGGCACCGCCGGGAACTACGCGTTCTACCTCTCGATCCCGCCCGGTCAGTTCCCCACCGTGGTGCAGCAGCTCAAACGGAGCGGCCTGTCTGACTCCCAGGGGCGTGGCTGGCGTCGGGTGGTGATCGAGAAGCCGTTCGGCCATGACCTGGCCAGCGCGCGGGAGCTGAACGCGACCCTGGACGGGGTCTTCCCGCCCGAGGCCGTGTTCCGCATCGACCACTACCTGGGCAAGGAGACGGTCCAGAACATCCTGGCGCTGCGTTTCGCCAACGAGATGTACGAGCCGATCTGGAACCGCGGCTACGTGGATCATGTGCAGATCACCATGGCCGAGGACATCGGCATCGGCGGCCGGGCCGGGTATTACGACGGCATCGGCGCCGCCCGGGACGTGATCCAGAACCACCTGCTGCAGCTCCTCGCGCTGACTGCGATGGAGGAGCCAGTGGCGTTCGACGCGGACTCGCTGCGGATGGAAAAGGAGAAGGTCCTGTCCGCGGTCCGGCTTCCCGCCGACCTCGCGACGGGCACCGCGCGCGGGCAGTACTCGGCGGGCTGGCAGGGCGGCCGCCAGGTGCGGGGTTACCTGGAGGAGGAAGGCATCCCCGCCGATTCCCGCACCGAGACCTACGCCGCGCTCAGGCTTGGGGTCGATACCAGACGCTGGGCCGGGGTTCCGTTCTGCCTGCGCGCGGGCAAGCGGCTGCCGCGCCGTATGACCGAGATCGCGCTGATCTTCCAGCGAGCGCCGCACCTGCCGTTCGCGGCCACGGACACCGAGGAACTCGGCCAGAACGCGCTGGTGATCAGGATCCAGCCGGACGAGGGCATCACCGTGCGTTTCGGCTCCAAGGTGCCGGGCACCGCGATGGAAGTCCGGGACGTAAACATGGACTTCGCCTACGGCGAGTCTTTCACCGAGTCAAGCCCCGAGGCCTACGAGCGGCTGCTGCTCGACGTCCTGATCGGCGACCCGCCGCTGTTTCCCCGGCAGCAAGAAGTCGAGCTCGGCTGGCGGATCCTCGATCCTGTCGAGGACTTCTGGGCCTCCTACACCAAGCCGGAGCAGTATCCGGCCGGATCAGGGGGCCCCGCGTCGGCCGACGTGATGATGGCACGGGACGGACGGGCATGGCGCCGCTTGTAGGGAGACCGCAATGACCATCGACCTGACCGACACGACGACCGGCGCGATCCTCGAGGCGCTCACCCAGGCTCGCCGCCGGCTGGGCGGCCCCGCTTCCGGTATGGTGCTGACGCTGATCATCGTGACCGATGAGGCCGCGCAGTACGATGCCGTCCGGGCGGCCAGCCAGGCGGGCCGTGAGCATCCGAGCCGGGTGCTCGCCGTCATCACCCGCAAGCCCAAGGCCGAATCCCGGCTCGACGCCGAGATCCGGGTAGGCGACACCGGCCCTGGCGAGACGATCTTGCTCCGGATGTACGGGCCGCTCGGCGAGCACGCCGACTCGGTGGTCGCGCCGCTGCTCGCTCCCGACGTCCCGGTGGTCACCTGGTGGCCCGACGAGGCGCCGAGCTCACCCCGTGCGGATTCGCTCGGCGCGGTTGCCCAGCGCCGGGTCACGGACGCGGCCGCCAGCGAGGCGCCCAAGGACATGCTGCTGAGCCTGGCCACGTCATACCAGCCGGGAGACACCGACCTGAGCTGGACGCGTTCGACGCCCTGGCGTACCTTGCTCGCCGCCACCCTGGACCAGCCCTACCCCGAACTGCTCAGCGGCGAGGTGCTGGCGGAGCCCGCCAACCCGACCGCCGACCTGATCGCGTCCTGGCTCAGTGTGCGCCTGGGCATCGAAGTGCAGCGCGGCGGGTCCGCAGGCCCGGGTATCACCGAGGTCAGCTTCGACACGCCCGAGGGCAAGATCATGCTGGCCCGGCCGGACGGCCGGACGGCCACGCTGGCTTGGCCCGGGCGGCCCGACCGCCGGGTGGCCCTGCACCGCCGCGATTCCGCTGACCTGATCGCCGAGGAACTGCGCAGGCTCGAGCCCGACGAGGTTTATGCCGAGTCGCTGCACGCGCTCGCGGCAGGCAACGGCCGATAACAGAGCGAGCCGCGCGCGGTACCGAGTCGGTGGTGCTGACCGGAAGCGGTATCGGCACCGCGGTTCTCGGCGCGCTGGCGGGCGGACCCTATTCCTCCTCGACAGCGGCGCCGCGGCATTCCTCCTCGACAGCGGCGCCGCGGCCAAAGTGCCGACGCAGATCGGCCGTCAGGGCGCCCACTGATTTCTCCCCCGGCCTGCGGGCGAAGGCCAGCCCGGCGGCCAGGCAGGCCGTGGGTACCGCGGCGATCGCGTACCGGTAGCTGAACCCGGCGGTCATCGGCGGCAGTATGATCAGCAGCGCGCCGACCAGCCAGGGCAGCAAGCCGATGCCGCCCCAGCGGCGCCAGCGGGCGAGCACGCCCGCAACTCCGATGAGCACGATGATGCCGAGCAACGTGCCGCGCAGGTAAATATACCGCTGGTAGATCTGGAGCAGCCGCGCCCACGGCGCGACCACCCGGGTGCCTCCGGCCCCCGGCCCGCCGAGATCCTGCCGCGCCGCGTAGGTCTGGCGTGCCACCACGTCAGTCCTTTGCCCAGGGATCGACATCCACTGCGCGTACTTGGCGGGGCTCTGCGGGCCCGCCCACCAGGGAATCAGCGAGTTGATTTCTGAGCCGGAAACGAACTGGAACGCCGGGCCGTTGCCGGCGTAGTCGTTCGGGTCGGGCTGCCGGTTCCAGCCAAAGGTATGCAGCGTGTCGTCCGTCACCACGCGCAGGTAGGCGACCGGCTGCGCCAGGATGGCATCCTTGGCGAACTTCTCGGTCAGGCCGTTGGTGGCCGGCCCGAACCGCAGGGCGGTGTCGCCAGACCGGTACAGCCTCCACAGCGGGGTAGTGGCCGGGTCCGGGCCAAGCTCGTTGTCGGCCCAGATGTACTCCCCCGCCACCGGGCGCAGGTTCGGCGGCGTCGGGTCACACAGGACCTGCAGGTCAGCCGGCGGTTTGATCTTCGCGCATTCGGCGAAGGTGCTGACCCGGCCATACAGGAACGTACCCGAGGACTCGGTCAGCGCGTATTTGCCCGTCGAGGCGTGGAACCAGAACATGTACGCCGCGATAGGCACGATGCCCGCGACGAGCACGGCAGCCAGCCGCCGCCAGCCCACCCGCCGAGCCAGCAGGCCCACCAGGACCACGAGGAGGAGCGGCTCACCTACCGACCTGACCAGTGCCGCGTACCCGATGAGCAGCCCGGCTATGGCCGTCACCGCTAGCGAGGGCCGGTCACTCCAGCACAAGACCACCACGGCAATGGTCACCAGGAAGATGAACAGGGGGTCGGCGGTGACCATGTGCTCGAGGTGCAGCTCGTAGGAGTCGAACAGCACCGGCAGGGCGGGCAGCGACGCACCCCACCAGGGCAGCCCGCGGTGGCGGAGCAGCGCGTAGATGGCGACGCCCATGACGATCCCCATGGCCGCCTGAAGCAGCGCGAGGGGGTAGGCGCTGTGCAGCGGCAGCACCAGGTCAAGGAACAACGGGTAGCCGTTCGGCCGGACCTCATCCGGGACGTGGCTCACCGCGTCGTAGACGTAGTTGTAGGAGTCGTTGAACCACAAGATGGGCGGGTAGCCGAGGACCACGATGATCCGCGCCACGATCGCGCCGAGGGCCACGATGGCGAACTGCCAGTGCGTGACCGCGGGACGCACAAGCCTCGCTAGCAGCGGGCTCCGTTCCCCCGCCGGCGGCTGCTGACCGGGAACGATCCGGTCGCTACCGGTGGTCGCGTTGGTCACGACCGCCTCCTGACTCCTCAAGCCTCAGGAAATTCCCTGCCTTTCGCTGACCCCGCAGGCCTCGGATGATCAGGCGCGCCGAAGCTTTCGCCTACGACGGCTGACTTATAGTAGCGGCCTGCTGTGCAGGAGATAAGGGTTACCGATTAATGACGAGTCCCTGTGCGCCGACCGTAACTTACGGCTATTAACGTCCTCCGTAGCCTACCCGGCAAGCCAGCAAGCAGATGAACACGACCGAAAGCGCGGCGGCCGTGTCCGGCGAGCCCGCCACGGCCGAGATCATGATCCAGACGAATACGACCGGCAGCAGCCGGCTGATGGGCCGGTCACGCCTGGACTGACGCGGCCCGCTCGTCGGCGCTACCGCCCCCGGACGGAGATTGCGCTGCGGCAGGTCAGCGCCGAACACTGGCTCAACCGGAAGATCGCCGGTCAGTTCCCGCAGGTGGACCCAGGTTCTCGCGGCGTACGCGGCCGCCGTGCGCTCTTCAAACTCCTCGAGCGTCAGCCGACCCTCCGTGTACGCGTCCCGGAGGACGTCTACGACGCTGTCCCGTTCTTTATCGGAGGCGAGCATCGGTCGGTCGGTCATCGGCGCGGGCCCTTCCCTGTTGTTCCTTCAATCCTAACTCAGGGGCCGCCAGAACCCGGGGCTCGCCGGGGACCGAAGCTGTATCCGCTTGCGGTCTGGTGGCGGGCTTCGGTCGTCTCCTCCTCACCGCCATCCCAGCTAAGGCCGTCCACAGAGCCGCCTTACCGCCGTCCACAGAGCCGTCACGACCCGCCCGCGCCGGCATGCGAACGACCCGCGTGGCAGATGACGATGGCGCTTATGGCCCGAAAAATACGACCGCGTCTGAATGGTTACAAAAGTAGGAGCCTTTGGGTCTCGCTCTGTAGCACATCTGAGCGTTACGCTGTTGGCGGATCTTTCATTTGGTGACGTCTGAGTCAGATGTGACCTAGGGAAGGTTTTGGTGTGTAAGTCAAAGCGCTTCACGCCAGTCACGTAGTTAACGCCGGACACCCGCCCTCTCGGCCGCCGCCACGGCCCCGCTGAGAGCCGGACGAGCCGTTCCGCACCTAGGAGGGATCGATTTGAGCGTCAGCGAAGACCGCACAGTCCAGCCCGCTACCGCACCTGCCCCTGTTTCCAGCATCGCGGACCCAGCCCCACTCGGGCTCGCCGCCTTTGCCCTGACCACGTTCCTGCTGTCGTCCAAGAACGCGGGCTGGATGACCCACGCCACCGGCAGTGCGTGGCTCGGCTTCGCCTTCGCCTACGGCGGGCTCGCACAGCTCTTGGCAGGCATGTGGGAGTTCCGCCGCGGGAACACCTTCGGCTCCACCGCATTCGGCACCTTCGGCGCCTTCTGGATCGGCTTGGCTCTCTGGGCCGAGCTCGTGGCCAACCCGGCCGTGGCCGGTATAGCCAAGGCACCTAGCACGGCAGCAGCCACGGTCGCCTCGCTCAACCATGACCTGGGGTGGATCACGCTCGCGTTCGCCATCGTCACCATCTACCTGCTGATCCTGACCAGTCAGGTGAACGTCATCATTTTCCTCGTCTTCCTCGGCCTGTTCGTCACCTTGGTCATCCTGGCCATAGGTAACTTCGACGCCGGCAGTGCACTGCTCCCCACCGGGACCATTAAGATCGGCGGCTATCTCGGCCTGATCACCGCGCTTCTCGCCTTCTACGCCTCGGCGGCGGGCGTCGCCGCCGGCATGGGCGGCAAGCTCCAGTTCCCTGTGGGCAGGGCGCTCATCAGCTAAGCCCAGATCGGATCAGTACGGGGGACCGGGCCAGGTACGGCCCGGTCCCCCGTTTTTTGTGCGGCCGGGTTCTCCTGGGTCATCGCCCCATCCGCGCCGTCGCCGGATAGCGTTAGGCGGCGGATAGCGGCAAGGTGAGGAGGGGCGGGTGCATTCCCCGAACGGGATTCAGGTCGAGCTGTCGGCGCAGGTCGAGCGCGTCAAACGAAGGACGCGCCCCTGGAAGTCGATCATCGCCCTGGTGCTTGCGATCGCCGCCGCGGTCATCTCACACTCGGCCCACCGCCACTCACACAGATTCATCGACACGAGCCCGCTGACCTATGATCTGGTCGCCGCCGGCACGGCGGCGCTGTTCTGCTTCTTCGCGTCGATCGCGACCATCGAGCTCGCTGCGAAGACGAGGGAGTTGCTCGAGCCGAAGGCGGGCACCTCACACGCGGCCATCACCCGGTACGCGATACTGATCGTCGGCTTCTTCACGACCCTTGTCCTTACCCTTGAGCTATTCGGCGTGCCGATCGGACAGCTCGTCTTGGGCGGGGCGCTGACCAGCGTATTCGTCGGCATCGCAGCGCAGCAGGCACTTGGCAACGTGTTCGCGGGCTTGGTGCTGGTCTTCGCCAGGCCGTTCCATGTGGGCGATGCGATCCGACTGCGGGCCGGCGCGCTGGGCGGCACGCTGGACGGCATCGTGACCGATATCGGGATCACCTACGTGCGCTTTGACACCGGCGGCAGCGTGATGTCCATTCCCAACTCGCAGGTGCTTAACGCCGTGGTCGGTCCCATCCCGCCGGCCCCGGAAGCTGAGGTAAACCCTCCGGTGGCCACCGACAGCAGGTCTGGCACCCCGGGTGGTCCGGAGCAGCCGCAGCCCCGCCCGGCGGGGCCGGCCTAGTTCGCGTCGTGCCGAAAGGATTTTCTATCGTGAGCAAGCGGCGCCCGTCCTGCAGATCTTCTGACATGAGACGTTCCGCGCCGCCTGAGCGTCGCCGGGACGCATGCGCACTGGTCCGGGACGGTTGCCAGGCACGGTGCCGGCGGTCATCGGGATCCGCCCGCTGGCGGTCACCGCAGACGACGCCGGTCACCGTGCAGCAGCTCTGATCCCGGCCATGGCGGAGGAAGCCGCCCCGAGGAGCGCTAGCCCTAGGTCGGTGGTGGCGTAGAGCACACTGCGCCCGCTGCGCTGGCGTTCGACTAGGCCGCCGCGGTAAAGCGCGGCGAGATGCTGGGACACAGCGCTGGGGGTGACGCCGAGCTGGCGCGCGAGCGCGGTGGTGGTCGCAGGGGAGCGAAGCATATCAAGCAGCCGGGCACGTACCGTGCCCAAAAGCTCCGCGACCGCGCCGCCGCCCGCCGCCGCGGGAGAGGGCGGCCACGCGGGAAGGGCTTGCCACACGGTCGCCGCGCCGCGCGCCGGGTACACCAGCGTGCTCTGCGTGCTGGTCGACCGGCT
>Ga0302324_100018067_pt1 | contig 13933 bp, 14 predicted proteins | sample Palsa_T0_1_FD_201949 | JGI IMG/M metagenome (GOLD analysis project Ga0302324, IMG submission 201949) | Peat permafrost microbial communities from Stordalen Mire near Abisko, Sweden - Palsa_T0_1 | ecosystem: Environmental > Terrestrial > Soil > Palsa > Peat permafrost | place: Sweden: Abisko... | reverse complement strand
ATCGTACCCTCGTCAACGCGTCCCGAGCCGGACTCCGGTTAGCGATGCTTCAATTCAACCCGGCAGCTTCGGCGCAGGCAAGCGGATCGTCGCCTGGACGGGCAGATGGTCGGATGCCTTGCGGGCGAGCGGCGAGCGGTGGACGTGGAGATGGGTCACCAGCGACTCGCGGCTGGCCCAGATCCGGTCGAGCGACAGCATCGGGAAGCGCGCCGGGAAGCTCGGCACCGGCGTGGCGCGGCCGAGACGCTCGTCGAGCGGGCCCAGGGTCGAGCGGTGCATGTGCCACTCGTTGAAATCACCCATGACGATCAAGGGCTGGTCCTGGGTCGACTGGACCGCCCGGCACAGAACCTGGATCTGTTGCTCGCGCTCGCGCACGCGCAGACCGAGATGCGCCACGATGACGCGGACCAGCCGCCCGCCGATCTCGAGATCGACGTCGATCGCGCCGCGCGGCTCGCGCGCCGACAGGCTGAGATCGAGCGCGCGCACCGTGCCGATCTTGTGGCGGGTGATCAGCGCGGTGGTCATGTTGCCCTTGGGGCCACGCAGCACCGGGCCGCGCACCGCCTGGCCGCCGAGCCGCTGGGCCAGATAATCGAACTGGTCGATGGCGTTCGCGGCGCGGCGCTCGGCCGGAGCGCCGAGGCGGCGCGCCAGCATGTTCTGGATGCGGCGGCCGCGCGCGTCGACCTCCTGCAGGCCGATCACGTCGGCATTGAGCTCGCCAATCACGTTGGCAATGCGCGCGGGATCGCGGATCCGATCGAGCCCGACGCAGCGATGGACGTTGTAGGTCGCGACCGTGATCGCACCAGGGCTTATCTCGCGCCCCCGGCCGATCGCGGGATAACTATCGAGGCGCACCGCGCCGACCGCCGCCGCAGCGGCCTCAACGGCTGGATCGCATTCCCTGTCCAAGGTCATTCTGCTCGCCCGACGATCCGCCGTGCCGGCCGACCGTCGGCGACAGTCTGGCACGGCGCTCGGCACTGTTGTAGGTCCCGGACCCTTAGCGGCGGCTTAAGGGCGGCCACTGTCGATGCAAGTGGTGCGCCGCGGCGCGCCGGTCAAACGGGCCGGCCCCGAATGTGACGCCGAATCGTCATCACGTCACAATTCCGGCGCCTGCAACATGACCGCGCGGCGCCACGTTACCCTTGTGAACAGCCGGGGAGAGTGCCATGACGGACGATACAGGCCGCAAGCCGTCGAAGGTCGAAGGCGAAGGCAGCTACACCGCCGCCCGCGCCTACGATGCCGGGGTCGAAAAGACCGTCAAGTCGGGCAAGGTCGAGCAAAAGGCGCAGGAAGCCAAGCGCGCGACCGAAGGCGCCGAGGGTGCCGAGCTCCGCAAAGCCGAGGCGGTCGGCAAGCGCCATTCGCATGGCGAGGACCCAGCCCTGAACAAGAAGAAATGACGCCGCGCCGCGGCCGGTGGCGCTGATCCGGCCGCCGCTCTTCTGTCTTCGGTGCCGCTACTCCGGTAACATTCGCGGATAACAAGCCGCGAACGGGGGTGGGGCATGACTTGGTCGATTATTGCGCGCGATCCGCCAACCAATGCCTTTGGCATCGCGGTTGCTACGCGCTTCTTCGCCGTGGGCGCGCTGTGCCCGCATGCCAGGAGCGAGGTGGGCGCATTGTGCACCCAGGCGCTGATCAACCCGACCTATGGGCCGAGCGGCCTCAAGCTGCTGAGCGGCGGCGCGTCGGCCGCCGAAGTGGTACGCCAGCTGACCGAAGCCGACCCGGGCGCCGCCCATCGCCAGCTCCATGTCATGGATCGCGCCGGGCGGACTGCCGCTTATACCGGCAGCGACTGCATCGGCTGGTGCGGCGACACCCATGCCGAGAATTATTCGATCGCGGGCAACATGCTGGCCGGCCCGGCCGTGCTCGAGGCGAGTGCCGACGCCTATGCGAGCCATGCCGATCGGCCGTTCGCCGACCGCCTGATCGGCGCGCTCGAGGCCGGCGAGGCCGCCGGCGGCGACAAGCGCGGCAAGCAATCGGCGGCGCTGGCGATCTATTCGACTGAGGACTATCCGGACCTAGACCTGCGGGTCGACGACCATGCCGACCCGCTGGTCGAGCTGCGCCGGCTCTACGACGTCAGCGAGAGCTACTTCACCTTGTTCAAACGCTTCCTGCCGACACGCGCGCACCCGGCCGGAATCTATGATCGCGCGGTCATCGAGGCCGGCATCAAAGCCGCGCTGGCCACTCGCTAAGTGCCGGCATGAGGGCTGACGAGGCGGCCGCGCCGCTGCTCGACGTCCGCGCCTTGCGCACCCATCTGCGCACCCAGGAGGGGCTGGTCCGCGCGGTCGACGGTGTGAGCTTCGCGGTCGGTGCCGGCGGCACGCTCGGCATCGTCGGCGAGTCGGGCTGCGGCAAGAGCGTGACGGCTTTGTCGATCCTCGGGCTGGTGCCGCGACCGCCCGCCGAGCTGATCGACGGCGAGATCTGGTTCGACGGCAGCGATCTGCTGCGGCTCGAGGCGCGCGCGCTGCAGGATGTGCGCGGCGACCGCATCGCCATGGTGTTTCAAGAGCCGATGACGTCGCTCAACCCGGCCTATTCGGTCGGCGAGCAGATCATCGAGGCGATCCTGCGCCATGATCCGGTTGGCCGGCCGGCAGCGCGGCAGCGCGCCATCGAGCTGATGCGGCGGGTCGGCGTTCCGGCGCCCGAGCGTCGGGTCGACGACTATCCGCACCGTCTGTCCGGCGGCATGCGCCAGCGCGCCATGATCGCGATGGCGCTGGCCTGCCGGCCCCAGCTCCTGATCGCCGACGAGCCGACGACCGCGCTCGACGTGACGATCCAGGCGCAGATTCTCGATCTGCTGCGCGACCTGCAGCGCGACCACGACATGGCCCTGATCCTGATCACCCACGATCTCGGCGTGGTCGCCGAGCTGTGCGACGAGGTCATCGTCATGTATGGCGGCAAGGTGGTCGAGCGCGCCGCGGTCGATGCGCTGTTCGCGCTGCCGCAGCATCCCTACACGATCGGACTGCTCGGCTCGCTGCCCGGCGCGCGCGGCACCGGCGGCGCCGAGCGGCTGGCGGCGATCGAGGGCACGCCGCCCAACCCGATTGCGCTGCCCACGGGCTGCCGGTTCCACCCGCGCTGCCCTTTTGTCGAGCCGCGCTGCCGCGCGGACGAGCCACCCTTGGCCGAGATCGTCGCCGGCCACCAGGCCGCATGCTGGCGCGCGCCGCTCGAGCGCAGCGTGCTCGCGCCGTGACCGCATCGAAGCTGCTCCGGGTCGAGGACCTTGCGGTCCATTTTCCGATCCGCCGCGGCCTGCTGGTCGAGCGCCAGGTCGGCACCGTCAAGGCGGTCGACGGCGTCAGCTTCGACATCGCCGCCGGCGAGACCCTCGCGCTGGTCGGCGAATCGGGCTGCGGCAAGAGCACGACCGGACGGCTGATCCTGCGCTTGATCGAGCCGACCGCGGGCCGCGTCTGGTTCGACGACCAGGACATCTTCGCGCTCGACGCCGAAGCGATGCGGCGGCTGCGCCGCGACATGCAGCTGGTGTTCCAGGACCCCTACGCCTCGCTCAATCCGCGCATGACGGTGGGCGACATCGTCGGCGAGCCGCTGAAGCTGCATCATCTGGGCGACACCGCGGCGCGCGCCACGCGCGTCGCCGAGCTCCTGACCCTGGTCGGGCTGGCGCCGCGCCATGCCGAGCGCTATCCGCACGAGTTCTCGGGCGGTCAGCGCCAGCGCGTCGGCATCGCACGCGCGCTCGCCGCCGGGCCTCGGCTGATCGTCGCCGACGAGCCGGTGTCGGCGCTCGACGTTTCGGTGCGGGCGCAGGTCATCAACCTGATGCGCGATCTGCAGCGCCGGCTCGGACTCAGCTATCTGTTCATCTCGCACGATCTCGCCGTGGTGCGGCACATCGCCGATCGGGTCGCGGTGATGTATCTCGGCAAGATCGTCGAGCTCGCCGACGGCGAACGCCTGTTCGCGGCCCCGCGCCACCCTTACACGCACGCGCTGCTGAGCGCGGTGCCGGCGCCCGACCCGGTGGTCGGCCGCGCACGCGCCGCGCGCCGGCTGCGGCTCGAGGGCGACGTGCCCAACCCGATCGATCCGCCGTCCGGCTGCCGCTTCCATCCGCGCTGCCCGCATGCCCGCGAGCGCTGCCGCAGCGAGGCGCCGGCGCTCGCCGACGACGGCAACGGCCACCGCACCGCCTGCCATTTCTGGCGCGAGATCGCGCCGCCGCCCGCGTTCGCCCCGGCAGCGCCGGCGCACGATGAAGCCGCCACGCGGCTCGGCCGGCTGCAGGAATATTTCCGCGCGGTACGCGTTAGCGACGGATCCTGATCGCGGCCCCTTGCGCGACAGGGTGATGCGGAGCGTAAGTACGACAGCAAGGAACGGCGGGGAGCGGAGGACATGCGCTACGGCAGGCTCGGCATGATGGCGGCAGCGCTGGCCTTGATGGCGAGCGGACCGATCGCGGCGCAGACCTTGCGGATCGGGCTGGCCGAGGATCCCGACGCGCTCGATCCAGACCAGGCGCGCACTTTCGTCGGCCGGATCGTATTCGCCGGGCTGTGCGACAAGCTGATCGACTACGACGAAAAGCTGGCCTTCAAGCCGCAGCTCGCGACCGCCTGGAAATGGTCCGAGGACCAGAAGTCGATCACCTTCAGCCTGCGCCCAAATGTCAAATTCCACGACGGCGAGCGGTTCGACGCCGAGGCGGTCAAATTCAATATCGAACGCAAGCAGACCCTGCCGGAATCGCGCCGCAAGTCCGAGATCAGCGAAATCGTCGGGGTCGACGTGATCGATCCCCTGACTGTGCGGCTCGATCTCAGCAAGCCGTTCGCGCCGCTGCTGGCGGCGCTGGCCGACCGCGCCGGCATGATGCTGTCGCCCAAAGCGGCGAAAGCCGCCGGCGCCGGGTTCGCCAACCACCCGGTGTGCGCGGGCCCCTACAAGTTCGTCGAGCGGATCGCGCAGGACCGCATCGTGCTCGAGCGCTTCGCCGATTATTGGAACAAGGACGCGTTCGCCCTCGAGCGCGTCGTCTATCAGCCGATCAGCGACTCGACGGTGCGGCTCGCCAATCTCCAGGGCGGCAACCTCGACATGATCGAGCGGCTGGCGCCGACCGACATCGAAGCGGCGCGCCAGGACCGCCGGCTCAAGGTCGCCGAGGTCACGAGCCTCGCCTACCAGAGCATCACGATCAACGTCGCCAACGGCGCGCGGTCCAAGACGCCGCTGGGCGAGGATCCGCGCGTCCGCGAAGCGCTCGAGCTCAGCATCGATCGCGATGCGCTCAACCAGGTCGTGTTCAACGGCGCATTCCTGCCGGGCAACCAACCGGTGCCGCCCGAAAGCCTGTACTACGACGCCGCAACACCGATCCCGCAGCGCGACGTCGCCAAGGCGAAGCAGCTGCTCGCCGCCGCCGGCCAGCCCAATCCGACGGTCGACCTGATGGTGCCCAACACCTCGGAGGATCAGGCGGTCGCGCAGGTCCTGCAATCGATGGCCCAGGAGGCCGGCATCGCGCTCAAGCTCTCGGTGATCGAGTTCGCCACCGCGCTGCAGGAGGAGACCAAGGGCAATTTCGAGGCCTTCCTGATCGGCTGGAGCGGCCGCATCGACCCCGACGGCAACCTGTACAATTTCCAGCACAGCACCGGGGCGCTCAACTACGCCAAATATCGCAACGCCGATGTCGACCGGCTGCTCGACCAGGCGCGCACGACGCTCGACGACGGCGCGCGCGCCAAGCTCTATGCGCAAGCGGCGCAGTCCTATCTCGCCGATCGCCACATCATTTACCTCTATCACCGCAAATGGCTGTTCGCGATGTCGAGCAAGCTGCAGGGCTTCGTGCCCAATCCCGACGGGCTGATCCGGCTGGCCGGGCTCACGCTGCAGTGAGCGCGTTTCTGCTGCGCCGTCTGGCAATCAGCATCCCGACCCTGCTGATCGTCACCATGCTGGTGTTCGGGCTGCAGCAACTGCTGCCGGGCGACCCGGCGCTGGCGCTGTCGGGCGAGGAACGCGATCCCGCGGTGCTGGCGGCGATCCGCGCCGAGTACCATCTCGACCGGCCGGTGCCGGTGCAATACGCCTTCTGGCTGGGCGGCGCGCTGCACGGCGATCTCGGCATCTCGCTCAAGAGCAACCAGCCGGTGACCGAGCTGGTGCTCGCCAAGCTGCCGGTGACCGCCGAGCTCGCCGGCTTCGCCATGCTGGTCGCGCTCGCGATCGGCATTCCGGCCGGCGTGATCTCGGCGGTCAAGCGCGACTCGGTGTGGGACCATATCGCCAACGTGATCGGCCTGTCGGGCCTGTCGATTCCGCATTTCTGGCTCGGCATCATGCTGATCCTGCTGGTCTCGGTGCAGTGGGGCCTGCTGCCGCCCGGCGGCTTCGTCAGCCCGGCCGACAGCCTGACCGACAATCTCGCCGGCATGATCATGCCGGCGCTGGTGCTCGGCGGCGGCGTCGCCGCCATGATGATGCGCCACACCCGCAGCGCGATGCTCGGCACCTTGCGGAGCGATTATGTCCGCACCGCGCGCGCCAAGGGCCTGCTGGAGCGTACCGTGGTGATCAAGCACGCGCTGCGCAACGCCTTGATCCCGATCGTCACCCTGGGCGCGTTGGCGCTCGGCGAGCTGCTCTCGGGCGCTGTGCTGACCGAATCGGTGTTCAACATCCCGGGCTTCGGCAAGCTGGTGGTCGATGCGGTGTTCAACCGCGACTACGCGGTGGTGCAGGGCGTCGTGCTGTTCACCGCAAGCGCCTACATCCTGCTCAACCTGTGCGCCGATATGGCCTATTGCCTGATCAACCCGCGGATGCGTGGATGACCGCGGCCGATCGGATGACCACGACGGGCGGCTTCGTCGATGCGGCGCCGGCGCGCGCCGGCCTGTTGCGGCGGCTCGCCGCGCGACCCGCCGCGATGGTCGGGCTCGGCGTCGTGGTGTGCTTCCTCGCGATCGCGCTGCTCGCGCCCTGGGTCGCGCCTTACGAGGCGGCGGCGACCAGCTGGAGCCTGGTCCGCAAGGCGCCGTCGGCGGCGCATTGGATGGGCACCGACGAGCTCGGTCGCGACGTGCTGTCGCGCGTCGTGTTCGGCGCCCGCGCCTCGCTCGAGGCCGGCGTGCTGTCGGTCGCGATCGCGCTCTCGTTGGGCGTGCCGCTCGGCTTGCTTGCCGGCTATGTCGGCGGCTGGACCGACAGCCTGATCAGCCGCTTCACCGACGCGCTGCTCGCCTGTCCGTTCCTGATCCTGGCGATCGCGCTGGCGGCGTTCCTCGGCCCGAGCCTGATGAACGCCATGATCGCGATCGGCATCGCGGCGACGCCGCTGTTCATCCGGCTGACCCGCGGCCAGGTGCTGGCGGTCAAGACCGAGGACTTCGTCGAGGCGGCGCGCGCGGTGGGCAATCCGCATCGCCGCATCCTGCTGCGCCACATCCTGCCCAACGTGACATCGCCCCTGATCGTCCAGGCGACGCTGACGATTGCCACGGCAATCATCGCCGAGGCCAGCCTGAGCTTCCTCGGGCTGGGCCAGCAGCCGCCGGCGCCGAGCTGGGGCAGCATGCTGAACTTCGCCAAGAATTTCATCTCGCAGGCGCCCTGGATGGCAGTCTGGCCGGGCCTGGCGATCTGCACCATCGTGCTCGCCTTCAACCTCCTGGGCGACGGCCTGCGCGACGTGCTCGATCCGCGCGCCTGAAGCCCGCCGCCGCATCGCCGTCAAAACCGTCGCGATGCTTACAAAGCCGAGTAAATCCAATGGTTTTTGGCGATCGGCGCCTTGCGGCGGAGGACCGTCGGCGCTACACTCAAACGATCGTTGGAAAGCATCCTCCAAGGATGCTCAGGCGGTCCGGGAGAGAACCATGTTCGGCATGCCGCGTGACGCCAACCACGCCAGCAAGCTGGCGTTGATGCTTCATCATCTGAGCTTCGATCAGGAAGCCGCCGACACCGACCTGCTCGATGCGGTGTGCGCCGCATTGCTCGACGATCTTGCGCGCCGCGCCCGCCTCGGCCTGCCGGTGCGCATGATCCACGGCTCGCCGCTGCTCGAGCCGTCGCTGCGCGACGCCGCCTTCGTGCTCGGCGCTGCGTGGGACGCCCCGCGCATGCGGCGCTTCCTGCGCGACGAGGCGATGGCGGAATATTGCTTCCGCACCGCCGATTGGCTGCGGCCGGTGATCGAGAGCCACGGGCTGCGCTGGCCGTGGCCGGACGCGGAGCAGCGCCAGGTCGCCTGAGCGCTGCGCCCGGTCGCCGCGCGCCGGCTTGACGCCTTCCGGCACGAGCGTACGGTGGTGTCCGCCGCATGAGAGTGGCGCAACATAATCGACCGAGGGCGGGAAACCATGGACCAGGCGGCGACCAAGCAAGCTCACCAGCCCTGCGAGGCCGTGCATCTCGACGAGCGCGAGTGGGAGACCATCCGCTGGCCGGGCCAGACCGGCAAGATGCTGTTCCATCCGCGGCCCGAGCGGCCGACCGAGCCGAATGCCGGCGTGGTGCGCTACGAACCGGGCGCCCACCACCCGCTGCACCGCCACGATTTCGCCCAGGTCTGGTACATAATCGAGGGCGAGTTCACCATCGGGGGTAAGCATTACGGGCCGGGCACGATGCTGTTCTATCCCGACCCGCATTACGAGGACGCGCTGTCGACCGCGACCGGCGGCAAGATGTTGTTCGTGCAATATCCCGGGCCGAGAACCGGCGGCCGGCCGATCTATGACGACCGCTTCAACATGACAGAGCGCAAGGCGCTCGAGGTCGAGCGTACCGACGTCTGAAGGATCGAGCCATGCCCAAGCTGCTGTCGGCCACGCAGATCGCGCAATACGATGCCGAGGGTTACGTCTCGCCGATCCGGGTGATGGACGAGGCGATCGCGAACGAGATCCGCGCCCGGCTCGAAGACTACGAGCAGCGCAGCGGCGGGCCGTTGCGCGGCGATCTGCGCCACAAGGCCCATCTGCTGTTTCCCTGGCTCGCCGATCTCGTGCGCCAGGCCCGCATCCTGGATGCGGTCGAGGACCTCTACGGTCCGGACCTGCTGTGCTGGACGACCAATTTCTTCATCAAGGAGGCGCGCAACCCGGCCTTCGTCTCGTGGCACCAGGACTCGACCTATTGGGGCCTGAGCGAGCCCGACGTCGTCACCGCCTGGGTGGCGCTGACCCCGAGCAATCTCGCCAACGGCGCGATGGCGGTGCTGCCGGGCAGCCACCAGCGCGACCAGATCCCGCATCGCGACACGTTCGACAGGCACAATCTGCTGACGCGCGGCCAGGAGGTCGCGGTCGAGATCGATCCCCAGCAGGCGGTGGCGCTCGAGCTGCGGCCGGGCGAGATGTCGCTGCATCACGTGCGGCTGGTTCATGGCTCGCCGGCCAACCCGTCGGCCGACCGGCGCATCGGCTTCGCGATCCGCTACATCCCGACCCGCGTCCATCAGCTCGTCGGCGAGGACAGTGCCACTCTGGTGCGCGGGACCGACCGCTTCAGGCGCTTCGAGCACGAGCCGCGCGCGACCGGCGAGCTCGATCCCGCCGCGGTCGCGCTGCACAAGCGCATCACCGAGCGCCAAGCCCAGATCCTGTATCGCGGCACCAAGGTCGACAGCTACAACGCGCCCGAAGCGATCCGCGGCTGATCGCGCTGGACGGGTTCAGGCTTCGGTGACCGGCGGCACCTTCTGGCGCGGCGCGAAGGCGTTGAACGCGATGATCGTCTTGGTGCCGCGAATGTTCGGAATATGGTGCAGCTTCTCGTTGACGAAGCGGCCGAGATTGTCGGGCGCGACGAAGCGCGCCTTGATGAGCAGATCATGCTCGCCAGAGACCGAGAAGATCTGGTCCTCGAACGCGCCATATTCCTCGCCGAAGCGTTCGAGCAGGTCCGAGATCGCCGCGGCGACATCGTAGGCCTTGCCGAGCTCGCATTGCACGAAGATGAACGACCAAAGCATGACGGCTCTCCCGCGATCGAGCGCCCATCATAGCAGCGCCGCGCGCCCTGAGCGCAAGCGGGGTTGGCCTGCCCGCGGCGCGATCCTATTATCGCGGCACGCGCGTCCGACCTGATCGAGGAGTGGGGCCATGGGCCAGTTCGGCATGGGGCAGCCGGTGCGGCGTGTCGAGGACCAGCGCTTCCTCACCGGCACCGGGCGCTATACCGACGACATCGCGCTGGACAACCAGGTCTACGGGATCGTTCTGCGTTCGCCGCACGCCCACGCGCGCATCGTCAAGCTCGACGTTGCGGCGGCGTGCAAGGCGCCTGGCGTGCTCGGCATCTACACCGCGGCCGATCTGGCGCGTGCCAAGATCGGCGGCCTGCCCTGCCCGGTCGACCTGCCGATGCGCGACGGCGGCGCGATGCGCAAGCCGCCACGGCCGATCCTGGCCGAGGGCAAGGTGCGCCATGTCGGCGACGGCATCGGCTTCATCGTCGCCGAGACCGTCGCGGCGGCGCGCGACGCCGCCGAGCTGATCGACATCGAGTATGACGGGCTGCCTGCGATCGCCGACACCGAGGGCGCGCTCGCCACGGGCGCGCCGCTGGTGTGGGACGACGCGGCCGGTCACGCCCCTGGCAATCTGTGCCTGGATTGGGAGATCGGCGACGCCAAGCGGACCGCCGCGCTGCTCCAGCAGGCCGCCAAGGTCGTGCGCCTGACCCTGGTGCACAACCGCCTGGTCTCGAACGCCATGGAGCCGCGCGGCGCGCTCGCCGACTGGGACGGCAAGCGCCTGACCCTCTATGTCTCGTCCCAGGGCTCGCACGGGCTGCGCGATGTGCTTGCCGACGAGATCCTGCATGTCGATCCCAAGACGTTGCACGTCGTCACGCCCGACGTCGGCGGCGGGTTCGGCACCAAGATCTTCGTCTATCCCGAATATCCGCTGGTCCTGCATGCCGCGCGCGCGCTGGGCCGGCCGGTCAAATGGTCGGGCGAGCGCGCCGACAGCTTCCTGGCCGACGCGCATGGCCGCGACAACGTCACGCACGCCGCGCTGGCGCTCGACGCGGACGGGCACTTCCTGGCGCTCGCGATCGACAACATCGCCAATCTCGGCGCCTACCTCTCGCAATACGGCCCGTTCATCCCGACCCTGGCCGGCGCGCATATGATGACGGGCGTCTACCGCTTCCAGGCCGCGCATGTGCGGGTGCGCGGGGTGTTCACCCACACGGTGCCGGTCGACGCCTATCGCGGCGCCGGCCGGCCCGAGGCAGCCTACGTGATCGAGCGGCTGGTCGACGAAGCCGCGCGTACCATCGGCGTCAGCGCCGCCGACCTGCGGCGCAAGAATTTCATCCGGCCGCAGGACATGCCGCACACGACCGCGCTCGGCGCGATCTACGATTCCGGCGAGTTCGTCAGGAACCTCGACGACGCGATCCGGATCGCCGGGCTCGACGGGTTCGCGGCGCGGCGCGCCCAGGCCAAGGCGAAAGGCAGACTGCGCGGCATCGGCTACGCGACCTATATCGAGAGCTGCGGTGGCGGCGACGGCGCAGAGTTCGCCGGGGTCGCGATCGCCGCCGACGGCACGGTCACCGTGCGGGTCGGTAGCCAGAATAACGGCCAGGGCCATCAGACCGCGTACAGCCAGCTGGTCGCCGACCGGCTCGGTATCGACGATCTCGGTCGCATCGCGGTCGTGCAGGGCGACACCGACGTGGTGCCGTCGGGCACCGGCACCGGCGGCTCGCGCGCGATCCCGGTCGGCGGCCACGCCGTGATCGCGGCCAACGAGCGCATGATCGAGAAGGGCAAGCGGCTGGCCGCGCATTATCTCGAGGCGGCGACCGCCGACATCGAGTTCGCCGACGGCAGCTTCGCGGTCGTCGGCACCGACCGGCGCATCGGCCTGGGCGACGTCGCCGCGCGCGCCGCCCGCGACGTGCCGCCCGGCGAGGAGCCCGGCCTGAGCGGCATCGACACGTTCGAGGCCTCGGCCTTCACCTATCCGAACGGCTGCCACTTGGTCGAAATCGAGATCGACGCCGAGACCGGCGCGATCGAGATCGTGAGCTTCACCGTGGTCGACGATTTCGGCACCGTTCTCAACCCGCTGATGCTCGCCGGCCAGGTCCATGGTGGAGTCGCGCAGGGTGTCGGCCAGGCGCTGCTCGAGAGCTGCGTCTACGACCAAAAATCGGGCCAGCTCCTGACCGGCTCGTTCATGGATTATTGCATGCCGCGCGCCGACAATTTGCCCGACATCGACTTCCGCACCAACGTCGTGCCGTGCGCGACCAACCCGATGGGCGTCAAGGGCGCCGGCGAGGCCGGCGCGATCGGCGCGCCGCCCGCCGTCGTCAATGCCGTGATCGACGCGTTGAGCGGCTACGGCGTCAGCCATCTCGACATGCCGCTGACGTCCGAAAAAGTGTGGCGCGCGATCCATGGCGCGCGGTTTAGGCAGGCCGCGGCGTGAACCCTGTCGCGCTCGATCCCTTGATCGCGATCGCGCGCGCCGCCGGCGCCGAGATCCTGAAGCACTATACCAAGACGATCGCGAGCGAGCGCAAGGCCGACGGCTCGCCGGTGACCGCGGCCGATCAGGCCGCCGAGGCCGTGATCGTCGCCGGGCTGACGGCGCTCGATCCCGGCGTCCTGATCGTGGCCGAGGAGCTGGCCGCGCGCGGCCAGGCGCCTGTGGTCGCCGATCACGCCTTCTGGTGCGTCGATCCGCTCGACGGCACCAAGGAGTTCATCGCCGGCACCGACGAGTTCGTGGTCTGCATCGCGCGCATCGAGCAGGGCGTGCCGGCGCTCGGCGTGCTGTACGCGCCGGCGCTCGACGTCACCTATGCGGCGTCCGGCGCCGGCACCGCGATCAAGATCGACCAAACCGGCACGCGCCGCCCGATCGCGGTGCGGCAAGTGCCGGCGACCAGCCCGATCGCGCTCGACAGCCGGTCGCACCGCGACGGCGCCGAGCTCGACCGCTGGCTCGCCGAGCACGGCGTGCGCGAGCGCCGCGTGTGCGGCAGCGCGCTGAAGTTCGGCCTCGTCGCCGAGGGCGCGGCCGATCTCTACGTCCGGTTCGGCAACACCAGCGAGTGGGACACCGCGGCCGGCCAGGCGGTGCTAGAAGGCGCCGGCGGCACGGTCGCGGATTTCTCCGGCGCCCGCCTGCGCTACGGCAAGCCGCGCTTCCTCAATGCCGGCTTCATCGCGCGAGGACGCGGGTGAACGACCCGACCGTCTGGGTCGTGTGCGACGACAAGCAGGGCATCACCAATCAGTGCGTCGGGCTCGCCGAGGCGATCGGTGCGGCGCCTGTCATCAAATACAGCCGGCCGCGCGCGCCCTGGCGCTGGCTGCCGGCCGCCTGGTGGCCGTTGCCGCTGGCCGCGCAGCGCCGCGACGGCGCCAGCCTGGCCCCGCCATGGCCCGATCTGATCATCACGGCCGGCCGCACAGGGTTCGCGCCGGCGGTCGAGATCCGCCGGCGGGCCGGCGGCAAGACCCTGCTGGTCGCGATCCAGAACCCGCGCATGCGGCTCGATTGCTTCGATCTGATCGTCGTGCCGGCGCACGACCGGCTGAGCGGCGAGAACGTGCTGGTGACCGACGGCGCGCCGCACCGCGTGACGCCGGCGCGTCTGGCCGCGGAGGCCGCGCTTCTTGCGCCGACGCTGGCCCATCTGCGACGGCCGCTGGTCGCCGTGTTGCTCGGCGGCGGCAATCGGGGCTACCGGCTCGATGAAGCGATCGCTGCGCGGCTTGGCGCCGAACTCGCGGATTTCGCGCGGCGCCATGGTCTTTCGCTGGCCATCACGCCGTCGCGCCGCACCGAGCCGGCGGTCCGCCGTGCCTTCGCGCACGCGCTCGCCGATGTGCCGACCTATCTGTGGGACGGCA
>Ga0302324_100018066_pt1 | contig 13934 bp, 14 predicted proteins | sample Palsa_T0_1_FD_201949 | JGI IMG/M metagenome (GOLD analysis project Ga0302324, IMG submission 201949) | Peat permafrost microbial communities from Stordalen Mire near Abisko, Sweden - Palsa_T0_1 | ecosystem: Environmental > Terrestrial > Soil > Palsa > Peat permafrost | place: Sweden: Abisko... | reverse complement strand
TAACTTCGGTACGTTGCGCATTCGCATAATTGAAACCTCTTCGATCCTTTAGCTGATTAATCGATCATCACGTCGGCGTTGCCGAGCGCCGCAGCGCAAGCACCGACCGTCACCGAGGAAACGCGCGTGGCATTGCCGTTGCAAGGCGTGGCGCCGCTGCACAGCGCACCGACGAGATTGGTGAGCTCCGTCGTGACCGTGGATTTCGCCGGCTGATGGGTCAGGGTGCCGTTGCCCACCGAGAGCGCCGCGAGATCGGCGATCACCTGGGCCGCCGGTCCCGAGGCCGTGTACTGCGCATTGCCGGCCGCGTCCGTGCCATTGGCGGTCAGGGTCGAGAACGTTGAGGCGCCGAAAGTCACGCCCGGGAACACCGTGGCCTGGATGGACGGAGTGGCCATCACTTGCTGGCAGTACTGCACCGCGAGCTGCGCGACGCCGACCTGATCCGCGGAGGAGTAGGCCTCGAGCGTGTTAACCGAGGGCAGCTGCTGCTGCACGCTCTGGTAGGTCGAGATGACCGAAGTGTTCGAGGTCGGGATGCCGGTGAGCTGCGAGAAGGTCGAGTTCACCTGGGCAAAACTGCGCACGCCCACGTCGGCCATCACCGGTCCGAGGTTCAGTGCATGCAAGTGGTCTGTCCAGCGGGGCACGGGGAGGCGTCGACGATCACGTCGCTGGCCGTGCCGAGTTTATCGAATTGCAGGAAGAACTGGTCCGTCAGCGGGCCGCTCTCCAGTGCGATCACCGTGCCGACGGTCGACAAGACCTCGCCCTGCGCCGTATAGCCCGCGGCCGTGACGCTCGTATTGAGCGTCGTGTAGGCCTGGCCCACCAGCGGGATCGTGCCGTTGATGCCGATGCGCATGCCGCTGACGGGAATGGTCGTCGGCTTCGCCGTGGGGTCGAGCGAGATGAACGTCGGCTGGTAGAACAGATAGCTGTAGTTGTCGTACTGGCTGACCGTCATCATCATGTACGCCTGCGGCACATTGACGCCGGGCACGTTGGAGATGTTGAACAGCAGGTAGTAGCGCTGCCCCACGCCGGCGTTGAAGTTCTGCATCACCTGGGCGGCCGTCATGGCGCGCTGGTGAACCGCGAGGAACTTGATTTCGCCCTGGAAGGCATTGTCGCCCGACACCTCGCTGCCGAGCACCAGCGCGAAGGTGTTGTCCCAGTTCGCGAGGGTACCGCCCTTCTGAGGATCGGCGATGTTCTGATTGACGCCATTCACGTAGATCTGGCGTCCGTTGACCGGATCGTAGGTCAGGACAACGTGCTGCAATGAAGCTTGCAGGGCCATGGTCGAGTTCGGCGTCTGCAACTCCGGATCGCCGTTCAGATCCGTCGAGTTGGAGCTGCGCAGAAAGAAGTTGTAGTCCTGGTTGGTCTGCGACAGCGTGAAGTTACGTAGCGTATCGCCGCCCGAATAGCTGACCATGTCCGACAGATTCGTGGCCACGACCGCGGGAGTGACCCAGGCCTCGACCGAGAATTCGCCGCTGGCCTGGATGAGCGTGAAGAGCTTCGAGCTCGCCTGGACCGTTGCCTGAGCCTTGCCGCCGCCGGCCAGGAAAATTAGGCCCCAGCTGCCGTCATATTGATAGTGGCCGGTAAGCGTGAGATCCGCTGCCGGATCGATGCCGCTGGTATCGTACGCCGTCGCGCCGTTGCCCTCGGAGAACATGTATTTGGCGATGGTGTCGGCATCGTAGCGGTTCGCGCCGCTCGCGACCGTGCCTTGGGTCATCGTGAGCCCTTTGCTCACGACCAAGGACGGATCGAGGCTGGTCGGCGTCGCGTCCATCGCGAACGCCTGGATTTGCTGCAGCATCGCAGCCGCGTCGGCCGAGCAGGTGCTCCAGCAATTGTGCATGTCGGTCGCCAGACGCTGATAGAAGCGCGAGTTGACGCCGCATGTCGTGCTGAAGGTCGCGGAGTTCTGCGGCAAGCAGCCGGTGAAGTCGATCTTCGGAATCGCCTGGGTGTATGCGTACGAAATGTTTCCGTCCGCGAAATACGGCGCCTGCTGGGTGGCCGGATTCGCCGTCGACGAGTGGCACTTCGAGCAGTACACGCTCGTCAGGGTATAAATCGTGTTGCCGTAGTCCGTAGCCGCCGTCGTGGACGAGGAGAAGCTCAAGCTCTGGCCGACGTTCTGGACCGGCGGTGCGACCAGCGTGACCGTCGTTGCGGACGTCGCGCCCGTGGCATTCGCCCAGTTGCTGATCCAGGTGGTCAAGATCTGGCCGCAGGCGCTCGGGTCGGCGAGCCAGCAGTTATGCCCGCCGCTCACCTTGACGACCATCGTCGAGGTCGAAGGCTGCGCGAGGTTCACCACGGTGTTCGCCTCGGCGTACGCCAGGTTCACGTTGTCGCTGCGCGCGAAGTTCGGCATCTGCGCGGGAGTCGTCGCGTTGTGGCATTGGCCGCAACGGTTCTGGCCGCGGATGTTATTCCACAGGTTGGTTTCGAAGGCCTGCACGTCCGCCGTCGCGGGCGCAGGTCCGGTGTAGGCATCTACGCTGCTGGTCGGAGCGCCGACCGGCAGGGCGGAGTTGCCGGCGCCGCCGCCGCCGCAGGCCGAGAGGGCGAGTGACGCCACCAGAGTAAGCAGGCCAAGGATGCGTGTGGCTTTCACGATCAATCTCCCATGCAATAAGCGGCGGCTTCAGCAAACACCTGCCGCAACGAGTAGTTGTTCGTCTGGAACGAGGTAATCATCGACTGGATCTGTGCGCCGTCGCCGCTCGGGCTCTGCAGGCTGCTGGTCGCCGGCGCCCGGTAGCACACTGTCTTGAACACCCGGGTGACCTGGCAGCTCGCGAACGCCCCGCTGCTCTCGAGCTCCGTACCGAGAGACTGGGCGCCCTGTCCCGCGCCGGTGCCGCTCGCGCTCCAACCCAGGTTCGCGTTCGGTCCCGTGCGCCAGCGGTTGTTCCAGCTGTCGTCCGGCGTATTGAATCCTTGCGGGAAATTGGTGTTGTTGATGTGGTACTTCGGCTGTGTCTGGCCGGGCGTGTACACGATCTGCCCGACCGGCCACGCGGTGGCGCCGATCTCGCTCGCGGGGTACGAAAAGTCGTAGTACGCAAATGCCTGCGCCATCGGGTCCATGCCGCTGTGGCAGCCGATGCAGTTGGTCAAGAACAGCGTGCTGACGCCGCCCGGACTGCGCGTCACGTCCTGGCGGATGCGGTCGGGCGGCCGGGTGGTGTCCATCACCGTCGGCAGATCGTTGCAGAGATGGTTGATCATGGTGAAGCGGAACATCGCGCGATTCGTGCCGTTGACGAAGAAGGCGCTCGCCGCGCCGCGCGTCGTCATCACACCGGCCACGGCCGCCGCCGGAATGCCGATGAGCGAGGATTGCGTGGTCTTCTTCAAATGCACGCTCAGATCGACGTTGGCGGCGTCCAGGTTGATGTACATGTTGTTGTTGTCCGGCGAGTACGCGCCTTCGCCCGACGTGCCGTCGCCGACGTAGAGGATGTCCGCGCTCAGCACGGTGTTGAACGGCACGTTATCGCGCACCATCCCGACCACCGTCGCCGTGTAGTCGTTCAAGGGAACGAACACCGACTGGTTGCGGTTGGTCCACGGCGCCGCCATGTTGCGCACCGTGTCGTCCAGGAATTTGGGATCGTTGGTCGCAATCAGCGCCGCCGCGACCGCGGTCGGCGCCTGCAGCATCTGTTGCAGCTCGGCGGCCGTCGGCGGTATGCCGGCGATGCGGTTGTAAATGCGCGTCGCCTGGTCGGGCGTCACCGCCTGCGCATTCGCACCCGTGCTCAGCATGGTGAGCGCGCCCATGCACGCGGCTGCTGTGAGCACAACTTTGATGACGCGCGACAAGGGCGCGAGTCGTACGAACTGCCTCATTGGTTTCTCCATCCCGTTCATGTGCACATCCGCGAAAGCTGGTGATGACTTCGATCCGTGGCGGCGATCTAAACATCAAACTCAGTCGTAAAGAATGTCTCGAGCCAACGACGTCGGGTTTTCGCGACAGTACCGAGCGCCGACTACGCACACCTATTCTGCGATTCGGAATGCAAGAATCCGTGCGGTCAGCTCACAAAACCGCATACGGCGGGGTTCTTCTGTGAGTGCGTTAACAGATTGCGAGTGCGCATCGAACGAAGATGCAGTTATGAAGTCATTAAGTTCAATGATTCGTGCGCACCCGCGAATTGGTCCTCGGACCAGGACAGTAGGGAACCGAACATGAACATCCATCGTCCGCGTGAAGTGCGTCACGGTTATTTGAGAATGGCCGGTGCGCTCCTTCCTCTCGCCCTTCTCTTCGGCTGCAACAGTGCGCCGACCGGCACGGCGCCCGGCGTCGCCGGCGGCCAGGCGTTGACCGCCGGCATCACCAACTATCCCATGGCGTACGTGAAGCAGCCGGTGCTCACGACCAGCACCAACAAGAAAGACAAGGCCGCGACGCCAGACGACATCGACGTGCGCGACCTCATCACCTCGATTACCGGCAGCGATCTGTACATACGCAACACGGCGAGCGCGGCAACCCCCGAGGTGAACGTCACCCTGTCGCTCACGACCGGCCAGGGCGCGGTGCGCGACCTCGATGTCTCTCCCGATGGGACCAAGCTGATCTTCTCGCTGCGCCTGCCGCTCAATCAAACGCTCGCCAACACCGATCCGAAGCAGCCGAACTGGCATATATATGAGTACGACGTCGCCAGCAAAGCGCTCACGCAGCTGACCAACGACACCATCACCGCCGGCCACGACGTCGGCGGCCACTTTTTACCCGACGGCCGCATCATCTTCTCCTCGACGCGCCAGCTCGCGACCCAGGAGATACTGATCGATGAAGGCCGGCCGCAGTACCAGGCCGTGACCAGCGATCAGAAGCAGGCGATCTTCTTGCTGCACGTCATGAACGCCGACGGCACGGGCATGCACCAGATCAGCTTCAACACCAATCACGACTTCGCGCCGTCGATTCTCGCCAACGGCCAGGCCGTGTTCTCGCGCTGGGATACCGAGAATGGCGGCGAGATCAGCCTGTACGTCACCAATCCCGACGGCACGGCCGAGCAGCTTTATTACGGCGCGAACAGCCACGCGACCGGCAACAACATCGCCGGCACCAACAACAACGTCATTCAATTCCTGAATGCGCGCCAGCGCGCGGACGGCCAGCTGCTCGCCATCGCGCGGCCCTTCCTCGGCACGCAGCTCGGCGGCGACATCGTCCTCATCAATGCCCAGAATTTCGTCGAGGTCAATCAGCCGAGCTCGCCCACGAGCACGCTCAAGGGGCCCGGCCAAATAAGCGCGACTTCGCTGGGAGTCACCACCGATGCGAACATGCCGTCGGCGGGCGGACACTTCTATTCCATGTATCCCCTCTACGACGGCACCAACCGTATGCTGGTGAGCTGGGCGCCGTGCCTGGTCGAGGGCGCCGGAGGGACCACCGAAGTCTGCAACAACACGAATACGACGGGGGCGAACGTCGTGCTCGCACCGCCGCAGTACACGGTCTGGGTCTACGACTTCGATGCCGGAACACTGATGCCGATTCTGTCGGCCGAGCAGGGCACCGAGATCGTCGAGCCGGTCATTCTGCAGGCCCGCAATCCGGTGCCGACCTTCATTCCGGACTCAACGCCGAGCAATGCCGCCCAGCAAACCCTGGTGAACAATGGCGTCGGCATACTCAATATCAGCAGCGTCTACGACTTCGACGGGGTCGATACGGCGAAGCCGGATATCGCCACGCAGGCGAATCCGCAGGCGGCGAGCTTCTACACCCGGCCGGCGCGGTTCGTGCGCATCGAGAAGGCCGTCGAGATTCCGCCGAAGACGGTGCGCAAGCTCGACCAGAACGACTTCGGACCCGCCGGCATGGGCATGCGCGAGATCTTGGGGTATGCCCCGGTGCAACCCGACGGCTCGGTGTCGATTCAGGTGCCGGCGCAAGTTCCTTTCACCATCGACGTGCTCGATCAGAATGCGCGGCGCATCACCACGCAGCACACCAGCTGGATGTCGCTGCAGCCCGGCGAGACCAAGTCCTGCAACGGCTGCCACACGGCGGGCAATCTCACGGACCCCTCGCACGGCCGCGGCGGCGTCACGGTCCCCGTCAACCAGGGCGCAGCGACGACCGGATCGCCCTTCCCGGGCACTTACTCCGCGCTGTTCGCCAACGCCGGCGAGACGATGGCGCAAACGCTCGAGCGCATCAGCTGCGAGACCGGGAGCGCACTCGCGAACCTGCAGCAACCCTACACTCAGCCGTGTTCCCAGATCCTCACGACCGACGTCATCTACGCGCCGATCTGGACGAACGGTGTCACCACGCCTCAGGCCGACGCGAACATCGACCTCTACTATGGCGCCAGCATCGTCAACGGCGACTCCAACGAGGCCATTCCGAGCACGCCGCCCATGATCATCGGCAACTGCATTCCGTGGAGCGCGCAGTGCCGCATCACCATCCATTATGCGAACCCGGCCTCGAATCCCACGCAGCTGTTCATTCAGAATCTGTGGCAAACCGCGCGCGGACCCGTGGTCAATACCGTCGCCACGCAGACGTGTACCAATTGCCACAACCCCGTGAGCCTCGCAAGTCAAGTGCAAGTGCCCGCCGGTCAGCTCGACTTGACCGGCATCGCATCGAGCACCGATGCGACGATCGTCAATTCTTATGAGGAACTCCTGTTCCAACATGACGAGCTGACGCTTAATATGGGCGTGCTTCAGGATTTGACGGTCACGGATCCCGGCCCGCCGCCGAGCCAAGTACCCGTCATGCTTGCGGCGCCGATGACTGCAGGGGATGCGGGAGCGTCTGTGGCGTTCCTACGGATGTTCGATGGGACCTTTCATGACCCCGTGCTCGATCACACCGGGTTCTTGACGACCGGGGAGCTGCGTTTGATCTCGGAATGGTTGGATATCGGTGGCCAGTACTACAACGATCCGTTCGTCGCCCCGGCCGCGAACTGACGTGACGGCGATATGAACTGATGCGACGTCTGCTCTGGCTCATTCTGCTGTCGCAGACGTTGTATATGGGTATCGCGCACGCGGCGAAACGCCCTTTATTGCAGCTCGTGGTCACCGCGCCGTATCTCGAAATGCATTCGGGGCCCGGACGGGGCTTTCCGGTGATTTACGTGATCGGCCGGGATGAAATCGTCACCGTGCTGTACAGCCGGACGGACTGGTACAAGGTACGTGCCCCTCATGGCGAGGAGGGCTGGGCGCGGCGCACGGACCTCTCGACCACCCTGCTCGCCGACGGCGAGCCCGCGCCGATCCCGCCGTATCCCGATTTCTCCAGCCATCATTGGGAGCTCGGCGCGGGATACGGGGTGTACAACCGGCAAAATCTCGTCACGGCCTACGCCGACTACTCCATGACCGAAAGTCTCGACGTCGAAGGCGTCCTGCAGCAGGCCCTCGGCACTCTCGACAACCGCGTGATCGCGACCATCGGCTTGCGGCACACCTTCATCCCTGAGTGGAAATGGTTCTCCCCGACCGCGGGCCTCGGCGGGGGCTATCAGCACATCGTGGACAAGGTTCCCCCGGCCCCTCTCGAGAACAGCAACGAAATGGCCTACGTGTCGCTCGGCGCACGCGGATTCATCACCCGACGATTCATGTGGCGCGCCGATTGGCGCCATTACGACGTCTTCAACCACCTGAACGTCTACGAGGACCTGGAAGAATGGAAAGTCGCCTTTGCAGTATTCTTCTAGCGGCCGCGCTGTTGTCGGGCTGCAGCTGGTTCCATCGGGGCGACAAGCACCCGCAGCAGGTCGTCGTCGAGGATCCCGGAGCCGAGCCGACCATCGTCGAGCCGCAGGTCAACCGTCGCGTGGTGAAGACGCCGAAAATCAAGGCGACGGACTTCGAGCTCGGCGGCTATTTCGGCGCGATGAGCATCCAGGACTTCGGCACCAATCCGGTCTACGGAATACGCGCCGCCTATCACGTGACCGAGGACTTCTTTCTGGAGGGCTTTCTCGGGCGCTCGAAGGCCGGCCAGAGCAGCCTGGAAGAGACTTTTCCGGCCATCACGGTGCTGAGCAACTCTGGGAGGCACTTCACGTACTACGACCTCGACGTGGGCTACAACGTACTGCCGGGCGAGGTGTTCCTGGGACGCGGCCGCGCCTTCAACACGGCGCTCTACGTGATCGTCGGCATCGGCGACGTGAAGTTTGCCGACCAGGATCAGTTCGCGCTCAATTTCGGAGTCGGCACGCGGATCTTGATAACCGATTGGCTGGCCCTGCACTTGGACGTGCGCGACCACGTGTTCGAAGACAATCTGTTCGGAGTCGACGAGAACGTACACAACATTGAAGGGACAGTGAGCCTGACGACGTTTTTCTGAGTTCTTTGCCGAGTCACTTAGGAGAGATCATGCGTATTAGTACCAAGATGTTGAGACGCTGCGCGATGGCGGCCATCGTCATCGCCTCCGCCGCCTTCGCCGCCGATGCGGGTGGCCCGGCCCCCGCTTTCACGCTCGCCGGCCTCGACGGCGCGCAGGGCACCCTCAGCCAGTACAAAGGCCAGGTCGTGATGGTGAACTTCTGGGCCACGTGGTGCGGACCGTGCCAGCAGGAGATGCCGCTCCTCGATCAGATGTACAAGAAGTACAAACCGGCGGGCTTCACGCTCATCGGGGTGAACGTCGACAAGGATGCGCCGCCCGTGAAGGAGCTGCTCGCGCGCAAGCCCGTGAGCTTCCCGGTGCTGCTCGACCCCGCCAATCAAGTGAGCAAGGCCTATCACGTCGATGAGATGCCGAGCTCGGTGATCATCGACCGCAAGGGCGAGATCCGCTACATCCACCGCGGCTATCGGCCGGGCGACGAGAACTATTATCAGGATCGTATCCGTCAGCTCATCCGGGAGTAGCGGCATGCGCGGCCTTCGTCCCCTGGCGCTGGCGGCCGTCGTCCTGCTGACGGCGGCGTGCAGCAACATGCAGCCCTGGGTCAAGCCTTACGAGCGCGACAAGCTTGCCGATCCCATCATGGCCTGGGATCGCGATGCGATCTCCTCGGGGTATCTCGACCACATCCGGGAAGCCCGCGAGGGATCTCGCGGTGCGACCGGGAGCGCGGGCGGGGGCTGCGGTTGCAATTGATGAAATTATCGGCGGTGCAGCGAATTCTCGGACGAGTCGCGGCCGTCGTGGCACTGCTCCTCCTTCGAGCCACATGCGCGGACGTCCTGCCGGACGACCGCGCAGACCTCTTTTATTCGAAGTACAGCGGCGGCGGCATGGACATCACCGGCGAATCGGCGGCGCTGAACAAGAAATTCACCGAGAACATCGCCGCCCAAGTGAACTACTTCGTCGACCATGTGAGCGGTGCGTCCATCGACGTACTGAGCCAGGCGAGCCAGATCCGCGACGAGCGCATACAGAAGAGCGGGACCCTGGAGTTCGTGCACGACAAGACGACCTATACCGCGTCCTACACCGGGAGCGTCGAGCGCGATTACCGCTCCGATACCGCGAGCATCGCGATGAAACAGGACATGTTCGGCGACCTGACGACCCTGTCGCTCGCGTTCTCCAATAGCGTCGACAAGGTCGGCGAGAACAACGGCACGGCCTTCGTCCCCCTCATCACCTGGCTCGGACATGCCCAGAGCCGCAGCTACGACATCGATTGGTCGCAGATTCTCACCAAGAATCTGATCGCGGGCGTGAATTTCAACGTGATCACGGACAATGGATACCTCGCCAATCCGTACCGGTCGATCCGCTACCTGGATGCCGGTACACCGAAGGGTTATTCGCTCGGCAGCCAGGTCTATCCCGACACCCGCACCAGCACCGCGATACAGGGAGAGCTGAAGTACTTTCTGCCCTATCGGGCCGCCGTCACCGGCTCCTTCCGTTATTTCCGGGACACCTGGGCCATCGTGGGCAAGACCTTCGAGGTCGACTACACCCACCCCATCAGCAATGTCTGGATCCTCGAGGGACGTTTCCGCTACTACACGCAGAACCACGCCAATTTTTATTCCGATTTATTTCAGTATGCCGACGAGTATGAATTCGAGGGGCGCGATCAGGATCTGGCAGCGCAGGACAATTACACCATCGGCGCCAAAGCGACCTATGCGTTTCTGCCGAACGGCTGGAAGATGTTCAAGCGCGCCACGGTCACTTTCGACGCAAGCCGCATCACGTTCCATTATCAAGATTTCAGGGACATCAAGAATTACGGACTGCCGCAGTATCAGCCGGGCGCCGAGCCGCTGTACCAGTTCAACGCGACGGTCTACCAGATCTATATGTCGATGTTCTTCTGACCGGAACGCACCACACGGCGCCACCACACGAGGAGCATCGGAGCAAGCGCCATGGCTATGGCGACGGTGTCCGCCAGCCAGTCCCAGAAGTCGCGATCCCGATGCACGATCGCGAGTCCCTGCACGAACTCGATGAAAGCGCCGAATGCCGACAAAAGTGCCGCGACCACGAACAGATTGCGCCGCGGAAAGGCCGCGACAGCGAGGCCGGTCAAGGCGTAAAACGCGAGGAAATGCTCGGCCTTGTCCCAAGGCACGAGCTGCAGGGCATGTTGCGGCGGAATCACGGCACTGTAAAACGTGAACACAAGCGCCACGAAGAATGCCAACTGCGCCAAGCGCATCAACCAGGAAACTTTGAGCACGCGGGCTCCAAAAAGCGCGGAGCATAGCAAATCGCGGCTCGCCACCCGTGCCGGCCGTGACTCGCCCGAGTTTTTTCTGCATATTACGCACATGTCGAACGGCGAATGGGCGCGCACCTCGCGCAGGAATGTTTTGCAAGGGCTGGCGCTCGCGGCGGCGGGCGCCGCCATGGGCACGCGGGCGGCGGAGACCGCGAAGGTAGACGTCCACGATCCGCAAGCCGTAGCGCTCGGGTACGTGGAGAACGCGAGCCAGGTCGACGCCAAGAAGTATCCACAGTATACGGCGGGCTCGAACTGCGACAACTGCCTGCAGCTGCAGGGCAAGCCCGGCAACAATTACCGCCCGTGCACGTTGTTTGCCGGGAAACTGGTGGCGGTATCCGGCTGGTGCTCGGGGTGGTCGGCGGAGATGTGACCGCCGGCGGCGCCGCGCAGGTCAGCGGCGAGGCGTTTCTTCCGCGGCCCTTTGCCCCCAGGCGTTGCGCACGGAAACACCGACGGCGGGGAAATCGGTGAAAAATCCGTCGATACCGAATGCGAGGTAGCGGGCGATCTCGGCGCGCAGATCGCCGTGCGCCGCGGGCGATTTCCCGATCTTGAGATCATCGGGGAGAAACTCGTTCTCCGCCCGGAAAGTCCAGGCGTGAACGCGCAAGCCCCGGGCGTGCGCCTCGGCGACGGCTGCGGGCGTGGCCAGGTCCTTGGCGATGCCGATGCAATTCGCGTATTGGGCGATGCGTGCCACGTCGCCGATCTCGTGCTCGAGCAGCTGCACCAGCGGCAGAGCCGTCATGTCACGCAACTGCCGCAAATTGTTCGGATCGAAGGACTGGATGAAAACCGGCGATCCGCGCTCGGCGTAGCCATGGCGCGCGAGCGTCTCGAGCACCGGCCGCTCTTGAGCAAGGTCCAGCCTTTGGAAATGGGCCGGATGCTTGGTCTCCGGATAGACCCCGATCCTGGACTTGCCGGAACGCTCGCGGTTCGCGCCTTCCGCCAGCAGCATGATCTCCTCGAAGGTCGGCACGCAGAAGCGGCCGTCGAAAGCACAATTCGCCGGCCGCAAGGCCGGCAGGCGCTCGCGGGCACGCAGTGTCTTGATCTCGGCTAGGGTGAAATCCTCCGTGAACCAGCCCGTCATCGTCTCACCGTCGATGACCTGCGTGCGGTGCCGCTCGGCAAACTCGGGATGTCGCGCCACGTCGGTCGTGCCTCCGATCTCGTTTTCATGGCGAGCGATGAGCACTCCGTCGCGGGTCATGACCAGGTCGGGCTCGATGTAGTCCGCTCCCTGCTCGATCGCGCGCTGGTAACTCTCGAGGGTATGTTCCGGCCGTTCCCCGCTCGCCCCGCGATGGGCAATCACGATCACGCTCGACGAATCGGCCACTGGCATATCCCCGTTGGGTAAACGGGGTAGTTTAGACCACGAGCACAGCTCCGGGGCTCCCTCGCGGAAGCCCCGGATGCGCCCGCAAGTCAAAAATGGCGACTTACCGCGGTGGTGCCAAAGGAAACGCGTTCGTCTCGTACGCCGCAATCACGCCGTTCGTTCCCGGCGTCCACGAAGCCGGTTGCCGGGACTGTCCTTGCAACCGATCCGCGCGCGTCGAGGTCGGGGCCGCGAAAGCCGCGCCGATAGCAAAAACCGCAACAGCCGCCACCATCATTTTGCCACGGTACATATGACTGCTCACATCAGTGTCGGAGCGGCAGATCGAGGAACCGACCTTGTGTGACCGCAACTCGCGGCGGATCGATGCCCGGATCATCCTTGATGGCCGCGCGTGGCGGGTCGATGCCCGGATCATCCTTGGCGGTCGCGCGTGGCGGGTCGATGCCCGGATCATCCTTGACGGCCGCGCGTGGCGGATCGATGCCCGGATCATCCTTGATGGCCGCCCGCGGCGGGTCGATGCCCGGATCATCCTTGATGGCCGCGCGTGGCGGGTCGATGCCCGGGTCATCCTTGATGGCCGCCCGCGGCGGGTCGATGCCCGGATCATCCCGCATCGCGAACTGTGTTCCCTGGGTGCCTAACACACCCGAGTGAACCGATAGCCCGCTTTGCGGGGCGTTTTGGTAGGCGAAAGCGGCACTGGACACTGCGCAGCAAGTATACAAAGCGATTAGACTTACCTTCATATTCGATTTCTCCGGGGACTTTTTTTGGGTGGAACACAAGTGGACGCAACTCGGCGGACAAAAACGTCCGCCTATTAGGTAAAGCGACATTCGCGTGAAAATCCCCTCATGTTGCATCGCGATAATTTACGGCCTGCACGCGGTGTTGACCCCGAGGCGCGAAACACCCCTGTTTTGGCGGCGATGAGAGACCTGCGATGCAAGTGCCGGCGAATTTCACGCAACTGCTGACGGACTGGCGTGATGGCAATCCCCAGGCCTTGGAGCGGCTGACGCCCCTTGTCTATGAGGAGCTTCGCCGGCTGGCGCGCAATTACATGCGGGCGGAAAGGGGCAGCCACACCCTGCAGGCAACCGCCGTGGTGCACGAGGCCTTTCTGAGACTCATCCAGGGAAACGTGGCGCTGCAGGACCGCGCTCATTTCTTCGCCCTCGCCTCCCGGCTAATGCGCCGGGTGCTGGTCGACCATGCTAAATCGCGCGGACGGCAGAAACGAGGAATGCCGCAGGACGAGCCGTTCCAGCAAGACTCAGCGCCTGTCGTGGCCGGATTCGACGTCATCAGGCTCGACGATGCCCTCGAAAGTTTGCAGCAAATGGAGCCGCGTCTCGCGCAAGTCATCGAGCTCTATTACTTCGGCGGCCTGACCTACGATCAGATTGCCGCCGAGAGCGGCGCCTCGGCGGCCACTGTGCACCGCGACATTCGGCTGGCACGCGCATGGTTGATGCAAGAGATCGCAGGACGTTCGCCCACGTGATCTCGCGCGGACGCTGGCAACAGATGCAATCGATCTTCGACCAGGTGGTCGATGTCCCGCCCGAAGAGCAATCCGCGCGCCTGGCGAAAGCCTGCGGAGGCGACGGGGAGCTGCGTCGCTCGGTCGAGTCGCTGCTGGCATCGGACCAAAGCACCGAGGACCCGTTGATGAACGTCATCAGCGAAGCGGCGGAATCGCTGCTCGTCGAGCACCAGGACCGTCTCGTCGGCTCCCGGGTTGGCAACTACCGAGTTGTCTCCATCTTAGGCCACGGCGGCATGAGCACGGTCTACAGCGGCGAGCGCGACGACGCCAAGTATCA
>Ga0302324_100018065_pt1 | contig 13935 bp, 9 predicted proteins | sample Palsa_T0_1_FD_201949 | JGI IMG/M metagenome (GOLD analysis project Ga0302324, IMG submission 201949) | Peat permafrost microbial communities from Stordalen Mire near Abisko, Sweden - Palsa_T0_1 | ecosystem: Environmental > Terrestrial > Soil > Palsa > Peat permafrost | place: Sweden: Abisko... | reverse complement strand
CTCGCCTCAAGCCTCTGGCATCGCCCGGCGCGTTTTTGCTGGAGCGCTTCGCGGTGCTGAAAGGCGTGGAGAAATCCCGCGTCCAGCGCGTGCTGACACTGCCTGGGAAGGACACCGGTTTGCGTGTCGCCACCGATATCGCAGGTTCCTCCTTCCGGCTCTACCTCAATGGAAACCTGATGAGCCAATGGACCGATCTTCGGTTACCCTCCGGCGGCGCCGGCTTCCTCGAAGAAAGCGGCCACCCCATTCCATTGCAATCAGTTCGGATCACATTCCCGCAGCAGCCAGGCTTCTAACTTACATTCCGTTACAAGGTTAGACACTCCACGCCTGTAACGTACCTGCCGCGGTGTGCGTACACTCAACTATGAAGACCTTTCAAGTAGGGCTGCTTATCCTGGCCGCCTCCACCTTCCCCGCTGTCGCTCAGGTTTGGGATAACACCGGGAACAAACTGCTGAACGGGACGTATTATTTCCGGGAAGTGACGGTTACCTCCGACGACGCCTTCGCTGTCTACGGGACCATCACTTTTACCAACGGCACTTATTCGGTGGATGCGGCGGCGAGTCAGGCCAGCACGGGAAGTGCAGGCAGCCCTTATACAACTACCGGGTCCTACAGCATAGCGGCAAGCGGCTTCGGATTCATTAACAATGCGCTCATCGGGAGCCCAGTATATGGTCTGGTCGGAGCCAACGGCGTTTTTGTCGGCAGCATCACCGAGACCGGTGTTTCCGACATCTTCATCGCCGCGCCCCTCGCCTCGCAGAACACCGGAACGCTGAATGGCCCATATTCGATCGCTTACGCGGATCCCGTCGGCACTTTGACGCAAGGGACGGCTTTTGGCGCCCTGCTCCAGTTGAATTCGAGCGGCGGCGGTTCCATCGGGAACGTCAACCTCAGCGTCTACGTCGATACCTCCACTCCTCAGAACCAATCCATATCGGGAGTGAATTACTTTGTAAGCAACAATGCGTATGTTGTGACCTTTCCTACCAACAACACCAACCTGGTTCAGGGCCAGGAGTTTCTGTATTCCACGCCCGATGGGAGCGTCATATTTGGCGGTTCGCCGGAGAACTTCGACATGCTGGTGGGAGTTCGAACCAGTTCCATGGGAACGTTCGGGGGTCTCTACTACTCGGCCGGTCTTCAGATCGACAATTCCAGCCTGGATAGCAGTGGACAATACGGTCTGAACACATTTTATGGATCATTTAACGCGAATGACGGGGTCATCCTGGGGCATCAAAGAGTTCAGAACGGCAACGGTTCTGCCTACGGCTTTACTTACTCTGACGGATACACTGGTTCGAACGGAAGTTACAACGACGATTATCTCGGCGAACAGTTCATCGGCGGCAGTGGAGGCAATACGCAGATTGGAATTGGGATCGGCCCTCTTCCCGGAATTTCGATTGCGGTTCGGGCGCCTAGCTTTACCGGCTCCGGCGTCTACTTGAGCCCCACAGGCATCGTGAGTAACGCCAGCTTTTCGCCGTTCACGGCGGGAGTTTCGCCCGGCGATTTCATCATCCTGGAAGGCTCCAATCTCGGACCCGGCACTCTGCAAGGCGCTTCTTCGCTGCCGTTGCCGAAAGAACTGGCTAACGTCAAAGTATTGATCAACAATATTGAGGCGCCCATCTCCTATGTCAGTTCCCATCAGATCGCAGTGCTGGTGCCCTATGACATTACAGACGCAGTGGCTCAGATCCAAGTAAACAATAACGGACAATTGTCCAACGTGGTCACCGAGTACGTCAACCTCACCACTCCCGGAGTGTTCACGCAAGATGAAAGCGGAGCCGGCTATGCTGCGGCCCTGCACAAGAACGGTTCCCTGGTGACGCCGGACAGTCCCGCGCAGGCGGCCGAAACGGTGGCCGTGTTTATGTCCGGCCTCGGTACTGTGTTCCCCGCTATCTTGGACGGCGTTGGCGCGCCTTCGAACCCGACGAGCACCACCAGCAATACCTTTTCGGCGGACATCAGCGGCACCGCCGCCACCATCGCCTTTGAAGGACTGGCCCCTGGATTCGCCGGGCTGTACCAGGTAAATATCTTAATACCCTCCGGTTTGACTGCGGGCGATAACTCCATCGGCATCGGTGGACCGGACTCGTATAACTCGGAGGCGTTCATTTCCGTCGGCGATGCTTCAACCACCACCGTTCCAGCCGCTCGTGTTCGAAAGTCCGCTCACCCTCGCGCCGTCCTTCGCAAGTCACCCCTTCGAAATCGCCCGCGCGCCGCTGCAACGCAATAACCCGCGATAGGTTGTAACTGCCGCACGCCGGGCCGCGTCTATCCCCCATCTCTTTGGCGGATGGGACGAGGAGCGTGGCAGAATATGTGGGACACGGGGCAGTGAAAAAAGCGCTCCCGACTCGCTTGCTGGCGCGCGCGTTACCGGGCCGCGACCGCAAGGAAGCGATTCGACAGGACGCTCGAGAGCGTTACCGAACCGCGACCGTAAGGGAGCCGGCTGGCCGGTGTCGTGAAGAGCCGGTTTGGTTCCAGCTTCGCCGGATTAGGGTGCAGCGTCGCGTGTTTGGTCAGGCGCTAGCGTGCATAGTTCTAGCGCATTCCGCTACCGGCCTTGACGCCCAGAGAAAAAGCGACGAGGCTCCGCCGGAAAAAGTTTACGACCTCGGCCCCGAGCTCACTCCACCGAAAGTCATCAAGCAAGTTCCGCCGCGCCAATCCACCGCTCACGGCGTCCGCATAGTCGGCACCGTCACGGTTGCGCTCATTGTTAGTTCACAGGGAATCCCGAAAGACGTGCGCGTCGTGAAAGGACTCGACAAAGATCTCGACCAGAGCACCGTCGAAGCCGTGGGGCAATGGCGATTCGAACCAGCCCGGAAGGACGGTAAGCCCGTGGCCGTGAGAGTCAGCCTGGATATCGCCTTCCACGACATGTAACACCGATCTGCGGCTTGGGCGGATCACACCCGACTTGACGGCCCTTCCCTCGCGGAATCATAATCAACCAATCTATGCCCACACCATTGGACCGGCGTACATTTCTGCAAGGCGCCATCACCGGAGTCGCGGCGCTCAGCTCAGCGCGACGGGCGGCGGGCGCGGATGATTCCGAGCAGAGAGCCGTACATTCGGAGGTCGATAAGCATCACGACGAAGCGGTGCAGAGGCTACAGGAGTGGATCCGGCAGCCCTCCATCGCCGCCGAAAACCGCGGCATGACAGAGGGCTGCGATATGACCATGCGATTCCTGCGCGATGCCGGATTCAATGAGGTGCGGAAAATCCCGAGCGAAGGTCAGCCCGGGATTTTCGCAACACTGGACGCGGGCGCGCCTCGGACCTACGCGCTCTACTTCATGTATGACGTGAAACAGGCCGATCCCGCTGAGTGGTCCTCGCCGCCTTTCGAGGCCGCGCTGGTGGACAAGCCTGGATTAGGAAAAGTGATCGTCGGCCGCGGCGCCACCAATCAGAAAGGCCCGGAAGCCACCTTGCTCGCGGCGCTGCAGGCATTCCGCTATGCCGGCCGCAAGCCGCCGGTGAACCTGGTCTTCGTCGCGGAAGGCGAAGAAGAAATCGGGTCGCCGCATTTCAAGCAGATTGTCCATCAGCCGGAGGTGATGGCGGCGCTCGGCAAATGCACCGGCGTGTTCATGCCCATGGGTATGCAGGCGTTGGATGGCACGGTGTCCATCAACCTGGGCGCGAAAGGCGTGGTTGAACTGGAACTGGTTTCAAGCGGTGAGAAGTGGGGCCGCGGACCCAGGCAGGATCTGCACTCCAGCAATGAAGCAAGAGTGGATAGTCCGGCATGGCATCTGGTTCAGGCCTTGAACACCCTGGTGGGCCCCGACGGCCATACGCCCGCCATTGAAGGCTACGCCGACAGAGCGCGCCCGCTGAGCCCCGCTGAGAAGGCCATGATCCGCCAAGCTGCCGGACGCATGAATGAGGAGATGACCAAGAAACAGATGGGTGTCCAGCACTGGGTGCACGACGTGGACTTCCTGGAGTCACTCGAACTTCTGGTCGCGCGGCCCACCGTAAATATTGAAGGTCTGGTGGGCGGATACACCGGGCCGGGCGGCAAAACCATCCTGCCGCATCGCGCGGTGGCCAAGCTGGATATGCGCCTGGTGCCGGACATGACTGCGGCCGAAGCTCTAGCGGCGCTCAAAACGCATCTCGCCAAACACGGTTTTCCGGATATCGAAGTGAATATGACCGGAGGCTACGATCCCACCAGCACTCCCGCCGATTCGGCCGTAGTGCGCGCGGCGGTGGCCGTCTATAAACGCGCGGGACTCGATCCGATTCTGTGGCCGCGCCTGGCCGGCTCCTGGCCCGGATATGTATTCACCGGCGATCCGTTGCGGCTGCCGGCGGGTCACTTTGGGATGGGCCACGGCAACGGAGCGCACGCGCCCGACGAATACTACGTCATCGAATCCAAGAATCCAAAGGTTGAGGGCATGGCCGGCGCCGCGCGGTCCCACGTGGATTACTTGTACGAGCTAGCGACAGTTTGACAGAGAGAACGTTACCGAACCGCGACCGCAAGGGAGCGCTGCCCTCTACCTCAAGTTTCCAGCCCAGCTTCCAGTCGCGTGACTACATCCATTTCTCAACGCTTATCCGGCCGACACCATGTGGCCAGCCTACGCACTGAGTTTCTTGAGCGTCCGCTGCACGTCTTCGCGAATCTCACCGCGCCGCTGCTCGGTATCGGACCAGGATGATGCAGGCGCCCTATGAGAGTCCAGCAGCGCCAAAGCCTTTTCGGCATATTGCCGGGCCAAATCCTTCTGCCCGTCCGCCAAATAAGCATGGGCAAGATTAGCGTTCGCGTCGGCCGAGTCAGGATAAGCCATGAGGTTCAGCTTGAAGATTTCGATCGCAGCCTTGGCGTCACCCACGCGCAAATAGTCGGAGCCGATGATGTCGACGTTCACCTCCGGGAACAATTGCGTGCTCGGATCCCGGCGCCGCGCTTCCCTCAGTTGTTCGGCGGCTCCAGGGACTCCGGCAGGCGTCCGTATTTGATTGAGGATTGCCGCAGACGCCAGAGCGTTCGCCGGCGCGTGACCCGGTGTCCTGATCAGCGTGGTCACAAACCAATCCACTATCTCGCCGGGTAGCTCCGGATGAACTTGGAACAGGTCGGTTCCGTGGCTTCCGGTAGCGGGAACTCTGCCGATATCGAAGGGTTCATACCAAAGCCAGGGAGCCTTTTCGCTTACATAGTGTACGAATCTCTTGCCCGGATTGGAGGATGTGATGTAAAGCCATTCCATCGCCTCCGCCGTAGGCGGATATTCGTCGTTGTCGGCAACCACGAACAGCCCGGGCAGATCGGACGCTTGCCGCAGGAAGTCCAGACCAACTTTAAATGTCTCTCCGGAAAGGAGTGCCAGCGATTTCACCTCGGCGGGATGCCGGCGCGCGATCTCCACCGAGTTGTCCACGCCATCCAATCCGGCGCCTCCCACGCCAATAACATCGCGCTGGACACCGGGTTGCGAAACCAGGTATTGCCACGCCATTTCGATATCTCCCGGCCACTTGGGCTGTTCCGTTTTCGAGTGTGTCCACTTGTCAAAAGTGCCGCCGCTTTCACCAACTCCACGCATATCCACAGTAAGCGTGTGGATTCCAGCCGCCGCCAATTGCCCCGCGACACCCTCCCACGACTTCCTTGGCCGGTTGCTCTGATGGAACAGCAAAACTCCAGGCCCTGGCTTTGCGGAGGGAAAATAGGTCGCTCTGAGGATGACCCCATCGGGCGCCTTGAGGTCCACCACCCGCGACGGTTGCGCCTGCACCTCGGCCTTCCCGTCCGATGTCCCACGGCTGGCGGGCGGCACAATTCCGTTCATCCGCAAATACTCCACCATCTGTCCGTAATGATCCGATACATGTGCGACCCCCAGTTCGGCCAGTGACAGCCGAGACCGTTTGCTGTGCTCCGGGCTCTGCAACATGTTTTCGGTAGTCAGCGTGGCCGCGGCCCTGTGACCCAAAGCAAAGGAATCCTTCAGAAACCTGATAATTTCAGCTTTGGTCTTCAAGTTCTGAGGACCATCGCCACCCATGAAATCCGCCGGGAACTGTTCGCCGGTGAGCCGCCACCAGATCGCATAATTGGAAGCCGCGACATGCTTCACCTGTAAGGCGAACGTCCGAACACCCTGGTAGGCGTTTCCCGGAATGTGTAAGCTCTCCGGCGAAAAATTAAATTTATCTTCCGGCATGGCTTCGGCAGCTTCCAGAATTTGCTTTTCCACCCCGCTGATCTCACCATCCACCGAAGAAGCGATAGTCGGCGGAGCCTGCTGCCCCCATGCGGCCAAGGTAACCATCGGAATCGCCAATCGCAAAACGATTCGCATGTTTTTCATGAGCGTCACTCTCCTGAATTCAGACTTCGCGCAGCGCAAACATTGCTTCCACTTTCGTCGCGCGCCGCGCTGGAATGTAACTGGCAACAACGGCGGCGGCCAACGAAATCAGAGGCACAGTCAGAAAGGTAATGGGATCGCGGGGACGCACCCCGTAGAGCAGACTTGCCAGCCTGCCCGCGGCCATTGCAGCCAGAATGACGCCGGCCGTCACTCCCGCCGCGGCCAGCGCAGCGCCCTCGCCAAGGATCAGCTTGAGAATGTGGCCCGGCGTAGCCCCCAAAGCCATGCGCAGACCGATCTCACGAGTCCGTTGGCCAACCATATAAGCCAGCACGCCATAGATTCCAATCGCGGCCAGCAGCAGCGACACCCCGGCGAATCCACCCATCAACTGGGCCGAAAAACGACGCGACGCGAGCGACCTGTCAAGCAACTCGTGCATGGAAGCGACGCCATAAACCGGTAACCCCGGATCGATACTCTGCACCACATTCCGAATTTGGGGATCGAGTTCGCCAGCGGTAAGAGACGTCCGCAACACCACGCTGAAGTCCCGGAACACCATGCCCTGCGCCGCATCGAATTTCTGGTAAATAGAAACGTAGACGTGAGGAACGCCATCCACGTCCAGCCCGTCGTGCTTGATATCCTTTACGATTCCAACCACAGTCATCCACGGCCCCTGCCCCACCCGAAGCCGCCGGCCCAGCGGATCGCCCCCCGGCCAATACCTGCGCCCAGTGGATTCATCCACAATCGCGACTCGCGGTTTTCCGTCTTCATCGGTGTCGTTAAAAAAGCGGCCGCGGATGAGCGGGGTCTGCATTACCTTGAAATAATCCGGACTCACCAGGATGTCTTCCACGCGTAAATCGGCGGTGGACTTAGACGAACGATTTTCAATCCCCAGGGCGAAGCGCAACGGAATCCCGGCAGCAGGCAGATCGGAGACGAACCCGGCCAGCGCAACACCAGGGATCGCGTTCATGCGGCGTCGCAGCTCCCGGTAGAATGCCGCTTGCCGCGGGAGGGTGAGATAAGCATCCAGTTTCGGATCGTTAGGATAAGGAAGATTGACACGAGCGGAGACAACTTGCGTGGGATTGAAACCCGGATTTTCTTCGAGCAAATCCCGCAGAGTCCTCAACAACAGCCCGGCGCTGATCGTCAGCACCACGGCAATCGCGAGCTCGGACACGATCAGTGCATCCCGCAACCGGCTGATTTTGACGCCCGAACCACGGCCCGCGGTTCGAATTGTGGATCGTGTGGATTGAATCGCCGGCGCTAAACCAAACAGCAGCCCCGTAAGAAGTGAAATGAGCAAAGCAAAGGTCAGCACTACCCAATCCACTGTTATTTCGTTAAGCCGCGGGACATTCGATGGAATAAAGCGCAAGAGGAATCTCGAACCAATCGCCGTCAGAACCAGGCCGGCGCCGCCGCCCAGCAAAGACAGAAGAAGTGCTTCGGTGAGCATCTGGCGCACCATGCGGCCGCGGCTCGCACCCAGCGCGGACCGTACCGCCATCTCCTGTTGCCTGCCCGATGCGCGAGCCAAAAGCAAAATTGCAACATTCAACGAGACGATCAAAGCGATCAAGACCACCGCGCCCTGCAAAACCAGCAGCATGGGCCGAACATTGCCCACCAGAGCTTCCTGCAGCGGCTGGATCTCGATGGTCCATTTTCCTTCGGAAGGATAGTCGGCGGCATATTCGCCGCGTAATTCGCCGGCCAGGGCAGTAAGCCGCTCCGCCGCTTGCGCCAGCGTGACGCCGTGTTTCAAGCGTCCAGTCGCTCCCGGTAAAGCCCGCGTGCTGCGCGTTGGCTTGCCGTCAACAGGAGAGCTGAATCCGGAGGCCAGCCATACCTCTACGCTGTGCGAAGACGCTTGCCCTGGAGGATGAAATTCCGGCGGAAGAACGCCGGCAATTGTGTAAGGATCGTTGTCCAAGTGGATGGTGCGGCCGAGAACCTTTGGATCGGCGGCAAAGTTGCGCCGCCAAAGACCATCGCTGATGACGGCGGAGGGTGCGAAGCCAGGCGTAAAATCCTGGGGACCAAATAACTTTCCAATCTGCGCGCGTGCGCCCAGCATCGAAAGATAATTAGGGCTTGAGACCAGCATCTCCAGGCGCTGCGGCGCGGGGCCACCGGTCAAATCTACACTGCCGCGGGCAGCCGCACTGACGCAATCAAAAACTCCCGCGCGATTTCTGAGATCCTCCAGTTCGGGTACGGAAAAGCGTACGCCGTGCAATCCCGTCCCCGGGTTATTAAAGAAGATTTTCACCAATCGATCCGGCTCGGGAAACGGGAGCGGGCGCAGCAGCACGGCATTCACGATGCTGAAAATCGCAATGTTGGCGCCGGCGCCCAAGGCCAGCGTGAGGATCGCCACCACCGTAAAAGTGGGCCTCTGCCGCAGCATCCGCAGGGCGTAACGAACATCCTGAAGGGTGTTTTCAAAGAGCTCAACGCCACGCGCCTCGCGGCATTCCTCCTTCACCTGATCCATTCCACCGAACGACAAGCGGGCGCGCCGCACGGCTTCCTCGCGCGTCAGTCCCGAGTGAACGTGCTTCTCCACTTGCTGTTCAAAGTGAAAACGGAGCTCGTCATCCAGTTCCGTTTCCACCCTCTTGCACAGGAATAGGGAACGCAGCCTGAAAATAATGTCGGTAACCATTCCGCGCTCCCTAAGCGGTTCCGAGATTGTGGGCCATGGCTGGCGCTGATTTGGACATTTCTTCCCTTTCGCTTCTACAGGAGTATATATCATCTCTTGTCGAAGCGCAAGAGGAGCCCGCGCAGGACCGCGAGGGAGCTGCCATGGGCCTGCTGGCCCACAAAGGCGATGAAGACGCTGAATGAAAAACGGTTGGCGCCGCGGGTAAGGACTGGGGTCTTCGACGGAGCGCGACCATAAGCGGCATTCGTTTGCCATCCGCCTCACACGGCTTCAGCTAGACTTGCAAAATGGCGGACACTCAGACCGGAGACAATATCGACCAGGCAGAGCGCCGACGCCAGCTCCGACGCGCGGTGCTTGCAGGCACCATTGGGACCGCGATTGAATGGTACGATTTCTTCCTCTACAGCACCGTCACCGGACTGGTCTTCGCCCGCCTCTATTTTCCGCGCGCGGATCCGTTTGTCGGCACGCTCGAAGCCTTCGGTGTGTACGCGGTCGGTTTCCTCGCCCGGCCGATCGGCGCCGCGATCTTCGGCCACTATGGCGACCGTCTAGGGCGAAAGGCGGCGTTGATCGCCACGCTGCTGCTGATGGGCAGCGCCACATTTCTGGTGGCGCTGGTTCCCGGCTATGCACAAATCGGGATTTGGGGCGCGGTCCTGCTGACGGTTCTGCGCTTCATTCAAGGCATCGGCGTTGGAGGCGAGTGGGGAGGCTCAGTGCTGCTTTCCATGGAATGGGCGCAGTCTAACCAGCATCGCGGCTTCATCGCTTCCTGGCCGCAATTCGGCGTACCGGCCGGACTTTTTCTTTCCAATCTCGCGGTCCTCGGGGTGAGCGCGTTGTCGGGCGATCAATTTCTGACGTGGGGTTGGCGCATTCCTTTCCTTTTCAGCATCGCGCTGATTGCGATCGGGCTCTACATCCGTTTGGGGATTCTCGAAACGCCGGTGTTCCGCCGTTTAGTGGCCGAGCGCCGGATTGAGCGCAGGCCGGTCCTGGAAGTGATTCGCCGTCAGCCTCGCGAGATTATTCTGACGGCCCTGTGCCGCATGGCCGAGCAAGCGCCGTTCTATCTCTTCACGGCATTCGTTTTCGCTTACGGCACGGACGTGCTGCATCTCCAACGGGACTTTCTGTTGATGGCGGTGCTTTCGGCGGCGATGCTCTCGTTCGTCTCGATACCCTTGTTCGGCCATTTGTCGGACCGCTTCGGCCGCAAGCGGATTTACATGCTCGGCGCCGCCCTCACCGGCGTCTACGGCTTCGCCTATTTCGCGTTGCTCGACACGCGGTCAACCGCCCTGGTGACACTGGCGATTGTACTGTCGCTGGTGCCGCACGACATGATGTACGGCCCTCAGGCGGCGCTCATCGCCGAGTCCTTCACCGGACGCCTGCGCTACAGCGGCGCATCGCTCGGCTATCAATTGTCCTCTTTGATTGCAGGCGGCCCAGCTCCACTCATCGCGTCATCGTTGCTGCCCCGCTACCGCTCTGCCACCCCCATCGCCCTGTTTATTCTCGGCTGTGCCATCGTCACTCTGCTGGCTACAGCCATGCTCAAGGACAACACCAACAAGGACCTCTCCGAGAACTGACCACCGGCACACTACCCGCCCAGCCCAATGCGCTAAATTAGTTCCACCATGCAGAGCTACGACTTAATAGTCATCGGCTCGGGTCCGGCCGGACAACGTGCCGCGATCCAAGGCTCGAAGATGGGCAAGCGCGTCGGCCTCATCGAGCGGCGCGAAGTTATCGGGGGTGTTTGCATCAATAGCGGCACCATCCCGAGCAAGACCATCCGCGAAGCGGTGTTGCATCTTTCCGGTTACTACTACCAGAACGTTTACGGCGTCAACTATCGCGTCAAGGAAAAGATCACGATGGCGGATCTCGCCTTCCGCGTTCAACACGTTATCAAAACCGAGGTGGATGTCATCCAGGGACAGTTGTCGCGCAACAACATCGAAATGATCAACGGCGTGGCGACGTTTCTTGACGCGAACACCATTCGCGTGGATAGCGCGCGCGGCCAGCAGACTTACACCGCCGAAGCATTTATCATTGCCACCGGAACTAAACCCGCTGCCTCCAGCAAGATTGCCATAAACGGCCGCAACATCATCGACAGCGACCAGATCCTGTCCATGCCGGAACTGCCGAAAACCCTGATCGTGGTGGGCGGCGGCGTGATTGGCGTTGAATACACCTGCATGTTCGCAACGCTCGGGGTGCGCGTCATCCTGATCGAAAAGCGCCCGCGGCTTCTCGAATTCGCCGACGCCGAAATGGTGGAGGCGCTTTCTTACAATCTCCGCGACCATCGCGTCACCATGCGCCTGAATGAAGAGGTGGAGAGCGTGGAGGAGATGCCGGACGGCTCGGTGGTGGCGTATCTTGAAAGCAAAAAGAAGTTGTCCGGCGACGCGTTGCTTTATTCAGTTGGCCGGCAAGGCAATGTGGATGAGCTGAACCTGGCCACGGCGGCCGTGGACGTGGATTCGCGCGGCCGCATCCCGGTGGATGCCAACTACCGCACCAAGCAGCCCCATATCTACGCCGTCGGCGACGTCATCGGTTTTCCCAGCCTCGCCTCCGTCTCCATGGAGCAGGGCCGCATCGCCTGCGCCAACGCTTTCGGCCGGACCATTCAATCCAACCCCGCCAGTTATCCGTACGGAATTTATACCATCCCCGAGATTTCTTTCATCGGAAAGACCGAAGAACAGCTCACCGACGAAGACGTCCCCTATGAAGTCGGCGTCGCCTATTATCGCGAGATCGCCCGGGGCCAGATTCGCGGCGATACCACCGGACGTCTGAAAATTGTTTTCCATCGCGAAACAAAAGCCATCCTGGGCGTCCACATCATTGGAGAAGGAGCCACCGAATTGTTGCATATCGGCCAGGCCGTCATGATCCTGGGAGGCACCGTGGATTATTTCATCAATACCGTTTTCAATTACCCTACGCTGGCCGAATGTTACAAGGCCGCGGCCTTTAACGGCGTGAATAAGTTAGGCAAGGCTTGAGGAAGGAAGGCGCTGAAAGCTAGACATATGCTCAGATCCATTGGCGTCACAACAGCGGAGCACATAGCCGCCGGGCTGGTGGAAGGGAGTCAACTGGTTTCCAAGCTCCACTTGTTTGAAGTAAATTCCGAAGCCGACGCACTGCACGGCATGCCCTCCGGCGGAATCGCCCAAACCATTGCAGACCAGATTCTGGCCGTGGCCGGCGGATCCAGCGTGGAAGCCATCGGAATCGGCTTGCCCGGCATAATCCGGGATGGGCTGGTGGAGGAATCGCCCAACCTGCGCCAGCTTAAGGGCGCCAATATGCGGGAGTTGGTCTCGGCCGCCCTTCGCCCGGCCGGGTTGGACGCTCCGGTTCACATCTACAACGACGCCGACGCAGTAGCCGCCGGTATGGCTGCCACGCGCGGACAGCTGGACCGGCTGATCCGCGTTTGGACGCTCGGCCACGGCATCGGCTTCGGCATCTACCCTTGGCACGAAGGCATTTGGGAAGGGGGACACGTGGTGGTCTCTCTCGACCCACGCGAAAAATACTGCGGCTGCGGTGGAAGAGGCCATCTGGAAGGCATCATGGGCCACCGCGCCATGCGGCTGCGTTTTCTAGACCTCGAGCCGGAAGAGATTTTCGAGAACGCAAAGCGCGGCGACGCCCGCTGTGTGGACTTCGTCAAGTTGTGGCACGCCGCCCTGGCCGCGGGCACCGCGGATTCAATTCATCTGGCCGGTCCGGGCAAATTCTTCATTTCTGGATTCAACGCCAGACACCTGGATTTGAATCTGCTCAATCAATATGTCAGCGAGATGGTGAAGATGAGCCCGCTGCAAGGTTACGTTTTCGAAATTGTCCCCGGTGGCAGCGAAATCGCAGTCATCGGAGCCGCTGTCAACGCCCTCCGTGCCAATCTGTAACAATGTGGCGCAGGGCTTTCGCCTGTGAAACGGTCTTCATCCGGCCCGCCGGTACAACGGTACGCACTCTTCATGCCTGCTCTCGCCCCCATCATTCACGGTGAAAACCGGATTGTGCTTCTGCGCGCCATTTTCGTAGCTCCACAGCGTTGCCCCGGCGTACATACCGTCCTTGCGCAGCGCATAGAAGTTGATATCGAACTGCGCCAGCCGCGCTTTGTCATCCTTGAAATTGCGCGAGATCCGCTTCAACGCGTCCTGGCAAGCCTCCCCCGGCGTCATTCCGTGCCGCATGTTCTCAACGATGCTATGCGCTCCGGCGATGCGAATGTTCTCCTCGCCGCGCCCGGTGGATCCAGCCGCGCCATAATCCTGATCCACATACAGACCCGCGCCGATAATCGGCGAATCCCCAATGCGCCCCGCGATTTTCCACGCCAACCCGCTGGTTGTTGTGACGCCCGACATCTCGCCCTTCGCGTTCAGCGCCAGGCAGTTGATCGTCCCGGTAATCGGATGAATGGCCATCTCCCTGGCCCAGGCCAGCGTCTTTTCATCCACGCCGGGGAACAATGCTTTCAACTCCGCCGTCGCGTTTCCGGTCTCAACTTCGTTCGACCAGTTGGTGTGCCCCTTTTTATCGCGCATCGACTTTTTCCACACCAGCCAGGCTAACCGCGATTCGTCCGTCAGCAGTTCTTCCAGCTTGAATCCCATGTCCTTGGCGAACTGGTCCGCGCCTTGGCCCACCATCATAACGTGATCGGTCTCCGTCATCACCAGTTTGGCGAGTCGCGCCGGAGTCTTGACCATGCGAACGCCCGCCACCGATCCGCAGCGCCGCGACGGCCCATGCATTACGCTGGCGTCCAGTTCCACTACT
>Ga0302324_100018064_pt1 | contig 13935 bp, 10 predicted proteins | sample Palsa_T0_1_FD_201949 | JGI IMG/M metagenome (GOLD analysis project Ga0302324, IMG submission 201949) | Peat permafrost microbial communities from Stordalen Mire near Abisko, Sweden - Palsa_T0_1 | ecosystem: Environmental > Terrestrial > Soil > Palsa > Peat permafrost | place: Sweden: Abisko... | reverse complement strand
CGAATCGTTGACGTTAAATCGCGAGTACGCTCAAAATACCCACCTCGGCCCCGGTTCGTGTCGCACAAATGGAGCCGTGCCAACACGGTCCGCAAAGTCGAGTTCAAACTCTTTACAACTTCATTCCTTCTTCTCGGAGTTCTCCTCACGAGGGGGATTGCGTTTCTTGCGCGTCGATTCTCCCCGCATCTCGATGCGATGGGCATTGTGCACCAAGCAATCGAGGATGCCGTCGGCGATGGTGGGATCGCCGATCTGCTCGTGCCAGCGCGAGACCGGCATCGAGGATAGGAGATCGGCGATACGTTTTAGTTATTTCCGAGGAATGGGATCAGGTTTATTTGAGCGGCGTGTTCTTTCAATGGCAAGATTGCAGTTCTTATCGCGAGCGCATTAGGCCTGGCTTGACTTCTAGGCCTGTGTCTTCCCACAACCTTGCTCTCGTTCATCCGTTAACCTCAACGATTTCCGGTGAACTCGCTGCTGAAACTTGTCGCGACACATAAATTTCCAGGATTCTGTCAAGCTCCCGAGGTTGGATCGGCTTGCTAAGATACCCGTCCATGCCTGCCTCCAAACATCTCTCCTGATCGCCTTTCATGGCGTGCGCGGTCAGGGCAATTACGGGCTGATGGCTCCCGTCGTTTTTCTCTTTTTCTCTCTCTCGAAGCACCGAGGTCGCCTGGAGCCCGTCCATCTCCGGCATTTGCACGTCCATCAGGACGAGATCGAACTTTTCTCTTGCGAGCGCTTCAAGCGCCTCCCGACCGTTGGTGGCCATCACCACATGATGTCCACGCCTCTCCAGTAATCGAGCGGCGAGCAGCCGATTTACCGCATTGTCCTCGGCCACAAGTACAGACAAGCTAGGTTTGGGGTCGCGAGCGTCTTGCAACGAGTATCGAGTAATTAAGGGGGTTGCGTCTTTTTTGCCTTCCGCTCCCAAGACTCGCGCAATCGCCTCACGCAACTCGGATTGCCGTATGGGCTTCATCAAGTACGCGGCTACTCCCAACTCTTGACATCTAGCCCCGTCTCTCCGATGCCCCGCCGATGTAAGCATCATGATGATGGCCGCGGAAAATTCCGGCCTTCGGCGGATTTGTTCAATGAGATCGAAGCCGTCCATCTTCGGCATGTGCATGTCCGTCAAGATCAGTGCGTAAGGGTCTCCTTCCTTCCGGGCTGAGGACAGCCGCACGAGCGCCTCTTCCGCGTGTTCCACGGATGTCGATTTCATTTCCCAACGCTTCAGCATTCCCTCAAGAATCCGCCGGTTCGTGGGGTTATCGTCCACGATTAGAGCCTTGACGCCCCGTAAGACCTCCGGTGGGGCGATGGTTCCGATTTCAATCGGTTGCCTGGACATCTTGAGCCGCGTTGTGAAGTGAAAACTGGTTCCTTGTCCCTTTTCGCTTTCAACCCACATCTTTCCGTCCATTAGGGCCACCAGGCGTTTCGAAATCGTAAGTCCGAGGCCGGTTCCGCCATATTTCCGGGTCGTTGAGGTGTCCGCCTGAGCGAAGGACTCAAAGATCAATTTCTGCTTCTCGACGGGAATTCCAATCCCTGTGTCCGATACTTTAAAGTGTAGAATCCGATCGTCCCCATCCTCGGCTTCGACTTGAACGTTCATAGCCACCTCACCCTGATCTGTAAACTTGATGGCATTCCCGATGAGGTTAACCACAACTTGCCGCAGCCGGTTGGAATCTCCCCGGACGACATCCGGGACTGCCGGAGCTATCTCGCACAGAAGTTCCAGTCCCTTTTCGTCCGCTCGCAGGGCAAATGTTTTCAGTGTCGCTTCCAGACAATCCCGCAAATTGAAGTCGTCCAACTCCAAATCTACTTTTCCGGCCTCAATCTTGGAGAAATCGAGGATGTCATTGATTACGGTAACAAGAGAATCTGCCGAGAGTTTCACCGTATCTAAATACTCGCGCTGTTCCGACGTGAGGTCGGTTGCCAAGGCTAAATCGGTCATCCCCAGGACCCCGTTCAGCGGGGTGCGAATTTCATGGCTCATGTTTGCTAGAAACTCGCTTTTCGCCCGGCTGCCCGCTTCCGCAGCCTCCTTCGCAGCCATGAGGGCTTGCTCCACTTGTTTTCGCACGGCAATTTCTTCGGCTAACTCCTGGTTGACGCGGGAAAGATCCTGGGTGCGCGCTTCGACGCGTAGTTCCAGTTCAACTTGGGCCCGCCGCAGGGCTTCCGCAACCCGCTGCCGCTCCAGGATCTCCGCCGCGAGGGATTGATTGGCGTCCGAGAGACGAGTCGCATTTTCCGCCTCGCGTTTAAAAATGTCGTACATGCTCACATAGAGGCCCACGAGGACGAACGTGTATTGCAAGATCATCAGCACGTGGGCCGCAAAGAAAGGCGCGTCAAATGTCTTAAAGGAATTGCGCAGAAAATGGACGTGCAGGAAAACTCCCGTAATCAAGGAGAGGATCAACCAATGTTCAAAATCGTCGTCCTTCCATGAGCCCTTCCACAAGTATCCGATGGCGGCGAGCACAAAAAGCGACGCCTGAATTATATTCGACGGGTGGGTAATGAACCAGTATGGTTGGTAGGGATTTCCCAGTTTCACGGTAGCGAATAATAGGAAGGTGCCCGCCGTGCATAATCCCATCAAGCAGTAAACATAAATTTCCTTGATGGGCATCGCCCCGGGATGCTTTTCTTCTCTTCTCCAGGCCAGCACACTCACGCAAAGAAGAAGGGACAAGAAAACTTGTGGGATGGAACCGCTCCACGGGGTCAGGTTGACTAACGCGGTGGGAGTTCGGCCGACCAGAAACCAGGCCGTAATCACTCCATGGTAGCCGTTCAGTATAGCCGTACCCAAAAAAGCGCTTCCAAGCAACAGATATGTGCTGCTCTTCCTCGTGTAATAGCGAACCAGAGCCATGGCGCCCGTCATGAGCGTCAACATCGTACAGATGGTCTCCAGTAGGGTATGGAGCTGTGCGCTGCCCATCCAGGCGGACCGGCGGATGGGGATTCCGACGAGAAATAGAACCACAGCGAGTAGAGTATAGGCGAGGCTTCGGCGTACGATTCGATTTTGTCCGAGAGACAGCATCATGGGGCTTCCTCTTTAAGCTATGTAAAGGCCTTGTCGAACTTCCTGACTGCCTGGCACATCCGGGATGTTCGTGGAGTTTTCTTCCCGCATCATTTCGAATTGGTGGATCAAAGCCAGTATTCCAACGATACGCATAGTTTGTGATCTATAAAAAGTTAGGTCCTTGATATGACACGTAATGGTAATACAGGGGTTCATGTTCGGTTCTACAGGGCGCTCCGCCGGGAGGAGTAAGCGGCGGTGCACCAGGGCTACAATTCCGCAGAATCGCGAAAGATCGGTGGGTGGCATTCCACGATTCAGCCAAGAGCCGTTTATTTGGAATGGCCTAAGGCGATCAGTGGTTGGGGAAACGTGTAAATCGACGATCCTCTAGTTGCTATCATCCAGTCGCGGCAATCATGTGATGGGTTTGCGTTCGTGAAAGACGCGCCGCAAACCAGCGCCGTGTCAATGAACTCCTACACTCTGCGCATTCCTCTTTTTTCAAAAGCGACAACGTGTTCGATGGGCTCGCCAGTTTTTGCCTGTTCCGATGGAAGTGAAAGGTGGGCTCCAACAGACACGGCGGAGACCAACCCCAACCCGTTTTCGTTCAGCTCGTCACGAAATTCGGCCAAGGTCCAGAAAACGTCATACACCGTGGAGTTTTCCCATCCCGCACCGTCTCGAGCCTGATACTCCGGCCCAGGATTTGGGATCTCGACAATGGCGATCCCGTCTTCCCGAAGCAACTCCTGAAAGCGGCGGTAGAGAAGACGCCGGTCGGGATACTCCAAGTGGCGAAGCAGTCGCCCACAGGTCACGACGTGGAACTTTTCCCCCAGTGGGTGGTCAAAAATGTCTCCTCGAACGAATTTGACCCCCAGTGGGTTGGCCTGCTGTGCTACTCGCAGCATTTCCTCAGAACCTTCGAGCGCCGTAGTGGCTCCAAAAGGGAGTAGAGCGCACAAAAGGCGACCGGAGCCTGTAGCCAAATCCAAGAGCGTTAGGTCGGTTCTGGCGCCGAATTGGGAAACAACTAGATGTTTCATCGCATCTCGTTCCTGCTCTTCGAACTGCCTCCAGGGAAGGGACGGAAAGCGCTCCTCCATATACCCTTCCGCGACTGCACGGGGTTCGTAGAACTTAGCGAGCGCCGGACGTCCGCGCACCAATGTTTTCCCTGTGGTTTCGAGCCGATTCTCCCAATCCCTCAGCGTAGGCCCTTTATGCTTTTCAAGCATTTGAGAATGCAACTGCCGGTAGGCAGTTACACTTGCCGCACGATCGAAGCGCGATCGAGCAGCTAAGCGTGCCTGCACACTCAACTCCCGCACCTCACTTTGCAAGCGGATCAGACCCGTTCGCAAGCCCTGCACCGTGGGAGGAACCACAATGCCGGCTCCTTCGCGCTGCAACCAATCGGCGATTCCCACGAACTCGGTAGCGAGAACGGGTTTACCTCGGAGCATTCCCTCTACCGCCGAAAGCGGGCAAGTATGATTTCCCCAGGTTGTTCCGAACGGGAGAATGACCGCATCGATCCGGTCATAAAATTCTTCCATGTCTAGTTTGCCGGCCAGGACTGTTAGGTTTTTCAATCCTCTCGCGGCGACAATCTTCTCTATTTCGCCAGGCGACGTCCTCCAGGCAAGCAGAAATTGCGTCTCGGGAGATTCCGCGGCCAACTCGACAAGAAGTGACACGCCCCGGGGCTCCCAGTGCTCAGGGTGGAAAGGCGAGGTCGCAAATCCAACCACAAAATTGCCTCGGTCCGTTGGAGCTGGAACCCGTTGAACCGGAGCGGCCATCACGGGAGGAATCGTTGCCGCCACGCGGATTCCGTGCCGCCGGAGGCAAGTGAAATTTCCCGTGGACTGGCCCACGATCATCAGCCGGCCGGAGTCGATCATGTGACGCAATTCGTCGAGATCTTCAGGCTGGCGCCCTCGAAGCGGATCGTTGTCCGTCAGCGTGAGCGTGGTCGGCTGGTGCTGCAAGCCGTAGTCCAGCGGAAAGTAGAGATGCGGGGAATGGACCTGCAGGACATCGGGTGAGCTCTCACGAACGAAGCTGGCAACCTCGCTTGGCGGCACTCCGTGGATTTGGAGCTCCTTATCGTAGATCCGTTTGGAAAGGTTCGTTTCCACGGATGCGAAGCTCACTTCAAACCCGCTAGATTCCCGGAGCGACTCGAAGAGCGTCCAAGCCTCCCGCGCGTTCGCTTCCATGAAGCCGCGTTCGAGGAAACCGACCACCATGCAAAGGATTCTGGGAGAATGCGTGCCCCATTGGAAAGGCGCATTCGTAAGCGCCCGCGATTCCCTTAAGCAGCGCTCGAAGAGCGGAGTCAGAAATGCTCGATCGTTAGGCTCGAGCGCCTTCTGAGCACGCGCGAGAATGGGTAAGGCTTCCGCGGATTGCTTCCGGCAGATGAGGAGCACTACGAGATTCTGGACGGCCTGCGCGTGCCTGCTGTCGAGTTCGATCGCGCGGCGAAAAGACACTTCCGCTTCTTCGTAAAGGCTGCAAGCGAATTGCGAACAGCCGAGATTGTTCCAGCATTCACTGCTCTCTGTTACCTCCAATGCCTTCTGGAACAGAACGACAGCCTCGTGATATTCGCTCCGACGGTAGGACTCCATGGCCCGCAATTGCGCAGAAGTCCTTATCGGCGGCAAGGTAATGCTGATTTCCATTCCTAGCCTCCCCGAAACTCCTGGATGTTATCCCAGGGAGAATGCTTGGAAGGCAGCCTGTTGAAGCAGCTGTGTGCATTTCTATAATCCCTTGAAATGGGGTGTGCTCTTTTCCCTCGCGGCGTATTCCATTTTTAGCCCCATCTCAGATATCGGAACAGGCCCGTCCAAAGCGCGGGTTATGACTCAGATTGGAGGAGGGCCCACCACAAAAGCTCCATTCGGAGGAGCACTCATCCATCTCGGGATATTTTTTTGCGGGAATTTCGTCGATCCTCTTAGGTGCATGCTTCGGGCGAGGCGAGTGGTGATTCGGCGCAATCTTTTCTCTGAATCGTGGGAAACCGCTTCTCAGCACTCCCGCCGGCGGCTCGGTCGTGGGCAATCGAGACTATGCAGTCCTGGCATTGCTTCTCGGCTGCGGTCTCTGACAGCACAGAAGGCTCGACTCCTCACGGAAAGAAGTATTAGCCGGGTCTATTTCCACGCGGAGTAGACCGGTTTGCCCACGAGGAGGTCGGGATTTGCGCCAGGGCGAGGACGGAATTTCTCGGCGCGGCCATTGTTGACCTCGGCGAGGTAGAGATTTCCTTCCTGGTCGACGCTCATTCCGTGAACGTTCCAGAGCGCGCCTGGCCAATCGCCTCCGCTGCCCCACTCGTAAAGAAGATGTCCGTCCATGTCAAATTTGATGATCTTGGCGGTTAAGCCGTCGGCGATCCAGAGAAAGCCGTCGGCAGCTTTGTACAGGTACTGCGGGTTAGACGGCTTGCCAGTGGTCCACTGGTCGAGGAACTTGCCATTCTCGTCGAAGATCTCGATGCGATGGTCGGAACGATCGGTGACCAAGACATGATGCCGGGGAACGTCAAATACCACGCCGTGCACATCATGAAAAGTGCTCGGGCGGGTATCGTCCGGTGGCGTGGAGGGCTGCCCCCAAGCCATCAGGTAGTTGCCATCCTTGTCGAACTTCACCACGCGGGTGTTGCCGTAGCCATCGGTGACGAACATGGTCCCATCCGGCAGCCAGTTGATGAACGTGGGGCGGTTGAAATGCTTGTCGTCGTCGCCGGGCTGGTAAGGCGTCCCCAAAGTTTTCACTAATTCTTTTCCATCGTGCGTGAATTCATAGACCGCGTGGCCCTGGTCGTCGACGACCCAGACGTGCTTTTCCGGATCGTAGGGATTCATGGTGATGGAGTGCGGCCGTCGAAGCACCTTGTCCCACTTCGTCCAGTCTTCGATGATGTTTCCATTGGCATCCACCACGACGATGCAATGCTCCCAGCGAGCATCTACGCCGAGCTTGCCGCTCCACACGGGATTACCTGCGGATGTCACCAGTCCCACCGAGGCGTTGCGCCACGGCACCTGCGCGACAGGGAAGGAGATGCTCGGTCCAACCGCCGGGTAGGCGGCCTCTTGGGGGCGCTTCAAGTTGGGAATTTCCCCGCGCTCGAGGATGAAAACACGATTGGGATTTTCCGCGTAGACGCTTTCCACGGCTCCATACGTCCATTTTTCATGTCCAGGCAATGCCGTGATCGGTTTCGGCCAGTTTGGATCGACTTCGTAGGGCCCGTCCACATCCTGGCCTACGCGCTGTCCAGCCAGCGCCGCAATTCCATATCCCGGTTTGACCTGCGCTTGCACGGAACTCAATCGGCTCGTGACGATTCCGCCCACAATAAGTCCAATAGCAGTAGCCGCCACCACCAAGAAAGTCAGTTTACGCGTAGTCATGAATTTCACTCCCGAAAACTCTTCTCCAGAAATGTGGATGATGAATTCAGGAAGGTACTATACACCCGGCAAAACGCATTGGCACCTTAGTACGGGAGCTTGTGGGCGCTCGTCGATCGCGCCAAATTGTTCTCGGAACAATATTCAGTCGCTAAACGCCGGTGCGCCGGCCTCTGCCCTGTGGACTGCCATGATCGTTTGATCGTCTGCTTGCCGCGTTCCGGAAGAATACAGGTCGATGTCATTAAGACAGGCCGAGACAAGTTCCTTCGAAGGCCAGCCGTGCCGGCCGCTGGCGGCGAGCGAGAGGCCGCCGATTCCATATTCTTTCCCGGAGAGATCGCGCGCTTCGGAAATGCCGTCGGTGAAGAGCAGAAGTGTATCGCGGGGCTCCATGCGAATCCGCTGAATCGGATAACGGCTCGTCGAGAACATTCCAAGCGGCAATCCGGTGGAGCCGATCTCCGTCACGCCGTTCCGTGACACCAGCAGGGCGGGAGCATGGCCCGCGTTGCCGATCTCGATCTCGCCGGATTTGCCGGCGCGCCCGCAAACGAGTGTGGCGTATTGTCCCGCGATCGTGCTTTCGCAAAAGAGACGATTGGCGATTTCGAGCAACCGATCGAGATCGAGGCCGATGCGCGCAAGGCTGCGAAACATGGCATTCAGGTGCGTCATCAGCAGAGAAGCTGCCACTCCTTTGCCGGCCACATCTCCGAGAAGGAAAATGAGGTTGCCGTCTTCGTGGGCCGGAGGAATGAGGTCGCAGTAATCGCCGCTAACGATTCCCGCAGGCTTATATTGATAGTGAATACGCCAATCGCCAAACCGGGTGTCGGTTTGAGGCAGCAGCCCGCGCTGCACCTGAGAAGCAAGCTCGAGGTCGCGTTCCAGGGCGCGCTGCTCCGTGCTTGTCAAATGGTCCAGACAAAGCCGGACCAGAGGGTCGGCGATCAGCCGTTCCTTTTCGACGGAATCGTGGCAGGCGTCACAAATTCCGTACGTTCCTTCGTCCATTCTTTGGACCGCGGCATCCACTTCCTTGAGAAGCTCAACAAGCCGAGCTCCGCCCGGGGCTTCCATTGCCGGGCCAAAGGAAATGGCAGTTTGTAAAACGACGCGACGCTTCTCAAGCTGCTCGCGAATGTATGGATCGGTGATTCCCGGCGCAATTCTGGTCTCCGGTTGCGAGATTTTCGCAGTCTGAGTAGCAGCGCTTTCCGATTGAAACATCGAATTTACCTCCCGGTTCGGTTCCTATTGGATTCAACAGCTTTGGCTCGCGATTCCAGAAAAGACGGGGCACGCGATAGAAGCCTGCAGATGATCTTCTCGAGAGTCTGTGCGCCCACAATCCGATCATCCCGTTTCTCAGGTCTTATCCGGCGCAGTTGGGGGATAACTTCCGGGTTGCCCGTATTTCGGGAGTTGGGAGATTCATGCACAGCGTGACTGGAAGTTGGGAGCGGCAAGGATGAGCTACAAAGGCCCGAAACACTCCGGCCGCAAAGCGCATGGGACAACCGATGAATGTCAGTTAATGGCGAAGCAGTAGAAAAGGCCTGCGCCGCCGCTGCTTTCCAGAGCTGCTTGGCTGCATCCTTTTGTGGCGTTCGATGAATTCCAGGATGAGCCATTGCCGATTCGGTCTGAATGGCCCACCTGTGCGGAACCCATTGAGCTGCTGGTCCAGTTGTTGCAGGTATGGTCGGCGTTATCCGTGTAAGCGCGGCCGTCCCACTTCGATCCCGTGAGAATTTCGTGCTGAATGGGCGGCGGATCGCCGATGCCGTGAATGACCTGTCCATCCTCGTTGCGTGCGGACTGCTTGAATAGATTGCTGCCGCGCTGCGCCTGGACGAGCGTGTCTCCGTGAAGTTCCGCAAGGTCTGCCGAAATGATGGCGTTTTGCGGCGCCCCCAGTTGCGCGAACGACCAGTTGAACCAAGGCCCGGTGCCGATACGGTCGCGCGCGTTGACGGCAGGCTGTCCGGGACGAGCCTGGGTGCTGAGATAGGCGTGCCAGGTGTGACCGCCCGCGCCGACAGCCGCGGCCAGCGCCTGGCAATGCGCGTCGGCGCCCGCAAGCCCACCAAGGTCTCCGCCTTTACCGACACCGACGCTGGTGACGAAAAAGGTCATTCGAGCCGGAGTTGGCGTCGGGCTACCGGGGGGCGGAGTGATGCCCTGGGTATTCGGCGCATTCTGTTGCGCCAGCATCAGGCAAGAGGACAGCATCAAGGTACACAGCATAACAACGTAAGCATGTGGCCTGGTCATTGGATTCTTCGCCATCCTAGTTAATCGCGAAACAGTAAAACAGGCCCTGGCCGTGGGTTTTCGGCAAATCCGCCTGGGCACAGCCGCGCGTTCCGTGAGCGGAGTTCCAGGAACCGCTGCCGCCGCCATTGCGGTCGGGAAAACCGATCTGGGCGTTGGGTCTCCCATCGGCAGCATTTAGGTCTCCGTTGGACGTTCCGGGAGCTGGGCTCTTGTTGCTGGTCCAGTTATCGCAAGTGTGATCCTCGGCATCGGTGAACGCGGTGCCATCAGTCTGAGTGCCGGTGAGCATTTCGTGCCGGCTGGAAAACCGGGTGGTTTTTGCGTAATCCCAGTCGGTGTCGCGCGGATCGGAATAGTCATACAAACCCGGCACGATCTGGCCTTTTTCCGTCAACCCGGTGAGCTTATTCAGATTATTTCCCTGATGGGCCAGTTCCATCGTATCGCCGTGCAGGTGCGCGAGATCCGGCGCGATCATTTCGCCTTTGAAGTTGTACCAGGGACCTTTGCCGATGCGGTCGCGCGCGTTCACTGCCGGCTGGCCGGGCCGCACCTGCGTGCTCAAGTAAGCGTGCCAGGTGCGATTTCCAGCGGCTACACCCGTTGCGAGCGCTTGGCAATGTGCGTCAGCGCCGGCCAGTCCGCCGAGATTGCCGCCGTCGCCGACGGGCTCGCTCGTCACGAAAAAATTCATCATCGGCGACGGCTTCGCGCCTCGCGGATATTCCCCCGGCTTAGGGGCCTGCGCCAGTAATAGGCAGGACGCCAGCGAAAGCATGCAAGTCAACATCAGAGCTGAAGGTTTAATTTTGGTCATGGATCGCTCCAAATGCGAACGCAGGGTAACACAGCGGGCGTCGCGCGGCCAACCGATGTCCGCTTGTTTTATGGTTACCCTCGCCCAAGTCGATTTCACAGCGTGGCCGGATTCCCGTGGCGTGATTCGAGGGTCGGAGGCTTCAGCCGGCGGCCATCCATGCCGCCACTTGCTTTCCCCCAGCACCGCGACAGATTCCCTGCACGGACAGGCAACCAAGGTCCTCAGTGGGAATGCTTTTTGACCCTCACTGGGTTCGCGCCACATTCCGGTAACGCCGTTTATCAGGACCTATCTGCACCGTGGTTCTGGCCTAGCCGCCCCCTAAAAGCATTGCGTTCCTCAAATGCTAGGCATGCATGCTTGTTAATACTGCAGGTGTGAGATCTCAAGAGTACGTTCTTGTTCACAAGGGAACAGACGAGGAATCCCGATGCGTCTAGCATAGGTCTCGGATGGGAGTACAATCATGACTGACCGAATGCAATATGACGAGAAGGATCCGCGCCATCACACTCTAAAACTGAAGCAAATGCTGAACGACACGGCCACGCACGCACGGGAGGATGTGTCCAAAGTCTCCGACCCAAAGGCACAGGCATTGTTTGAGACGACAGCAGAAGTGCTGAAGGGCCTTGTGAAGGCGTTTGACGATTTCGAGGAAAAGCGCGAAGAGGCTTGGAAGACTGCAGGTTCTCGCTAAGTTTCGTTCTCCTGGTTGAACAGAGTGTGAGAGCACGTCTTATCGGAATGTGGCTTTTGGGCCCGCGCTTGCTTCGGGCCACCTTCCGATAAGGCCGTTGATCAGGCACTGGTTCAATTACCCGATTGCTTTGCACTTAACGTGATGTTATCGATGGACTCACAGCGAAGGAGAATGCCACGAACAAAATTAGCGTAGCAATGGGAATCTGCCCAAGGTGCAAAAAGCCTCTAAACCTCTCCCACCCAGATGCGATCGAGTTTAAAGGCGAACGTTTTCACTCTGAATGTGCCAAAAAAGCCGGGGCTCCTGCGAATTCACTTAAAGCGAAAATACGGGGTGCAATATGAACGATGAAATCGCCCACGACATTGCAAAGGAATTGCGATTGATTAGAGAAGAATTACAGAAATTGACCGGCGCAGTAAAATCCCTTGCCAGTCGGCCACAGACCTCCAATAAAACTACAAAGTCGTATCAACGACGTACTTCCTTGCCGTCTGATCCCGGGCCAGCAGGAGGCCAGAAGCCTCACGGAAGTCGACGCCCCGAAGAGTCGCGCCGTCAATGGCATCTCCCGCAAGACGTGAAATGACGCCCTTTCCACCCCACGTCTGATCACAACGTGGCCTTTGCCTTCGCCAAGTGTCCGGCCACATTCCGTTTCACAGGACTTGGCCATCAGAACTTCGCAATCCCAAATTATGCCTAAGCTGTCAGGCAATTAATTGAGTCGAGGGGAGAGGAGGAGTACGATTCGCGAGCCAGACGTTCAAATCGGAAATTCCGGCCGGTAAGGGAGGTGCGTTAATATGGGGCGCAAGTTCAATCGCCGAAAGTTTCTGGCGGCCGCGGGTGCAGGCGCCGCAGCGATTTCGTTTTCCGAACTGTGCCCGGTACTTGCGCAGCAAGCGAAACGCGATCCACAGGAAGTGAGGCCCGAATTGGTCAACGTGAAGGCACTCGTCTTCGATACATTCGGCACAGTCGTGGACTGGCGCAGTTCAGTAATTGCCGAGGGCATGTCCTGGGGCAAGGCAAAAGGTCTGAACATCAACTGGGTGGACTTCGCCGACCGCTGGCGCCTCGGATACGGACCGACGATGGACAAGGTGCGCAAAGGCGAGATCCCCTGGACCAGACTCGACGATCTGCATCGCATGATTTTGGATGACTTGCTCAAGGAATACAAAATTGAAGGGCTCACCGAAGAAGAAAAGGTTTCGTGGTCTCATGTCTGGCGTCGGCTCAAACCCTGGCCTGACTCCATTGAGGGACTCACCCGTATAAGAAAGAAATACGTGATCGCGCCGCTGTCGAACGGCAATATCGCTCTGATGACCAACCTGGCCAAATTCGGCGGTTTGCCATGGGACGCTATTCTGGGCGCCGAATTGGCCCGGCACTACAAACCGGATCGCGAAGTGTACGTCTCCGCATACTATTACCTTGACCTGCGGCCGGAGGAAGTAATGATGTGCGCGGCCCACACCTCCGATTTGCAAGCTGCCCGGAGTAATGGTCTTCGTACAGGATTTATCTATCGACCCCACGAATATGGCGACGGACCCGTCGGCGTGCCGAACAAGGCTAAGCCTGGAGATTTCGATGTGGTTTCTGAAAGCATGATCGACTTGGCCAAACAAATGGGGGCATAACCGCAATGTTGGTTTTGCGCTACCGAATTCAAATTGTGAGATGAATTTGGTCCAAGCGGATTGAGGGCCACATTCCGATAACCCCGTTTCACAGGCACTGGGTGACGCCGCTTGTGCTTACAATCTCCCGAGGCGTTAAACTCAGCCGGGGAGGCAAAATGAAACGATTTTTCTGCGCTGCGTTTTTGACGCTGATTTCTCTCTCTTTCTCTCCTGCGTCGGCTCAGCAACGAGAAAAGCCGCTTCCTGCTTTGTCCTGCACTGCGGACACAACCACCATGAGTCAAGATGACTCCCTGCATCTGACGGTGAGCCTCGAAAATCGCGGGTCTTCGGACTTTTATATCTACCATGCGTTGGAATGGGGTTGGGCGGGGATTGGGTACACACTGACGAATGAGAGAGGAGATGTTGCACGCCCGCGGGAGCTTATTGTTCCGCTTCCTCCCCCACCCGTGAATGACAAGTCGAAATTGGTAGGCTTGGCACCCGGATATTTCTACGGAACGCGCTTAGCGTTTGACCTTTCACATTACGTATTGAGTCCCGGCGTCTATTACGTCGAGATTTCGTATCGGAGCAATTACCGAACCGAGAGTGGTTTAGGTTTGCCTATACTCACATTCGACGATGGCGAATTTAAGTGCGACAAGATTCAGATTCAGGTCCGTCCAAACTAAAGTTCGCCTTCGGCGTCCGCACCCAACTCCTGTGAAGTTCTATAAAAGGTAAAGTCAAGAAAAATACTTCTCCCACCGCCGGAAAGTTTCTTGCTTTCCAGCCCCTGTGAATGAGTGAGGATGGTTCTGGTCTTCCGCCCCGTCTGCTCGGTTTTTTGCACAGCCATGTGCAGCTGTTTGGATTTTCTCTCTTAGCGGTTTTCATCGCGCCGTTGCGACGAAGCCCATCCGTTCTGAGACCGACAAGCAAACCGGTTGTCAGGTGCCAACCAT
>Ga0302324_100018063_pt1 | contig 13935 bp, 9 predicted proteins | sample Palsa_T0_1_FD_201949 | JGI IMG/M metagenome (GOLD analysis project Ga0302324, IMG submission 201949) | Peat permafrost microbial communities from Stordalen Mire near Abisko, Sweden - Palsa_T0_1 | ecosystem: Environmental > Terrestrial > Soil > Palsa > Peat permafrost | place: Sweden: Abisko... | reverse complement strand
GTGAACGTCAAGTCCGATGTAGTACATATCGTCTCTGAGGAGCCTCCGAGGTAGTTCTCTGAATCAGCCTCACGCTGAGTTCAGCCTTTTGCAACACCTCGTGCTCCTCCTCAGACTTACATTCAAACAAACCGACCGGAACTCAGAAATATCCTTGTGTCAGCAGCCAATGATTCTCAATCGTTGATATCGAGCTGATGCCGGGCGGATTTTCGGTCCCAGGTGAATTACCAGCAAACCGGACAAAACTTCAAAATCGGGGTTATGTACAGATTGGCGAATACACGCCAACTACGGTGCTATACTCGTGGATCATGTGGCCGTCTGAAGCGAAATGCATGCGCTCTAAAGGGGGATAAAGAGCGAGGATGAATGGCAAGAGCTCGATCCATATCGCCAATCGGCTTTTTGGGGAGAAGGCGACCGGCATTCGTACAGTGATTGAACGCACTCTGAGGCGCAGGCACTCAACCGTTTTGCATGCCGCACTCCGGGGACTGTCATTCTATAGCGGCCAGCACAAGGCGCGTCAATGGTGAATATTGCACTAGCATTTGCATTTCGCTGGAGGATCCGTGATCCGCGTTCTAGCTGGGATTCCACTCGTTTCCTGCGATTCTGCTTTCTTCACCCGTCACCAGGCAGCTGATCTCAGCCCCGTTCCCGCCGGCATGGCGGCTCGGCCGCGGCGCATTGCGTTCGGGCGGAGGGGTGCGGCCATGGCGGCCCTCGCCGTGGCCGCGCTGCTGCTGAGCGCGACAGCCAGCGCCACAACCTACACGGTAACTCTTTTCGGTGCCAATTCCGACACGGCAGCCAACGGCGCCAATACGGGGGATGGCCTCGGGTTGGGTGTGTCCGGCGACCTGCGCTCGGCGATTCTGGCGTCCAATGCGGCCGGGGGGACCAACATCATCAATTTCAGTTGCCCATCGGCGCCGTGCACCATCACGCTGAACGGCCCCTTGCCGCCAATTTTCTCCAGCAGCAGCTACAACCTGACCATCGATGGCGGCGAGTTCGGCACCATCATCATCGACGGCAATAGTCTCTACCGCGTCTTCTTTGTCGATAACGTCGCGGTCACGCTGGCCCATTTGCAGATTCAGAACGCCAGTGCCACCGGCGGAACTGGTGGCAGCTTAGTTGGCGGCGGCGGCGGCGGCGCGGGGTTTGGCGCCGGATTGTTTGTGAACCAAGCAAGCGCGGTCGTGACCGTCGAAAACTCTACCTTCACCAACTGCAGCGTGACCGGCGGAGCCGGCGGCAGCGGCGGATCAGGTGAGCCCGGAGCCGGGGGCGGCGGAATGGGATTTGGCGGCGGGAGTCTTGGTGGCGGCGGGGGCGGAGTGACGGGCCCCGGGACCGCCGACACCGGCGGAGCAGGCGGTAGCGGCGGTGGTGGTGGCGGTGGAGACGGCGGAACAGGCGGAATCGGATACGCGGCCAGGAGCAACGGCGGAAGCGGAGTTAACGGTTCCGGCGGTGCCGGTGGCTTTGGGGGTGGCGGCGGCGGCTCCCAAATCACTCCAGGAGCGGGAGGCTTTGGCGGAGGAGGTGGCGGGAACGGAGCAGGCAATGGTGGCCACGGCGGCTTTGGCGGGGGCGGTGGTGGGGCGGCCACCGTCAGTGCGACCGGAGGCCAATCGGCGACTGCTGTGGGGGGAGTTGCCGGAGGAACTGGTGGCAACTATACCTGTTGCTGGCCCGGAGAATACGATGACGGCTCACCCGGTGGGGGCGGCGCAGCAGCCGGCCCGGCAATATTTGTCAACCTGGGCAGCGTGACCCTTGAGAATGTCAGCGGCTCCGGCTTTTCCGCTACCGCCGGACAGCCCGGGTCCACGGGCAGCAGCTTTAGCCAGGCCGCCTCTGCAGGCACAGCCAGCGCCGTTGCGGTTTTCAACTACGGCGGTACAGTCAATGGCTCCAACACTGTGGGTCGCATCGCCAGTGCGATACCCGGCGGAGCTGCCGTGCCCGGCGCGCCGCCCAGCACCAACTTCGGTTCCGAGGCCATCGGCTCGTCCATCACGCAGCCGGTTTTCTTCACTGTCGCGGCCAACACCAGCGTGGGCAGCATCGGCATCCTGACCCAGGGCGCGCCCAACCTGGACTTTACCGACGGCGGCAGCAGCACCTGCACGGCGACCACCTACGATGCGGCCACCAACTGTGTGGTCAACGTAAAGTTCGCACCCAAGCATCCCGGGCTGCGGCTGGGCGCGGTAACGTTTGTGGGCGGTTCCGGCAACGTGCTGGCAACCGCGCTTCTATCCGGCATCGGCACCGGCCCGCAAATCGTCTACCCCGGCAATTCATCCCCCAGCGTGATCGGCAGCGGGTTCAACGGTCCCATTTGCGTGGCGGTGGACGGGGCGGGCGATGTGTTCGCCGGGGATGGAAGCTATAACACATTGAAGGAGATCGTGGCGGTGAATGGCCAAGTCTCCGCGAGCTCAACTGTGCTTACGACGGGCAGTGGGTTCAGCGGCCCCTTTGGCGTGGCGGTGGACGGGGCGGGCGACGTCTTCGTTGCGGACAATTCTTCGCTGAAGGAGATTCTAGCGGTGAATGGTCAGGTCTCCTCTAACTCGAGCGTGCTCACGTTGCCCAATTTCGTAGACGCCTCAGGCGTAGCAGTGGACGGGGCCGGCGACGTCTTCGTTGCGGACGGTAACGTTGTGTGGGAGATCGTGGCAGTGAATGGCCAGGTTTCCTCTAGCTCCACCGTGGTGCAGTTGGGCAGCGGGTTCAGCGAACTCACTGGCGTGGCGGTGGACGGGGCGGGCAACGTCTTCGTCGCGGATCGTGGCAACAGCGCGGTGAAGGAGATCGTCGCCGTGAATGGCCAGGTTTCCTCCGGCTCCACAGTGGTGACGGTGGGTAGCGGGTTCAGCTCTCCCTCCGCCGTAGCGGTGGATGCGGCGGGCGACGTATTCGTCGCCGATTACGACAGCTCCTCCATCAAGGAGATCGTGGCGGTGAATGGCCAGGTTTCCTCTAGCTCCACCGTGGTGCCGTTGGGCAGCGGGTTCAGCGAACTCACTGGCGTGGCGGTGGACGGGGCGGGCAACGTCTTCGTCGCGGATTATCAACACCAGGAGGTGAAGGAGATGCCCCTGGCCACGCCGCCCAGCCTGACCTTCCCCACTTCGACCCCCGTCGGAGAACTCGACGCGACCGACGATCCGCTTGGCTTCACCATAGCCAACGACGGCAACCAGCCGCTGGTGTTCCCAGTTCCAGGCTCGGGCTATAACCCCAGCGTGGCTTCGGGGTTCGTTTGGGATTCGGGGTCCACCTGCACGCAGATTCAGTCCGGTGGCTCTCAGGTTTCGCTGGCCGAGGGGGCCAGTTGCAACATAGGGGTTGACTTCCAGCCGACGGGCTCAGGTTCGAGCACTGGCGCCGTGATCCTGACCGACAACAATCTGAACGCTGCCGGCGCGCAGCAGAACATTGGCCTGAGCGGCATGGGGATCACCCTCACTACCGTAACCAACGTGACTTCAACCAACTCAAGCGGCACTTACGGCGTGGCCGCTGTGATCAGCATTCAGGTCACATTCAGCAATCCGGTCACGGTCACGGGCACCCCGGAGCTCGCCCTGAATTCGGGCGGGATTGCAAGCTATGCGTCAGGCTCCGGCACATCCACCCTCACCTTTACCTACACCGTAGGGTCCGGCCAGAACAGCGCCAAACTCGATGCGACCTCCACCGCCGCCCTCTCGACCAACGGCGGGTCCATCAAGTACAACAGCGCGGCGGCCAACCTGACGCTGCCCGCGCCCGGAAGCGCCGGTTCGCTCGGCGCCAACACGAGCATCGTGATCAACACCACAACCGTGGCCGTTATGGTGGGCACCAACCCGGCTGGACTCAGCTACTCCTTCAACGGCGCTGCAGCCACCAGCACGAATCAGACGCTCACGCTTACGATCGGCACTCCGGCAACGCTCAGCACGAACGCGACGCAGGACCTGAACGGCTACGAGTACGCATTCCAGAGCTGGAGCGCGGGGTCGACCACGGTGTCCAACGGCGTAGCCAACAACACCCTCACCCCCACTGCCGGTACCACCAGCGATATCGCGACGTTTAGCGCCGCTGCCGCGCTGGTGAACTTCTCCGTCACCGGCAGCGGAACGGTAACGGTGACGCCGACCGGCGGAGGCGGCGCCATCAATTCGGGACTTTACCAACTGATCGGCGGCACCTACAACCTGGTGGCCACGCCCGCTGTGGGCTACTACTTCACCGGCTGGACCGGCGGCTACGGGACCGACGTGGCCAGTGCCAGCAGCGCCAGCACCACTCTCACGGTAAACGGACCTGAGTACCTGGTGGCCGGCTTCGCGACCATTCCGGGCTACGTGGTCACTACGGCCACAGACGATTCCGGCAGTCCCAACGCGGCGAACTGCCCCGGGGCGTCCTGCTCGTTGCGCGATGCTCTGGCCGCAGCCGCGGCTGCCGGCGCGGGCAACATCACGTTCTCGTCCACCATCTTCAACGCGCCCACCACCATCACGCTGGGCTCAAATTTAAGCCTCCACATACCGACGAAAACAACCATTACCGGCCCGACCACCGGCAGCGGCGCCACGCTAACCAACCTGGTGAAGGTGGATGGTAACCATGGCTCCTTTTCTATGTTCATTGTCGGCAGCGGCGTAACCGGCGCATCCATCGCCAACCTGACCATCCAGAACGGAACCGGCGGTTCCGTGGCCGGCGGCGGCATCGAAAACGACGGCGGCACGCTCACGGTGACCAACAGCACCTTCTCCGGCAACTCTTCGGGTAACTTTGCCGCCGGCGGCGCCATCACCAATTTCAGCGGCACGCTGACGGTGATCAGCAGCACCTTCTCCGAAAATTCGGCGAGTCCGGCCTTCGGCGGCGCCATTTACATCGGCAGCGGCTCGCTGACGGTCGCCAACAGCACTTTCTCTGGCAACTCGGGTGTTAGCGGCGGCGCCATCTATATTACTGACGGCACGCTCACGGTGACCGACAGCACCTTCTCCGGCAACTCGGCGCCTTCCGGCTACGGCGGCGCCATTGATAACTACAGCGGGACGCTGACGGTGACCGACAGCATCCTGGCCAGCGATGGGGTCGGCGGCGAGTGCGTCGGCTCTGGCTGCCCAACCAACGGCACGAACGGCAACATCGTGGATCCAACCGGCACGGCAGCCAACCTGGCCGCTCTGGGCAACTACGGCGGCCCGACGCAGACTATGATTCCGCTGCCGGGCTCGACGGCCGTCTGCGCGGGCTCGGCCAGTTCGGCAGCCGCCGCGGGTGTCGCCACCGACCAGCGCGGCGTGATTCTCAACCTGACCACGGGAAATGCCGGCACCTACACCGGCGCGGGCGGCTACTGCGCCGCGGGTTCGCTTGACGCCGGCGCGGTGCAGACTGATTACGCCATCAGCTTCACCACCGATCCGCCCTCGATGGGAACCGTGCCCGCCACCGCCATGTCTCCGGCGCCCAAGGTCACGCTGACGGAAAGCGGCGCGACGTTCACCACCGGTTCCATAAGCATCGGCGCGACCGACGCCAACTCCGACCTCACCACATCGCCGGCCTCAGCGTCAACCAGCAGCGGAGTGGCCACATTCAGCACCCTCGCCTTCACCGGCGCCACCAGCGGCGACACACTGACGGCGACGCTGCCGCTGAATTCGCCACTCAGCATCTCGACGAAGAGCACGACCTTCAGCGTCGGTTCGGCAAGCACCACCGTCACCCCGTCCAACGCCACGGTCAACTTTAGCCCCAGCAGCCAAATCGTGCTGTTATCTGCCACCGTCACCAGTGCGGGAGGCACGGTGAACGCCGGAACCATCACCTTCAAGGTGCTCAAAGGCAGCACCGTGATCGGGACGGCCACCACTTCAACCACCGTCTCCAACGGAAGCGCCTCAGTGAATTACAGCCTTCCGGCCAGCACTGCCGCCGGCACTTACACCATCCAGGCTACGTATAACGGGTCCCCTGCCTTCAGCGCCAACACCGGTGACAGCACGTTGACGGTAACGGCTGTGCCCATCGCCAGCATTTCGCCCAGCACCGGAATCAATTTCGGCACCGCCATTTACCTGGGCAGCGCCATCACCAAGACGGTGACCATCACCAACACCGGCGATGCCGCCATGACCATCAGCAATATGCTGATCGCCATTGTGAAGGGCGGCAACTCCAACGAGTTCGTCACCGTGAATCTCTGCCCCAAATCGCTGGCCGCGGGCAAGAGCTGCACCATGACCGTCACCTTCGTCGCCGGACCCTATTACACGCCGCAAACAGCAAACCTGATGATCAACGACAACGCGGCGGGCAGTCCCCAGACGGTTCCGCTCACCGCAACGGTGATCGATCCTCAGGCCAGCTTGAATCCAACCAGCTTGAGTTTTGGCACTCTGACGCCGAACACGAGCGTGACCAAGACGGTGACGCTTAAGAACACGGGAGCCACGACGCTCGAGAATATCGCCATCTCGGTGACAGGCAAGAACGCGTCGAACTTCACGCACAGCACGACGTGCGGAAGTTCGCTGGCGCCCGGCAGCAGCGGCTGCACGATCAGCGTAACGTTTAAGCCTGCCGCCAAAACTTTGTACTCAGCGACATTACAGGTCACAGACAACGCGCAGTCAGGTACGCAGACGGTGCCGTTGTCAGGGAGTGGAAACTAGGAGCGGGAACGGAGACACGTGGGCTGGCCGGCGGCGATCTGCACCGCGGCTATGTGGTTCACGTGCAAGCAAACCACGCGGAGCCGCAAAATCTCCCGGCGCCGCGAATCGCCGGGAGATGCAAATCTACGGCTGAGTTTAATGATTGCGCCGCCGCCGCCGTGTTTATAAGGTGCATGTGGCGTTCGTTGTTGCGAGACCGCGGGCGTAGCGAACTCGCCGATTCGCAACTCCCATCACATAAACGATGGATTACCGGCAATCCGGAAGTAACCCTCAACTGGCGAGAACAGGCCAACGCGCTCATCGAAGTTGTGGACGGACGGCTGAGGTCGCTTGCTAATCGGCCGGCAAATGATGAACGCCCGCAACATATTGATTTTTTTGGTGCCCGGAGGGGGAATCGAACCCCCACGACCGTCAAAGGTCTGCGAATTTTAAGGGGTTGTCGAAGGGCGTGTCACCAGTGGATCGGCTGTCACCGTATTGGCCGAACCGATCACATAGGGGCCGGAAGCGGAAACGAACGGAACTAAGACCGTGACCACCAGCAGAAGCAGCAAGAGAGTCCGCGCCGGACAAATAGTTCGGGGCATGTAAGTCCTCCTGGGAGAAGTGGCAGAAGCTGTGCCGGTCTTAGCCTTGCGGGAGCACCAGCAGACGGCACCGGCGTCGAAGTATGCCGCGTTCCAGCCGAACGTGTCAACCGCAGACGAAAGTCTCTAACCTGGCAGTCGGATATGAGTGGACGAAAGCGGGATGGGCAGCTTGACGTCACCGCCCATCGAGTGCGATTTATATCACAGACGATAGACCAGTCCGATCGTGGTCTTGCTGGGGATTGTACGCATCTGCCCGCACGCGATCCGGGGAGAAAAACCAACTATGAAGATTGCCAATGACGTGACCGAGTTGATCGGCAACACACCGCTGGTTCGGCTTAACAAAGTAACAGAAGGGTGCGCTGCGGATGTGGTGGCGAAACTGGAGAGCCAGAATCCTTGCGCCAGCGTAAAAGACCGCATTGGAGTCAGCATGATCACCGAGGCCGAGCGAGCCGGGAAAATTCAGCCCGGCAAAACCGTGCTGATCGAGCCGACCAGCGGCAACACCGGCATCGCCTTGGCCTTCGTGGCGGCGGTACGAGGCTACAGACTCATCCTGACGATGCCGGAGACCATGAGCCTGGAGCGGCGCGTGCTGCTGCTCGCTTTTGGCGCGGAGATTGTTCTCACGCCGGGTCCCAAGGGGATGAAGGGCGCGGTCGCTAAAGCGGAAGAGATTCTGGCCCAAACTCCAAATGGTTTCATGCTGCAACAGTTCGACAACCCGGACAATCCCAAGATACATTTCGAAACCACCGGCCCCGAGATTTGGAATGACACCGACGGGCGCGCCGACATTCTGATCTCGGGCATTGGCACCGGCGGGACCCTCACCGGCGTTTGCCAATATATCAAACCCAGAAAGCCTTCGTTTAAGGCGGTTGCAGTCGAGCCGGCGGACAGCCCAGTGCTTTCGGCCGGCAAGCCTTCGCCTCACAAAATACAAGGCATCGGCGCCGGGTTTGTGCCCAGCATTCTGCACCGGGATTACATCGATGAAATCGAAACGGTAACCAATGACGACGCGGTCAATATGGCGCGCCGCCTCGCCAAAGAAGAGGGTCTTCTGGTGGGCATTTCGTCAGGGGCTGCTGTGGTCGCCGCCCTCAAAGTCGCCAGCCGAAAAGAAAATGCAGGCAAGCTGGTGGTGGTTGTTCTCCCGGATTTCGGCGAACGCTACCTAACCAGCATTTTGTTTGACGCTCTCCGAAACCAGGCGCTGCAGATTCCAACCTCGGCGCTCGCGGGCTGATTCATACCTCATCTCGCTGCCTTCATCCGTGAAGACGTGGCAGCCTTTGCTCGAGCGCGGCCCTTGGCGGTTAGCGAGCCGTGACCTGAATGGGTTGGGTCGGACCTTGGTGCCGGGAGGGGGAGTCGAACCCCCAAGGTACTAAGTACCGGCGGATTTTGAGTCCGCTGCGTCTGCCAGTTCCGCCATCCCGGCTCTACTTGCAAGTGACTGATTTTAAGGCCTATACTGCGTTACACCCTTTGCCATGCAAGAACAACGAACGTGTAACTGTGTAACAAAGTGTGTCGTTATCAGAGGATTTGCACACGTTTCTTATTTTGCCGTTCAACCTAATCCTCAGCCGATTTCACGCCAAGATATCGGTAGTGCAAATTCCTAAAACAAACCGATTGTACCACCCATCCCACCAGCAGCCTCGTCCGGCGAACCTCAACTGCGCAGGAATTGCTCAACTGGCAAAGTACGCGATTGAACCCATGCCCCTGTTGAGAAAGGGCAGGCCATGTCTCGCAGCGAGGAAGATTGCTACACCGTCCCCGACGTGACAGGACACGGATGTTTCGCTACGCTAAGGAAATGGACGACACGAGGTCGCAGCTCGACGAAAAGAAACTCCAGGAAAAGATCGCGGCAGAGTTCGAGAAGATGATCACTGGCGCGTCCTCGGATGTCGGCGTTAGCCTTGTCAATCCCATCACTGAAATGTTCAGCTTCGTCGAGAACATCCGGCTCGAACTAAGCGCCCGCGCCGCAGAGGCGCAGCGGGTGGCGGAGAGTTTTGTCGCGACTGCCGGAAACGTGGCCGCCGCCATCGCGGACTCCTTGACCGAAGCGTCGCTGCGGTTCAAAGAAGTGCTCGGCCGCTCCGAGCATGTCGCGAAGCTGGGCTGGACGCTGGATCCAAACTTGCCGTTCCCCAACGCTCTTCATCTGTCTACGCTCACGAGCAGAGCCGATGCGGATGCCTACATCCTGAAGCGCCATGAAGAGGACGATCCCAAGTTGGAACACATGGAGCGCGATCTCCGTGCCGACCCCCTGCTCGCTCGGTTCGATACGGTTCTTCAGCAGTGCTTTGAGTCGTTTCGCCGAACAGTACGCTATCTGTATCCCGAACTTGATGAACGTGTTGGATGGGGTTGCGAGCGAGCTTGATCCGCCGTATATTATCTCGACTGATTTGCGGAAGATGCTGAAAAAGGGCGGGAGTGTCGCGAAGCGCGCCGAGCAGGATATGTTAACCGCGGCGATCTGGCTGTCATTGGCAACGTTCATCAATGATGTGTACGAGCCGTGGACGGCCCTAGCCAGAAAACCTGCTCCCCCTCTCTCTCGTCATCTCACCCAGCACGGGCGCAAGGAACCGCCCAACGAGAAGGTCGAGGTCATCCGCCTCCTCCGCGCGATCGAGACTGCGCTGAGCCTGCACCGCGAGTTGGGAACGTCCATCCGGGTCGGTTCCCACCAGCCGGCGAAAGCTGCCCAGGCATCCTGATTCCAGCGACCCGCTGTGTCGCCTGTCCAGCACCCACGCTCGCGTTGCCTTTGCAGAAGTCGGAGCCGCCTCCTCGCTAAACAACGCCGTTGACGAGCGGATACTGGGCCCAAACCGGAGCCTTCTTCCCCATCATTCGCAGGACTTGTCGTTGAACACGCTCATCTCCGTCCTTGCAGACGAATATGGGGTGAAACTCAGAGCGAACGATGCAGGTTTCACGCGCTCCGGCGGACGGCTGCCCTCCCATTCCCAACTGGAACGTGAGCCCCGGAATATGCAGCGTGTGAGCATGACTCGAATCGATCCGAGTCGTGTCGGGGAAGTTGAATGAAAGATGCGGCCTCGGCAGGCCAGAGACAATGAACATCACTGCGGCATTCTCCGGGAGGGCGGCATCGCCGAGCAGGTATGCGCGAATCTCCTGCTGATACTTCGGTCCGAGTCTGATCCCCTCGTATCGTTGGCTCGATGACTCCCAACTTCGAACTGCCGCGCGCCAGAAAACGCTCACGCAAAAATAGACGGCCTTTTCGATCTCCATTCCCGCGACACTTGCGGCGTTGAAGATGGTGTTCTCCTCGTCAACATGAATCGGCGTGGCCCGCTGTAGCAACTCGCGAAGCCGGAACCTGTCGCGTCCCCTATAGCAATGCCGCATCACCCAATCTTCACCGTTCTGATCGAATCGCTTTTCGCACTCGGCGCAGAGCAGGTATTGCGTTGCCTGGAATGATGTTTGCCGTCGCACCGTGGAGGTCAGCAACACTGGATCCGGATGTGCGCGGTGATCTGCGGCTCGGGCGACGCGATACAGAGACTTCGGGACCAGATGGCTGTCGCACAACTCGGCCGTCCTTAGGCACAGGGCGCAGACTCCGATAGGGCGAGCACGTTCCATCCTTTATCCCTTACTACCTTTCCCCCTAACGATAATAATAAGGGTCGGCCTGGCCGCGTTTTTTGGTCCCCTTAACGCATTCTTGTCGATTCGCAATTTCACGCTGTGCACCCGGTCAGCAGATCTTTCCTAGTCGCTCCCCGCAGATCGAATTGTTTTAGCGCTCATCTGCGGGCGAAGCTTTCGGCACCGCCGGCAAGGGCTCGCCCGCCAGCCGTTTCCTGACCATCCCGGCGAGGAAGTCCGCGAACGGAACGATATCTTCGCCGACACTCGCTTTTTCGAGAGCGTTCACGTAGGCGTTGCGGTCGGTTACCGGAATGACCGTCCACGGGTATCCGCCCGACGCCATCATCGTGTTCATCAGGAAGCGCCCGATGCGGCCGTTGCCATCCATATAAGGATGGATGTAGACGAAGATGAAGTGCCCGAGCACCACGCGGACGGCCGGATGTGGCTCTTCCCGCAGGAGGTCGAAGAACGCCGGCATGGCGTCCCTCACCGCGTCCCGGTTCAGCGGCACATGCATCGACTTGCGGATATAGACCTGGCCGTTGCGATAGCCCGCGAGATCGGCGGGCTTAAGCATGCCGACGGTGACGCTCGGCGCGAACAGCTCTCGATACCACGTACCGTGGTCCGCGTCCGCGACTTCTCCCGGATTTTCTCCCTTCAGAATTTTGCGGAGGCTTTTCTGCACAGCTTGAAAGGCCTGCCAGTAGCCCCGCGCCGCCAGGGCGTTCCGCTGTTCGCGATCGCCCTCGTCGGCTTCCGGATTCCAGGCGCCTCCGCGGACGCGATCGATGAGAGCGGGCGTCACCCGGTAGCCCTCGATCGACAGCGAATGATAGGCGTCTGTGACATAGGCGTCGTTGACGCGCTTGAGGTATGCGTCGATATTGTGCGGCGGCCCCGGCGCTTTTGGGATGCGCCCGATGACTGGCTCGCGCATCTTCTGCCAGAGCAACCGCAGCCTGTTTACGTAAGGAGAGGTTTCGCGGGCTCTTATGACCAGAGACGGCTTGTCCGTGAAGGGATCGTTTTCCCGCACGGCGTAGCCGGCCGCCGTCATCGTTTTCACGATATCGTCCGCGATGCGATCGCGTCCCATGTTGCGGAAGGCCCCGGCCAAACGTCCGGCGATCACTGTGTGACCGCCCTCAAGGAGTCGGGCGAGAAGACCGGAGGCGTCCCGTATCATCGGCAACACCGCGCGGACATCCGTCGCATTGTTCGAGAAATAGTTGGGGGAGCACGCGATCAGTGCTGATTCCACCGAGTACAGCCGCAGGTCGGCCTCTTCCTTCCGGTCCGCCACGGCTGGCAGCGCGATGCGAAGCTCCAGCAGGGACGTGCCATGCAGGAGTTTGGTGACCTTGTTGCCCGCGCGCGGCGACCGCGCCGCGAGCTGGCACGGCACGGTCCAGTTGCCGGCATGAAGCGAAAGCGATTGTTCCGGCGACAGGCACCAGCGCGCGCCGAAACGCGCTTCCAGATACGCGCCGGAGAAACGCCAGAACGATGCGTACCAGGCCGTGCTTTCGCCTTTCACTTCGTCTGGGCGGCTCGGGATATACCAGCCCTTGATGACTTCCTGCAGGAAGCCGTCGCGCAGAAGGCGCTCCCGGTGCGTGCGTGACAGGTCGCGCGCCCGGATCGCGCCAGCCCCTTCTGCGGTCTGAAGTTTCTGTAGGATTTCGAGGGACTGCGCGAGTTTTTCAGGCGGTCTGGCCATGGCCGAATTCCTTCAGGCTTCGTGCTCCCATTATCCGTTTGTGTTGTTCCGTATTTATACTATTGCGCTGTACGAATATTCTCCTATTACGTTGTACCATTTTTATCTTATTGTGTCGAGAGAGGACTAGTCCGGCCCGCCTGGTAGTGCGGCCCCGTACCTCGTTGCAGATAAGCTAATCTCGCTGTTTTTCGTCCGCGATTACCAATACTAATCACAGAGGACGGAGGAGCAGCGACATGTGAGCGCCTTCAGTCTGAATGCGTCAAGTCATGAATGGACTTTATTGCCTTGGATCTGGCGCGAGGGAGTACACTGCTGATTCCAAATAGGAATGCTCGTGTTTTGACATCCAGGGCCCCGGGAGGCGATCTCATGGACTTGAAGTTTGACTATGAAACCTACCAGGACGTTCGTCATAACTTGTTCCTGTACTCCACGCCTGTCCTTATTATCGCGGGCTTCTTCACGTACTTTTGTATCCTGCCACCGACGCTCCAGCAGGTCGTAGTGCAAGTCCTTGAATACGTGTCGAACATTACAAGGTTGAATTTGAGAATGATCGAGTCCGAGTAGTTCGGATCAAGTACAAGCCGGGCGAGAAATCGGTGATGCACGGCCACCCGGAATCCATTGGTGTGTTCCTGACTGACGCCCATGCCAAGTTCACCTACCCGGACGGAAAGAGTGAGGACATCAAAGCGAAGGCTGGGTCGGTGCTACACATGGATGCCTTTACTCACCTGCCGGAGAACAAGAGCAAAAAGCCATTCGAGGTCATCCAAGTCGAGTTGAAGAGGTAGGTTCGTGATCTATCTGAGAGCGGGGCTTGCCCCCGCTCGATTTTTCTCGAGTGCCGCCATGCGTCCGACACCCTGTTAGGTTGTAACTCCAGCGCGGGCACTACTCCTTCATCACTTGATGACATTCTTTTTCGACCGCCGCCATTCTCTCCGGCGGTGGCATGGCGAATGTTTCGCCCGGACGCGAGGACATGGCACGCAGGCATTGCTCAAACGCAGGCTTGTCAAAGAAAAACAGAATCATGGCGGGCTCACTGGAAACATTTTCTACCCCGATCCAGTTCCCATGTGGAATGAAAACCGTAGCTCCCGTTCCTGCGTCGTATTGCCGTCCAGCCAACGTGACGCGCACCGTACCCTTGTGGACGAAGATGACTTCATCTTCGTAGAGATGCTTGTGTGTCGGAATTCTGTTTCCCGGCGGCATC
>Ga0302324_100018062_pt1 | contig 13936 bp, 13 predicted proteins | sample Palsa_T0_1_FD_201949 | JGI IMG/M metagenome (GOLD analysis project Ga0302324, IMG submission 201949) | Peat permafrost microbial communities from Stordalen Mire near Abisko, Sweden - Palsa_T0_1 | ecosystem: Environmental > Terrestrial > Soil > Palsa > Peat permafrost | place: Sweden: Abisko... | reverse complement strand
CAACGTCCTCAAGCCCGCTCTGTCGCGCGGCGAAATCCAGTGCATCGGCGCCACCACATTCGATGAATACCGCAAATACATCGAGAAAGATGCCGCCCTGGCCCGGCGATTCCAGCCCATCACCGTCGATCCCCCCAGCCCGACAGACACCATCGAAATTCTCAAGGGATTGCGCGACCGCTACGAAGCCCACCACCGCGTGCAGATTCTGGACTCCGCCATCGCCGCGGCTGTCGAGCTTTCGGACCGCTACATCACCGGCCGATGCCTCCCCGACAAGGCCATCGACGTGCTCGACGAGGCCGGCGCCCGGATTCGCCTTCGCAGCATGACCAAGCCGCCCAATCTGGCGGAACTCGAAGAGCAGATCGAGCGCCTGAGCATTCAAAAAGACGAAGCCGTCCGCAATGCCGAATACGAGGAAGCCGCCAAGCTGCGCGATTCCGCCGAGGGATTGCGCGCCAAAAAGGAAGAGATGCAGCGCCAATGGCGCGAGCGGGCCAAGGAAGTCGATGGCGTCGTCGATGAAGAAGTCATCGCCGAGGTCGTCAGCAAGATGACCGGCGTTCCCCTCACGCGCCTGGAAAAAGAAGAGGCCCAGCGCCTGCTCGAACTGGAAAACGAACTCCACAAGCGCGTCGTTTCCCAGGATGAAGCGATCAAGACCATCAGCAAAACCATCCGCCGGGCACGTTCCGGCCTGAAAGATCCGCATCGGCCCATGGGATCGTTCCTGTTCCTCGGCCCCTCCGGCGTCGGTAAGACGCTGCTTTCCAAAGCCCTCGCCGAATTCATGTTCGGTGACCGTGATTCCCTCGTGCAGATCGACATGAGCGAGTACATGGAGAAGCACAACGTCAGCCGCCTCATCGGCGCGCCTCCGGGATATGTCGGCTACGAAGAAGGCGGACAGCTCACCGAGCGCATCCGCCGCCGGCCCTACAGCGTCGTCCTGCTCGACGAAGTCGAAAAGGCCCACCCAGACGTCTTCAACATGCTCCTTCAGATCATGGAGGAAGGCCGGTTGACTGATAGCTTTGGCCGGCACGTCGATTTCCGCAACGTCGTGCTGATCATGACCAGCAACATCGGCGCGGAGCTGATCAAGGACGGCGGCCCCCAGTTCGGCCTCCAGCCCAGCCGCCGCGGCGAACTGGAAGAGCCAACATATCAGACCAACAAAACGACTCTTACCAAAGAGATCGAACGCTACTTCCGCCCGGAATTCATCGGCCGTCTGGACGATGTGATCGTCTTCCGCCCGCTGAGCCGCACCAACCTCGAAGCGATCGTCGAGTTCGAGTTGAACAAAGTCACCAAGCGTCTGACCGAGCACGGCATGCGCATCGAGCTGACCCAGGAAGCCAAGGAATTCCTGATCGACAAGGGCACTAACACCGACTTCGGCGCCCGCCCCCTGCGGCGAGCGATCGAGCAATTCGTGGAAGACCCGCTCAGCGAGGAAATCCTTCGTGGCAGCTTCAAAGGCAAGGACGTCGTCCGAATCACCGTTAAAACCGAAGACGGCGGCGAAAAGCACCTTTATTTCGAGGCGTTCAACACTGCCGAGGAAAAAGGCGAAAAGCCGATGGCCGAGGCGTCTTCGGATGCGACCTGATCTTTCACTACTGAAGCAATGATCTCGAAGCTCCGGATAAACATCCGGAGCTTTTTTTATTGATAAACTTTAGACAACTCGCTTCGAAAAAACCCCGCGAATTCCGCTTAACATTCGATCGATCGTCACTTCCATCCGCTCCGCAAATCCGCAATCTGCCGGCATTGCGTCAGCAGCGGCTCAACCTCTTTCAAATCCATCATCGTCGCCGCATCGCTCTTGGCTTTCTTCGGATCGGGATGACATTCCAGAAATAACCCGTCCACTCCCGCTGCCACCGCCGCCCGCGCCAGCATTGGAGAATACTGCGGATTTCCGCCGCTCTGGTTGCCCATGCCCGCCGGGTTTTGCGTGCTGTGGGTGATATCGAACACCACCGGGCAGCCGAATTCCTTCATGACGGCCAGCCCCGTGAAATCGTTGACCAGCCGGTTGTATCCGAAAAAAGTGCCGCGTTCGGTGAGCAGGATTTGGTCGTTTCCGGTGGATTTGATCTTTTCGACCGCGTTGCCCATTTCGGCCGGGGACATGAACTGTCCCTTTTTCACGTTGATCCATCGTCCGGTCTGCCCACAGGCCTGGAGCAGATCGGTCTGACGCGCCAGAAACGCCGGCACCTGCAGCACATCAACCACATCGGCCGCCGCAGCCGCCTGCGCCGCTTCATGAATATCCGTCAGCACCGCCGCGCCGATTTCGCGCTTGACCTTCTCCAGAATCCGCAATCCTTCGACCAGTCCCGGCCCGCGAAAGCTGTCTTTGCTCGATCGGTTTGCCTTGTCGAAACTGGCTTTGAAGATATACGCCAATCCCAGCTTATCGCAGACCGTTTTAACCTTGGCTCCGATTGTGAGGCACAAATCCAGCGATTCGATGACGCATGGACCCCCGATCACGAACAGCGGAGACCGCCCGCGCTGAAGAATATCAACCGTTTTGCTCACTCCCGCACGATAAATGGCCCTCGGACATGAAGCAAGTTTTCCGGCCCACGGCATTCCACGAGCGGGTCAACACGTGCTATAATTCTCAGCCTAGGAAACCAAAAATGACCCATCGATATACCGTTGTTATGGAACGCGAACCGGATGGCGGATTCCATGTATCGTGTCCCGCACTTCCGGGGTGTCATACCCAAGGGGAGACAGTTGACGAGGCTTTGGCCAACGCGCGAGAGGCGATCCAAGCCTATATTGAAAGCATGATCGCTCACAATGAGACGCCGCCGATAGAAGACATTCTGATCAAACCAATCGAAATTGCGATTCCCGCATGAGCAAGTTGCCGGCGATTCGCGCGCGTGATGCCGTGCGAATTGCGCAATCACTCGGCTTTATTCTTGATCGTCAGCGTGGAAGTCACGCTGTCTTTTATCGTGCATCCGACCGGAAGCGCGTCGTAATTCCCATGCACTCTGGACGAGATCTCAAGCCTGGCACATTGCGCGGCATCATCGGCGATTTGGGCATAACCCCAGAGGAATTTATCAACCTGTTATAATTCCTCACACCGGCACGATAAATGGCACGCGGATGGGAAGCAAGTTTATCAGCGCCGGCGTATGGCCCGCCGAGTCGCCGTCGATTTGGATCGGCGCGGGCTCGGGGGATCGGATTTCGATCCGCTTGCCGCGGGTATAGACGACTCCTTCGATGAGCAAATGTTCGCCCGCCGCGGCATGAAGAAACTTCTGCACCGCATCCACGGGTGATTCGACCGGGATCACCAAAATGTCCAGCATCCCGTCATCGGGCCGCGCATCCGGCGCGAGCGGAAACCCGGCGCCGTGTTCGCTGATGTTGGCGACCATCGCCATCGCCGGGGCAAAGGCGAAGATCTCTTCATCATCCGCAATCACTTCCAGCGCGGTGTAGCGGTAGCCGGTGATCGCCAGCGCGGCGGGAAGAACATAGCTGGCGTAATTGATGGGCCCGCGCCTCAGGCTATCCATCTCGTGAATAACCTGGGCGTCCACTCCAACGCTGGCCATCAGAAGAAACAGTTGCCCATTGACCTCCGCCGCGTCGAGCATCGATATCCGGCCCCGCTTCAGAGATTGCACGATCCGCTCGCCCAGATCGGCGGCCCGCCAATCGATTCCAAGATACCGGCCCATGAGATTGGCCGTTCCCATCGGAACCGGAAGCAAAGGAGGCATTGTGTCCAGCGCATCCAGGAATCGGCCGGCAACGGCGCGCAGGGTTCCGTCGCCGCCGATCGCCACAATCGCCTCCATCGACGCCAGCTCATCGCGATTTGCCGTCGGCAGATCGAAAACCAGGGTGCATCGAATATCCGCAGATTCAAGGCTTTTTCGGACACGTTCCGCCGTGGCGCGACCCTTTCCCTGCCCGGCGATGGGGTTGGCGACGATGGCGGCTGAACGGATGGTGCCCATAGATGAACCCGATCGACGGTTGACGCGCCCGCCTCCCACCAACTAATATTACTGGAAACCCATTGCCGGCACAGTTTTCGCCGGCGGGGTCACCGGCATTCACCCAACACGACTGGATTCAAACGATGAGCGAAGCGACTGTAGCATCAATTAACGAACGAGCCGCCGAGGAGTATTATCGCCGGGCACTTGATTCGGCCCAGCAGGGCGCACACGAAAAAGCGATCGAATTCTACGAGCGGTCGCTGAACGAAAATCCCGACCATGAACAGGCGGCGTTCCATCTGGCGGTGCTCTATGACCGCCGCGCCGAGGATGCCAAGGCCATCGAGCTTTACGAGCGAATCTGCACCAGCCCACCCGTGCATCTCAATGCCCTCATGAACCTGGCCATCCTCTACGAAGACAACAACCATTACGATGAAGCCCATCGTTGCCTCGACGCGGTATTGCGCACCAATCCGAATCACGTTCGCGCCCGGCTGTACATGAAGGACGTGGAATCCGCCCGCAGCATGCACTACGACGAGGACCTCGACGGCCGCGGCGATCGCCGCAGCGCCATTCTCAACGTCCCCGTCACCGATTTCGAGCTTTCCGTCCGCAGCAGGAATTGCCTCAAGAAGATGAACATCCGCTCCCTCGGCGATCTGCTCAAGACAACTGAACAGGAATTGCTCAGTTACAAGAATTTCGGCGAAACCAGCCTCAACGAGATCAAGGCCCTGCTCGCCCAAAAAGGCCTTCGGCTGGGTCAGGCGGCCGATGAATCCAAAAATACCGTGCGCAGGACGGCCCCCGTCGCCGGTAACGTCGCCCCGGAAATTCTCAGCAAAAACGTCGCCGATCTCGAACTCTCCGTGCGCAGCAGAAAAGCGCTTCAGCGCCTCAATATCAACCTGCTCGGAGAGTTGGCATCGCGCACTGAGGACGAGCTTCTGGGCTGCAAGAATTTCGGTCAGACCAGCTTGAACGAGATCAAGCAGCAACTCGGCACGTTCGGCATGACGTTGCGGAAGCTGGACGAATAACCGCGGGAACTTTTCGTCAATCCACGGCAAGGAGGCCACGGATGCGATATTCATCGGCTCGATTTTCATCGGCGCGATACTCGCTTTTATTTCTGGCCCTGCTCCTTCCCTTCGGATGCTTGCAGGACAATTCCACTGAGCCGATCGCCGCGACATCTCCCCGAATCCGTGTGCTCCTGGTCCAGGATGCCGATCGCGTGGACCTCATCGCCGATGGCCCGGCGGTCGAACTGAATTCCCACCCGCTGGCTTTCCAATTTCCCGCGGCCCTCAGCAATCCGACTTCTCTGACAGCCGACGGCTGGCGCATCGGCCGTCAAATGATCCGTCCCGGCGCGCTGACTCTCACGCCCGGCAACGGTCCGATCCATGTCAATGGCATCGAATACCGCGGCAGCATCCGTCTCCTGCCAACCGGCGGCGGTCGATTCAACGTCATCAATGATATCGATGTTGAAGATTATCTTGCCGGTGTGGTCACGCGAGAGATGTACCCAACTTGGCCGCTGGAGGCGATCAAAGCCCAGGCGGTGGCCTCTCGAACCTACGCGCTCTACGAAACGCACGAAGCCGGAATCAGCCGCCCATGGGATGTTTTCGGCGATCAGCGCAGTCAGATGTACGGCGGCCTCACCGGAGAAACCGGCAAGAGCCGCCAGGCCGTTGCCCAGACGCAGGGAATTGTCCTGACCTACGGACCCGGTGACGGCACTATTTTCAAGGCATATTTCAGCAGTTGTTGTGGAGGAGTCACCCAGGCCGCCGCCGATGCGTTCCCCGGCGAGCCTTACATTCCCCCGCTGGCCGAACAATCCCACGGCGCCTGCTGCAACGCATCGAAATATTTCAACTGGGGCCCGATCGTGATCTCCAAGGCCGAACTCACCCGCCGATTCCATCTCTGGGCCCAGCGCCAAAGCCGCGAAATGGGCCGCCCGATTGCGGAGATGAACATGGCCAATGTCTATCGAATCGATCTTCAGCAAGTCAACCGTTACGGCCGGCCGAGCCGCGTGCTGATCACCGACACGCGCGGCGTGCAATTCAGTTGGGCCGCCGAACAACTCCGCTCGGCCATCAACACCGATGCCCAGCCCAACTCAACGCTCCCCAGCAGCTTCTGCAAAATCAACGGCGATCCCAATTCCAGTTCCGTGACCTTTTACGAAGGCCACGGCTTCGGCCACGGTGTTGGAATGTGCCAGTGGTGCGCCGAAGCCCGCGCCGCCGCCGGAGATAACTTCGCCCAGATTTTGGTCGATGCCTATCCCCAGGCGAAATTAGTCCGGGCCTATTGAAGCGGAATTAGAGCCTTCTCAATTCACCTGTAGCGTATCAACTTCACCTGCCGGCGCTGCCGCCGAATGAATTGCAGAACTATCTGAATGAGGGACGTGGTCGAGCCAACCATTCAGGTTCCACCGCCCCATTCAATCCGCGTTCATTTGCGTTGATCCGCGGTTCCTCTTTCCGGGTGCTGCGAGATTGAAAGCAGGTTTCCATCCGGGTCTTTGAACCACGCCACGCGCGAGCCATCAGGCGAAGTCCAGATTCCCAGCCGGTCCTGTTGCATTCCTTCATAGCGTTGAAGCGCGACCCGCATTCTCGCCAGTTTCCTGGCGACGGCTTCAACATCGGCAACTTCCCATCCGACGATGGTGAACGGCGCTGGAGTGTATTCCGCAACCTTCACCACTCTCAGCATGGTGCCGCCTGCATCGAACACCAGGGCGAATCGGTCGTCGCGCAGAAAGCGAAGTCCAAGCGTGGATTCGTAAAATCTGCGAGCGCCGGCGGCGTTCTTCGTCGGCACAAACGCGATGATCTTGCTTTTTCTCAGCGTCACCGTGATTTGATCTATTGTCGGTGGCGCCGGCGCTTAAGCAAATATCCACCGGCAGCGCCGCCGGCACAAATGCCGTCGGTCCCGGCATGTGCTGGTCAGGCTAAAACGTTCTCAGTTCCCTATAGAGTCTGCGTTGCGTCCAAACCGCTCGGACGCCAAGAGGAGGGATAACGCCGCGAACGACCCGTTTGGACGCGACCCGCGATGTCGCCGCCACCCGGCGCGGAGGCTTCAGGAGGAGTCGATAGCGTCGACAAAAAAACCGCCCCACCTGACGAGTCCGGCCCCCCCTGGGGAAACCGGACGCGACGGGATGTGACGGTCCAAAGCTGTGGTGACGCTTTGGTTCCTCTATCAGACCCGGTTTCCGACTCGAAGTCATGACGCGTTCTCCCATTTTTATATAGGTATTTTCCCTATGCTTCTGGCTTTGCACACCAGAACGCTTTTGCACAACGGGTCGCGTGCTGCACAACAGAACGTCGGATCATGGGGGGAAGGCTGGCGATTCGAAAAGTGGGCCGCTAAGGAGATTCTATTGGGATCGCGCTTATATCAACACCCTTATTAAGAACGCGGAACATGCTAATACTAACCGGAATATCCGCTGGGGCGCTCGCCGGACCTGCGGTGGCCGTCGATTCGAGCGGATAGACGGATTGATTGCCCCCCTTATCGACCAAGGTAATGCGCAGTTGTGTAGCGTATCCACCCTTCGGCATCGGAAGGATCAGAAGTGCCATTGTTTCTTGTCCCGGATGAAATATTTTATTCGCAACGGCATCGTCAAAACAAGGCGTGGCGCAGGCCATCGAAGTCGATTTTTTTGGATCGGGCGCATAAGAAATGAAGCCCATAGGGGAAACATACAGCGGATTAATTTCCTCCCATTCACCGAAATCATATCGCAAGCGACCCTGTATCGTGTACGAATCTATTTGTCCGTCTATCGTCCCACTGTTTGCGAATTTGACGAAGAGCATCGTGAAAACCCGATGGGCCACAAGGCGTCCATCAGTCATTCTATAAACAACGCGAAAATTTGTAGGAATTCCTGTTATTTGACTCGAAATCTGCGAGATAAGCCTAACGGAAAACTTCGGCGTCTCTTTCTGGTCGGAGCGTCCGGAAAGAGCCATCGACGCCGTGATGCTCTTACAGACGAAGCAGATTATCGCTGCACAAACAAGCCAAATGCCAAAGCCGATGGACCAAACTTTAACTTGCTTGCTCATAAAGTCTGTTATTGGGGCAAGAAATAGGGCCGCCGCAAAGAAAAGGAGTATGGGTTCAGGATGTCCACTCCAATAATCCCAAATCCATTTGGTTTTCTTCGCGTGGGGGATGCGATCATTATCGCGATACTCATTGGCCTCGTCGTCGGGATTTTTGTCATGACTATCTTTCTGATCCATTGTGGACTGCTCGTTGAGTGATTAAGCCGACAACCGATCCAAAAATGCCACCGGCAATCCTACATCCTCCAATTCCTTCCGCGCATCGCGGCGCAGCCTATGCCTTATCCAGCCGCTCAGCGGCAATCCTGCGGCTTCCGCTGCGGCACTGAAGGCGTCTTTCTCCGACGTCTCGCACCGCATTTCGATGTACTCGTTCTATTCCCGATCGCAATTCATCCAAACCGGCCAAAACCAATCGTTCAGCACCCCGCTTTCATTTCGGCTCTTCCAACGTATGCACCACCGCATATCTCAGCAGTTCAGCGCTGCTTCGCAGGCCCAGTTTTTCTTTGATATGTTCGCGATGAACTTCGACGGTCTTGGCGCTCAGAAATAATTGCTGGGCGATTTCCTTGACCGACAATCCCCGGCCGATCATCTGGAATACCTCCAGTTCACGGTCGCTGAGGGTCGAAAGCGGCATTCCCTGTATGGCTGGCTGGCGCTTATGCGTCAGCCGGCCCAGAAGCGATGAATTCATCTGATCGCTGAGCCATAGTCCCCCGGCCAGCACTCTTCGCATGGCCTCCATCACCTTTTCGGTGGCGTGGGATTTCATGACATATCCCTGGGCGCCGGCGCGAAGAACACGCTCGGCCCAAAGCTCCTCGTCATGGATGGAAAGCACCAGGACCGGCAACGCGGGCCAGGAAGCGCGGATTTCCTTGATAAGCTCCAGCCCGGGCCGGCCGGAGAGGGAAAGATCGGTGACCACAATATCCGGTTCGGATTTTTGGATGAGATCGATCGCCTGGTCAGCGGTTTCAGCCATTCCGCTGACGATCATGTCCCCCTCCATTTCGATCCGCGCGGCCAGGCCCTCGCGGACGATGGGGTGATCATCGACCAGCAGGACGCGCCATCGCGCCCCGGCCGAGGATGCCGGCCGCTTCCTGTCCGCGGCTTGTGGGTGAGTCTGTGGATGAGTCATGGTTTTGCAAACTCGGGCAAGTGCATATTACCGAGGTTCCTGACGGGGAGCTTTTAAGTTCCAGCGATCCGCCGATCATTCGTGATCGATACTGCATGACGCTGATTCCCATGCCCTTGCCCCTTGCTTTGGCGGTGGGCATTCCCACACCGTCATCATGAATCGCCAGCGTCGTCGCGCCCTCAATTGTATCGAGTTCAATCCGAATTCGCTTGGCTTTGGAGTGCCTGACCGCGTTATTGACGGCTTCCTGGGCGATACGGAACAAATGCAGAGCGGTCGCATCATCGGCAATATGCAACGGCCCGCGGCAATTCAGACCGCACGCCCGCTGCATCGTTGCCTGCACTTTGGCCGCCAGATCGCGCAGCGCGGTCTCCAGACCCTGTGGCCCTAGCTCCACGGGAGAAAACCCCCGCGCCAATTTGCGCGCCTGTTCCAGGGCGCGATTGATCAGACCGGCGATACGGGCCGCCTCGGCCTCTTCGGGCAATCCCTGCTGCGCCAGCCGCTGCCGAAGGTTCTGCGTCAGCAGGGCAACCCCGGTCAATTCCTGACCGACGCCATCATGAAGATCGTGCCCGACTCGCATCTGCTCGCGCTCGCTGATTTCCAGCACCTCTTTTTCGAGGGATCGCAGCTCGCTGACGTCCCGCGTGATTTGCGCGAAGCCGCGCAGCTTTCTCGCTTCATCCCACAAGCTGGAGGTAATGACGTTCGCCCAGAACCGCGTGGCATCCCGGCGGACGCGCCACCCCTCGTCCTCGCGCCGGTGGGCCTGGGCGGCATCCAGCAGTTCCGCCTCCGGCTTCCCGCGCGCCACCTCCTCCGAAGGATAAAAAACCGATGCGTTCAGCCCAATCGCTTCTTCCTGCGAAAATCCGAATATCCGATATGCTCCCGGATTCCAGCCGATCACGGCTCCCTTCGAATCCAGCATCACCATCGCGTAATCCGCCACCCCTTCGACCATCAGGCGAAACCGCTCCTCGCTGTCGCGCAGCAAGGTGTTGGATCGCCGCAGCTCGATGGTTCGCTCGTCGATTCTCACCTCAAGCTCGTCGAAGGATTTTTTCAGCGCCGTTTCCGCCCGGCGGCGAAGCGACGTCAAAGAGCTGATCAGCACCGCCACGACCACGAACACCACCGCCTGCAGCCAGTCGTCCCAGCCGAAACCGAGCGAACCCACGGGATTCAAGCGATAGAAATTCCCCGCCAGAAACGCGGCGCAGACCGTCGCCAGCAATCCCGGGCCCAGCCCCCCTGTCCAGGAGCTGAGCACCACCGCCGCGAAAAACAGGGATGCGGTGCTTTCACCGATGCGGGGATTGATCAGAAACGCGACTCCTGCCGCGGTTGCAACAAACAGCAGGGCCAGCGCGTAATGGCCCGCACCGCGCACGATAGACCGAATTTGATTGCGAGATAGTTTCACTGCAAACCCGCTATTTACGATACGTCCCTCGGATCGACTCCGCAACAATCTCCTACTTTATGGCCGACCCACCGACCTATCCGACCCGCGCGCGAAATGCCCCACCTCATACACCGGCCCGAAAATCGGGGGCCGGCTTTGCATTTGCAGGATACGCACCCGATCCATCGTCTTGTCCGCGGCGGCGGCGACATCCCGCTCGGTCGAAAAATGCTCCTTGCGAATATCGCAGCCCAACATGCGAAACATGAAAACCATGAGCGGCCGCTCGATCGGCACCCCATAAACCACTTGACCGCCCGGCTTCAGAACCCGGCGAATCTCGGCGAACGCCTGAAACTGCTCCGCTGGTTTCAGATGCTCCAGAATGCTGATCAGCAGAACGGTATCGAAGAACTCGTTTTCGTAGGGCATTTGCAACACGTCGCCCTGGCGAAGGTCGGTGCTGATTTGCCGTGCTGCGAACGCCGCCTGAACGGCTGATGTATCGGCCGTCAGATCCAGTCCATGAATCTCACGGTATATCTCATGCAGATTCAGGAACGTGAGTCCGGTCCCAAACCCGATTTCCAGTATGCGCTCGCCCCCGCGGCATTCGCCGAGGCAAAGCTCCACGCGCTTCCGGTACATCGCGCCGAAAATCGGCCAGTGATAAAAACGGATTGGATCGAGGCTGTTCACCCCGACGTATTCGTTTCGGGGAAGAAGCTTCAACTTGGGACGGTCAGGGGGCGTCGTCATATTCAAAATTACACTCGATCAAATGAATTTCATCCTTCGCGCCGCAAACGCGACCATGCGCAGAAGCAATAGTCCATGTCGCCAGCGCTGGATGTTGGTGGTTCCATACACGCGCTGCCGATAGCGGATGGGGACATCCAGGATTTTCAGGCTCAGCTTGGCCGCGCCAAACAGCAGATCGAAATCGCCGAACGGATCGAAATCGCCGAAATAAGCGCGGTTGGCGGCCAGAAGCTCGTAATCCTTTTTCCAGATCGTCTTGGTGCCGCAGAGCGTGTCCTTGATGCGCTGGCCGAGCATCCACGAAAATGCGAAGCCGAAGAATTTGTTGCCGATCAGGTTGGCCATGCGCATGGCGTTATTTTCGCGGGGATAGATCAGGCGGACGCCGTTGGCAAAATCTCCGCTGCCGCTGCGAAGGACCTCGAAAAACACCGGCAGGTCTTCCGGCGCGACGGTCAGGTCGGCATCGAGGATGGTGAGGATATCGCCCGTGGCGGCCGCGAATCCGCATCGGACCGCATCGCCTTTGCCGTTGCCGAGTTGCTTCAGAAGCCGGCACGAACGCTCCGGATGCCGGGAAATGGCCTGTTGGATCGCTTCGTATGTGTCATCCGTGGAATGCCCCTCGACAAAAATAATCTCCGTCCCCCCGCCCATTTCCGGCACGCGCCGGATCAACTGTTCGATATTCCCCGCCTCGTTTCGAGCGGGAACGATCACCGAAATTCGCGGAGAGCCTCCATCAGCATCTCTCACCGGCATCGGACGCGCCACCACAAAATTCGTCAGCCCGAGCGACCGAAACGGAAACAGCTTCACCAGAAATCGGTTGAGCGCCGGCCCCACCAGCGGCGTCTCTCCGGGCCAGAGCACTTCGTTCCAATGCCGCATCATTTCAAATCCCGACAGGTACAGCAGGTTGGCAACATCGTTCACATCGAGCCAGTTCTGCTGAAGGGTCGGCTTTGCCAGTCCCAGCCGCTCCGCGACGCGCAGCGGAATTTCCCAAAGCCGGCTGTAGAAATTCAACAAAATGCGCGTGCGCGGATGGCATTGCAGGCGAAAATGTTCGAAGACCGTCTGCACATTCCAGAGATCATTGATTAAATCGGAAAGAATGATGACATCGAAGACCTGATCGAGCACCAGTTCGTGCGCGTCCGCCTGAACGAAATAGAGATCGGGATAGCGCTCGCGGGCGCGAGCCAGCATTTCACCGGAGAAATCGACTCCCACACCGATCGACGGTTTAAGCGCTGCCAGAAGATCGCCCTGGGAGCAGCCAAGTTCCAGCACGCGCAGGCCCGGCGTGACAAGGTACTGGTAGACCTCGATCAGCCGCCGCCGATAACCGCCGCCGAGTCCCTTGCGCGTATCCCGGGCCTGGGCAAGGGCATCCCAATGCGCGACGCGGTTTTGCCGATGAATCTGGGCGGCGGGATCGGCGACGGCAATGGTGGCATCGTCCATCTTCATCGCTCACTACCAGATATAGAATGCCCGCACAAGCACCAGCAGGGCATACATCGAAAACCCGGCGGCGAACGCGGTGATGAACGCGCCGGGGTTGCCGCGCCGCCGCCCGGGGCCGGGATAAAACATCAGGAAAAATGGCCCGGTGGCGGGGATCATGTATCGGCCTTGCAGTCCATTGATGCTTCTTCCGCCTACAGGGGTGAATGTCAAATATATCAGCGAGAACACGGCCACCCAGCAACCCACCGCGGCGGCCACGAGAACAATGCGCTGGCGCATGGTCATTGTCCGATCCGGCCACCCGGCGATTCGCGTCGTCCAGAACACCACGCCGAAATAAGCGGCCGTCAGCGGAAACCAGAGTTTAATTTCGTGCCAGCCGAGTTGCCCAATGATGGAGGAAATGAACGGGACCGCCAGAAGCATCCCCACCTCCATGTGCAGCATGAGAAACGGATGGTGCAGCATGTAGATCAATTGCCTGCGTGGCGAAACATCCGTCATGCTGTAGCTCTCACTGCCGAAGGTGCAGAGCGACCAGCCGGCGATCGTCGCCAGACATATCAGCATGAAACTCGCAAACGCGGCCCAGTATCGGCCGCGGCTGGAGAATCTGCGTTCTGGAATCAGAAGAAACAGAATCGTCAGCGGGAGATAGGCGGTTTTCGCCAGCGCCACTGCCGCGCCGCAGAGCGTCAGGCCGATCAGATGCGTCTTACGAATGAATCCATCCATCATGGCGCATCGCATCGCCGCCGCGACGAAGAGAAAACAGACGCCATTGACCGTCGCATCCGCCGAAAGCGATGCCGCCTGCGCCAGCGACATCGGCGTCAGCGCCAGCAGCAGAATGGTCCAATCCAGGATGGGAATCAGCCGCAGCGAAAAATAAACAAGCAGACTCCAACCGAAAAGATTCCCCAGCCTGCCGGCGTAAAAAATCCCCATCGGCCCCAGGCCGATTCGCCGCGCGACGGCGATCGCCGCCGCCTGGGGGAAA
>Ga0302324_100018061_pt1 | contig 13937 bp, 11 predicted proteins | sample Palsa_T0_1_FD_201949 | JGI IMG/M metagenome (GOLD analysis project Ga0302324, IMG submission 201949) | Peat permafrost microbial communities from Stordalen Mire near Abisko, Sweden - Palsa_T0_1 | ecosystem: Environmental > Terrestrial > Soil > Palsa > Peat permafrost | place: Sweden: Abisko... | reverse complement strand
CGGCACCAAGGTCTTCCATCTCATCGCCGAAGTGCTAAAGCAGAAAATCCACCCGGATAAGACCATCGACGCCTGGGGATTCAACGGCAGCGCCCCCGGCCCGACCATCCAGGTCAACCAGGGCGATCACGTCCGGGTCATCTTCGATAACCATTTGCCCGAGCCGAGCTCCATCCACTGGCACGGCTTCGAAGACGCGGTCGGCTACGACGGTATGCCGGTCATAAGCCAGGAACCGGTGAAGCCAGGCGGCCGCTTCGTCTATGAATTCGACATCCACCAGGCAGGGACCTACTTCTACCACTCCCACATGGCCATGCAGGAGATGACAGGAATGCTGGGCGGCTTCATCATGCATCCCCGCACACCCTACCGTCCGCACTGCGATAAAGACTTTCTCCTGCACCTGCAGGAGTACCAGGTGTTGCCCAACAACACCGTGCCCAACACCATGAACATGGAATACAACTGGCTCTTGCTCAACGGCAAGGCGGGCCCGGCAACCACACCCCTGATTGTCCGCCAGGGAGATCGGGTGCGGATCCGCTTTGTCAACCTGGGCATGGATCATCACCCCGTGCATCTTCACGGATACACCTTCCAGGTCACCGGAACCGAAGGCGGCCGCATTCCCGAGACCGCATGGTGGCCGGGAAACACAGTACTGGTAGGCGTAGCCCAGGCGCGCGACGTGGAGATCATCGCCGATCGTCCTGGTGACTGGATGCTGCACTGCCACCTGCCGCACCACATGATGAACCAGATGTCGTCGAATGTGGGCAGCATGAACCGCCTGGGAAACACTTCAGACACGGAGACCATCAACGGACCGCTCTCACAGAAAGCGATGCCTGGCATGGCATCGCCCGGTGATATCGCGGAGAACGCAGACTCGGTCCCGGGCTTTCCTCAGGATGCCTATATGGAAGGGCCCGCTATGGCTATGGACTCCATGGTGGAGAAGCCCGAGAACTACTTGCTTCGCCCCGGCTGGAGCGGCTTCATGATGGGCATGATGAACTTCGTCAGGGTACTGACGCCCGAGAAATACGACCAGGTGATGGCCCGTATGAAGCAGGCGCAAAGGCCGAACGATCCCTACGGATCGCTACTCGAGCGAGTTTCCTAACCTTTCCGGGAGAACACCATGAAAAGACTCGCGCCCGTGTTGTGGTTGGTCACCGCGCCGCTTTTTGCGCAGAGTGGGCAGCAGCCGTCAATGGCAGGCACGGCCATGGATCATTCGTCGCCGCCACAGTTATCTGTGGGGGCCCCGCAGCTGCTGCAGGGGGTGGCCGCGCGCGCTCCCCTCAAGCTGGAAGCTTTTCTCGCCATGGCCGACCGCAATAATCCGACCCTGCAACAGGCCGCGGCCATTATCCGCCGCTCTGAAGCGGAAGCCACGCAGGCTGCTCTCTATCCCAATCCCACCGTCGGCTACGAGGGCGACCAGATTCGCGGCGGCTCCTACGGTGGTGGAGAACAGGGCGGCTTTGTCGCCCAAACCATCGTGTTGGGCGGCAAGCTGGGCCTTCGCCGTAACATCTACGAGCAGCAAAAACAGTCCGCCACGATAGCGGCCGAAGCCCAGCTCCTGCGCGTCCACAACGATGTAACCCAGATGTTCTATAGCGCCCTCAGCGCTCAGCGCACGGTGGAGGTACGTGGCCGGCTTGCGGCCTTAGCCGGTGAAGCCGCCCAAACCGCCCACCGGTTGGCCAACGTGGGCCAGGCGGATGCACCCGACGTTCTGCAGGCCGAAGTCGAGGCGGAACAGGCCGAGATCGACTACACCGTGGCTCAGCGAATGTTTATTCAAAAATTCAAGAGTCTCGCCGCGCTGACCGGCAATCCAACCGCAGAGATCGCTCCCCTCGACGCCGCGTTTGACGTCCCGCCGGAGATCGATCCATCTCACCTCGTGGACACCATCGTGCAGCAAAGCCCGTCAGTGAAGCAGGCGCAACAGCAGGTGGTGATTGCGCAGGCGCGGCTGAAAGATGCCAAGCGTGAAGTCGTGCCCGACCTGCAATTGAGGGCAGGGGAACAATCCAATCTGGAGCAACTGGCAGAAGCTCCGGGAAAAAAGACGGGAGCGCAAAGTTTCGCCAGCGCGGGCATCGAGCTGCCGCTCTGGAACCGCAACCAGGGCAACACGCGCGCCGCGGAAGCGGAGCTCGAACAGGCCCGCCAGGAGGTAACGCGCACCCAACTATCTTTGCGGCAACAGGCCGAGGTCCTGGCGCAGAACTATCTATCCGCCAAAGGGGAGGCGGAGCGCTACCGTACTGCTCTGCTTCCCCGCGCCCGGCGCGCGTATGAGCTTTACCTCGAGAAGTATCAAAGCATGGCGCAGGCGTATCCTCAGGTCATCGTGTCGCAGCGCACTCTCTTTGAGCTTGAGGTGCATTACATCGACTCCCTCGATCGCATTTGGCAAAACGCCATTGCGCTCCAAAACTTTACTCTGCAAGGCGGGCTTCAAGAGCCTGCTGATGTGATGAAAGGAAGACAGCCTTGAATCTGCAACTGTGGTTGATCCGTCATGGAGAAACGGAATGGAGTCTCTCCGGCGCCCATACCAGCAGAACCGACATCCCGCTCACCGCGCGCGGGGAGGAGCGTGCCGAGAAAATTCGGGACTATCTCGCGCATCGCAAGTTCAGCCTGGTGTTGACCAGCCCGCTGCAGCGTGCCCGGGAAACCTGCCGGGTCGCCGGCTATGCCGATGTCGCGCAGATCGAAGAGAACCTGCGTGAATGGGACTACGGCATCTTCGAAGGGCGCACCACGGCAGAGATTCGCAAGGAGCGGCCTGATTGGTCCATCTGGAACTCTCCCGTTCCTGAAGGCGAGCCGGTCGAGCACGTAGCCGCCCGGACGCAGGAAGTCATCGATCGAGCCGTGAAGGCCGGCGGTCAGGTTGCCTTGTTCGCCCATGCGCATATCCTCAGGATTCTGGCCGCCACCTGGCTTGGTTTGCCTCCGCGAGCGGGCAGCCTGCTGGCCCTGGGAACAGGCTCGGTGAGCACCTTAGGCTTCGAGCGGGAGACCCGTGTAATCGACACCTGGAATCGTTCTTTTGAAATCGAGGATTGAGCGTGAGCCATCCCGCGTTGATCCACGAATGCTGGACCATTGGACTATCCGCTCTCGACAAACTCCTATACACTTGTCGGGCATCAGGATACCTATGCCCAGCACAGCCATCGCAAGCAAGGATCAGCAGGATCCCCGTGTAACTGCCAGGTTGATCGCGCGCATCAAGCGGCTTATTGCGGATGGCTCCGTCGCACCCGGTTCCAAATTTCCCCCTGAGCGCGAGATGGCGAAGGAATTCGGCGCCAATCGCGCATCTGTGCGCCAGGCGCTCAAAGTACTGGAGATGATGGGTGTTCTTTCGCAGCGGGTTGGTGACGGCACCTATCTATCACAGAGCGCGGAGACCATCCTCAACGAGCCGATCGACTTCCTCGTGCTGCTCGACGACCTATCACACCACGAGCTCTTTGAAACCCGGCTCATCGTCGAGCCGGAACTTGCCGCCCGGGCTGCGGAGCGCGCCACCGCCGAAGATATTTCCATCCTGCGCAACGCCGTTCTCGCTTTGGAGCGCAGCAAAGTCATACGCGAGCGGCTCGAGGCGGACATGGCTTTCCACAACGCTGTTTTCCGGGCCAGTGGAAACCGCATCTGCCAATTGCTCTTCAAGGGAATTCACCGCACCGTGCTCACCAGCATGAACCAGCTGTCAGAACGTGTTTCGGTCGAACAGCCGCTCAAATTCCACCGCAAAATCTATGCTGCGATCCGTGCCCGCGATGCAGACGCCGCTCGCAACGCGATGCGCGACCACATTCTCGATGCGCGTTCCCTGCTCAACAAGAAGTCCTGAGCAGCCCGGCCTATTACGGGTTGTAGTAAACCTCCTGCATCTTCGTCCAGCCGGTGGCGCCGGGTAGAGGAATCTGCATAGCGTCCGTCGTGCTGAGCCACTTGATATTACGAGGTTCCTTCGCCATCGCTTCCGCATCGGCCTTGGGGTCGCTTCCGGTGTACTCGTAGTAGGCGAACAGGTAATAGTGGCTGTCATCCATTTTTTGGATATATATCGAAAAGTTGTGCATGTGGTATTTGTCCAGCAAATCGCGGACGCCCGGGTTTGACGCCGCGTGGAGTGCCTCGTAGGCGGCGATCCGATCGGGCTTGATGCCGATCAGCATGCCGGTCCGGACCGGCTGACTCTGCTGACCGTGGCTATAGAATCCGATCGCAGCTCCGGCAAGCAGTGCGGAAAAAACAATTCTCTTCATTGGTACCTCCCGTTTAGCAGCGCACCCATGATTGCATTTCTCACCCAATGGAGAGAAGGGAACTGCAAAGGATCAACCAAAACGTATTTGATGAAGACGGGCTTCAGAGGCGAGCCCGGGGGCGCATCGTTGGTGCTGCTCTTGGAGAAAACAATCAAGCCCACACCCCTGGACGGGTGCCCCATGTTCCCCCGGATTTCCTGTGGAGCTTTTTGGCGTTGGCGAACCTCATGCGGCTTTCCCTACTGAAAGCCGCACACGCAAACATGGATGGAGCCACGCACAGGAAATCCGGGTCGCCCCGGCGTACATGGGCCGAAAAAGACGGGGCGTAGCCCCGTCCAACGCCACTGCTTCGCGGGCAAAAAGATTGCCGTTGTGAGCAAGAGCACCCTCGCGTGTGGAGTGAAAGCATTTGAAGAAACCGTTTTCGGCCCATGTAGGCTGGGGCGAACCTGGGGCGCCCGTCCAGGGGTGCGGGCTTGCCAACTTCGGACGCAATGGTTCATCATTCCAGAGCCCATGCGCCTCGATTCCCATCAACACTTCTGGCATTACAGCCCCACCGAGCACACCTGGATGACCGACCAGATGGCTATCCTGAAGCGTGCCTTTCTTCCCCAGGATCTGCAGCCATTATTAGCCGGCATTCACTTCGACGGCTGCGTCACCGTGCAGGCACGACAAAATCTGGAGGAAACGCGATGGCTTCTCGAACTGGCTGACCAACACGAGTTCATCAAGGGTGTGGTCGGCTGGGTGGACTTACGTTCAGAAGACCTGGGCCGCCAACTGGAGAGGTTTGCCGCGCATCCCAAGCTCGTCGGCGTGCGCCACATAGTACATGACGAACCCGACGAAAATTTCATGCTGCGCCCGGACTTCCGCCGCGGCATCTCACAGCTGAAGGAATTCGACCTGACCTATGACCTGTTGCTCTTTCCCCAGCACCTTAAGGTCGCGGTAAAGCTGCTGGAGGAATTCCCGGAGCAGCCCTTCGTTCTCGATCACCTCGCCAAGCCCAAAATCGCCGAGCAGCTGTTCTCACCCTGGCAAGAGGATCTGCACCAGCTGGCGAAATTGCCTAACGTTACCTGCAAGCTCTCTGCCATGGTGACGGAGGCAAAATGGAATCAGTGGCGCCCCAGTGACTTCCACCGCTACCTGGATATCGCCTACGCGGCGTTTGGCTGGAGCCGCCTCATGATCGGTTCCGATTGGCCGGTGTGCACGCTCTCGGGCGAGTACGAGCCGGTGATGAAGATCGTGATTGATTACGTGCAGCAATTCCCCGCAGAAACGCAAGCCGCGATTCTTGGCGATAACTGCGCTCGCTTCTACCGCATCGGCGCCCATAAGCGAGGCCTCCGGCCATAGCCGCTCATCCATGGCCATTTCTCCAATCGATGTCATTGTCATCGCTGTTTACCTGGTTGGGATCACCGCCTTTGGCATCAAGATGGGCTACCGGCGGAACGCTTCTTCCCAGCAATATTTTCTGGCCAACAAATCGCTGGGCTGGTTCACCGTCGGCGCCGCCGTCTTCACTTCCAATATCTCGACCATCCATCTGGTCGGGTACGCCGCGGGCGGGGCGAGAGACGGCCTGGTCATCGGCAATTTCGAGTGGATGGCATGTTTCATCCTCATCCTGCTGGCGCTGATGTTCGCCCCGTTCTACATCAACTCCGGTGTGGCCACGCTGCCGGAGTTCATGGAGCGCCGCTACTGCCCTGAGGCGCGCACCTTCCTCGCGGTGATCGGGATCCTCGGCGCACTGCTGATACACATCGGCATCAGCCTTTTCGCGGCTGCGAAGGTTTTCGCGAGTCTGCTCGGCGTGCCGATGTTTGCCACCATCGTTGTACTCTCACTGTTCACCGTCACCTACGCGGCTCTAGGCGGACTCAAAGCGGTAGTGATGACGGAAAATATCCAGGTCGTGCTGCTGCTGGGCGGTGCAACCCTCATCACCATCCTCGGGGTACGCGCCCTGCCAGGTGTGGGCGTGCACGATATAGCCGCCTTCCAACACGCCGTCGCGCCCGGACAACTGCACATGCTGCAGCCGGTCATCAATGCCCAGGGGCACCTCAACGAGTTTTCCTGGCTGGCGGTGGTGCTTGGCTATCCCATTCTCGGTATCTGGTATTGGTGTGCGGACCAGACCCACGTACAGCGCGTGCTGGGCGCGCATAGCTTGAAAGATGGACAGAACGGCGCCCTCTTTGCCGGCTTCCTGAAACTCTCGCCCGTCTTTCTCATGGTGTTTCCCGGCGTGATCGGCTATGTGCTTTGGCAGAGAGGCGTGATCCATCTTACGAAAGTACCGGGGACTGCTCATCCGGATTACAACACCATGCTGCCGCAGCTGATCCTGTATCTCATTCCCGTCGGGCTGCGGGGGTTAATCGCCGCCAGTCTGGCCGCCGCGCTCATGAGCTGCATGGCGGCGGCGCTCAATAGCTGCGCAACCCTTATCTCCATCGATGTGGTCAAGCGTCTCCACCCACAAGCCACCGATGCCCGCGTGGTGCGCGTAGGGCGGATCACCACCGGCGTGATCATGGTGCTGGCGATGTTGTGGTCCACGCAGGGCGACCAGTTCGGCACCATCTTCGAAGCGGTCAACAAGATCCCCATGACCTTTGCGCCGGCGGTGACCACGGTGTTTGTGCTCGGCGTCCTGTGGAAGCGAGGGACCAGACAAGCAGCCATGGCTACCCTTTATTTCGGCTCCCTCATCGGCGTGATTTATTTTCTGGTCGATTTGCCCAGCACCGGGCGATGGTTCCTGCCCTCCAGCCGCCTTACCGACTTCGGTGGCTTCGTCACCGACCCAGTGCAAGGTTTAGGCATTCCATTCATGCTTGCCGGGCCGATCATTGCCGTGGCCTGCGTGGCGATCTACGTCGTGACCAGCCTGCTGACGCCCGCTATGGATGAGGCTGAGGTCTCGAAGGTTTGTTGGGACCATCCGCTGGCATTTCTCCGTGGGCCGTTCACGGCTGTGAGTGATCCGCGGATTATCTCTCTGCTGCTGCTGGCGACCGTCGGCGTGTGTTATTTCGTACTGAGGTAAGGTAAGCAGACTTGTCCAAATTGCGAGGTGGGAGCCCCGTCCGCATGCATGCGGGGGAGCTCGGCTTTCAAGCCGAGCGGCTCGCGCAGGACCATTCTATAGCCCGAACGATAGACGTGCGACTCTTTCCGCGACGCTGAAGCGTCGCTCCCCTGCTGGAAGCAGGGGGCTCCCACCGACACGAAATACAACCCTACTTGTTGGCCGGCGTCCAGAAGTCAGGATCCGCTTTCACCCAGGCTTCCGGCGGGTAGCTCATCTTGGGGTCGATGAAGAATAGATTCGTTTGTCTCGATTCCACACAGGCGGCCTCAAGCTCATCCAGTTTCTTCATGCCGTCTGCTCCCATGGTCTCCTGGAACTTTTTACCCTGCGCCTCCTCAGCGTCCAGGTCGGCGGCAGACTTGACCGTGGTGATAACCAGGAAGGCGCCCCCGGGCGAACCGTAAGCCTCCTCGTAGGTTCCCCAGTGGAAGCTGGGAACAGCCTTTTTGTAGCCGTCGCTCACCAGCTTGACCAGCTCTTCCCATTCTTTGTAGTGGCCAGGACGAATGACGAACTGGATAATCTCTTCGTAGCGGGCTCCGACACGAAAACCCGGGTTGAGACTTAGATCATCTCGCTTCACCCATATGCTGTAATCCTTGGACGAGAGCAGATCGCCATCGGCGGCATTGGTGCGGTCGAGGGTCGCAGAAAGAGTCGAGTCGCTCGTGCCGGTAGTGCGTGCACCTGCCATGTCGGCAAAGGAGGAGTAACTATGAAAGAACAGGGCTCGCGACGGCCCGGACAACGATACCGCAGCGTAGTAGTAGTTCGGAATCTTGCCTGCAGCCAGGGCGCGGGGATAAGCGCCTTCGACCATTTGATGAGGAGCGCCGTCCTTACCTGGTTTGGTGTACTCCCGGGAGATGACCATGATCTTCGGGCTGGGGAGAACATCCTGGGCGAACAGCGCAAAAGGTGCGCTGCACGATAGCGAAATCAGCAGTGGCAGCGCGGCACGACAGTGGAACGGAAACTTCATAAGTCTTTCTCCTGAAGCTTGAATGGGTGAATGAAGCAGGAACAGGTGAACAGACGGCAAGACTCTGCAGGTGGCCCTCGCCAGAGAAGTACCGTGTGCAGGCAAAGAGAAGGCCCCTAAACCTTTAGGCCTGGCCGACAGAAATAGCGATTCCCAGGGAAATTCGGTAGAAACGGAGAATGCGCGCAGTATAAGTGCGTGGACTTGGCGAAGCAACACAATTCGCTGTTCTACCCAATGGATGCTGAATTACCCCCCCCGAAAGTGGCGGCCAAAGTTAACTCAAGATGAGCTAGCAAATCCCGGAAGAATCCTTGAGTATCAGGGCAAGTCGAGGGATTCCTGGATGCCCATCGTTAATCCTCAGCCACGCGCTTCCGCGGCCACAGGTAAATCCAGTTCGGCAGTCCGCTCAAAGTTAGTGCGTAAACCCGCGTTTTTAACACCAGCCATGATGAGGCGCCTGCGCGGCTACGGTTCGACTCAGGTCGTCGACCGCGAAGCCCATCTTTTTAAGCAAGGCGAGAGGCTGGTGGATTTCTTCATTGTCATCGAAGGTGGCCTGGAACTATACGAACGAATGGGCCGGACCGCACGCGCGGTGGAATCAACTCTCGAGAAGCAACAGTTCACCGGTGAGCTGGATTTGTTGAATGACCGGCCAACGTTGCTCAACTGCCGTGCAATCCGAGACAGCCGCGTGCTGCGCATCTCGCGGGAGTCTGTCCGCAAGTTGATGCGTAGCGAACTGGACATTGCTGAACTGATTCTCACCGAGTGGATCATAAGGCGCGCTCGCCTTGTGAATCATAGGCAAGGCGGAATTATTGTTGTCGGAGACAGTGATGCTGCTGAAACCATGCGCATCGAGCGGTTCTTGATTGGCAATGGCCACCCGCACCAGTTGATCGACTCCAACGTCAATTCGGAAGCAGAAGTACTGCTGCGGGCCTTGGATGTAGAGCAAGACCAACTCCCAATCGTATTTTTCCCCGACGGCATCGCTCTCCGCAGACCTGCGAATACCGCCCTGGCCAGCAAGCTGGGTTTCGACCAGGATTTGGGCGAAGACACCGACTACGACCTTGCCGTCGTTGGCGGTGGCCCAGCTGGTCTTGCGGCAGCAGTATACGGAGCTTCAGAGGGGCTTACGACCCTGGTGATCGAGGGAACCGCCCCTGGCGGTCAAGCGGGAACAAGTTCGAAGATCGAGAACTATCTGGGGTTTCCGACCGGTGTATCCGGTCACGACTTGGCGCAAAACGCCACCGTTCAGGCGCAGAAGTTTGGTGCGCGCTTCGCCATCTCTCGCGACGTTATCGACATGCAACCGGCCGGCGGCGGATACCGTCTCTCGCTCGAAGGCGGTAAGACAATCTTTGCTTATGCCATCGTGGTTGCTACCGGGGCTCGATACCGGCGCCTGGATGTTGCTAACTACAGGAAGTTCGAATACCAGGGCGTCCACTATGCCGCCACCGCCATGGAAGCAGCCAGGTGTGTCGGGAAAGAAGTTGTGGTTGTGGGCGGCGGCAACTCGGCCGGACAGGCTGCCCTTCATCTTGCCTTATCGGCCAGCCACGTTCACCTGCTCATCAGGGGCGCAGCGCTCAAGGCCACCATGTCTGCCTATCTCATTCAGCGGATTGCCTCCTCCAACCGCATCACACTCCACGCCAACAGCGAAGTCATTTCCCTCGACGGAGACGCTCACCTGCGCAGCGTCACTTGGTGCAATCGTCAAACCAACAAGAAGCGCAGTTGTCAGACCCGGAACATGTTCGTGATGATCGGCGCGCTTCCGAATACGGAATGGCTTCACGGCAAGCTCGATTTGGACGCCAACGGTTTCGTCATGACGGCATCAAGCGATGGCGACGGCTGCATATTTCAGACCAGCCGGCCCGGCATCTACGCGGTGGGTGATGTGCGCGCCGGATCCGTGAAGCGAGTTGCCAACGCCGTAGGGGAAGGATCCGTCGTGGTGTCGCACCTTCATCGGTACATTGCTGAGCAGAAGGCAGGTGAAGCGGAGAGGCGAGCTATTATCGCGTAAGGACGCTTTCGGTCAGCCCTCGAGGAAGCCTCGTTTCACGGCGATCATGACCGCGTGCGTGCGGTCATTGGCGTTCAGCTTGGAAAGTATATTGCGCATATGCCCCTTGACGGTATCTTCCGTAATCTTGAGATGGTCGGCGACAATCTTGTTGGAGCAGCCTTCTCCGACCATACGCAGCACCTCAATCTCCCGCGCGGATAGAGCGTCTGAGGTGAGGTGACTGGCCAGTTCAGAAGCGATCTCCGCCGGAATGCGGCTCTTGCCCGAGTGAACGATGCGAATCGTTTCGACCAGGTCCTTGCGCAGCATGCTCTTAAGCAGATAACCTTTGGCGCCGGCTTTCAGAGCGCGCGTCGCTTGCACGTCGCCGGCGTAGGTGGTGAGCACAACACAACGCGCGGTTGGCCACTTCTCGAGGATCGCAATGATGGTATCGATTCCGTTCATGCCTGGCATCTGCAGGTCGACCAGGGTCACATCGGGCCTCCACTTGGCAAAGGCCTCGATTGCTTCATAACCATCCGAAGCTTCGCCCACGACCTCCATATCGGGCTGCCGCTGCAGGACGTTTGCTATGCCCTCGAGGATCAAGGGGTGGTCGTCTACAGTCAGAATCCGGATTTTATTTGGCGTGCCTGCTGTCGTACCCATGGCAACTTACCCCCACTCATCCTGTTGGTTGCCCTTACCTGGTGGGCGCCCCACCACAAGCTTGCGTCTTCCGTACAGCCTCGCATCCACCGAATACGCCCCGGCCCCCAGCAAACCAATGGCTACCAACATAGCGATCATTAGACCATCCACACCAGCTTCGCGGCAAAACCAGAAAGTACTTAGCGTGGTCACAATAGCCGATCCCGCGGCCAGCGGGGTAAACCAACCGACCACAATCAGAACCGCGGCGATGCTCGAAAGTGCCACCAGTATCTCCTCCCCCGGCCCAGTACAAAGCCGGGCGCTTGACGCCAGGGCCACAGCCACCGAAAAACGCAGAATGACCAGGGCCAAGCCGGCGCCTCGATTGGGAAACGTGCTAAAAAGCCTTTGCATACTCCACTCCATCGCTCATGCTACGTATGCTGGGATGAGAGTGAAAACTGCTTTCGGACTCCCTCGCAGCAGTCCTTTCGTGTGGTGCGTATGAAAATTGGGCGGCCTATACTGTGGGCGGTCCGGCCTTTTGCTGCTCCCAGGTGATAAAGACTATGCCTTTGAGAAAGCTGCTGGCGCGAGCAAGAGTTCTGCTTTCCAGGCTGGCATTGGCGCTCAGCGTTTTTGCCGCACCGGCCGCCGGCCCTCTTGCCGCTCAGGACCTGACGCTCAGGCAGATGGATCACACGGCGTGGACCGCCAGGGAAGGCGCGCCCATCGGTGTCAATGACATAGCCTTCGCGCGCGATGGCACACTGTGGCTGGCAACCAGGGGCGGACTCTATCGCTTCGACGGGCTCCACTTCAGCATCTACCTGCCTCCACCAGGGCAGCCTTCGCTCCCGGCGATTGATATGAGGACCTTGTACATGGCCCGGGATGGCGCTCTCTGGGTTATGCCATGGTTGAAGGATATTATCCGCATCAAGAACGGGCAGGTACGCATTTTCAATCAACGCGATGGCCTGTCTGCAACGCCCGTGGCACAGATGCTTCAGGCGCCCGATGGCTCCATGTGGGCATTGAATGGTGGCAAGCTTTACCGCCAAACTGGCGATCGCTGGAGCGAAGCGATTGCCGGCGGGAAAGAACTCGGCGAAGTGAGCCGCTTCTTCTTCGATCGTGCGGGAGTCTTGTGGATCGCGACCAGGAGCTTCCTGTACTTTGTGCCCAAAGGCAGTTCCGTTCCTCAGAAAACCACAGAGAAGTGCGGAAGCGTCAACGACTTTGCCGAGATGTCCGACGGAAGCTTGTGGATCGATGTACTTGAGCCCGCTCCGGCGGTCCGCCGCATTTCCGTGCCCGGACATTCCGCCAAGCCCCTCCGTTTCGCTGTTGTAGCCGTGGACATCACCCTGGATGCGCAGGAAAATCTGTGGGTCGCCAGTAATCGCGATGGTGTCATCCGGCTCTCAGCGGCCGTGCTGGCCAGGCAGAAGTCGGGCATCATTCGCGCAACGGATCCCGGCGTACAAAAGTTTGATCGGCCCATGGGGCTGAGCGGCATTGCTGCCTTGGCCGTGTTACCGGATGCGAATGGGACCGTATGGGCCGGTACATCGCGGGGACTAGATCGATTTCGAACTCCTACGCTGACCAGGCTGTCTGATCCAAATGCGGAGGGCGACGTGGGCGTCGCCGCTTGTCCTAACGGAAGGGTATGGTTGGGCAGTGGCGATTTCCTGATTTCTATCGACGGAGAGGCGCTCACCCATCACAAGATGGGTGACTTATGGGGATTGTATTGCGACCGGAATAACACCTTGTGGTTCAACCGCGGGGGAGAGATCGCGCAGTGGAAGGATGGGAAAGAACAAACCTTTCCTGCTCCCCCAACCGGCATGCCCTATTGTGTAGTACAGCTTGTGGGCGACGCCGACGATCTTTTTGCCGCTTGCGTTCGCAGCGGCTTGTGGCGCCATGTCGACGGGCACTGGGTAAAGGTGGAGGTTCCCGGCTACCCCTCTGAGGCCCCGGTCACGATCACACAAGATCGCTTGGGCCGCGTCTGGACGGGCTACGTCGACGATAAGGTCGGATATCTGGATGGTCCCACTGCCAGGACCTACGCGGTTGACTCGAATCCCGGTGTGGGGAGTGTACAGGCCATCTTAGTGGGACAAAGAACTGTGTTCGCCGCCGGCACGCACGGTATCGCCGCGCTTCGTGGCGACCACTTTCAATTGCTGCTTACCATCGATCCGGAGGCCGTGCAGGGCATCTCCGGCCTGGTCGAAGACCATCGTGGCGATTTGTGGCTGAACGGCGCCCGCGGTGTATTCCGCATACAAGCCCCAGAGTTGACCAAGGCGCTTTCCTGGGGTGGGTATCGCATGCAGTCGCAGCGCTTCTCAGGCGATGGGCTGGTGGGCTTCGCCTATCAAACCTATGAGCTGCCCAGCGCCGTCATTGCGCCCAATGGCCGAATCTGGATCGCAACCTCTTCGACCGCTGTTTATGTTGATCCTGACACCGTTCATCCTGACACCGTTCCTGCAATTACATCGATCCAGGCTTTCACCGATAACGAACGTCCACGATACGAAGCGCTGCCGCAGATCGATCCGGGCAAGCACACGTTACGCATCCGCTATTTCGGTGCCCATCTCATCGCTCCGGAACGGGTCTCCTATCGCTATCTTCTCGAAGGTCAGGATCAAAGCTGGCAAGAGGTCGGGAACAGAACGGAGGCGGTTTATACCAACCTTAGACCTGGTACCTACCGCTTTCGCGTTGCCGCTTCCAATGGAGACGGAATCTGGAGCGAAGCGGACTCGCCCCTGAAGTTTCAGGTGATGCCGGCTT
>Ga0302324_100018059_pt1 | contig 13938 bp, 16 predicted proteins | sample Palsa_T0_1_FD_201949 | JGI IMG/M metagenome (GOLD analysis project Ga0302324, IMG submission 201949) | Peat permafrost microbial communities from Stordalen Mire near Abisko, Sweden - Palsa_T0_1 | ecosystem: Environmental > Terrestrial > Soil > Palsa > Peat permafrost | place: Sweden: Abisko... | reverse complement strand
GGACGGCGGTGGCCTTGCAGCCTTCATTGAGCATTTGCAACGCGGCCTTCGTGCCGTCTTCAATCGTGCTGCCGGATTGAAAAACCAGTTTGTCGTCCACTTCCAGGCCGGCCTCGCGCAGGGCGCGTCGATAGCCTTCAAACCGTTCATGCGCCCAGGGCGCGACCGGCGGGCCGGTGAGATAGGCGATGCGTCTGTGGCCGAGGCTGATGAGATGCTTTGTGGCGGTGTAACTGGCGAGGAGTTCCTCGATTTCCACGCTGACAAAGGATTTGCAAAAAGCGGCGGGCGGACCGAGCAGGACGGCCGGGATTCTGCTCGCCAGAATTTCCTGATAGATCCGCGCCTCGGCCTCGAAACGATACACCGGCGAGATGAACAGCCCGTCCACGCGGCGCGCCAGAAACCGGCGCAGGCAAAGCTCCTCGCGTTCAGGCTTGTTCAGCGAATGTGCAAAAAGAATGTCGTAGCCCAGCTCGTGCGCGCGTTCCTCGATGGCCATGATGATGCGCGCAAAAATGGGATTCGTGATGGACGGAATGATCAGGCCAAAAAACTTGGTGGTCTTGGTGCGCAATCCCTGGGCGCTGGAGTCAGGAACGTAGCCCATTTGCGCGGCGAGCGCCTTGATGCGCGCCTTGGTGGCGGCGGAAACATCCGGTTCATCGCGCAGCGCTTTCGAGACCGTCATCACGGAAACACCGATTCGCTGGGCAATATCTTTAAGTCGCACCATGTGAATCAGAGATAGGTTCCCCGCCAGTGCAGTTTCCGGCGTAATGCCTTCAGAAACGAACCTTCCGCCAGCTGGATCAAACGCACCGAGCGGCGGCTGCGGCGGATGGTCACTTCGTCACCGGCGTCGAGTTCGGCCACCGGCTGCCCGTCGGCGCTCAGGAGCGTCGTGGGCAGGGGATTGGTGACCTTGATGCGGATGGCCGACGACAACGGTAAAATGATTGACCGGTTGGACAATGAGTGCGGCGAAATCGGGGTCAGGCAAAAAACATCCGCCGTCGGCAAAACAATCGGCCCGCCCGCCGCCAGCGAATAGGCCGTCGAGCCGGTCGGCGAACTGATGATGAGCCCGTCGCAGCGGTAACGTGTGATGGGTTCGCCGTCCACGCCCACGTCGAGCGCGATGAGCCGCGCGACCGCGCCCCGGCATACGACGATGTCGTTCAACGCCGTTTCGCGGATTTTTCTGCCGTTGCCGGTGCCGGACGCTTCAATCAAGGCACGCGATTCAAATCTGAATTCGCCGTTCCATACGCATTTGAGCGCGCGGGGCAGGTCATCCGAAGGTACGCCGGTCAGAAATCCAAGGCCGCCGAGGTTGACGCCCAGGATTGGGGTGGGCGAACCGGCGATTTCCCGCGCGACCCCGAGCATCGTGCCGTCGCCGCCAAAAACCAGCAGCAGATCCACTTCGCGCGCGAGCGCTGTGGCGTCGGGACAAACATGATTTTTAAATCCGGCCAGCCGCGCGGTCTGCGCGTCGCAAAAAAATTGACGTCCGGCCCGCCCGATGAGCCGGGCGGCCATGCGGACAATGGCCCCGCAGTCGGCTTTCTCGAGGTTGCCGATGAGCCCGATGCGCCTGATTTTGTCAGCTTGTTTTTTCAATCAACACCAAAAATTCTTTGTTGCCCGCCGGCCCGAGCAGCGGCGATTCCGTCAGGCCGCACCAGTTCAAGCCCGTTTGCGCGGTTACGAACGCCTTTAATTCTTCCAGCACCCGCTCATGCACCGACGCGTCCCTGATGACGCCCCTGCCCTTGTCCACCTCGGCCCTGCCCGCCTCGAACTGCGGTTTCACGAGCGCGACAATTTTGCCTCCTGGTTTTAATAAAGCAACCGCCGCCGGCAAGATTTTTTGCAGCGAAATGAACGAGCAGTCAACTACGGCCAGGCCGGCGGGCGAAAAAGGTTCCGGCATCTGCCCGGCTTTCAAATGGCGCGCATTGGTTTTTTCCATGACGACCACGCGCGGGTCACGCCGCAGTTTCCACGCCAGCTGGCCCTGCCCGACATCCACGGCGAAAACTTTGGCCGCGCCATGTTGCAACAGACAATCCGTGAAGCCGCCCGTTGAAGCTCCGAGGTCAACCGCCATTGTTCCGGCCACGTCGAGCTGAAAGTGGCCCAGGGCATGTTCGAGTTTGTGTCCGCCGCGGCTGACATATTTTTCCGGCGCATCCAGGGTAAGCGTGTCGTCAGGCTTGACCGGGTCGCTGGCCTTGCGCGCGGGCTGCGCATTGATGCGGACCTGGCCGGCGAGGATGGCGCGCCTGGCTTTTTCGCGGCTGTCGCAAAGGCCGCGTTCAACCAGGGCCTGGTCGAGTCGAATCATGGACGGTTCCGCAGTCGGCCGGCAGCTTACAGCCGGGTGCCGCCGCTGTAAACGCGCTTCTGCACCTCAATGAAGCTGTGAAGAAAAGCCGAGTTGTCAGCCACGGCCTTTTCCACGAGCTGTTTGAGCAGGAACATTTCGGAGCTGCTGATGACGGCGTGGACGCTGTGTATGAAGGCTTCCATCGGCGTAAAGGTCGTGAAGGAATCGCCCAGCAGCAAGATGGTCGCGTGGCGCCGCTGGTTGACGGGCATGGTTTGCAGCGCCTTCAGCGTGAGATTTTCTTCCAGGGTGTTCGCGGCAAAAAGCTCCTCGATGATGACGACTTGGTAATGCACCTGGGCGAAGCGCAGTTGGAAATCACCATGCGTGGCGGCGGTGTGGACTTTGTAGCCCAGCTCCTGCAGCGCGGTCTTGGCAATATCAAGCCATTCCGGCGTGGAAAAGGCGATCAAGGCCGGGCGGTCCTCGGCGGTGACGAAATCAAATGAGGCGCTCATGTTTTTTTGATTTTAAGGAGCAGCGGCGGGGCGGCTCCGGTTCCTGTTTTCATGCGCAGCAATCCGGCGGTGTTGTTCAGTTCGCCGCGCGCCTTTTTGATGTTGTCCGCTCCGCGCGCGACCACGCTGCGCTTGGTGCAATACGCCAGGGCGGTGTCCTCGGTGATGAAGCCATTTTCAAGTGCCTCCAGACAGGCCTGGTCAAACGTGCGCCAGCCGAAAGTATGGTTGGCCTCGATGATCTCGTAAAAACTCTTGCCCTCGGTTTCGCCGAGCCGGACGGCCTCCTGCGTCCGGAGGTTCGCCCCCATGATTTCCAGCAGCGCCAGACGCCCGCCGCCAATTTTCGGCGCGAGCCGCTGGCTGACCACCCAGCGCAGCGTGTCAGAAAGCCGGATGCGCATCTGCTCCTGTTCTTCCGATTCAAACATGCCCAGGATGCGGTTGATGGTCTCGCCCGCATTGATGGTGTGCAGCGTGCTCAGGACCAGATGCCCGGTCTCCGCCGCGCTCAGGGCGATCTTCACCGTGTCGCGGTCACGCATTTCGCCAACGAGAATCACCTTCGGCGCCTGCCGCAGCGCCGCGCGCAGGCCGTTCGCATAGCTGTCAAAATCAATGCCCAGTTCCCGCTGGTTGAAGGTCGCCTTTTTGTGCGCATGCACATACTCCACCGGGTCTTCCAGCGTGACGATGTGGACGGCCTTGGATTCGTTGATCTCATTCAGGATGGCGGCCAGCGTCGTGGATTTGCCGAAGCCGGTCGCGCCCGTCACCAGCACCAGGCCGGTTTTTTCCCTGGGAATCAGTTTGAATATTTCCGGGAATTTCAACTGGTCCAGCGTCGGGATGGATGCGTTGAGCTGGCGGCAGACGATGGAATAATTGCCGCGCTGGGCAAAAATATTGACGCGGAAACGGGCCTGGTCACCCAGGGAGTAGGAGGCGTCGCACGAACCGTGCCGCAACAAATCCTCGATCAGCCACAGGTTGTCGCCGACGATGTTTTGCGCGATCGTTTCGATTTGAAACGGCGTCAGAACCGGAATCGGCGGATTGAGGGCAACCGACTTGAGTTCGCCGTAGGCCTCCACTTGCGGCGGACGGCCCGACGTGAACAGCAGGTCGGAAACTTCCGGCTGCGACGCCAGCATCGCGGTCAAAATCTGATCCAGTTCGGGTCGCCGCATAAATCAATTGTCATCATCCTCCGGCGGTTGCGCCAGCAGCGGACGGAATTTTTTCTTGTCCAGCGCCTTGTCGTAGGCGTCCTCGGGCGTGATCCGCTTCATGCGGACATGTTCCATGATGTGGTCGTCGAGCGGCTGGTTGCCGGTCTTCTTGCCGACCTGGATCATGCCGTGGATCTGGTGCGTTTTGCCCTCGCGCACGAGGTTGGCGATGGCGGTGTTGAAGACCAGGACTTCAAAGGCCGCGACGCGCCCGTTCTTGTCATTGCGCTTGAACAGGGTCTGCGCCACAATGCCCTTCAACGCCTCGGAAAGCGTCTGCCGGATTTTGTTCTGCTGGTCGGCGGGAAACACGTCAATGATGCGGTCCACCGTCTTGGCCGCGCTCTGCGTGTGCAGCGTGCCGAAGACCAGGTGTCCCGTGGCGGCGGCGGTGATGGCCAGCTCGATCGTTTCCAAATCGCGCATTTCGCCGACGAGGATGATGTCCGGGTCTTCCCGCAGCGCCCCGCGCAGTGCCGTGGCGAACGACTTGGTGTGGACGCCGACTTCGCGATGGTTCACCAGGCAGCCCTTGCTCTCGTGCGTGAACTCGATCGGGTCTTCGACCGTGATGATATGATCCTTGCGGTTGCGGTTGCAATAGTCAATCACGGCGGCCAGCGTCGTGGACTTGCCGGAGCCTGTCGGGCCGGTGATGACCACCAGCCCGCGGTGCAGCATGGCGAACTTTTTCAAAACCGCCGGCAGCGGCGAATCAAACTTTTCAAAATCCTCGAACGACAGCACGCGGCTGGGAATCTGCCGGAACACCGCGCAGATGCCGGCCTTGTCGTTGAAGAAATTGACGCGGAAACGCGAAATTTTCGGGATCTCGTAGCCGAAGTCCACGTCGCCCGTTTCCTCGAACGTTTTGATTTTGTAATCCGGCGCGATTTCGTAGAGCATCGTCTTGAGCGAATCACTTTCGAAGGGCGGATAATCCACGCGCTGCATCTCGCCGTTGATGCGCAGCATCGGCGGGTTGCCCGAAGACATGTGCAGGTCGGAAGCCTTCTGCTCGAACATCAGGTTGAAAAATGCATCTATTTTGGCCATAAGTTCTTTCCTATCGCGAAACACTAGCTAATGCCGCGCCAAACGCAAGTCATGAAAGCATTGCCGGAACTCATCCGCGCCGAAATCGCCATGAATGGCTTTATGCGCTTTGACCGCTTCATGGAACTCGCGCTTTACTGTCCCGAATCTGGATATTACGAACAGCAAAGGGACACCGTGGGCCGCCGTGGCGACTTCATCACCAGCGTCAGCACCGGCGAACTCTTCGGGCAGCTGTTGGCCTTCCAATTTGCCGGCTGGCTCGAAGAATTGCGGGTTGCGGACTGCGGATTGCGAATCGTCGAGGCGGGCGCGCACGACGGCAAACTCGCGAAAGACATTTTGAGCTGGCTTGAATCAAACCGTCCCGGACTTTTCCAGCAGCTTCACTACGTCATCCTCGAACCTTCGAAGCGACGGCAGGCATGGCAGATGGAAGCCCTCAAAAGTTTTGCGCCACGCGTCCGCTGGCTCTCGCAATTGGACGGTTCAACGGTCCAGCCATCCACCGGCATCATTTTCAGCAACGAACTCCTCGACGCTTTCCCGGTCCGTCGTTTTGGCTGGAATGCTGCAGAAAAAAAATGGTTCGAATGGGGCGTCACCGCCGCCGCCGGGAAGTTTGTCTGGGCAAAAATCCAGCATCCGGAATTCAGAATCCAGCATCCGGAATTGGAAGCCGTGTTGCCCGACAACTACACCGTCGAGGCTTCACCCGCCGCCGAAAACTGGTGGCGCCAGGCGGCTGGAAATCTGGCGCGCGGCAAACTGCTCGCGATTGACTACGGCTTCACCGAGGACGAACGGTTTTCACCCGCGCGCACGAACGGCACGCTCCGCGCGTATTTCCGGCATCGTGTCAGCGACGATCTTTTGTCCAACGTCGGCGGACAGGATTTGACCGCGCACGTCAATTTTTCCGCAATTCAGAAGGCGGGTGAGGAGGCCGGGTTGACCACCGAAAATGTTTGCACACAGCCCCAATTTCTCACGCGCATTCTCGAAAGGGCGGTGCGGGAAAAGTCCTTTGGTGAATGGAGCGCCGGCCGCGCGCGGCAGTTTCAAACTTTGACGCACCCGGAACATCTCGGCCGCGCCTTCCGCGTTCTGGTTCAGTCGCGCTGAAGTTCGTAATTCAAAAACGACAGGCAATAAACCGCCGCCGTCTCCACCCGCAGCACCAGTTTGCCGAGTGAAACCGGCTGCGCGCCCGAATGTTGAATCGTCTCCAATTCTCCGGCGGTAAAATCGCCTTCCGGCCCGATCCACACGCCAACACTTTGCGGCAAACGTCCGTGCTTCGTCTCAAATTCGCGCAGCAGTTCGCGCGGATGGCGGCGGTCCCTTTGCAGGGAACCCACGAGCGCTAGGTCAAATTTCCCCGGGCGCGCGAGAAATTGTCCGATCGTCATCGGCGCCTCAACTTTCGGCAGCCAAGCGGCGCCACATTGCTTGATGGCCTCGATGGCTACGGTCTGCCACTTGTCGCGCTTGCTTTCCGCGCCTTCGCCGTCGAGGTACGTCACCACGCGCTCGGTCAGCAGCGGCACGATCCGCCCCACGCCGAGTTCGACCGCTTTCTGGATGATGCCCTCGATGATTTTCCCCCTGGGGACGGCGACCAGCAGCGTGATGGCGCAGGGCGCGGCCGGGACAAAATTTTTCAGCGAGACGGAAAGGTTGATGACGTTGCGCGCGGCGTCTTTGACCGTGCACATGAACTCATTGCCGGCGCCGTCCAGCACGGTGACCAGTTCGCCGTGTTTCAAGCGCAGGACGTGGAGCGCGTGGTGCGCCTCGCGTCCGTCCAGCCGGAGCGCGGCCCCGGCGCAGCGTTCGGGCGGCAGGTGGAAACGGTGCATGGTTACTTGAAAAACTTTTTCGCCTTCTCAAAAAAACTGTGCGCGAGGGGTGCTTCCTTGCCGTCGCAGAGCGCGGCGAATTCCTGCAGCTTCGCCTTTTGCTCGGGGTTCAGGCGCGTCGGCACCTCCACCTGGACGCGCACATGCAGATCGCCGTGGCCGTGGCCCTGCAGGTTTTTCACGCCCCTGCCTTTGAGCCGGAACACTGCGTTGGGCTGCGTGCCGGCGGGGATCTTGACCATGATTTTGCTTTCAAGCGTCGGCACTTCAATCTCGCCGCCAAGCGTGGCCTGGATTAAACTGACCGGCACTTCGCAAATCAGGTCGTCGCCGTCGCGCTTGAAAATCTCATGCGCCCTGACATGCAGGACGACGTAAAGATCGCCCGCCGGGCCGCCGCGAAAGCCCGCCGCGCCGTTGCCGGACGAACGCAGCCGCGTACCGGCATCCACGCCCGGCGGGATGCGGAGCGGGATTTTGGTGGTGCGTTCCTTCTTGCCGCTGCCGTGGCAGGTTTTGCACGGTCGTTCCAGAATTTTTCCCGCACCTCTGCATCCCGGACACGTCTGCGCGATGCTGAAGATCCCGCGTGACATCAGCACCTGGCCGCGGCCGCCGCACGTCGCGCAGGTTCTTAATTTTGAACCGTGTTCTGCGCCGGAGCCGTGGCAGGTTTCGCACTGGGCGGGCTTGGTGACGGAAATTTCCTTTTCGCAGCCAAGCGCGGCTTCTTCGAGCAGGATTTCGAGGTCGTAACGCAGGTCGTCGCCGCGTTGCGGTTCCGACGGGTCGTCTTGCTGGCCGCCGCCAAACAGATTTTCAAAAATGCTGCCGCTGCCGCCGAAAACGTCGCGGAAAATGTCCGCCGGGTCATGAAAGCCGCCGCCAAAGCCGCCGCGCGCGCGCTGGCGCGGGTCGAACGCCGCGTGGCCGTGCTGGTCGTAGGCGGCGCGTTTCTGGGAGTCGCTCAAGACCTCGTATGCTTCGCCGAGTTCCTTGAATTTTTCCTCCGCCGCGTGGTCGCCCGGGTTTTTGTCCGGGTGATGCTTCACCGCCAGCTTGCGGTAGTTTTTTTTGATTTCTTCAAAAGAGACTTCGCGGCTGACTTCAAGAACCTGGTAATAATCGCGTTTGGCCATTTAACTCCGCTTCAAAGGCGGGCGCAAACTTAAGGAAACGGCGGCAAATGGCAAGTGCGAATGGCCGGTCGGGTTAAACCCCATGGTCACGGCCGGCCCCGCCGCGTAACGTGGCTTCAGCCGTCATGTTGACGGCGGACGAAATCAAACCACAAAATAAAATCAACCTCATGACCACACTAGAAATCAAAGGCGACTGGAACATCACCAAGGGCAAACTGAAACAAAAATGGGCTTCGCTCACAAATGACGATCTCCAATTCGCCGAAGGCAGGCAGGATGAACTGATCGGCCGGATCCAGAAGCGCACGGGCGAAACCCGCGAAGCCGTCGAAAGGGCGGTCAAGGAATTCTGCTCCACGTGCAGCTCCTGAACGGCCGCCAACGGCGGTAGGGTTACACCCCATGGCAAAGCGCCGGCGCATCCGCCAGAGTATGCCCAGTGTTAAAAAACAACAACGCAACCAACAAAATTAAAATTATGATGAAAATAAAATCCACCCATACGCTCGCCCTCGTGGCGGCGGTCGGCACAATGATGATCACCAGCCCGGTGCTGCGCGCGTCCGACACGGACGACCGCATCGAATCGGCCGCCGCAAAGTCCTACACGTTCAAAACCACGCTCAAAGATGATTCCATCAAGGTTGACTCCAAGGACGGAGTCGTCACCCTGACCGGCACGGTCGCCGATGCCTCGCAAAAATCCCTGGCCGAAGACACCGTCGCCAGCCTGCCCGGCGTCGTTAGCGTGGACAATCAACTGACGCTCAACGGCGTGCAGCCGGCCGAACATTCCGACGCCTGGATCACCACCAAAGTGAAGACCACGCTTCTGTTCCATCGCGACGTGAGCGCCACCGGAACCACCGTTTATACGCAGGACGGCGTTGTCACCCTGCAGGGTGAAGCGAGCAGCATGGCGCAGAAGGAACTCACCACCGAATACGCCCAGGACATTGACAACGTCAAATCAGTCAACAACGAGATGACGATTGCCAGAATGCCGGCTCCGCCGGATGCGACCGTCGGCGACAAGATTGATGACGCCTCCATCACGGCTGAAGTCAAGTCGTCGCTGATGTCGCACCATTCGACCAGCGCGCTGCACACCACGGTTTCCACGACGGACGGCGTCGTCACCGTGGCCGGCATCGCCAAAAACGACGCGGAAAAAAGCCTCGTCACCAAGCTCGCGACCGACATCAACGGCGTGACCAGCGTCGTCAACAACATGACCGTCGTGGTGCAGGCGGCCGCCTTGTAACTTGCCAACCCTCTGCCGGCGGGCGTGAAGAAGGCGCGTCCGCCGGCAAATCAACCGGAAGAAAATTTTATGTTATACACACTCGCGGTCGTGCTGGTCATTCTGTGGCTGCTCGGTCTGGTGACCGGAACCACGATGGGCGGCTTCATTCACATCCTCCTCGTCATCGCCATTATCGTCGTCTTGGTTCGGGTCATCTCCGGCCGGGAAGTCGTGTGACGGATAATTTGGACGTAAATTTAATATGAACACAAAATCCGTCGCTGCCGTCCTGCTGATCACCCTCGGCATTGTGGTGCTGGCCTATTCCGGCTTGAGTTTCACGACGCCAGGCGAGCCAATCAACTTTCTGGGGATGCATATCGCGACCACCGACAATCATTTTATCCCGCCCGTCGTCGGAGCGCTCATGCTCGTCGGCGGCATCGTGCTGCTGGTCGTCAGGCCCAAGAGCGTCTGAACGGACCGGCACCTGAAACAATTGCACAGCCCGGACGAAATAAAACTTGTTTGGGCTGGCATCGCCCGACGGACACTTTTCCTCCGGTGTCCGCCGGGCTTTCAAGATTTTTACGAATCGGGTAGGGTTTTACCCCATATGCGAATCCATCGCACCGGCGGATACTGGCGCGGAATCTGGCCGTCACTGAAAGACAGGGTTTTCGGCGGCCCCGCCGGACAACCCGGCATGACAGCATGAAAAAAAAGCTAATCAGATTGTCACAACGCTATGAGTCGGCTCTGGCGAAAAGCTTGAAGCAAGGCCCGCAGGCGAGCCTGCAACCGGCGCAGCAATTGGGTTGCCAGGCGGTCGCCATCGGCGTGGACACATTGGAACTCGCGCGGATTCACGAGCAGGCGCTCGCCACTTTTGAATTATCCAATGTTAAAAATGGCTTCACCAAACTCGCCGGAATTTTTTTTGCCGAGGCCAATGCCCGGATTGTCGCGACGCAGAGCGACACGCAGCGGAGCAAAGTTCGCTTGAGCCGGTTGCAGGACACGCTCGGCCAGCGCACAGACGAGTTGTCCGCCGCGAACCGCCAGTTGCAGCGCGGCGTCGTCCGGTGCAAAGTCTTGGAGCAGGCCGCCGAAGAAAAGGGCAAAAACCACCGTAAAAATCTGGAGGAATCGCTCCAGCTGCAGAAGCGTCTGCGGCAGTTGACGCATCGCGTGATGCTGGCGCAGGAGGATGACCGGAAAAAAATCAGCCGCGAACTACAGGACGAGATCGCCCAGACGTTGCTCGGCATCAATGTCCGCCTGCTCTCGTTGAAACGGCAGTCCCATGGCAACACAAAAAAATTTAATAATGAAATTGCCAGCACGCAGCTGCTGGTGGCAAAATCGGCCAGGTCTGTGCGTCAGGCCGCGCGTGAAATCGGCCATCAAGAGTAACTGTAAATCACTTTCACGCGCGCATTGTTTTCATGACCAGGAAGACGAAATCAAGATCGGAACGCCGGTTCGCAACGACCGTCCGGCCACCACCGGGCCTCGGCGCGTTGCGCGCAAGCGAAATCCGCTACCGCCGTCTTTTTGAGACGGCGCACGACGGAGTTCTCCTCCTCAGCCCCGACACGCGCAAAATCGTTGACGCCAATCCTTTCATGACGAGGTTGCTCGGCTACACCCACCATCAGCTGGTCGGGAAGGAGCTGTTTGAAATCGGCCTGCTCAAGGATGAAGTCGCCAGCCGGAAAATGTTCCAAAAGCTCAAACGGAAGCACGAAGTCCGTTACGAAGATTTGCCGCTTGAAAGCCGGCTGGGACGGCATCAGGAAGTCGAAGTGGTGGCCAACCTGTATCAGGAAGATGGCCACGCCATCATCCAATGCAACATCCGCGACATCACCGAACGCAAGGCGGCCGAGGCGGCGTTGCGCGCGAGCGAAGAGCGCTATCGTATTCTGTTTGAGCTGGGCCCGGTGGCCGTTTATTCGTGCGATGTTTCAGGTGTGATCCGGGATTTCAACAAACGCGCCACGGAATTGTGGGGTCGCGCGCCGGCCGCCGGGGACACCGACGAGCGGTTTTGCGGCTCGTCCAAGTTGTTCAATTCGGACGGCCATTTCATGCCCCACGACCAGACGCCCATGGCCCGGGTGTTGAGCGGCAGGATCACCGTGGTGCGTGATGTGGAAGCGATGATTGAGCGGCCCGACGGCACGCGGATCATCGTCGTCGTGAACATCCGTCCGATCAAAAACCGGCGCGGAGAAATCACGAGCGCGATCAACTGTTTTTATGACATCACCGAGCGCAAGGCGGCGGTGGAGGCGCAGCACCGCATCGAGGTGCTGGCCGCCTCGAATGAGGAATTGATTTTGGAGATCGCCCAGCGCAAGGTGGTGGAGTCGGCGTTGAAAAAAAGCGAACGCCATTACTCGCAGTTGCTGGAAAAATCGGACCTCATGCAGGAAAAGTTGCGGCAGTTGTCCCGCCAGATCCTGCTCGCGCAGGAGGATGAGCGCAAACGCATCAGCCGCGAACTCCACGATGTCATCGCCCAGACTTTGACCGGCATCAATGTCCGGCTGGCCGCCTTGAAAAAAGAGGCCGCGCTCAACTCCAATCATCTGGACCGTGACATCGCCCGCACGCAGCGGCTCGTGGAAAAATCCGTCAACATCGTGCATGAGTTCGCGCGCGAATTGCGCCCGGCGGTGCTGGACGACCTCGGCCTGATCGCCGCCCTGCACTCATTCGTGAAACTTTTTTCCAGGCGCACGCACCTCCATGTCCACCTGAAGGCCTTTGCCGACGTGGAAAAACTGGACATCACCAAACGCACGGCGCTCTTTCGCGTCGCGCAGGAGGCGTTGACCAACGTGTCCCGCCATGCGAAGGCCGGTCGTGTGGACATAAACATCATAAAACTCGCGCACGGCGTCCGCATGCAGATCAAGGACGATGGCAAATCATTCAGCGTGGAACAACGATTGCAGGCCAAAGGAAACAAACGCCTCGGACTGCTTGGCATGAAAGAACGGATTGAGATGGTCGGCGGCACTTTCTGCGTGGAATCTGCGCCCGGTGAGGGAACCACCATCGAAGTGGAAATTCCGTTCGTCAAAACACCCCCCCCCGCAAAATCCACAGGTAAAGACACACCATTAGAATGTCCATGAAACGAATCACTGTCCTGCTTGCCGAAGACCATACGATCGTGCGCGAAGGTTTCCGCAAGATGCTTGAACTCGAGGGCGATTTTGAAATCGTCGGCGAAGCGCAGGATGGCCGCCGGGCCGTCGCGCTCGTAAAGAAATTTCGCCCCGACGTGGTGTTGATGGATATCGCCATGCCGCTGCTCAATGGGCTGGAGGCCACCCGGCAGATTCTCAAAGATTTTCCCGCGGCCAGGGTGCTCATGCTCTCCGCGCACAGCGATGACGCCTATGTCGCCAGCGCCATCGAGTCCGGCGCCAGGGGATTTTTGCTCAAACAGACCTCCGCCCACGACGTGTGCCGCGCGATCCGTGAAGTGCAGAAGGGAAAAACCTTTTTCAGCCCCGCCATTTCCAGGCGTCAAGACCAGCTCCATCCGCCGGCACCCGGCCGCACCGGACTGCTCAAAAAGAAAATGAGCCGGTTGACTTCGCGCGAGATGGAGGTGCTGCAACTCATCGCCGAGGGCAACGCCAATAAACAAACGGCGGCGGAACTTGGCATCGGCATCAAGACCGTTGAGAAGCACCGCGAACATCTCATGGAGAAGCTCGACCTCCACGACACCGCCAGCCTCACCCGCTACGCCATCAGCGCGGGCATCATCGAAAACAGCGTGCAGTTGACCATCGTATAACTGCGTTGCCGCTCGCAGCCGGGTTCCAAAATGTCTGGTAGGGTAACACCCCATGGCTGCGAAAGCTGTTCCGGACTATGATCCTATCATGAACGATCACCAAATCTGGTCAACTTTGGCAGCCGGCGACCGGCGGCAATTGAAACCGGACCTGTCCCGGCGAATTCTCGTGGTGGATGACGAGCCGTTGATCCGCCAGCTCTACACCGAAGTGTTGGTTGAAGCCGGCCACACAGTTGACGGTGCCGAAAACGGTCTGGTCGCCTGGGACGCGCTGCAAGTGTCAGACTATGATCTGCTGATCACAGACAATGTAATGCCGAAGTCGTCCGGGGTTGACCTGCTCAAGAAGATTCACGTCGCCCGCATGACGTTGCCGGTCATGATGGCCACCGCAACTTTTCCCGAGGAGGTGTTCATCCGTTACCCTGAACTTCAACCCGCAGTCACGCTGCTCAAGCCGCATACCGTGACAGAATTTTTGGAGGCGGTGGAAGAAGTTCTTTGCATCCATGACGGTGTTTCTGAGGAGCTGGCGCCGCTGCCCGTCATTCAAGCCAGCCCGTCAGTGAAACATTTGTGGCTGCGGTAATTGGCGCGTAAATCTCTCCGGCACTTGCACGCCATCTTCGTCGGTAGGGTAATACCCCATGGCACCGCCCGGCCTGTAGGCGCATAGTGGTGGCAGGAAACGGAACACGCTTCAATAAATGAAGCATCCACC
>Ga0302324_100018058_pt1 | contig 13939 bp, 8 predicted proteins | sample Palsa_T0_1_FD_201949 | JGI IMG/M metagenome (GOLD analysis project Ga0302324, IMG submission 201949) | Peat permafrost microbial communities from Stordalen Mire near Abisko, Sweden - Palsa_T0_1 | ecosystem: Environmental > Terrestrial > Soil > Palsa > Peat permafrost | place: Sweden: Abisko... | reverse complement strand
AGGAGCAGACGGAGGACCCAAACGCCGCGCGGCGGTTCTGGTTCGAGCACGCGACCGGCGCCGGTAAGACGGTGGCGGCCCTCGGGTTCGTCGAGGCGTCCCGGACCGGCGGGGTGCTGATCCTCACCCACCGTCGCAACCTCGTCGACCAGTTCCACGGCGAGCTTCGCGACCGCGGTTACGCCAAGCGGATCAGCCCCGCCTTGCTCGACGGCAAGGACTCGGCCAGCGGCCCGGTCACGGTCGAGACCTACCAATGGTTCGTACGCAATTCCGGCCGCGTCTCGGACGCCTACACGATCGTCATCTGCGACGAGGCGCACACCGCCCTCGGCGAGAAGACCTCGGCCGCGATCAGGCGCTGGGCCGGGCCGGTGTTCGTCGGTATGACCGCGACCGGTGCCCTGATCGCGCGGCACGTCACCGATCTCTTCCCCACTCAGACCTCGCGCTTCGACCTCGCCCAGGCGGCTCGGCGCGGCGTGATCTCGCCGCTGCGCTGCATCCGGATCCCGCCCGGTCCCGGCGTCCGCACGATTGCCAAGGTGCCGCTCCGGCGCGGCGAGGTGGACACCGAGTTCGATCAGGAGATGCTGGCCGAGTTGCTCGACCAGGGCCCCTTCAACCAGGCCATCGCCGACCTCTACAAGACCCGCTTCAACGGCGTCCCGGGCGTCGTCTACACGGCCGGTGTGCGCCACGCCTACAACGTCGCGCACTCCTTCCGCGAGCTCGGCATGAAGGCCCAGGCGGTCTCGGGCGAGACGCCCAAGCGCCAGCTTGCGCGCATCCTGGCCGACTACGAGTCGGGCAAGATCGATGTGCTCGTCAACGCGCAGCTGCTCGCCGAAGGCTGGAACTCGCCTCGCGCGACGATCTGCATGCACCTCGCCCCGACCGCGTCCAAGCGCATCTATCAGCAGCGCGTCGGGCGCGTGACGAGGCGGCATCCGGGCAAGGAGGCGGGGATCGTCATCGACTTCGTGCATCCCGCGACCAAGCACGACGATCCGGTGGTGACCCTGCATTCGCTGCTCGACCGCGACGTATACCGCGGCGGCGCGATCGTCGTCGGGCCGGTGCGCCGCGGACGCGGGCGCCGCGTCCGGGTCGAGCGCCGGGTGCTCCCGGTCACGCCGGATCCGGACCGGCGGGCGGAGGTCTTCGAACGCGAGCTGTGGCGGATCGCCGTCGATCATCTCGACTACGGCGAGCAGCACGTGTGGGCGGCACTTGCCGGCGCCCGCGTCGCCGCGAACGGCTGGCGGCGGGCGAAGGCGATGCTCCACTTCGATCGCGGCGGCGAGCTCAAGCGGCGCTTCCTGCTGACCGCGGTTCAACGTAACCGAAACGCGCAGTTGCGGCTGCGGGCGCTGCAGGAGATCGCCGCGGCGCGGGATGCGGAAGCGTTCGACACGGCGGTCGAGATCATGGCGGCGTGGCCGCGGGACGAGCGCCGCGAAGGGGTCAAGATCATGCTCCAGGCACTCGCCGAGCGGCGCATCGGCCGCCGGGATGAGGCCAACGCCTGGATCTGGCGGCTGGCCGAGTACACGCGCGAGGTGCACGAGGAGTATGCGATCCAGCGCTGGCCGGAGACGAAGCGGCTGCTCGGGCTGCTCGTCAACTCGAGCGGTGGCGCGCATGCGCGCAACGCCCGCCGGCTCGTGCACGCGACCCGCAAGGAGGACCGGCGCCTGTCGGCCGCCCTGCTTGCTGCCGCGCTCGCGCATACTCCGGAGGCCGAAGAGGCTCTCCGCGGCGCGCGGACGCGGATGGCGCGCAAGCCCGCCGCGCTGGCGCGTGACCTGCTGCGCAACTTCCCCAAGGGACGTCGCGGCAAGACCCGGCGTCGCCGCCCGCAGGCGGCGGGCTCCGGGTCTCCAAACGGCGCCGTCAAGCAGCCGCGCTCGCGCGCCGGCCAAGCGCGCGCCGCGCCCGCCGCCGGGAACGGCGCCGAACCGGACCTGCTCGACGACGATCTCGAGATCGAAGAGATCGAAGAGATCGACGACGGCGACGAGGGTCCCTCGGAGGACGTGCTGACCGAGGCGCTCGACAGCGACGTCGACGACGACGAGCTGCCGCCGCTGGCGCCCTCGGCCCGCTCCGGCGTCGAGGAGACCGTCGCCGACGCACTCGCCGAGGCCTCGCCGGCCGCCGAGCGCGGCGCTGAAGAAGCCGCTTAGCCGGCGCGCCGTGCCCGACGGCGTAGACAAGCCGAGGGGTCTGCAGCAGTTCGGTTCACTGCCCACGCCCGCTGTCGTCAGTCTTGCGTGCCTGGCCGCAATCGTGCTCGCGAGCACCTTGATAGTCCACGAGCATGGACTCCACGGCGATGACGTCGCCTACCAGCTGATAGCTGCGAACCCGATTGCTCCGCACAGCTTTCCCTACGCGTTCCGGATCGGCGTCCCGTGGCTGGCTCACGGGGTGCACGCGCTCGGGTTGTCCTACACGGCGTCGTTTGGACTACTCGGATATCTCGCGACCGCCGCGAGCGGAGGGGCGATGTACGCGTTGTTGCGCGAGTTCGACGTCGATCTGCGGCTCGCCGTCGCGCTGGCGCTGGCATTCGCTGTCTCGCCGATCCTGCTGGTGGCGTCGCTGCGGAATGGGCGAAGCGTCGACCCAGCGTCGATTCTGGTGTTGATCCTGGGCTGCCTGTTCATCGTGCGGCGAAGCAAGCTCGCCCTGTGCATCACGATGCTGCTCGGCGTGACCGTGCGCGAATCGAGCCTCTTCCTTGTTCCGCTGGCCTACGCCGTCTGGGCCGAGCGCCCGTTCGATCGTCGGGCCCTGACCGACGTTGCGCTCGCTTCTGCGCTGCCGATAGCGGGATACGTTGTGTTGAGAATCGCTGTCAGCACCGTCGGCGAAGCGCACCTGCCCGCCTACAACGGATCGTTCCTCCAGGCCCGGCTGGATGAGCTGCGCAGCGGGATCCAGAATGGGGGCTGGAAGCTGCAGCTCAGGCGGCTGGTGGCGGTATTCGGCCCGCTCTGGCTGGTCGCGCCGTTCGCGCTGCGAGACCTCCGGTTCGCCCGGCGGGGTCTGATCCTCGTTCTCCTGTGTGTGCTCGCGATGACTTACGCGCTGGACTGGGACCGGATCGTGGTCCTCCTGGCCCCTGTGATCTATGTTGCGTCCGCGCACGTCATCCAGCACCGGCGGCGCTTGGCCGTGGCAACGCTGGCCGGCCTGCTCGCCCTGGACGTCGGATACGGAATCTATATGCAGGTACACGGCGTCCGGTACGGGGTCGACGGGACCGGCCCGGCGTTGTACCGGGTCTACTGAGCCTGATAGACGGTTGCGCAGCCGAAGCTCCGTGGCCGGTAGCCGAGCGCTGCGAGCGGCGTGGCGAGACTCGCCACCGAGCCGCACGGCTCGAGCACGAACCGGGCCCCGATCCGGCGCACGAGCGCCTCGCCGGCCGAGGGTGTGAGCGCGCCCGAGAACAGAGCGCCGGCAAGTGCGTTCCGGGTTGCCGCGTCCGGAGTCCAGACGGGGTGACCGACCCAGGTCTCGCGCCCCGTCATGCCGGGGACGGCGTAGCCCAGGGCGCCGGAGGTGAGCACCCCCCCGGGACCCGGAGCGGCGGCGATGTAGCGGAGCGCGTTCGCGTCGCCGGGTTTGAGCAGCGTCAGGTCGTAGTCGCCGCTGAGCGCCCTGTGCACGGTCTGGAAAGCGAACGGCAGGCACGACCCGACGAGCGCCAGGATCGCCGCCGCCGCCAGCCACGCCCGAGCGCGTCCGAGCCGATCGCCGATGCTGGTAAACCAGCGCACGGCGAGCACCGAGAGCGGGATCGCGACGCCGGCGAACGCGTGTAGGGGATAGGGCGGCCGAACGACGAAGTAGATGACCGCCGTGGCGAGCGGCCAGAGCCGCAGCATCCGCTCCTGGACGTCGAGGGCGCGTCCGCGAGCACCCAGCAGCGCCGGCACCGCGAGCGGCGCCAGTCCGAGCCCGACGACCGGGAGGTCCGAGCTTCTGATGAAGTCAGCCTGCCGGGCCGCGAGGGCCCAGCTCGCGTTTGCGCGCGACAGGACGTAGTAGTAGATCAGCGGCGCGACGGTTGCCCCCAGCACCGCGAGCAGCGGCACAAGCCGCGCTCGACGGCGCACATCCCACACGAGCAGGCCGACGAGCACGACCGCGAGCGTCTCTCCCTCCCACGGGTGCAGCCACGCCGCGGTCAGACCGGCGGCGGCCGCCCATGCCGCGTACCAGGCTGATCCCTTGCCGGGACTCCGGCGCCGGGGGTCGAGCGCCTTCTCGGTCGCCAGCAGCGTCAGGGCCGTCAGTGCGATCGCGATCGCCGCCGGCAGGTACCCCCAAAGCTGAAAGGCCGGCAGCAGATCGTTCCGGAGCGCGGTCTCGACGTGCTGGCGCGTAACGCCGATCCCGGTCTGCGAGACGAAGGTCTGAACCGGCGGGTAGTAGAAGAGCGCCAGCAGCATCGCCAACCGCGGCGGCCAGCGACCAGGGACCAGCCGCCGCACGTAAGCGCGGACCGCCACGAACAGCAGCACGACCGCCACCGGCTTCCAGATCAGCAGCGACACCGCCGGTCCTGCCCCGGCCGCGACGGCGAGCCCGGACAGCAGCCACATCGGGTGTAGGAACACGCGCGCGGGTTGCCCGAACCCGTACAGGTTCGCCGCGAGTCCGTGCCGGCCGGCGTCGCGAATCCACGCCAGATACTGAAGCTGGTCACCCGGGGCGCGGCTGTCGGCACCGATGAACACGAGGCCGGAGTCGTGCGCCCGGACGAGCAGCGCCACGAGCAAGGTGACCGACCACGCGGATACCAGGAGCAGTAGCCATAGCTCGCCACGGCTGAGCAGCCGCAGCGTGCCGCGCACGACACCCGGAGGCTGCCCGGCCCCGCTCACGCGACCGGCTGCTCGATGCCGCGTGCCGGCGATCCGCAGACTGGGGCTCGCCCGGCGCGCCGGTCGATCAAGTAATACGCGATAACGAGCGCAGGGAGCAGATTCATCCACAGGACGTGACACACCGTCGACTCGTGGGCGAACACGGCACGCAGCGGCCCTGCGATCGCGGTCAGCTCGTGTGGGACACCGCGCGTGGCGATGACCGCACCGAGCGCCGCCAGCGCAGACACGACCCAGATCGCGATCCACCGGCGCAGCGAGAGCTCGAGCAGCAGCATGAACGGCAACGTGATCAGGAGCAGCCGGTTGAACGCGTCGTCGGGCAGGAAGATGTAGCCGGCGACCAGCGACCATACGACCGCCTCGCGCACTTCGATCCGGCGTGTCGCGAACAGCCCGAGCACGGTGATGATGGCGGCTCCGGTCAGGAGCTTCGCCTCGATCGGAGCGTAGACCCCGATCCGCGAGAGCAGCAACGTCGGGCTGGCATGGAGCGGCGGATTCACCGCCAGCCTGGCGTCGCGACGCGAGAACGCATCGAGGCTCTGCGGGAACCACGGCAGGTTGCTCAGCAGGAACGCGATCACGAACGCGCCGATTGGAAGCAGCGCTCGCACGCGCCGCCGCCGCCAGGAGTGCAGCGCCAGCGCGGGCATCGCGAACGCGCCAAGGAACTTGAATACCGTCAGCGCAGTCGCCGCCGCCCAGGCGGACCATTCGCGATCTCGCTCCAGCGCGAGCAACCAGCAGGCGATCCCGAGGACGAGCAGTGTCTTGTCTTCGGCAAACGCCGTATAGGCGAACAGCACGAACGGGTTGAACCCGTAGAAGACCATGAACCCGATCCGCCAGCCGCGCGAGCGCCGGTAGCGGAACCCGATCAGCAGCAGAAGCAGGGCGTCAGATACGACGAATAGCAGCCGAATCGTCGTCGGCGAGTCGTGAATCGCGAGCAGGCCGGTGAACGCGGCGACTTCGAGTGGCGGGTTATTGCTGTCGAACGGCGGGAACAATCCCGACTGCGGTGGAGCGAACGGATTCACGCCGTGGAGGGCAAGCCGGCTGTAGTACGTGTATTGCCTCAGGTCGGTCCCGCCGTGGCTGTGGGCGATGATCAGCAGCCTCACGAGCGTCGCGACCAGGGTGATCGTAATCACCGCGAAACCCCAGCCTGCCGGGCTGCGCACGACCTCGACCACCCGCACGCCGCCGAGCCGACCACGCGGCTCGGGCCGGCGCGTCGCGTTCACGCTCATAACGCTACCAACGTAGCCAGCAGCTAACGGTCGAACCACGGCTGACAATCAACGTCGTCCTCGGCGGGCGGAAACTTGGCCAGGCGGCCCGCGGTATTATCCGCGGCATCTTGCCGTGCCGGTCGTGGTCCTGGTTCTGCCCGCGCTGCCGCGGTGAGCGGCGGAGCGGTTGCGATCCGGCGTCGTGTCGCTGACCACGGCATCCAGGCCGCCGCAACCGCCATCTCGCAGCCCCGCTGCGCGTGTCGGAGGAGTAGCGCGGCGAGCACTTGACCCGGACATCGGGCTCGGATTGGGGCTGGGCGGCGCGTTGTGTGCGCTCGCCTTCGTGACGACCGGCGGCACCACCGACGGAATCAACCTCGCTCCCAACACATGGGCACAGATCGTGCTGGTACTGATCGCCGCGGGGCTGGGCATCGCGGCAGTTCGTCTCTGCAGGCCCGCTCGCGCGTGGGGCGCCGCTTCGCTGGGCTTGTTCGCCGCGCTTGCGGGGCTGAGCCTGCTCTCGATCTCATGGTCGGTGCAGCCCGCCAACTCGTGGCTTGACGCCAACCTGACGCTGTCATACGTGGCCGCATTCGCGGGCGGCATCGCGCTGGCGCGAATCGCTCCCGAGCGCTGGGCGGCGATCATCAGCGCAGTCGTGGTGCTGACCGTGGTCGTGAGTGCCTACTCCTTGCGCGCGAAGGTATTTCCGGCGACGGTCGACCCGGGACAGGCGCTGTTCGGTGCACGGCTCAGCGCTCCATTCGGCTACTGGAACGCGGTCGGCCTGATGGCCGCGCTCGGTCTGCCGGCGTGCGTCTGGCTCGGGGCGCGGCGGACCGGCCGCCCGATCGCGCGCGCTACCTCGGTGCCTGCGATCGGCGTTCTCGTGGCGGCGCTGCTGCTGTCCTATTCGCGCGGCGCGCTACTCGCCGCGGCGATCGGCCTCGCGTGCTGGTTCGTGCTCGTACCCCTCAGGCTGCGTGGCACCGTCGTGCTCGCCCTTGGCACCGCCGCGGGTGGCGCGGTCATGCTCTGGGCTCTGGGCTCCCCCGCGATCACGAGCACCGGGCAGTCCCTCCAGGCGCGGACCGCGGCTGGTCACACGTTCGCTCTTGTGCTCATCGCGATGATCGTCGTCTCGCTCGCGGTCGGACTGGCGGCCGCCGTCGCCGCCGACCGGACCCGGCTGGGTGCGCGCGATCGACGCCGGATCGGAAAGGCGTTGCTGACGCTGCTCGCGTGCGTCCCGGTGGTCGCCGTGATCGCGTTGTCTGCGTCCGCTCGCGGCCTCACCGGCGAGATCTCGCACGCCTGGAGTCAGCTGACCGGCGCCGATGTGGGTGGGATCGCCCCGAGCGAGGCCGCCAACCGGCTCCTGAACGCAGGGAACCTGCATGCCGCCTACTGGACAGAAGGCATCAAGGTGGGCGAGCACGCGCTGCTGAAGGGCGTCGGCGCCGGCGGGTTCGGCACGGCCAGCCCCCGGTACAGCAAGAGCGCGGACCACGCGGCCCACGCCCATAGCTTCCTGATCGAGACGTTCGCGGACCTTGGGCTGATCGGGCTGGCCCTGACCCTGGCCCTCCTGCTCGCGTGGGGCGTGGCGGCGGGACGAGCGGTTGGCCTGCGGCGACCATCGCTCCGGAGCTGGGGGTCGCCCGGCGCCGGCGAGCCGGTTCCCGAGCGCGCGGGCGAGCGGGCCGGCCTGCTTACCCTGTTCGCGGTCGTCGTGATCTGCGGCGCTCATTCGATGATCGACTGGACCTGGTTCATCCCCGGGCTCGCGGCTCCCGTGCTGGTTTGCGCCGGCTGGCTCGCCGGTCGCGGGCCACTCCCAGACCCGGTCGGGCGGGCGCGGCGAGGCGACCCCACCCCAAGGGAGCCGATCGGCGAAGGCTCGCCGCACCAGACCCGCGGTTCGCTGACACGCGCTCTGGCCTCTGCCCCCAGGCGCGCGATCACCGCCGGCTACCGAGCATTTGCCACCGCACCAGGTCAGGTTGGAGCGATCGCAGCGATCGCGGCAATCGCGTTGGTGGGTGCGTGGACGATCTGGCAGCCGCTGCGCTCGGGCGACGCGGACGCGGCGGCGCTCACCGCGCTGAGTGCCAACCGCCCGGCTGCCGCGCTCGCCGATGTCCGTTCGGCGGCCGCGATCGACCCCTACTCGACCGAGCCGCTCCTCTACGAGTCGTCTATCTACGATGCGCTCGGTGACGTCGCGGCCTCGCGGGCGGCGCTCGAAGCGGACGTCGAGCTGCAGCCGAGCAACTTCGAGACGTGGCTCCAGCTCGGTCAGTACGATCTCCAGGTCAGTCGGCCCCGGGACGCGATCGTCGCGCTCCAGGGGGCGCTACACCTGTTCCCTCACAACCTGACCGCAGCGGACCTGCTCGCCGAGGCCCGGTCCCACACGTAGTCAGCCTAGCCCGATGCCACGACCTCACCGCATTCAACTACTCGTCTTTCTGGTGCTACTCCTGAGCGCCGCGTTCACGGCCGCCTCCGCGCAGGCCAGCACCAACGAGGCCACAATCCTGCAGGACGACTCGCACGTGCTCAGCGACCCCGTCGGTACGCTGGCCACGCTGCGCTCGATTGGCGTCACGGAGGTGCGGATCTTCATCCCGTGGGGGGCACTGACGCCAAACCTGCACTCGCGCAGACGCCCCGGCGGGTTCGACGCCTCCAACCCAGGCGCCTATTCCCTGACCGACTGGGCGCCGTACGACGCCGCAGTTCGGGCCGCCAGCGCCGATGGGATCGGCGTCGACTTCGACTTCTTGGGCCCGGCCCCGCTATGGGCGACCAGTCGCCCGCCGCGCGGCGTCCACACCGACAACCCCAACGTCTATGACCCCTCGGCGCAGCAGTTCGGCGAGTTCGTTCGCGCGGTCGGCAGGCGCTACGGCGGCAGCTACACGCCCCGGGGAGCCACGTCGCCGCTGCCGAAGGTCAGGTTCTGGGGGATCTGGAACGAGCCCAACTACGGGCCTGATCTGCAGCCGCAGGTACTCCACGGCGTCGCGAGTTCGCCGGCGATCTATCGCGGGCTGCTCAGCGCCGCGTGGTCGGCGCTCCACGCGACCGGCCATGGCAGCGACACGATCCTGATCGGCGAGACGGCGCCGCGCGGTGGCCCCACGCCGGGTATCGCGGGCGGGACCTATCCGCTGCGCTTCCTGCGCGGGCTCTACTGCGTCAGCTCCGGCTACCAGGAGCTGCGCGGAACGGTTGCCTCCGCACAGGGATGCCCGACGAGCGCCTCCGCCTCGCGCCGCTTCCGCTCGAAGAACCCGGCGCTGTTCAGCGCCGGCGGCTTCGCAGCTCACATGTACACACTGGGTCAGGTCGCGCCCCCCAACCGTCCCAGCGCGTCCAACGAGCCCGACTACGCCGGGCTCGCCGATCTGCCAAAGCTCGAGCGCACGCTCGACCGGCTGAATCGGACCTACGGCTCGCACAAGAAGCTCCCGCTCTACAACACCGAATTCGGCTTCCAGACCAACCCCCCCGGGCACAAGTGCGGCTGTGTCTTCCTCAGCCCTGCGAAGGCCGCGTACTACATGAACTGGTCCGAGTACCTGATGTGGAGCAACCCCCGTGTCCGCTCCTACTCCCAATATCTCCTCGAGGACGACGCGCTTCCCGGGCACCCGAGCGAGAGCGGCTTCGCGAGCGGGCTGTTCTTCTCGAACGGCACTCCCAAGCCCAGCTACGACGCGTTCCGCCTGCCGCTCTACCTGCCCAGCACCTCGGCCCAGCCAGGACACTCGCTGACCGTGTGGGGCGGCGTGCGCCCGGCGCCATTCGCCAAGCGCGACACAGGCTCCGCGCAGCAGGTCCAAATCCAGTTCCTGCCGTCCGGCGGAACTACGTGGACCACGCTGAGCACGGTCACGATCAGCAACTCCGCCGGCTACTTCAAGGTTTCCGTCACGTTCCCCTCGAGCGGCTCCGTGATGCTGCAATGGACGTACCCGTCGACGTTCTCGTTCCTGCCCATTGGCACGCCGCCGACCGTGACCAGCCGCATCCAGACGGTCACTGTGAGCTGACTACGGCGGCGCTTGCTGTAGCAGGGCGTAAGAGCTGGGGCTGCCCAGCAGAACTCCGTCGAGACCCGCGGCGGTCACGCTGACAGGTTTCGAGGCGGTGTACCGCAGCACCGTGAACGTGCTGGCATAGTCGGCGCGAGTGAGCCGGAATCCCGCCGGAACCGCGACCGCGCCCTGCGGACGCGGCGGCGTTCCGAGGCCGCCGCCTGAGAGTCGTGGCGGGATCGCCAGCACGTCCAGCTCCGTGACCGCCGCGCGACCCAGTGGGCGCAGGTTCGCCTGGTATACCTCGACGGGGATTCCCTGCGATCCGCCTGCGACCACGATCGCGCGGGGCTGTCGGTACCGGCCGAGCGCCTCGCTGGCACCACGCCAGTTGTCGCGCTGATAGCGCGGATTGGTGTCGACGAGAGCCACGACGAGGATGAAGACCGCGGCTAGGCTGCTCGCGAGCGTGATCGCGAGTCGCGTGCTCGTCAGCGCGGCGAATCCGATCGAAACGGCGATCAGCAGCGGCGGCAGTGCCGGGAGCAGATTACGGGTGTCGACGAAATCGACGCCGACGAGTGCGAGCCCGATCGGGAACAGGACGCAGGCCACGCCGACAGCCATCGGAATCAAGGCCCGCTGATCAGGGCGGCTTCGAGCGCGGATCAGCACGACCAGCGCGCCGGACCCGGCGAGCAGTGCTGCAACCACAGAGCTGATCAGCTGCGACGGGCTCGCGTATCCGGTCAAGAACTGCTTGGGGATCTGAAGCACGCGCGTCGTCAGGCTGCCGACCGAGATGTAGTCGGCGTGGCCAGTGCCGCGCTGCGCGAGCGCGAGTGGCACGAGCGCGGCTGCGACCGCTGTCACCACTGCGGCAGCCACCACGACTCGCCGGTCCCGACGCCGTCGCCACAGCAACCAGGCGAGCTCAGGCGCGACCACGAAGCCGACGAAGTAATGCGTCGCCAGCCCGAGCGCGGACGAAACGGCGAAACACACGAGCCACCCGCGTCCACCGGTGTCGAGAAAGCCCACGAGGCACATCAGTGACACGCTGCTGAGCAACGTCGCGAGCCCGTAGGCGCGCGCCTCCTGGGAATACCAGATCAGCAGCGGCGACAACGCCACCAGCGCGCCCGCGATCAGCGCTGCCTTACGGTCGGCGAGCCGGAGCGCCGTGGCATACACCACCGGCACGATCAGAATGCCTGCCAGCGCAGAGAGCGAGCGAATTCCGAACTCCGAGTACCCGAACAGGTGCGTCCAGCCCCACGCAAGCACGTAGTACAGCGGCGGCGTTGACTCCGAGATCGGGATCGCGTGGAGCATGCCCCCGAACGACATCCGCACCAGACGCTCCGTGTATGCCTCGTCGAGCCAGAAGCTCTGCTCGGCCAGCGTCGGCACCCGGACGGCCGCAGCCACCAGCACCAGCCCGAGCACGCCGAGCAGGTCGAGCAGGTCGCGCTGACGCGCGCTGCGCCCGCCGGTAGTGACGACTGGCGCCGCGGTGCTCACCGCTACTCGCGCACCAGGTGAACCTCACCCGCGTCGAGGGTCACACGGCCCCTGGCGGGAGTGAGGACGACCAGGCGCCCATCGCCGTCGATCCCGTCGCCGCGGCCCTCACCGCCGGCCCATCGCACCGGCCGGCCGCGCAGGGCGTCGCGTGCGCGCACTTCGGCGAGCAGGTCCTCGGGGTCTGCCACCAGCCAGCGCTCGAGGCTTGCCAGCAGTGTCTCCAGTGTCGGCTCGATCTGGTCGGGGCTCAGCCCGAGCGTCCCGGCTCGGCCCGCCAGCTCGGGCGGGAAGTCCCGCTCCCGCACAGCTAAGTTGACTCCGATCCCCACGACCGCCCAGTGCTCCTGCGGCCGTCCCTCGACGAGGATCCCCGCGACCTTGCGCCCGCGCAGGTGGACGTCGTTGGGCCACTTGAGCGCGACCGCGGCGGCGCCGCCGGTCTCCACGTACTGCCAGATCTTCGACACCGGATCGGGCGGTCGGACCGCCGCGACCGTTTCGGCGACCGCCACTCCGGCCACCAGCGGCAGCAATCGCGGCGGGTCGCGCACGACGACCGAGCACAGCAGCGCCCGCCCGGCGGGCGCGACCCAGGTCCGTCCCTGCCGCCCGCGGCCGCTCTCCTGAAACGTCGCCGTGACGATCGTCCCGTGCGGGGCGCCGGCGGCAGCGAGCTCACGGGCCCGCGCGTTGGTGGAGTCGACTCGTCGCAGGTGCAGCCGCGGCGACCCGACCGGCAGCTCGGTCATCTCAGCGCACCCCCGACGGGGCCGATCCGCAGCTCGTCGCCGACCGCGAGCCCGAGCCGCTGCGCCGCCGAGCCGCGGTTGACGGCGATCGCCGGCCGGCGGTGGGCGTCCTCGTAGAGCACCAGCTCGCCGGCCGCGACGTCGGCGAACGTGACTCCGTGCCTGATCGCCTGCGGGGGGTGGTCCCACGCGAACGAGGAGACCGCCAGCGTGCCGGCGGCCGTGACCCAGGAGATGTCGGCCGCTTCGGCGTCGAGCTGGAGGTTGCCGAACTGATCGACGTACTGGACGTGCGCGACCAGCGTGCGCTCCTCCCGGAACGCGTGCGTGCGCGCCAGGGCCACGAGCGATGCCGCCTCGATCGGCTCGCCCACCTCCCCCAGAGCGGCGCCGGCGGCGAGTGCGGCGGCGACCGGCGCGAACAGGTCACGCCCGTGGAACGTCGCCGACGCGCCGGGCAGGGCGTACGGCGACCGATCGATCTCGACCGCATCGGCCGGCCCACCGGCGGCCTGCACCGCGGCGGTGAGGAGCCCGTTGTCAGGCCCGACGAACCGAGCGCCCGATTCGCAGGACAGTGCGACCGCCCTTCGCCCCGATCCGACGCCCGGGTCGACGACCGCCAGATGCACCGCGCGGTCGGGCAGGTACTCGATCGACGCGGCCAGCACGAGCGCCCCCGAGTGGACGTCGTGGCGGGGGATCTCGTGGGTCAGGTCGATCACTCGCGCGTCGGGGCAGCCGCGGGCGATCACGCCGTGACAGACGCCGACGAACCCGTCGGCCAGGCCGTAGTCGGTCATGAATGAGATCACCGGCGAGCTCACGGGGCATCCCGCGCCGCATCGGCGACGAGCGCGTCGACCAGCCCGTCTATGTCGTGGCGGTCGGCCTCGACGTCGGGGTCGCGCCCGCGCGCGCGCAGCGCGTCGCTGGTGACCGGGCCGATCGAGACCAGCCGGGCGCGTTCGGCGGCACCTTCTCCGGCTTGCGAAAAGAAGAATTGGACGGTCGAGGACGAGGTGAACGTGACGTAGTCGGCGGCGGCGACAGCGGCGCGCTGTCGCACCGACAACGGCTCGGCGACCGTCTCGTACAGATCGAGCACGTCGACCTCCGCCCCCCGCTCACGCAGCGCCTCGGGCAGCACGTCGCGGGCGACCGCCGCCCGGGCGATCAGCGCTCGCGTCACCGGCGTGCCGGCGAGCGCCTCGACCAGGCCCTCGGCCACGAACCGCTCGGGCATGACGTCGGCGAGCACGCCGTGCTGCACGAGCGCCCGCGCCGTCCCCGGACCGATCGCGGCGACCGTGATGCCCGCAAGCGCCCGCGCGTCGCGGCCGACGGCGCGCAGCCGCTCGAACAGGAGCCGCACGCCGTTGGGGCTCGTCAGGCAGACCAGGTCGTAGTCGCCCAGCTCGGGCGCGGGGCCGTCCAGCGGGGCGATCCGGATCGCCGGGGCCTCGATC
>Ga0302324_100018057_pt1 | contig 13939 bp, 10 predicted proteins | sample Palsa_T0_1_FD_201949 | JGI IMG/M metagenome (GOLD analysis project Ga0302324, IMG submission 201949) | Peat permafrost microbial communities from Stordalen Mire near Abisko, Sweden - Palsa_T0_1 | ecosystem: Environmental > Terrestrial > Soil > Palsa > Peat permafrost | place: Sweden: Abisko... | reverse complement strand
AATCGGCTGGTTCACATTCATGGCGCGGTCTTTACCGGCTGGATTCTTCTTCTCATTACCCAGACGGCGCTGGTCTCAGCCCATCGGGTGGACATTCACCGCCGCCTTGGTCTCGCCGGCTTCGCTCTCGCGTGCGCCATGCCGGTTCTCGCGATCATGGCTGCGGTCGACTCACTGGTTCGTCATGCCGACCGGCCCACCGCTCGTGCGTTCTTTGCCGTTCCTACTTTCGACATTCTGGCCTTCGTCCCGCTGATTTTCCTTGCCTGGAAGTACCGCTCGAATGCGGCGGCCCACAAGCGGCTGATCCTGATCGCGACCATCGCGATCCTGGACGCGGCGGTGGCGCGTTGGCCGATTCATGCACCCTGGTGGGGCCTGCACCCCTCGGAGTGGGCGACGGAAGCTTTCCTCATTCCGCTGATCGTTTACGATCTTTTCGCGATTCGCAAAATTCATCGGGCCACGCTGTGGGGCAGCTTATTTCTCATCTGTCTCCAGCACATCCGCGGGCCCATCGGTCACAGCATCGCCTGGCAAAACTTTGCGGCGTTGTTGCAGCGCGTCGCTCATTAGCGCGTCGCTCGTTACACGTCGCTGCTTGAAGAAGACGTGCACGTGCCTTATAAAAACTGTGGGAGCTCATCCCTACCTGATTCGAGAGATGAATATGGCCTGTTCATCCATCCCCGAAGCTCGAACCTCAGCCCGTGTCGCTCTGGTTGAGCAGCACATTCGACTGGAGAACGAGCACAATCTCCAAGCGGTTCTGGGGACCTTCGGCGACGCCGCCCGTTACGACGATGAAGCGTGGGGAGAACATTACAACGGTCGCGACGGAGTGCGCGAGTTTTATCAGCAGCTTATGCAGGCCATGCCCGATTTGAAGATTGACGTGCAGCAGCGGCATGTTGCGGACGACGCCATTCTGGTTGAAGTGATTATCTGCGGTACCCACCTAGGCCCATGGCGAGGTCTGCCGCCCACCGGGCGAAGAATCGAGTTCCCGCTTTGCGGCGTCTACACCTTCGACGACGATAACCGGTTAGCCGGGGAAAGAATCTACTACGACCGCGGCACGGTCTTGCGGCAACTCGGCGTCTTCCACGAGCCGCAAAGCGTGTTAGGACAAATCTCGATTCTGGTAACCCACCCCCTCACAATAGCGCGGGCATTGCTGAGGAAGCTTTTGCCGGGATGAGTAGGGTCGCCCGCCTTCGCGCGAGCGAAAACTGGCTTTTGATTTTGGATCACGTCGTCAGACGCTAAGCATCCACGTCACGCATTTTCAGAGCGGAGTTGTCTTCAGGATCGCTGAAATTGTTGTTCGAGTTTATGACGATATCTTTCTGAGAGGGAACTCGCTACTGCCCCGCCGTCCGCTCCATCTTGCTGGCGACCTTTACCCCGCTCAGCCCGTTCACATACTTCGAAATTCCGCGATAGAGTGATTCAGCGATGCGCTGGCGGTACTCGCTGGTCTCCAGACGATGCTCGTCCCCGGGGTTGCTGACAAAAGAAATCTCCGCCAGAATCGACGGCATGTTCGCGCCGATCAGCACGATGAACGGCGCCTTCTTCACGCCGCGATCGCGGATGCCCGGGCTCTTCGCAGCCAGGCCGCTATGCAACGACTCTTGCACGTCTCCGGCGAACTCGCGCGATTCTTCGATCTTCTCTTTCAACGCGATCTTCTTTACCAGATCCTGCAGTTCGTAAATCGACTTCTCCGAGACGGCGTTCTCGCGCGCCGCCACTTCCAGCGCTTCCGGCGATGAAGTGAAATTCAGGTAGTAGGTTTCCACGCCGCGAGCGTCCGCATCGTGACTTGAGTTGGCGTGAATCGAGATAAACAGATCGGCGCGCTGCTGGTTGGCGATGGCGGTGCGGGTTTCGAGCGGAATAAATGTGTCGTCCTTGCGGGTGTAGACGACTTCAGCTCCTAGCCGTGTCTCCAGCATTTTGCCCAGGCGGCGGCCGACCTCCAGCACCAGATCTTTTTCTTCCAGGCCGCCGGGACCGATCGTTCCCGTATCGTGCCCGCCGTGTCCCGGATCAATCACAATCTTGCCAATTTTCAGTCCCAGCGCCCGGATCAGCGACCGGTCGCCGCTGGCCGTGGGGCGCGCCTCGCGAACATTGCGCGAATCGCGTACCTCCTTGCTCGGAATAGAGTCAGAGGATACTCCGTCATCCGAGGTGGACGAATCTTTCGAACTTGCGGCCTTGCGCGCGCCTGCCGGATGAGGACGCTTAGCCGGAGCGTCGGCTTTGGCTGCTTCGGCAGGCGCAGGATCGTCATCGGCCTCCACGATCACCTTCTTGAGCGGCGGGGTCGCGGTCTTTTTTTCGGTTTGTTTTGCGGTCGTTTCGTTCCCGACGTCTTCAGCTTTCGTCGCGGCTGAGGCTACCGTCCCGTCGGCCTTCGCATCGGCGTTCGGTTCATCGTTCGGATCGTCGTGAATCTGCTCTTTCTTGCTGACCGGCTTTCCCGCTAACGCCTTTAGGTCGGCTTTCAATTCTGACTTCGGCACGTCTGGTTTAGCAGAGCCTGGCTTCAAGCCAGCGGCTTCGGGGCTGATCGAATTAGCCTTCAACCCTGCTGTTGGAGGAGCTTCAAGGTCGCCGGTGTCGACCGTTTCCTCTTTGTCTTTGTCTTTATCGATATTGTCTTTATCCCGGTCTCTGAGAGACTTCGCGCCGGCGGACTCTTTTCCGTGAATATCCTTGCCGTGGATATCGATGATCAGCCGGTAGGGATTCGGCAGCAGGAACGCCTCGTAATCCGACAGATCGTCGACTTCCAGCACGACCCGCGTACGGCCGGGTTGAAACTGCGCCACGCGGATCTTCTTCAGGAAGCCGTCATCCACGTCAAAACTCTTGCCGACCAGCGTGGAAGCCAGCTTGGTGCCGCGCAGATCGAAGAAGATGCGATCGGGATGGGCGATGCGCTGCGAGCCGAACTTGATTTCGCTCTCAAGATCGATGGCGACGCGGGTATAGTCTGGGGTCGACCAATGCCGGATTCCGGTCACGCGGGGCATGCGGCTGGCATGAGTAGCTGAAGAATCCGCTGCGGGGGTGCCCGTCTTCGGATCCGCTGCTGCCGGATCACTCTTAACCTGTTCGCTAACTTGGCCGCTCGCATTAGCGCCGTTCGCCGCCGTTCCCTTCGCGACCTTCTTATCCGCAATCTCCTTGTTCGATTTTGCCTGCTTCTGCGCCTCGGCTTTTTTCTCAGCGCCTGCTGCGCGATCGAGTTCTGCGACCGCCTGCTGCGCATCCTCTACCAACCGGTTATTCGGATAGCGGTGCAGGAACTCCTGAAAAACTGCGCGGGCGTGCTCGGGATCGTTGAGGTCGTCCTTATAAATCTCTCCCATGGTGAAGAGCGCATCGCAGCGGTATTTACTGCCGGGATACTCTTTCCGCAGAAATGTGTACTGGGCGATGGCCTCATTCAGGATCTTGTCATCATCGAAACGACGGCCCATTTCAACCAGAGTTTCCGCCACGGCGACTACGCTGGGATCGGCCTTGGTGGAAGTGGGCGCTCCGAAATAAACGCTGCGGTAGGTGTTAATGACACGCTGGTAGTCGTGGCGGCTGCGGTCGGCTGGAGGACGACCGTTGAGGGCTTCCCGCATGCGCTCTGCGGTCGCGAAACGGTCGCGCGCCCAGGAATCGGTGTGATGGGTTCGGGCATGGGCGGGCACTCCAGGAAGCGCGGCCACTAAGAGCAGCGCTGCCCAGCGCAAGCCACGCTGGCTCAATATCTTTGTCAAATTCGCCGGTCTCTAACTGTCTCGATCCGCCGTTTGCAGTTGAACTGCCTGATTGAACAAATCCGCTACCTGAGAGATTTCTTGCTTAAACAGATGCCGTGAAACTAATCCGTGTTGCTGATATAAAGCACGCCCCGCGCATCTCGTTGAACCCGAACGGGATCGCGCGAAGGCCCGGACGGGCCTAGATTGAAACCGCCATAGTAAAGGTTGGTGATCCGGCGCACATAATTCTGCGTTTCCGCGAAATGCGGCACGCCCGCACTGCGCGCCACCGCTCCCGAACCGGCGTTGTAAGCGGCCAGTGTCAGATCGACGTTTCCGCCATAACTTTCAAGGAGTTGCTTCAGGTGCCGCACCCCCGCGTCCACGTTCTGTTCGGGGTCAAACGGATTCTTCACATTCAACGACCTTGCAGTCGAGGGCATGAGCTGCATAAGCCCCATTGCACCCTTGCGCGAAACAGCGTTGGAATTGAAATTCGACTCGACCTTCACTACCGCGCGCACCAGGTTCGGATCCACATTGTGCCGGGCCGCCGCCATCACAATGGAAGAGTCGATCTCCTCTGGCGAAGCTTGCCGCCCGCGCGAGTTTGCCGCCACGATTTGGGCATTCGCCGACTGGGCCGATTCGCGGGCGTAATACTGGCTGACTTCCGCTGCCGCCGAACGGGCCGCCTGCATTGAGGCCGTTCCAGCCGAGGGCACCGGCTTCCAGCGATTTTCTTTGCTGCTCCAATACACCAGCGTCGAACGCCTGGGCTGCGGAGCCTGGGTGTGATGATCCCGCACCGGCGCATCCTCGTTCACATAAACCTTGCGTCCGTGCTCGTCGGTCGTGGTAATCCTCGAGGCAACAGCCGACGGGCCGTCCGCCTCATCCGCCCAAACTTTGGGCGGAGCAAGGAATAACGAGAATAAAGAGTAGGAGGTCGCGATTGCCGTAGTGGCCGTCAGCATTGCGATTTTCAGGCGCTTTCGCATCATCCGGGCTTATCCCTTCACCGAACCTTGGCGAGAAGAGTTTCAGACAAACTTAGCCCTCCTCGCGTTTCTACCCGGAACCTGACGGAGAATTCTGAACCAGAGTAGATCGATTATAGGCGGGAGACAGGACGTGGGCAATCTCTCCGAAGGGTGTAGAACCACCGGAGTAATCTCGGTAACATATTGAAAAATAAAGTAATTAGGTAAACCTAAGAGTGCCCCTAGGGAAGCCACAGGTAACCCCAGGCTGGTTACTGCCAGGTTTTGATCCTTGCGGGAACAGACGCCCCTGGAGCTTGTCGAGGAGCGTCCGCGAGCCTCCAATCGGTTTCCTTACTCTTCGTCTTACCCTTCGTCGGGCTAGACCTTTTCCAGCGCGGCCGCGAATGCATCCAGCGACAGCGACCGCAGCAGGTTCCGCCGCATCCCCCGCTCCACTTCTGCCAGTCGGTCGGACGCTGCCGTGATCCAGGCGAAATCTCCGGCTTCAGCCAGCCGTTTGAGTTCGGACGAAATGTCGGTATTGCGAATTAGTTCCGGGGCGCCCGAATCAATGAACAACAAATCGCGCAACAGCGAATAAAGCGTACGAATCAACTGCTCGGTCTTCTCGCGGCCTTCGGCGCCGGGGCGGTATGACTCAGTAATCTTGAAGAGTTCGCTGTGCTCTCCCCCAGCGAGTGCAGACTTAAGAATCGCCATCGCGTTCGCGCGCGCTGCCGTGTACCCGTCGAGATCAAACCCGCGCGCCCGCCCCACCGCGCCCTCGGAAAGCCGCGCCACCAGCGCGCGCTGCGGTGGCTTCCACTCCGGACGATGCTTCTCCAGATCGCGTTCAATCTCCTCTGCCGTCAACGCCGCGAGCGTCACCACCATCGACCGTGACCGGATCGTAGGTAGCAATTCTCCGGGATTCTCGGTCAGCAGAAAAATCGTCGCGAAGTCAGGTGGCTCCTCCAGCACTTTAAGCAGCGAGTTCGCCGCCTCTTTCATGAAGGCCGAGTCGGTAAAGATGTAAACCCGCTCTCTGCCCTCCGCCGGGCGGTAATAGATCGTCTCGATCACCCGGCGGACCTGGTCGACCTTGATCATCATTTGCGGCGGGTCGGGAGGAATGACGAGCACATCCGGATGCGTCTGCACAAACAGCCGCGTTTCTTTTTTATCGGCGTCGCGCAGGTTTTCGCGCGCTTCGACTGCCTCGGCAAACCGCGCATCAAGGTTGGTCGACTGCGCGATCCGCTTACAGTTCGCGCACTTGCCGCAGAAATCGGGCAGGCCATCAGTCACGATGGGCGCAAGACAGTTCAGGGCCTGCGCCAGCATCAGCGCCAGCGTGTATTTGCCCGACCCCTGCCCGCCGGCGAGCACGATTCCGTGAGGAAAATGATCGCGCGCGATCATTTCGCGCAGGCGGCGAACCACTTCGGCGTTACCGTGAAAATCAGAAAACATAAGTCGGCACTTGGCAATTAGCACTTAGCAATTAGCATTTGGCGTCTAGCCTTGGGATTTGAAACTGAGCCAACACACCTGCGGAAGGGCCAAATGCTAAATGCCAATTGCTAAGAGCTGAATCACCCAAGCTTCAACTTCCTCCGCACCGCGTTCGCAATGCTCGCGTGCGTCTGCCCCGGCGTCCCGCGGGCGTCGACCACCACGACCCTGCCCTGCTCCCGCTTCGCGATTGCCAGATAGCCTTCGTGCACTCGCGCAAAAAAAGCCCGTGTCTCCTGCTCGAACCGGTTCTCATCGCCGTGTCCACGTTTCGCATCTTTCGCCGCCCTTTTGTTGCGCCGCCGCGCGCGGCTCACGCTGGCTCCGGCATCCGAGTCGAGCAGAATCGTCAGATCAGGCTGCAGATCGCCACAGAGCACGCGGTGCAGCTCGCGCACCGCCGCGCTCCCCAGCCGCCGCCCACTGCCCTGATAGGCCTCGGTCGAATCGGTAAAGCGATCGCAGAGCACGACACTACCTGCGGCGAGCGCCGGTTCGATGACCTCGGCAATGTGCTGCGCTCGCGAGGCAAACATCAGCGCCATTTCGGCCGGTGGCGAAAGCTCGGCCGTAGCAGAATCCAGCAGCACCTTGCGGATCTTTTCTCCAGTGAGGGTGCCGCCGGGCTCGCGGGTCTCGATCACAGTGTGTCCCGCCTCACGCAGCACCGCAGCCAGCTTGCGCAGTTGCGTGCTCTTGCCGGTTCCGTCGAGCCCCTCGAAGGTAATAAATGTTCCCCGCCGCGACATCTGCGGAATCATAGCAGCGTAATCGCTGCTTTGGGTTTCCCAGCGTCGTCCTGAGCGAAGCGGTGCTGAGAGAATTCTCTTCCATGCCGTTACCCTGTACGCTCTCAGCGCTGACTGCTATAGTTTTAAATTCCGCCGCACCGAATCAGATCATTCGAACAAAGGGACCCGAACCATGAACCTCTGCAAAGCCTCGGGAGTCATCTGTGCCGTAATTCTTTCCGCTTCCGCCTGGGCCGCAACCACGCCCAATGTCACCATCTCCGTCGACGCCACCACCGCCCCCCGCAAAATCTTCCACGCCTCGCTCAAAATCCCCGCTACCCCCGGCGACCTGACTCTCTACTATCCCAAATGGATTCCCGGTGAACACGCCCCCGACGGTCCCGTCACCGATCTCGCAGGACTGAAATTTTCCGCCGGCGGCAAGACTCTCAAATGGCGCCGCGACACGCTCGATGGATTCACGCTCCACGTCGACGTCCCCGCCGGAGTGAATGAAATCTCCGCCGAACTCGACTTTCTTTCTCCCGCCACGTTCGAAGGCGGCTTCTCGGCCGGATCGTCGGCCACCGACAAGCTGGCTATCATCAGTTGGAACCAGGTGCTTCTCTATCCCAAGGGCTATAAAAGCGACGACATCAACTACACCGCCAGTCTCAAACTGCCGCAGGGATGGAAGTTCGGCACCCCGCTGCCCGTGCGCAATCAGAACGGCAACGAAATTAATTTCACCACTGTCTCGCTCACCACTCTGGTCGACTCTCCCGTAATCACCGGAGAATTTCTCAAGATTGTTCCGCTGGCCAGCGATCCCGTCACTGAAATGGATATCGCCGCTGACAGCGCCGCCGCACTCGAAGCTCCGCAGGACACCTGGGATCACTACAAGAGCCTGGTCGAGCAGGCGCAAAAACTTTTCGGCGCTCACCACTACCGCGACTACCATTTTCTCTACACCCTCAGCGACCATGTAGCGCACTTCGGCCTGGAACATCACGAATCCGATGACAGCCGGGTGAGCGAACGATCCCTGGTGGACGACACCGCGCGCAAACTTTCCGCCACGCTTCTGCCTCACGAGTATGTCCACTCCTGGAACGGAAAATTTCGCCGCCCCGCCGACCTGGCTACTCCCGACTACGAGCAGCCTATGCAGGACGATCTGCTCTGGGTCTATGAGGGCCTGACGAATTATCTTGGCTTCGTCCTCACCGCGCGCAGCGGTTTGCTCAGCGTCGAGCAGGATCGCGACGATCTCGCCATCACTGCTTCCGCGCTTGATCACCTTCCCGGCCGCCAGTGGCGCAACCTCCAGGACACAGCCGATGCCGCGCCGCAACTCTATTTCGCACCTCAGACTTGGTACTCCTGGCGTCGCGGGACTGACTTCTATGACGAGGACACGCTCAACTGGCTGTGGGTCGACGTCATCATCCGCCAGCAAACCAAAGGCGCCAAGTCGATCGACGATTTCTGCCACCTATTTCACGGCGCGCCCAGCACCGCGCCCATGGTGAAGCCCTACACTTTTGACGACGTGGTCAACGCGCTCAACCAGGTTGTGGCCTATGACTGGCGCGCCTTCTGGACCGAACGCCTCACCAATCACGGCCCCGGCGCGCCGCTGGGCGGCATCGAAGGCAGTGGATGGAAGGTTGTCTACGACGCGACTCCCTCGGAAATGATTACGAGCCAGGCCGGGATGTACCATTTCGTGCCCGCCGGATTCGCTCTCGGCCTGTCGTTGAACGACGACGGCAGCATCGTTGACACCACCGAAGGCGAACTCGCCGCCAAAGCCGGCATTGGGCCGGGGATGAAGCTGATCGCAGTCAACGGCCGCCAGTTCTCCTCCGACGTTCTGCGCGACGCGCTCAAGTCGGCGAAAGACGGCTCCGCGCCGATCGAGTTGCTGATAGAAAATACTGACTACTACAAGACCTACAAACTCGATTATCACGGCGGGGAAAAATATCCCCACCTGGTCCGCGACGACTCCAAACCGGACTTGCTGAGCGACATTCTGAAAGCAAAGTAGTGGTCGGTCTCGACGTTGACTGCGTGGTCTTGACGGTGTGGGACCGGGCCCTCCGGCCCGGTCACGCTGCACCGCACCGTGCCTTTCGCCGGCACGACTGTTGCCCCATTAGTCCAAGAGTGGCCCATGACCACGGCAGTGATTCGGCGAGCAGCTTGCCATTGACGTATTATCCGTCCTTGATAGGCTGACATAATGATTGTCATCCAGTCCCCAAGATTGCAGCTCAGCCAGTTCCAGATGACGGATGCACAGGAGGTTTTTGGATGCATCACGCCCGCCATCGCCAGATTCATGCCATGGGAGCCGCCGCCGTGGAGCGAGTACGTGACGCGATGCGAGAAGAGAGTGCGGGCTCCGGAACCAAACAAGTTTTCTTTCGTCATCCGGCGGCGCGACAACAGGGAATGCCTTGGCATGGCCTCGTTGGAAGATGCGGATTCGGTTTCGCCCGAACTCGGCCTTTGGCTCAAGGAAAGCGCGCACGGAAAGGGTTTTGGCCGGGAAGTCGTGGCCGCACTTGTTGAGTGGGGACACGCAACTCTCGGCAAAGGAAGCTTCATCTATCCGGTGGCCATTCCAAACATCGCCAGCAGGCGTATCGCTGAGAGTCTTCATGGCGAGATCATAGGCAACCGCACGAATCCGAAATACGACTCCGTCGTTTACAAGATTCCCTTCCACTAATCGCCAAATTTTCAGTTCTCCTGACGGCACATCGGGCTTCAGGTTGTGCCACTTCGTGTAGATTTAGATTTCCATTTCTCTGGTAATTGTCTGAAGCCGCATAACTGACCGGGCGATCAGTTGACGAGAAATCGCCATGGCACTCATCACCCCGCCGATCGAACTGAATCTCGCCCATCCCCTGCGATACAATCTCCTCCGCCCATGAACGTCACGCGCCTGGCCCCCATCGCGTTCCTCCTGCTCGCTAGCCCCGCCCACGCCCAAATCCTGGGCTTCACGCCCGCTCACGCCAGTCACGAATCCGCCGTAGAAGAAAAGTTCAAATCCATCCCCACGCCCGACGAAGAACGCCGCGAGCACCGCATCTTCACCGCCGAACCCCACGTCGCCGGATCGAAGCGCAACAACGAACTCGCCGAATATATTCGTGACGAGTGGAAGAAGCAGGGACTCGAAGACGTCATCATCCGCGAGTACGAGGTCTACGGCACTAATCCAAAATCGGCATCGCTGGAAATGATCGCACCCGTCCACTACCAAGCCACGCTGCACGAAGCCCCGCTCCCCGGCGACGATGACTCGAAGGATCCCGCTGTCAGCGGCGCATGGCTCGGCATGTCGATCTCCGGCGAAGTGACCGCTCCAGTCGTCTACGCTCACAGCGGCAATCCTGAAGATTACGACCTGCTGCGCAAGAGCGGCATCAGCGTCACAGGAAAAATTGTTCTCGTCCGTTACTCCAATCCTTACAGCTACCGCGGATTCAAAGCCCTCACCGCGCAGCGCGAAGGCGCGGCCGCGATGCTGGTCTACAGCGACCCGCAGGAGGATGGATACAAGAAAGGCAAAGTCGATCCCGATGGCCCCTGGGGCCCGGAATATAAAATCCAGCGCGGCGCCATCACCTACGACTTCATGGTTCCAGGGGATCCCACTACACCGGGATGGGCGTCAGTCCCCGGTGCGAAGCACATTCCCATCGAGCAAGCCATCTCCGCGCCGAAAATCATGGCGCTCCCGCTTTCCTGGCATGACGCCAAGCCGCTACTCGAAAATCTCGACGGCCCGGTCGCTCCCGATTCCTGGCAAGGCGGCCTCGGCTTCCCCTATCGTCTCGGCGGAGAAAAAGAAAAAGTCCATCTGAAAATCGAAATGGACAACGGCCTGCAACCCTACTACGTAGTCGAGGGCCGCATCCGCGGCGCGGAACTTCCCGATGAATGGGTCGTCCTCGGCAATCACCGCGACGCCTGGGTCTTCGGCGGCGTCGATCCTTCCAGCGGCACTGCTTCGATGATGGAATTAACGCGAGCGCTTGGCCAACTCGCGAAGCAAGGCATGCGCCCCCGCCGCACCCTCGTCGTCTGCAGTTGGGACGGCGAAGAAGTCGGTCTTACCGGCTCAACCGAGTGGGGAGAACAATTTGTCGACGAACTCCGTGCCAAAGGCGTGGCCTACATCAACGTTGACGAAGCTACATCCGGCCCCAACTTCCACGGTCAGGCCGTCGCCTCGCTCGCGCCCATGCTGGTTGAAACCAGCCACACGCTAAAAGATCCGTCAGGAAAAAATCTCTACGACGCCTGGAAGGAAACGTCGGCTCGCGAAAAAGCAGTGGGCCATCAATCCGGTCAGATGAACGATTCCGGCGTCAGCGACGGCCAGCTGGCCGACACCCGCATCGGCAGCGGCTCGGATCACACGGTCTTTCTAAACTTCGTAGGTATGCCCGTGATCGGGCTGCAGTTCGACGGCGACTATGGCGTCTACCATTCCGGCTACGACGATTTCTTCTGGATGAATCACTTCGGCGACCCCGGCTATCGCTACCACACGCTCATGTCGGAGTTGTGGGGAGTGACCGCTCTCCGCCTGGCGAATGCTGACCTTCTTCCATTCGATTTCGCGACTTACGCCAGCAACATCCGCCAGTTCGTGAGCGAATTAGGGGAAGAGAAACATGCGCACGGCAAGCTTGTGTGGGGACAGCCGCCCCCGGCTGTCCAGCCGGGCAAAGCCCGGCAGCCACTGGACCTCAAACCCGTGCTGAGCGCCATTGACGGCTTCGAAGCCGCTGGGAAAAATTTGAAAGAATCGCTGAAAAGGAAATTGGCCTCTGGAACGATCGATCCCCAACTTGCCGAGACTCTCAATCACGGCATGATGCAAGTCGAGCGCAACTGGCTCAATCCCGACGGCATCCCCGGCCGCCCCTGGTTCAAACATATCCTCTACGGCGCGAGATTCACCTACGCTCACCTTGAATTGCCAGGATTAACCGAGGCCGTCGAAGCGCAAGATTGGCCGACGGCAAGACAGCAGGCAGAAATCCTGCAGCGCGCATTAGAGAAAAACACAAAACTGTTAATTCAACTCAACTCCACCCTCAAGCCCTAACAAGCCCTGTCATTCCGAACCGGTCTGAAAGACCGGTGAGGAACCTGCTCTCCCCTCCGTGCCGCAAATACGGATGCCCCACTTCTCGGAGGGTGCCCCGCGTCTCGCGTCCCTTGCGAGACGTGGGGATTTTTTGGTGCCTACCCGATCATGAATGGAATTTCCATCGCTCGCGTCCTTTGCGAGACGTGAGGTTTGAAGTGTGAGGCGTGGAAACTCGAAACCGGGACGAAATCGAAGCCTACGCCTCCGCTTTCATCTCCCGCTCCATCACTTTCCGCAACGCGGCGTTGATCCGCGTCTGGTAGCGCCGGCCAGCGCGCTTGAACCACGCAATCACATCGGCATCAAGGCGCAGCGTCACCGGCTTCTTGAGCGGACGGTAGAGGTCGCCGATCTTCATCTTGTGTAACTTCGAGTCCGCCACCTGCGTCGACAAGCTCAATGCGCCCGCTTTCACGGTCCGCGTCCTACGCCTGCCCCGGGTCCGTCGCACCCTGTGAGTCTTTTTTGCTTTCTTCATATGTCCTTCTTCCAGTTGGACTTAGCGAAATGTCCAACCAAAGTACATACAGGATTGTACATTAGAATGTTCCTGTAGGAACATTGTGGAAAACTTCTCCCGTGCGCGCCTAACCGGCCAGATCTCCAGCACTTACCTCATCCACAGGCTCATCCTCGCTCATAAAACCGAACACTTCCTGCGGCACTGGATTCTGCCACACCGGCGCGAACGACTGCCGGTGCAGCGCTGTGGGTCCGTACTCGCGCAGCGCAGCCAGGTGTTTGGGCGTGCTATATCCCTTATGCGAGGCCAGGCCGTAAGCGGGAAAGATGGCATCCCACTCGCGCATCATGCGGTCGCGCTCGACCTTCGCCAAAATAGAGGCTGCGGCGATCGACGCGGAAAGTGCATCGCCGTGGATGATAGGGAATTGCGGTAGCTCACAATCCAAACGTAACGCGTCGACCAGCAAGTGGTCGGGAGCAGGCGCGAGGCGCATCACCGCGTCGCGCATGGCCACGCGCGACGCCTGGTAAATATTGATCTGGTCGATGCGGGCCGCGTCCACGGCGGCAACCGCCCAGGCCGCCGCGTGTTCGCGAATGCGCTCGGCCAGCACCTCACGACGCTCGGGCAGGAGCAGCTTGGAGTCGCGGAGTCCGCGCACGCGGTACTTCGGATCAAGAATCACTGCTGCCGCTACGACCGCGCCAAAAAGCGATCCCCGTCCCACTTCGTCCACGCCCGCCACCAGGAACGCGCCCGACTGCCAGGCCTTCTTTTCGTACCGCAAGGTGCAACGCAGAGTCTTCAACAGGCGCAGCTTGGCCGCGGAGGCCGACAGCACACGCCGAGACTTAATTCTAGAGGGCATGTTTTCGCGAACATCCGATGGATTGAGAAACATCTTCGTCGAGAGCAGGCGCCCGATGCAAGTGAAGATTTCCAACTTTATTTAAGAGATGTCTCGAACATCCCACCAGAGAGACGTCTCCCCACTGCGGCCACATCTGGCCAGATGGTAACCGTGACCTTGATTACGACCGTACATTGTCCGTTCGGACATGTACTGGTAATGTGAACTCACTCCAAACCAACGCGCGAGGCAGCTCTTGGCCAGCACAGTCGACACTTCAATCAACCCGGCGTCGGAAAATGGATCACTCACCGAGAGACTGATTCACCTGGCGATTCCGTTGCGTTGGAGTCTGGTGGGACGCGATGGTCGCGGAACCACCGAAATGGCTTGCACCTATGATATCCATCCCCATGGGGCGCGGTTG
>Ga0302324_100018056_pt1 | contig 13939 bp, 10 predicted proteins | sample Palsa_T0_1_FD_201949 | JGI IMG/M metagenome (GOLD analysis project Ga0302324, IMG submission 201949) | Peat permafrost microbial communities from Stordalen Mire near Abisko, Sweden - Palsa_T0_1 | ecosystem: Environmental > Terrestrial > Soil > Palsa > Peat permafrost | place: Sweden: Abisko... | reverse complement strand
TGCCGGTGGAGTGGTATTCGTCCTCGTTGGAGGTTTCCGGGTGATTATCGATTTGCACTTCAAAGCCGTAGTGCACCGGCATCCACTCTTCGCGCGGCTCGATGGGGATGCGGATGAAGACACCGGAGTTGTCGTTCTCGTCGCGCATGCGGTAGACGACGTGGATCTTGCAATCGCCGATTTTTCCGCCGGTCCAGTAGAGCAGGCCCATGCCGCCGTGCGTGTGAATGAGGCCGTCGGGCTCGACGGTCATGTAGCCGGGACCGACGTGCTTCCAACCGTTTAAATCTTTGCCGTTGTAAAGCTGACGGGGATGATCGGGGTCGCCGACGCAGGCGTTTTCCGTTTTTGGCGGCGGTGGCGTCTGAGGTGCGGCGGCAGAATAGCTTAGGCAAACGGAACCCAGACAAAAAGCCAAGACGAAGCGATGGAGCATGCGTGCCTCTCGCGGGAAGGGGTTGAATCGATTCAGTAGGGCTAAACGGCTTCCCGGGACCGAAGGGAGTTTCTCTCCGCGGCCAGCGCGACGCAACAGATTTTTTCGTGGGCAAAAAATCAAGGTCCGGACGCCGGCCTCGCGTGGCGCGGCATCCGGACCGTTCTGCTCAGCGAACGGGTAGGGGTCGTATTCCTAGGCACGGGCGGAGCGAGATTTTTTCTGGGCGATCGGGGTCGTGTTGCCGTCGTCGGATTCTTCTCTGGAGCTCGAGTTTGCCTCGGGGCCCTGCACCTCGAATTGGTCCAATAGGGCGACCAGTTTCTCATCCGTCTCGGTTTCTTCCTCGAGGGTCTGCTCGAGCAGTTTGGCGGCTTCGTCTTCGCCAAGGCGTTCGGCGAGCTTGATCACCGTGCTGTAGGCGGCTATTTCGTAATGTTCAACGCGGCGGGCAGCGCCGATCAGCGCGGCATCGGCGACCTCGCCTTCAAAGTCTGAATCGATGGCCTCCGCGCCCTCGGCAACGAGGCCCTCCATCGCCTTGCACTTTTTACCAGTGGGTTTCTCGTCCAGCGTCTCGAAGATTTGCTCGATGCGTTGGGCGTGGCCTTTGGTCTGTCCGAGATGCTCTTCAAATCCGCTGCGCAGCTCCTCCGAATTGGCGGCTTTGGCCATCTTGGGGAGTGCCTTGATTAACTGATTTTCGGCATTGAACAGGTCTTTAAGTTCGTCGATAAAAAGTTCCTTCAGTTCTGCGGTTTCCATGTGTTCCTCCGGTGAGTGGGTGCGACAAGGACGAGGCTACGCGACCGAAGGAAAGAACGGCTATCCCACGCTCGGGGTAACTTGCCGATGTGAATCCTGTAGCCGTCCTTAGAGAGCGGGCATCGATGGGCGACGAACGGAGTTTCGCGCAAAGGCTTGCTAACAAAATCTTTAGGTGCGGCTCACCGTTTCTTTAGCCTGAGGAGGCTACATTGCTCTGGTCGATAGAGGAGTTTACGTGCGCGACTTACTGTATGTTGCGGTCACCGTGGCGTTTTTCGCCATCGCGATTTTGTATCTCCGTGCGTGCGAACGGCTGAAGTAAGGGAGCGTCCGGAATGTCGGGAAATCTGCTGCTCATCGTGGTGTGCGTGCTGTTGTTCGGATATTTGTTGTTCGCGCTGTTGAAGCCGGAGAAGTTTTGAACATGACCGCAAACGGCTGGTTTCAGATCGGATTATTCGTTCTGGCGATTTTCCTCGTGACCAAGCCTCTCGGGGTCTTCATGGTCCGCGTGTTTGAGCGCGAGAAGACGTGGCTAGACCCCGTTCTGGGGCCGGTGGAACGGCTGATTTATCGAGTTGCCGGCATCGACGATGCGCATGAGATGCGCTGGACGGAGTACGGGGTGGCCATGCTGGCGTTCAGCGGCGTTTCGATGCTGCTGCTTTATTTGCTGGAGCGGGTGCAGTTGTGGCTGCCCTTCAATCCGCAAAAGCTCGCGAACGTGACGCCGGACCTGGCATGGAACACCGCCGCTTCATTCACCACCAACACCAACTGGCAAGCGTACGTGCCGGAAACCACCATGAGCTACATGACACAAATGGTGGGCTTGGCGTATCACAACTTTGCCTCGGCGGCGGTGGGTATTGCGTTGGCCATCGCGTTGATTCGCGGGGTGGCGCGGCGGGAGTCAAACACCTTGGGGAATTTCTGGGTGGATCTGACGCGCTGTTTTCTGTGGGTGCTGCTGCCTATCTGCCTGGTAGTGGCCCTGGTGTTTGTTTCTCAGGGTGTGGTGCAAAACTTGAAGCCTTACGCTGTGGCGCAGGTGGTCGAGCAGCAGACGGTCACCGGCACGGGCGCGGATGGGAAGCCCACAAGCAAAGTGATTACGCAGCAGGTGATCGCCACCGGACCCGTGGCTTCGCAGGAAGCCATCAAGATGTTCGGCACCAACGGCGGCGGTTTTTTTAACACGAACAGCGCTCATCCGTTTGAAAATCCCACGCCCTTCGCAAATTTTTTGCAGATGTTTCTGATCTTTGCGATTCCTTCCGGCTTGACGTACACGCTGGGCCGCATGACGCGTTCACCACGCCACGGCTGGGCCGTGTGGGGCGCCATGCTGGCGTTATTTCTCGTCGGTGTCACCACAGCGTACTGGGCGGAGGCGCGCGGCAATCCGCTGCTCGTGGGCGTAAACCAGCAGGCCAGCGCCGCGCAGCCTGGCGGAAACATGGAAGGCAAAGAAGTGCGCTTTGGCATTGCCAACTCCGCGCTCTTTGCCACCGTTACGACGGATGCGAGTTGCGGCGCCGTGAATGGTATGCACGATTCGTTCACACCTCTGGGTGGCCTCGTGCCGCTGGTGAATATTCTGCTGGGCGAAGTGGTGTTCGGTGGGGTCGGCTCGGGGCTATACGGGATGCTGGTGTTCGTGATCCTCGCGGTGTTCTTGGCCGGATTGATGGTCGGGCGGACGCCGGAATATCTCGGGAAAAAAATTGAGGCTTTCGACGTCAAGATGGCGGCGTTGTCCATCCTCATTTTTCCGCTGACCGTGCTGTTGTTTTCCGCCGTGTCGTCCGTTTCCAGCTTTGGCGTTTCCAGCATCAGCAATCCCGGGCCGCATGGCCTGTCGCAGATATTCTACGCGTATACCTCGGCCACCGGGAACAACGGTTCGGGATTCGCCGGGATTAACGCGAACACGGTTTGGTATAACGCCACTACCGGCATTTCCACGCTGCTGGGGCGCTTCTTCGCGGTAATTCCGATTCTGGCTATCGCCGGCAGCCTGGCGCGCAAGAAGACCGTTCCCCAGTCCGCGGGAACCTTCCCTGTAACCACGCCGCTGTTCGCCACGCTGCTGGTTTCGACGGTGGTTATCGTGGGCGCACTGACATTCTTTCCGGTGCTGAGTCTCGGCCCGATTCTCGAGCACTTGTTGATGCTGGCTGGGAGATCTTTCTAAGTCGCCATGAGTCAAACTGCCCGCAGTTCCTCTTTTAAAGACGGCGCTTTGCTGGGCCGCGCGGTTTGGGATTCCGTGCTGAAGCTCGATCCTCGTAAAATGTGGCGCTACCCGGTGATGTTCGTCGTGGAAGTCGGCGCAGTGGCAGCCAGCATCGACCTCATCGATGGCGTGATGCACCACGCCGCGGGATTTGCCTTCAGCCTGCAGATCACGATTTGGCTGTGGTTCACGCTGCTCTTCGCCAACTTCGCGGAAGCTATGGCGGAAGGCCGCGGCAAGGCACAAGCCGATACGCTCCGCAAATCGCGGGCGGAAACCGTGGCACGCCGGCTGAAGGAAAATGGCGAAACGGAAGAGGTCTCCGGCGCGAAGCTGCGCTCGGGCGATGTGGTGCTGGTAATGGCCGGAGAGATGATTCCCGGCGACGGCGAAGTCATCGAAGGCATCGCTTCCGTGGACGAGTCGGCGATTACCGGAGAATCGGCGCCGGTAATTCGCGAGTCTGGCGGCGATCGTTCCGCGGTTACCGGCGGAACCCGCGTGCTTTCCGATGAGATTCGCGTACGCATCACCTCCAACCCTGGCGAGACGTTCATCGACCGCATGATCAAACTCGTGGAGGGCGCGGAGCGGCAGAAAACGCCGAACGAGATTGCATTGAATATTTTACTCGCCGGGCTGACCATTCTTTTCTTGCTCGCGGTGGTAACCTTGCAGCCCTTCGCGGTCTATTCCGGCGCGCCGCAGAGTTTGTTCGTGCTCGTGGCGCTGCTCGTCTGCCTGATTCCCACGACCATCGGCGGCCTGCTCTCCGCCATTGGAATCGCGGGCATGGACCGTCTGGTGCGCCGCAACGTTCTGGCGATGTCCGGCCGCGCGGTGGAAGCTGCCGGCGACGTAGACATTTTGCTGCTCGACAAAACCGGCACGATTACGCTGGGGAACCGCGCGGCTACGGCCTTTATTCCGTCGCCTGGGGTCGACGAAAAAGATCTGGCCAACGCCGCACAGCTGGCGTCCCTGGCGGACGAAACGCCGGAAGGTCGCTCCATCGTGGTTTTGGCGAAAGACAAGTACGGCTTGCGCGGCCGGGATTTGTCCGCCCGTGACACGCTCTTCGTCCCCTTCACCGCGCAAACGCGTATGTCCGGCGTCAATATCGATGGCGTGGAGATTCGCAAGGGCGCCAAGGATGCGATCGCCAAGTACATCGGGGAACGCTGTAACGAAGTACCGCCGGAAACGACGCAGGCGGTGGCCGATATTTCCAATGGCGGAGGCACTCCGCTGTTGGTCACAGAAAACTGTCGTGTGCTCGGCGTCATCGCGCTCACCGACATCGTGAAGGGCGGCATGCGCGAGCGCTTCGATCACCTGCGCGCCATGGGCATTCGCACCATGATGATCACGGGCGACAATCCGCTGACCGCGGCGGCCATCGCGCGCCAAGCCGGTGTAGACGACTTTCTCGCCGAAGCCAAGCCGGAAGACAAAATGGCGCTCATCAAGCGCGAGCAAGCCAAGGGCAAGCTGGTGGCCATGACCGGCGACGGCACGAATGACGCGCCGGCGCTGGCGCAAGCCGACGTGGGCGTGGCGATGAACACCGGCACGCAAGCCGCCAAGGAAGCCGGCAATATGGTGGACCTGGACTCCAATCCCACCAAGCTGATCGAAATTGTGGAGATCGGCAAACAGTTGCTCATCACGCGCGGTGCACTGACTACTTTCTCCGTAGCCAATGATGTGGCCAAATATTTCGCTATTATTCCCGCGATGTTTGCCGCGGCGTTTCCGCAGCTCAATGTGCTCAACGTGATGCATCTGGCCACCCCGCAATCGGCGATTCTCTCGGCGGTGATTTTTAATGCGCTTATCATCATTGCGCTGATTCCGTTGGCACTGCGCGGAGTGCGCTACCGCCCGCTGGGCGCCGCAGCCCTGTTGCGCCGCAACATTTTGATCTATGGCGTGGGCGGGGTGGTCGCACCCTTTATTGGCATCAAGCTAATCGACGTGCTGATCCGCCACTTGCATTGGGCCTGAGGACACTATGAAAACGACTTTTCGCATTGCGGTGATGATGACCATCGTGACCACCGTGTTGTTCGGCGTGATCTATCCGCTGGCCGTCACGGGATTAGCGCAATTCTTCTTTCCTTCGCGAGCCAATGGCAGCCTGATTCACCGCCACGGCGTCGTTGTCGGCTCGCGGTTGCTCGGCCAGGCCTTCACGGGCCCGGAATACTTTCATTCACGCCCCTCGGCGGCGGGCGACGGCTACGACGCGGCAAACTCCAGCGGCTCGAACCTGGGGCCGACCAATCACGCGCTGCTGGATCGCGTGAAGGGCGATGTGGACAAGCTGCATGCGGAAAACCCTGCTGCGCCAATCCCCGTGGACCTGGTGACCAGTTCGGGCTCTGGATTGGATCCGGACATTTCGCCGGAGGCTGCGGAGTTTCAGACCCCACGCGTCGCGAAAGAGCGCGGCATGGGCGTCGCGGATGTGCGGGCTATCGTTGCCCATCATACGCTGCAGCGACAATTTGGCGTTTTCGGCGAGCCCCGCGTGAATGTATTGGAATTAAATCTGGAGTTGGACGATGTGAACAAATAGTACGTTAACCGGCGGTACTACGCGCACCAACGCATCAACCCATCGGGAGCGAGATCGTCCTGGAGAACTTTCTGCGGGGTGCCCGCCTCGCGCAATACCGCTTCCGCCGCGAGATAACCACTGCGCACGGCCCCTTCCATCGTCGCGGGCCAGCCTGTGGCCGTCCAGTCGCCCGCCAGAAACATGCGTTGGATCGATGTTTGCTGGGCGGGGCGCCACTGATCCACCCCAGGCTCCGGCGAAAATGTTGCCGTGGTCTCCTTTATCACCGTAGCTTTCACCAACTGTGCGTCGCGCGCGCTTGGCAGCGCCTGGCGGACTTCTTTCAACACGAGATCGATGATTTCTTGCCGAGACTTGGGGATCAGATCGTAAGAAGCGCTAATCACCATCTGCAAATATTGCTTTGCGTTCGTTCCCGGTTCTTCGTCCATATGCGCATCGCCGTACAGCATCGTCTTGTTGAATATCCACTGCGTGTGGGTGTCCAGCAGCGTCATGAACGGCTCGTCCATAACCTGGCGGTCAAACCAGAAATGCACGCCGGTGATGGGCGCGTCCTTGATTTTTTCGAGATTACGGAAAACGGGATCATCAACGCGCTGCGCCTCCGGCAATAGCTCAGCGAGCGTCGCGTGTGGCAACGCAAAGACATACGCGTCCGCGGTTTCGGTGCGCTGCCCGTCGAACGTAATTCCGGTAACCTCACCCTTTTCGATAGTGACGCCGCGCACCGGCGCGCGTAACACCACTTCTCCGCCCTTCTTTTCAATGGCGGCCTTGCAGCCATCGTAGAGGTCGGCCAGTGGGACGGTCGGGACGCCAATGCGATAGCCGGCGCGATTGGAGAGAAACGCCTTCCGGAACACGTCAACGCCAAACCGCGCATCCGTGCGGTCCAGTTCTTCGTCCAGCGCGCTGACGAGCACCACGCGCCAGAAGCGCTCGATCGCGCCGCGCGTCTGCTTGCGCCGCTCGAGCCAAGTTAGCATCGAGATTGCGGGAATAGCCTCGAGGTCGGCGGTATGCCCTTTGGCGAGCAAAATATCCAGCATGGCGCGGGCAATCGATAATTTGTCCCGTAACGTCAGCGGCGCAAACGTGACAAACGAGCCGGTCATGTGAAACGGCGCCGGCAGCAAGCCCGCGTGCATCTCGCCGCGCCGCCCCTGCGGATCCACAAATAGCAAGCGGTCGAAATATTTGATTTTGTCGCTGGAACCGACGCGGCGGTAAAAATCTTCAAGGTTCGTGCAGCAGCCCAGCGTAACGTGCTGGCAATTGTCCACGTGCTGGCCGCTAGGCAAGACGTAGGAAGTCGCGCGGCCACCGAGAAAGGGACGCTGTTCAAACAATCTTACCCGCCAGCCCGCTTCAGCCAGCGCGACGCCGGCCGCCAGACCCGCCAGTCCGCCGCCGATCACGATCACGTTTTTCAAGGATATTCTCTTCCGTCAGGCGCCCGAACCGCGCTTTGGCAATGAACAGCATTTTTTCCGCTTTGCTGAGCCGTACGCGCTCGCCGAGCACTGCAAAGTCTGCGGCTTCGATGCGCGCCAGCAGAGCGCAGTAAGTATGCACCAAGAGCCACAACGCGCCGCGGCTGTCTGGATCAATCAAATTCAGCAACGCCGCACCAGCTTCGTAATTTTCCCACGCACGGTCGGCTTCAAAGCGCAGCAGCTCACGCACGCCGAGGGTGGCTTCGCCGCGCGCAAAATCTTCCGGCGTCACGCCGTATCTGACCAAATCTTCTACTGGCAGATACACGCGTCCTACGGCTTGGTCTTCGTGCACATCGCGGATAATATTTGTCAGCTGGAAGGCCAAGCCCAGCTTTTCCGCCAGATCGATGGCGCGCGAATCGCGGAAACCAAAAACGTGGGTGCACGTCAGACCCACCGTGCCCGCCACGCGGTAACAATATTCCTTCAGCCGCTCAAAGGTGGAGTAGCTGTGGATCGTCAAGTCCATCTCGGCGCCGGAAATCAGATCGTGCAGGTAGCGCGTCGGGATTTTGTAGTGCTCCAGCGTGTCGGCCAGCGCCGGCAACACCGCCAGGGACGAACTCGGCGGCGCGTCCGCCAGTTTCATCGCGGCGGTGCCATCGAAGCATTGGCCCACGCCGGTTACGGACTCGTCCAGTTCCGCGCGCCAACGCGCCAAGCCGCGCTGTTTGGCCGCAAGGTCGTCGCCCTCGTCGGCTACATCGTCCACCAAACGATTAAAGGCGTACAGCGCGGCTAAAGCGTTGCGTTTCGGTTTCGGTAGTAGATAGAACGCGTAATAAAAGTTGCTGTGCGCGGCGCGGGCGACGTTGTGGCAGCGCTCGTACGATTGCGCCACGTCCGATTTCGCGCTTCCTCCCGACGGCCGCGCCAAAGGCCGCTGCGACGTCGCGTTCACCGGACGCGGAGAGCTCAGCGACCGCGCTTTCTTCTCTGGATAAGCCGTCCCACCGGCGTCCGCGGCAGGCTTCAGTTGCGCCAGCGATGCGCGCACAAGCAAAAGAATTTGCTTCCCCTTCGTCACGACCGGCCGATGGTGCAGCGTGTCGTACCCGCAGGCCTTAATGGCGTCCAAAATCGCCAGACCACCGCGGCCGAACATATCCAAATCCACGCTCAGCTTCCCATCCACCAATTTCGGCAGCGCCGCGCCTTCCGCAAACAGCTCGCGCGTGCGGCAGAGCAAATCCTGTATCAAGTGCACATACCCTGGGTGAAAGCGTCGCGAGACGATGTCGTGCTCGCTCACGCCGTGTAACGCCGCAAGCTCCAGCGGAATGTAAATCCGCCCTTTCTCCAAATCGCGGCTCACGTCCTGCCAGAAATTCGCCAGTTGCAGCGCCGTACACGTCGCGTCAGAGAGCCGTTGGCGATGCTCGTCGCGATAGCCACATAAGTACAGCACCAGCCGTCCCACCGGATTCGCCGAGTACACGCAGTAGTCGATCATGGCTTCCCACGTGGGATAGCGCTTGACCACCTGATCCTGCCGGAACGCTTTCAGCAAATCCGCGAACGGTTTTTGCGGAATGTCCTTCGCCAAGATCGTTTCGCGCAGCGCCACAAACACCGGGTGCGACGGGCGGCCTTCGTAGCACAGCCGCAACTCCCGCTCCCACCAGTCCAGTAGCTCTAAGGCGCGCGCCGGCTCGGGAATTTCGTCACCCAGATCGTCCGCCCAGCGGCAGTAGGCATATACATTGTAAAAATGCTGGTGCAGCGCCTTCGGCAGTAGCCAGGAAACTACGTTGAAATTTTCGTAGTGTTGCGTCGCCAGCCGGCGAGTGTACGCCTGCGCCTGTTTTGGCGAGCAGCCGTTCGCCGGAGCCTTCGCGGCAATCTCGAGTTCACCGGGGCGCAGCATTCAGGAAGGAGAACCTCTATGGGATTGTTTTACGGCCGCACCGCAACTTTAATTTCCCCGCTGCGCGCTTTCATTCGCTCAAACGCCTGCGGCAGTTCGCGCAGCGCAATCTCTTCCGTAACAAAATCGTGTGCCGAAATATCCCCGCGCCGGATCGCCTCGAGCGCTTCGCGGAAGAATCGCGGCGTATGATGAAACGGCGAAATCAGCTTGATTTCCGAATAATGGATCGCCGCCGGCTCGATCTCCACCTTCATCCCGCTGGGCAGCCCGCTAAAGAAATTCACCACCCCGCCGCGCCGCACCATTTCCAGCGCCTGGCGCCACGTCGCGGGATTCCCCGCCGCTTCCACCACCGCGTCCGCGCCACGCCCATCTTCCGTCAACGCCCGCACCGCCGCGATGGCATCCTTCCCTTCCGTCACGTTAATCGTCGCTACCGCGCCCAGGTGCCGCGCCACGTCCAGCGGCCCGGTGCGTCGCGCCAGCGCAATCACCCGCACCCCGCGCCGGGACAGCATGCGCACAAACTTCAGCCCGATCGGCCCGCAACCAATCACCGCCACGGTATCGCCGTTGCGCACTTCCATTTCGTGAATCCCGCGCAACACGCACGACAGCGGCTCGGCCAGCGCCGCGCTCGCATCGTCCACCGCGTGCGGCACCTCCAGCATGTTCTCCATCACGATGCGCGCCGGAATCCGCATATACTCCGCGTATGCGCCATTATTAAAGAGCAAATCCTCGCACAAATTTTCCTGCCCGCGACGGCAGTGATAACAGCGCAAGCACGGCGCAGAGTTCGCCGCCACCACGCGCATCCCAAGCCGCCAGCGCGCATCCACGCGCTTCCCGGCCACCGCAATCTCTCCCACCACTTCATGCCCGAACACCGCGGGCGGCTGAATCATCTTCGCGTGATACCCGCGCTTCCATACCTTCAGGTCCGTGCCATCCGTCAACGCCAGCCGCACGCGCAGCAACACTTCGTCCGGCTTCACGCTCGGCACATCCATCTGCTCGATGCGCAGGTCTTCGCTGCCGTACAGTACCGCAGCCATCATCTTCCCCGGCACTGGCAAGCGCGGCGCAACGGCGGCACGACTTTCTTCGCCCAGCTCTGGCCGCTTCGTGATGGACGTCCTGCTGCTCATATCCTCAGTTCATCTCCCCGGTTTATCACCATTTCGTCCCGCCATGCCATGCATTCACTCACTCGAGCGCGATCAATATTTTCAGCGATTCCGCAGTCGGACGGTTCGCCAGCTCCAGCGCCTCTTGAATTCTATCCAGCGGATAGATGTGTGAGACAATATCCAGCACCGGCAGGTTCTTGCGCAACACCAAGCTCGCCGCTTCTTCCTGTATGTCCGCAGCGGCGCTGTAACTCCCCAAAATCTCTTTTTCGTCGATGCCCACGGCGCTGGCGGGAAACTCTATCTTCGTCACCGGATCGTTCGCGGCAAACAACAGCACCCGGCCCCCGGGCCGTACCGCTGCGAGCGCATCAATTACCACCGCTGGATGGGCCACTGCGACGAGCACCGCATCCGCCCCTCTGCCCTCGGTTCGGGCCTTCACCGTTTCCACTAGCTTACCATTGCTTGGGTCAAACGATTCTATCGCTCCCAGTTGCACGCTCTTTTCGCGCCGGATGGCCATCGGATCGCTCGTGTAGATTTGCGCTCCGCTCAGGCGCGCCACCATCAGCAGCTGCAAGCCGATCGGCCCGCACCCCGCGATCAGCACGGACTCGCCCGCCGCCACCCGCGCCTTTTCCACCGCCTTAACAATCGTGTTAATCGGCTCGATGAACGTGGCTTCCTCAAAGCTCACATTGTCCGGCAGCGCCACGATGCCGCGCTCCGCGACCCACGGCATGGCTTTCACGTATTCGCCGAAGCCGCCGCCATTGGGCGTAAATCCCCCGGTCAGTCCGGTAGTCTTGTATTGCGCGCACTGCGAGAAGAGCCGCCGGTGACAGTAGAAACATCCTCCGCAGGGCACGTGATGAAAACTCATCACCCGATCGCCAACACGCCATTTCGTATGCCCGGGACCGATAGCTATCACGGTGCCCGCAAGTTCGTGCCCCAGAATCTGCGGCGCGGGCACGTACGCATGAAAAATCTTCTTAATATCCGTCCCGCAAATCCCGCACGCGGCCACCTTGATCAGCACTTCGTCCGGTCCCACCTCGGGCACCGGGACTTCCTCCACGCGCACCACGCCCTTCTCGCGATAAACACCCGCACGCATGGTTTTTGGAACCACACTGGAGCTACCCGCGCTCGTGGTGGGACCGGCGACGGGACTCGTCGCGGCCTGTGCGCCAATATTTATAGCCGTACTCACTGCAGCCACCCTTGCTTCTTGCTGACCGCGTTCGCCGCCGATACCGCCCACTCATGCGTCATCGCCGTCCGCCGCGCCTCTTCCGCCAGCGCCGGCAGGTAGCGGTCGAGAAAATCCGCCAAAGCCACGGCCGCCTCCCGGCTGCGCCGCCCAAATCGCACCAGCAGCGGCAATTTGTAGGGCTGCAGCGCCAGTTCCTTCAGTAATCCGCCCACCTTTATGTGTCCGCGTTCATCGGCAATTTTCTGAAAATCCAGCGGCAAATCCTCGTCCGCGATATCGCTGATCGCCCGCACCGCCACCGCCCGCACCTGCCGCTCCTGCGCCGCTGCCAAAATGAGCGTCGACTCCATCTCCACCACGTCCGCAATCGCAGCCAGCGACTCCTTCTCCCCCGCGGTCACAATAATCTTCTCCGAGGTAAGAAATGCCTCCACCGCCCGCGCCCCGCACGCCACCGCCGCCTTCACAAAATCCGTGTCACCCGCAATGCCCAGCGCACCATCCTGCGTGATGCCCTTCCGCGCTGCCACAATTCCGCTCAACTGCAGCCCTGCATCCAGCGCACCGGCCAGCCCGCTCGAAATCCACGCCTCATAGGAATCCGGTGGAATGATCCGCATCGCCTTCGCGGCGCTAGCCGGCCCCATCCCCGTCAGCAATACGGTAACTTCGTGCGCCCCGATATTGGCCCGGTACATATCAAATTCCCGCTTCCGCCCGGCATGATCATACTCGTAGGGTACAAACGCATGTCTCCCCTTCCACGGACCGAACTCCGCATCCAGCGCAAAGGTCACAAGAAAGCGCATGTCTCGAGTAATCACGGGACGCAGCAGCCTCCCGCAAGCTTGCATTCCTCTTATTCATAGGATGCCAGACTTAGCCCTCGCGCTACAAAACCGCCGCGATTCTGTTGCGTATTGTGAGCGCTGGTTTTGCAAATGAGTTTCCCCATAGGTCTGCGTCATGCGGCGTGCGCGATTTTCTTAGCGCGCCCCGGCGATACGTATCCGTTCGACTCGTACCATCGCACGGCGCGTTCCAGCGCGTCAGCCACCGGCGACGGCGCAAATCCCAGCTCGCGCGGCGCCCGCGAAGCATCCACAAACATCATGTGTCGGGCGATCTTGACGCCCTCCACAGGAATTTGCGGCTCGCGCCCTAGCAATCGCGAAAACGCCGTCTCCGCATACGCCACGCCGAGCGCCAGCCCGTGCGGAATCTTCAGCTTCGGCGCCGGCAGTCCGGTAATGTGCGCCAGCGTATCCAGCAGCGCCTTCAAGGTTAAGTTCTCCGCACCCAGCAGATAGCGCTCGCCGATTTTTCCGCCCTCGGCAACCAACAAATGTCCCGCGGCGCAGTCCTCCACGCCCACAAAATTCAGCCCCGTCTCCACGTAACCAGGCATCTTGCCATTCAGAAAATCGACGACGATTTTTCCCGTGGGCGTGGGCTTCCAATCCCATGGACCCACCGGCGTCGTGGGCATGGCCACAATCACCGGCAAACCGTTCTTCGCCGCGTCCAGCGCCTCCCGTTCCGCCTGCCACTTCGAGCGTTTGTAGTGGCCAATCATTTCGTCCAGCTTGGCGTCGGTAAATTCATTGGGTAGAGCGCCGACCGCCCCCGCAGCAAGATTGTTCGCGGTAGAATCGCTCGCCGTAGCAGCGCCCGCTTCATGACGATCAACAGCAATGGTCGCGACGGTGCTGGTATAAATCAGCAGCTCGACGCCGGCTTGTTTGGCGGCGGCCAGCAAATTCCTCGTGCCGCCCACATTGGAGTCGTAAATGTCCTGGGGATTCTTTGCCCACAGACGATAGTCGGCGGCCACGTGATAGACGTGCCGTATCCCCGCCATGGCCCGCGCCAGCGATGCCGCGTCGCGCAAATCGCCAGTGACGTATTCCAGGGGCAAATCCGCAATGGCCCGATTGCTACTCGAAGGTCGCAGTAACACACGAACGGTCTCTCCGCGCGCCACCAGTTGCCGGGTAACGTGGCTCCCCAAAAATCCCGCCGCACCCGTAACCAGCGTCGTTGCCGCCGCGGTCACCTCCCCAGAGCCTCGTTCGCGGATACGATTTCTCGCTCCTCTGCGAGCAGTTGCAGTTGGGGAGCAATTCGCGGAGGCATAACACTTGCCGCCAGGGCATGCTCCACATCGGTGGAAAGCGAAGCCCAG
>Ga0302324_100018051_pt1 | contig 13941 bp, 18 predicted proteins | sample Palsa_T0_1_FD_201949 | JGI IMG/M metagenome (GOLD analysis project Ga0302324, IMG submission 201949) | Peat permafrost microbial communities from Stordalen Mire near Abisko, Sweden - Palsa_T0_1 | ecosystem: Environmental > Terrestrial > Soil > Palsa > Peat permafrost | place: Sweden: Abisko... | reverse complement strand
CTTTCGCGTTTACGCACCCAGCCTTTGGCGCGGGGGCGCGAAGTCGAGGCTTGGAAAATCTAAAAAGGCGGTCTCCGGAAAACCCGGAAGCTGAACGCTTCGTCGCCGCCTGGCGTGTTTCGCCTTTTGAAAGGCGATGTTTCACGGTCTGCGTTCGCGCTTCGAAAGCCGCGACCGCCTCGGGTTTCAAATTGCTGACCGGAACGGAGCCGCAACTGGGCAAGTTCGACTATGTCTGGCTGCACGAAATCGAGGAAATAGCGGGGGGTTTCGCCGGATTTGCGCGCGAGCCGCTCGGCGGCCAGAGCAGCGTCCTTTTGCAAAGCCGAATTTCCTTCGGCCTGCGGAATATCGCGCATTGGGCCTTCACGCCGGCTGCTTTCGGGAATCAACGTGTTGGGCCTGAAAGCGCCGAGGGGACCCTCTAAGCCGGTAAGATCGACGCTCCGAGCTACGCATACCCGTTCAGGCGCCGACTTGCGCCTCGATCTGCACCGACGAGAGGTCGAGCCTGACGCCCGGCCCCATCGTCGACGAGATCGCGGCGCGATGCATGTAGGTGCCTTTAGCGCCCGTCGGCTTGGCCTTTAACACGGCGTCGACGAAGGCGCGGATGTTGTCAGCAAGTTGCCCATCGCCGAACGAGGCCTTTCCGACTGAGCCTTGCACGATGCCGGCCTTCTCGGCGCGGAACTCGACGGCGCCGCCCTTGGAGGCTTTCACCGCCGCGGTGACGTCGTTCGTCACGGTGCCGACCTTCGGGTTCGGCATGAGACCGCGCGGACCCAAAACCTTGCCGAGGCGTCCGACCAGCGGCATCATGTCGGGCGTGGCGATGCAGCGATCGAAATCGATCGTCCCGCCTTGCACACTCTGCACGAGATCCTCGGCGCCTACGACGTCGGCCCCCGCCGCGCGAGCCTCGTCGGCCTTCGCGCCGCGCGCGAACACGGCAACCCGCAGCGTCCGCCCCGTCCCGTTCGGAAGATTGACGACGCCGCGCACCATCTGGTCGGCGTGCTTGGGATCGACGCCGAGATTGATCGCGAGCTCCACCGTCTCGTCGAATTTGGCGCTGGCCTTCGACTTGACGAGCTTCACGGCTTCATCAAGCGGATAAAGCTTTGTGCGTTCAACGCCCTCGCGAGCGTTCTTGATGCGCTTTCCAATGTGAGCCATGGCTTACCCCACCACCTCGACGCCCATCGACCGGGCAGAGCCTTCGATCATTTTCATCGCCGACTCGATCGTGTCGCAGTTGAGGTCGATGATCTTCTTCTCGGCGATCTCCTTGATCTGCTCGCGGGAAATCTTGCCGACGAACCCGCGCCCCGGCGTCTTCGCGCCCGATGCCGGCTTCTTGCCGATTTTCAGGCCGACCGCCTTCTTGATGAAGAAGGTGACCGGGGGCTGGCGCATCTCGAAGGTGAAGGAGCGGTCCTGATAGGCGGTGATGACGACCGGGATCGGCGAGCCCTTCTCCAACTGCGCCGTGCGGGCGTTGAAGGCCTTGCAGAACTCCATGATGTTGAGGCCGCGCTGACCGAGCGCGGGACCTATGGGCGGCGACGGATTGGCCGCGCCCGCTGGCACTTGCAGTTTGATATAGCCGGCGATTTTCTTCGCCATTGCGCTGCTCCAAATCAGGCGGGGCCGAAACGCGGACGCCCGCTTTCGACCTCGCCAGGTTGCAGTTCGTGGTGCGAACGGATGTCCCGGCTGGCGACCGGGCGTTCTCCCACGTACGTGAGCGGCGGGCGCTAGCAGATTTGGCGCATCGACGCAACTTGGGTTATCTTAATTTAGGAGGCGCTTCGATGACGATCGCCAAAGTCGTTCGGCCCGGCGAACTCGTCGGCTACGACGAGGACATCCAATTATGGTCGCAACAGCAGGCCCGGCTCCTGCGCGAAGGCCGGTTCGCGGAGATCGACATCGAACACATCGCCGATGAGATCGATGACGTGGGCAAAAGTGAGAGACGCGAACTTGCAAGCCGCTGCGCGGTTCTCCTCGCGCATCTATTAAAATGGAGAATACAACCGTCGTTTCGCTCAAGTTCTTGGCGAGCCACTATTCTCGACCAAAGACAAAGGATCGACATGATCCTCGGGGAGACGCCGAGCCTCGAGTCCGTACTTCGTGATCCGAATTGGCGCCAGGGGGTTTGGCTCGACGCTCGCGCTCAGGCGCGCGGGGAGATGCGAGCAAAGACGGACTCCTTGCCGGCGGCGATTCCCTGGTCGTGGGACTCCACCTTCGATCCGGAATTCTGGCCGGACTAACGATTTCCGCCGCGGTGCGGGATCAGCCAAACGGAAAGTGGGCTGGAGCGCGAGGATTTGCGACACTCGCCATAGCCCTTCGTTGGGGGCGGAACTATTTCTTCTCTTCTTTCGCCTTGCCGCCGCCCTCGGCCCCGGTGAACCTGTGGCCCGGCGCCGTCGCGGCGGGCGGATCGCTAGCGGGGAATGACTCATCCAGCGCCTCGTCGAGCTCATCATCCTGCGCCTTCTGATCGGACTCCTTGGGCGCTTTTTCCTTGCGTTGCTTGGTCGACATCGAAGTCTCTCCGGGAATGCGAAGCGCCGGGAGTCTACGCCGCTTTGCGTGAAAGCCAACCCGTGAACGTGGCGCCGGTTCCTCGGCCGCGCCGACGGACTACGCCATAAGCGCGGCTACAGGCGCCGTGTTCGACTCGATTTGCCGCCTTCATCTTGCTATAGGCTTGCACGGAGCGACATGATGGCCGAGCCCCCGTCCGAACCCACGAATCTCGTTCTCGAGCAACTGCGCCTTATGCGCGCGGAGACAAACGCGCGGTTCGATGATATTGACCGGCGCTTCGGTAGGGTCGATGCCGACATCGCGGATATCAAAAAAGAAATCCGAGGACTCAAACTCAACACCATCGCCGAGATTTACAAAGCCAACCTGACCGTGGCGAGCTTCGCCGATCATGAGCGGCGCATCGAGGCGCTGGAGCGTAAGCTGCCCTGAAGCCGGCGCGTCAGGCTGCAGACGCTTCAAGCGACTACCGGCCCGCTTGTGGCCCGCCCCCCTTGCGAAGACGACCGGCGCTGGAAGTTCACGCCCCTTCATGCCAAAGCCAAGCGGATAGCGCGATGCCGTCCCCCGGCATCGCGGTGTGGAGGAGCCGGGTGCGGATCGCAGTTATCGGCGTCGGCGCCATCGGCGGCCTACTCGCCGCGTCCCTTGCGCGCGCGGGCGAAGAAGTGTCGGTGGTGGCGCGGGGGGCGCACCTGCAAGCCATCCGCGCCAATGGCTTGAAACTCATCGACGCGGCAGGCGAATTCTCGGCGGAAGTCGCCGCGACTGACCGCATCGCCGATTTGCCGCCTCAGGACTGCGTCGTCATCGGCGTGAAGGCGCATCAAGTTGCCGGTGTCGCCAACGTCATCCCGCTCCTGCTAGGCCCTGAGACGACGATCCTTACCGCGCAGAACGGCGTGCCCTGGTGGTATTTTGAAAAGCACGGCGGCGCTCACGAAGGGCGGCGGCTCGAAAGCGTCGATCCCGGCGGCCGCATCGCCAGCGCGCTGCCTATCGAACGCATAATTGGCAGCGTCGTCTACCCCGCCGCGGAAATCGTGGCGCCGGGTGTCATACGCCATATCGAGGGGCATCGCTTCACCCTCGGCGAGATCGACGGCGCCGCGACGGCCCGCGTAAAGGCCCTGTCGGAGACATTCGAGCGCGCCGGCTTCAAATCGCCCGTTGTCTCCGACATCCGCTCGGAAATCTGGCTGAAACTCTGGGGCAATGCGACCTTCAATCCGGTCAGCGCGCTGACCCGCGCCACGCTCGAAGACATGTGCCGCTTCCCGCCTTCGCGCGAGCTGATCGCCGGCATGATGGCGGAGGTGCGTTCCGTCGCGGAGGCGCTCGGCGTGCGGTTCCGCCTATCGATAGAGAAGCGTATCGCCGGCGCTGAGGCGATCGGCGCCCACAAGACCTCGATGTTGCAAGACATCGAAGCCGGCCGCGCCCCGGAAATCGACGCCCTGCTCGGCGCGGTATTGGAGCTGGCCGCAATTGTCGGCGTGGATGTCCCACGACTGTCGGCCGTTTACGCGCTCGTCAAGCTTTTGACCACGGGCGAACGGAAACCGCCGCTCAGCTGAGCGACGCCCCTGGCCTGGTGCTTGCAAACCCCGATTTCCGCCGACGCTCGCGCGCCTCCGCGGGGGTTCCAACCAAGGCCAGGGCGGCGACGCCGGCCGTGCCGACTCCGGTCGCCAACGCGTCGCAGCGTATTCTGCGTTCGAGGTCCTTCAGACTGTCGTCCGCGGGGTCGCGCCATAAACACACGAGGACTTTCGCGTTCGGACATCGTTGCCGCGCCTCGCGAACCGCCGCTCTAAGATGCGCGATCGTCAAAGGCTCGATATAGCATAGGCAGACCAACGCCACGGCGTCACGCTCCGCCGTAGTCGCCGTCCGCGCCTCTTCGATCGTGACCGCCTGGCTCGGCAATCCCCGGCGCGTCAGGGCGTGCACGAGCATCGCCGCGGCAATCGCGTCGAGTGGATGCTCTCCGTGCAGCACCGCCGCCCCGCGTCGCGACCGCAGCAATGCGTCCTGCCGCGCTTCGGCGCTCGAGGGGCCGCGTCGCAGCCTCGCAAACGGTCGCAACAACCGGCGCCAGCGGGCGGTCCGGCCGGATTTCGAAGCATCGAGCCGGGCCACCAGCTGCGCCATTGAGGTGGTCATGGCTTGCAGCCGCACGTCGTCGAGATCGCCGCGCGACACATCCACGTGGGCGCGTCGCAGCGCCTCCAACGCCACCGCGTCATAGTAATCCGCGATCTCGCCGCGTTTGAGGAAGGGCCGCGCCTGCGCCGCGGCTTCTCGGGGATCGCCGGCGAGCATGCGCTGATAGAACGTTTCATGGGCGGCGAGCGGCGGCTCGTCGCCGAGCAGCGTTTCGAGGAAGGCCAGGCCCGGCGCGTGGCGTCCGAGCACGACCAGGCAGGTCGTCAGCGGCGTCGCGAGCACCAATCCGATGGGACCCCAAAGGAAGGCCCAGACCGAGGCCGAAATCACCACCGCGACCGGCGAAAGGCCGGAGCTATGGCCGAACGCCAGAGGCTCGATCACCTGACCGGCGATCGACTCGGCGACGACGAAAAGCGCAAGCGTGAGAAAAAAGATCGACCAGCCCGGTTCGACGCCCAACGCGACGAACAGCGGCGGGACGACGCCGATCAGCACGCCGATGTAGGGCACAAAGCGCGCCACAGCGGCGATCGCGCCCCAAAGCGCGGGATTCGGCAAGCCGATCAGAAACAGTCCGCCGGCGATGACGACCCCAAACACGCTGTTCAAAATGACCTGGGCGAACAGCGTGCGCCCGACCCGCCGACCCGCGTCGTCAATCGCCTCGGTCGTGCGATAGATATCCTTGGCGCCGATGAGCTTGATGAGGCGGTTTCGCAAATCCTCCTGTTGAGCGAGCAGAAAGGCGGTGAACACCAGTACGATCGCCAGTTCGGCGAGCGGTGAAAGAACAGGTGATGCGAACGAGCCGATCACGCTGATGCGCGAGAACGGCGAGTTATCGACGACGACCACCTTTTGCGGCGCGGGCGTCCCTGGCTCCGGCGGCGCGGCCTCCTTCAAAGCGCCCTCGATCATCGCGAACACGCCTGACGACTTGTCGCCGCCGAAGCGTTGCGAAATCCCGTGCACTTTCTCTTCGATGTTGCGGCGGTAGGACGGCAGTTGCGAGGCCATGTCCGAGACCTGGCCGCTGACAAAGGTCACACACAATCCGATCGCGCCGACAAACAATATCAGCGCGCCGATCGCACCGATCGCGCGCGGCGCGCCAAGGTTTTGAGCCGCGCGAACCACCGGCGACAGCGCGAAGCTCAGCAATGTCGCAAGCGCCAGCGGGACTAACACGTCTTTGGCGAGAACCAGCACGGCGCCGAGGCTCAACGCCAAGACGACCGCCGCGGTTGCAGTCACCAATCCGTTGAGGCGACCGTCCTCACTCATCGCGTGGATTCGACTTTACTGGGCTTCGACCGCTGGTTCGTCATCGCTCTCGCCCTCGCCGACCGCGGCGCCGATCTGTTGCATCAAGCGCGCGATATCGACGGGCTTGGCGTGAAGCTCGGACGCGCCGTTCTGCATCGCCGACGACCGCTCCTCTTCCGAGTTGTTCGCCATCAGCACGATAATGGGAATGGCGCGGGTATGATCGTCGTGTTTGAGAGCCCGCGCCGTCGACCAATCCTGTTCGCCGCGCAACTGTGAAGCGAGCAGGATCAACGCGGGCTGCGCGGCCTTTGCGGTCGAAACGGCGGCGTCGCGCTCCTGCGCGAGGATCACCACATGGCCGCGACGCTCCAGGCGTTGCGCCAGCATCTCGCTGAGCTGTTCGTTGTCTTCGACGACAAGTATTTTCGCCATGCAGGGGGCCCTTCGTGGAATTAAACGCAACCTCAGGCTGTGAGTTCCGCCCCGCCAACTGGACGCCGCCCCAGGGGGCTTTTTCCGAGGCGCGGCGCCGCGCAGCCATCACGTGCACGTCAAGTGAAGTGTCGCTCGGTTTCGCGCGAGCGGGCGCGACGCTATCTCTATCCAATGAAACAGGCGGCGACGATCCTTCAATTTTCCACCCGAGGGCGCGGTCTTCTGGAGATCACGGGCGAGACGGGGGACTGGCTTTCCGCCTCGGGGGTGGAGACAGGTCTGGCGACACTGTTTTGCCGCCACACCTCGGCTTCGCTGGTGATTCAGGAAAATGCCTCGCCCGAAGTCAGATCCGACCTAGACGCCGCCTTCGCCCGGCTCGTCCCGGAAACGCCGGGGCTTTACAGGCACGACGAGGAGGGGCCCGACGACATGCCCGCGCATATTCGCTCCGCGCTGACGGGCGTGAGCCTATCGATACCGGTCATTGGCGGGCGTTTGGCGCTTGGGACGTGGCAGGGAATTTTTCTGTTCGAGCACCGCAGACGGCCGCATCGGCGGGAGGTGGCGGCGCATGTGATGGGGGAATAGGGGCGCGGATTTGTGCAGAGTCAGGCGGCAACCGCGCGCTATTCCCACGCTTCTAGCTCTTCGTCCGGCAATGGGTCGAAGAATTCGGGGCCAATATCGATTTCGCCTCTCATCGACCCGGATTCGCGTTTTGGCCCTGGCGCCACGTAGCGCGTCAATTTTGCGATCGGAGTCTTTCCTCTCGCGAGAATGAACTCTTCGCCCGCTTCAACTTGCGCCAGCAGTTGAGAGAGGTTGGCTTTCGCAGTGCGGATGGTCACGATCTTCACGCGATACGCTTAGCTAAAGGCAGTTAGTCAGTCACGGACGGATATGGGCCTGCCTACCCCATCCCCTCCACCGCCTCCAACAGCAGCCGAATATCCTCCTCCCGCGAAAGCCGGTGATCGCCGTCGCGGATGAGGCTCAGCGTCACCGGGTCCATTGGCATGTGTTCGACGAGCGTCATGGCGTGTTGGTAAGGCACGTCGGAGTCCTTCATGCCCTGGAGGATGCGGACCGGGGCATGCGACCGGATGATGCCGCCGAGCAACAGATGTTTGCGTCCGTCCTCGATCAGCGCGCGGGTGTAGACGTAAGGCTCGGTCGAGTATGCGGAGGGACGCTCGTAGCGCCCGTCTCGCAGGATTGCGACGCGCCCCTCCTCCGGCAGCCGCGGCCACAGCAGCGCCTCGGTGAAATCGACCGCCGGCGCAATCAGAACCAGCCCGGCAAGACGATCGGCCTCTTTGGCCTCGGCCAGCGCCCGCGCCGCCAGCAGCGCGATCCAACCGCCCATCGACGAGCCGACCAGGATTTGCGGTCCGCGCGAGAGCCCGCGGATCGCGGCGAGACTTTCCTGGAGCCAACGGCCGATCGCGCCTTGCTCGAAATCGCCGCCCGAACGGCCGTGCCCGGAATAGTCGAAACGAAGACAGGCGCGGCCCCGGCGCGCGCAAAAAGCGTCGAGCGCCTGCGCTTTGCTTGATTCCATATCCGACTTGAATCCGCCGAGCCAGATCACGCCCGGCTTCGCCGAGCCCGCAACGGGGCGGACGCGATACGCAATTTCTCGGGAATCCTTAGCTTTGCCGACCTTCAGAAATTGCGGTTCGCCGGAATTCACGCTTGGATGACTCCATGATTCGATCCGAACCAGATTATTGCCTTTTGAACCTGCCGCTTCCAACGCGCCTTCGCAAGCCGGCGCGCGGCCTTGGCGCGGCGACATGATCGTCGCGGCCCGCGCGTTCGCGCAGACGCGACCGAATCTCGCCGGACGCACGGTTCTGCAAATCCTGCCGCGGCTCGAGGCGGGCGGGGCGGAGCGCACCACGCTGGACGTCGCCGCCGCGCTCGTGCACGCGGGCGGCCGAGCACTGGTCGCCTGCGACGGCGGCCGGCTGGTTAGCGAACTGCAGGCGCAGGGCGGCGTTTGGCTGCCCTTCCCCGCCGCAACCAAGAACCCCCTCGCCATGGCGTTCAACGTGCGCAAACTCGCGCGCGTCATAATCGAGGAGCGGGTCGACGTCGTGCACGCGCGCTCGCGCGCGCCTGCCTGGGTGGCGCTCGGCGCGTCGCGCATCGTCGCGCGGCCGCTGGTGACCACCTACCACGGCGCCTACGGCGGCGGTTCGGTCCTAAAACTCCGGTACAATTCGGTGATGGCGCGCGGCGACGTCGTCATCGCCAATTCGCACTTCACGGCGGACGCGATCGCAAAGCTCTACCCATTCGCGCGCGAAAAGCTGCACGTCATCCACCGGGGCACGGATTTGCGCGCGTTTTCGCCGAGCGCGGTCGACCCGCAGCGCGTGACGAATTTGCGCGAGGCGTGGGGCGTCGCGCCGCACGAGCGCATCGTGCTGCTGGCGGCGCGGCTGACGAGCTGGAAGGGGCAGCGCGTGCTGATCGAGGCGGCGGCGCGGCTCGAGCTCGAAGGCGTGCGCTACGTGCTCGCCGGCGACGCGCAGGGACGCGACGGATACGTCAAGGAGATCGACAAGGCGATCGAGGCGCGGGGATTGAAGGGCGTGGTCGTGCGGGTCGGCCATTGCACGGACATGCCGGCGGCGTTCCTGGCGGCGACCGTCGTCGCCGTGCCCTCGACCGAGCCGGAGGCGTTCGGCCGCAGCGCGGTGGAGGCGCAGGCCCTGGGGACGCCGGTGGTGGTCACCGACCTCGGCGCCGTGCCCGAGACCGTGCTCGCCCCGCCTGACGTCGGCGCGGAAGCGCGCACAGGATGGCGAATCGCGCCCGGCGATGCAGACGCCCTGGCGACAGCGCTGAAAGCGGCGCTGAGCCTCGGCGCCACCGCGCGCGAGGCGATGGCGCGCCGCGCCCGCGCACATGTAGAGCGGCACTTCTCGCTGGAGCAGATGACGCGGGAGACGCTGGCGGTCTACGGGTCGGTGCTGGGCGGGTGAAGTGAGAGGTCAGGGTTCAGAGGTCAGAGGTCAGGGATTGGCGGAGGGCGTAGAGCATGCGGCTGAGTTCATCAGCCAATGCCAGCGCAGGTTCAGGCGCGGCTTTGGGCAGGAGATCGGCGCGCGCCGCAATCAGAAGAAATGTTTCTGTCTCGGCGAGAGAGCCCCGAGCAATGCTGATGAAATGCGCATAGTCCTTGCGCGTCTCGCGTTGATATCCCTCGGCGATATTGGCCGGGACGGAGGCGACGGCGCGCAGAAGCTGCGAAGTCAACCGAAACTGCTCTTCTTTTGGCAGGGATCGCGATAGCACGTAGACCATTTCCGCAAGATCCATCGCCTTCCGCCAAACCTGCAGCTCGCGATATCCCTTCACACTCTTGTCCCCCCGGAGCCCTACCCCGTCCTCTCACCCCTGACCTCTCAACCCTGACCTCTCAACCCTGACCTCTGACCCCTCCCCTCACATATCCTGATAGTTCGGCCCCCCACCCCCTTCCGGCGTGGTCCAGGTGATGTTCTGAGAGGGATCTTTCACGTCGCAGGTCTTGCAGTGCACGCAGTTCTGCGCGTTGATAACGAAGCTCGGCTCGGTCTTCTTCGCTTCGTCCGCGTAGACGACCTCATAAACGCCGGCCGGGCAGTAGAGCCGCGCCGGCTCGCCGTAGAGCGGCAGGTTGACGCGGATCGGGATCGTCGGATCGGTCAGCCGCAGATGCACCGGCTGATCTTCCTCGTGATTGGTGTTCGATAGAAACACCGACGACGCTTTGTCGAAGGAAATTTTGCCGTCGGGTTTTGGATAGACGATTGGCGGCTCGCCCTTGATGGGATGCGTCGCCGCGGCGTCGGAATGGCCATGCGCGAGCGTGCCGAACAGCGAGAAGCCGAACAGTTCGTTGGTCCACATGTCGAGCCCGGCGAGCGGCACGCCGAGGGTGAGGCCGAAGCGCGACCATAGCGGCTTGACGTTGCGCACGAGCTGCAAATCTCGACCGATCTCGGACGCGCGCCAGCCTTCATCGTAGGCGTTGAGCTGGTCGTGCTGGCGCCCCTGCCCTAGCGCAGCATGCGCGGCTTCGGCGGCCTGCATGCCCGAGAGCACCGCATTGTGCGTGCCCTTTATGCGCGCGAAGTTTAGGAAGCCGGCGGAACAGCCAATCAGCGCGCCGCCAGGAAACACCAGCTTTGGCACGGATTGCACGCCGCCCGAGGAGATCGCGCGCGCGCCATAAGAGAGCCGCTTCGCGCCGTCGAAGTTTCCCCGCATCAGCGGATGGGTCTTGAAGCGCTGGAATTCGTCGAACGGCGACAGCGTCGGGTTCTTGTAGCTGAGATGCACGACGAACCCGACCGCCATCAGGTTGTCGCCATAGTGGTAAAGGAACGAGCCGCCGCTCGCGCCCGCGCCGAGCGGCCAACCAAAGCTGTGCTGCACCAGCCCCTTCTTGAAAAGCTTCGGATCGACGCGCCAAATCTCCTTCAGGCCGATGCCGAACTGTTGCGGATCGCGGCCCTCGTCCAAACGAAAGCGCGCCATGATCTGTTTGGCGAGCGAGCCGCGCGCGCCCTCGGCGATCAGCGTGTATTTGCCGCGCAGCTCCATGCCGCGGGTGAAATTGTCTTTTGGCTTGCCGTCGCGGCCGACCCCCATGTCGCCGGTGGCGACGCCGACGACTTCGCCGTTCTCGCCATACAAAACCTCGGCCGCAGCAAAACCCGGATAGATCTCGACCCCGAGCGTCTCCGCCTTGGCCGCCAACCAACGTGTCACAGCGCCGAGCGAACCGACGAATTTTCCGTGATTGTTCATCAGCTTCGGCATCGGCCAGTTCGGCAGGCGCACGCCGCCATTGGCCCACAACAGATAGAAACGGTCCTCGCTGACTTCGGTCGTCAGCGGCTGCTCCGGATCGGTTCGCCAATCCGGCAGCAGTTTATCGAGGCCGATGGGGTCGATGACGGCGCCGGAGAGAATATGCGCGCCGACCTCCGAGCCCTTCTCGACGACGACGACAGTGCGCTCAGGATCTAGCTGCTTGAGGCGGATCGCTGCGGAAAGGCCGGACGGGCCGGCGCCGACGATGACGACGTCGTACTCCATTGCCTCGCGCGCGGGCAATTCCGTCTCGGACATGAGCGTACTCCTCGCGCCGCGCGATAGCAGAAACGCCGCCTTACGCAAATGCGCGAGGAGTTAGTTTACATGTGAACTTTCTGTCAAGTGGCGCGGAGGCCGGCGCGTCGGAGCGTCGGCGTCCACCCCGACGTTGACGCGCCGCGTCGTCGGCGTGGGAGCCGACGCTCCGAATTATCCGGGCGGCATTCGTTCGAATTTCCGCAACGAGGCATCCATCGTGTCCCAGGCACGGCCGCGGATGGCGTAGGTGACCGCCTGCGGGTTGAATTGGCCGGGGTCGTCAAGGCTAGTCGCGGTGACCGAAAACAGGTCCGGCATGGCGACGAATGTCAAATAGACCGGGACTCCACAGGTCGGGCAGAAGGCGTGGAGCTTTTCGTTGCCGCTGTCGCCCGCCACCCGCCAGGTATTGGCTTCGCCCTTGATTGTCACATCGGCTCGCTGGGGGAAGGTAAGATAAGACCCATGCCCTGTGCCGCTTCGTTTCTGGCAGTCGCGGCATTGGCAGTGGTTCTCGAAAATGGGTTCGGCTCTCGTTTCATAGCGGATCGCGCCACACGCGCATCCGCCGCTATAGGTCTTGGTCATCGTGATGATCCTGCTGTCAGAGTTGTTGATTGGCGTCGGATCAGGCCGATTTTGGCTTGGCCTTAAGGTCAATGCCGCGGCCGGTTTCCAGGAAGGATTTCAGACTGGAGAGGACGGCCGGCCAACCTTGTTTGACGCCTTTCGCCATTCCGCTGCCGGCTTCGAGTTCGTCATGGGTGACCGTCAGCCGGACCATGTTGTCGTATTCCTCAATCGCGAACGTCACCCGGCTGTAGCTGGCGGGATTGGCTGCCTGCGAAGCATTCGCCCAGGAGATGACAAGACGGGTCGGCCGCGAGATCTCGATGACCTCGCCGACGAGTTCGACAGTCCGCTCGTCGTTGGCGCGGATATGCTCCCATTTCGATCCAGGCTCCCAGTCGGAGACGTTTTCGTGGCCCCAGTAGCGCCTTGCGACGTCCGGTTTGGTTATGGCCTCGAAGACCTTTTCCGGGGTCGAGAGGATATAGGTCACATAGACAAAGCTGGTTGTTTCTTTGGTCATTGTCACTTCCCTTCGAGCTCCTTCTTCAGATCGTGCAGCAGGCTGAGCCGCTGACGTTCGAATTTGCGCACCCATCGTTCGTAGACCTCGTGCAGCGGCACGGGGTTGATGAAATGCAGCTTCTCCCGACCACGCCGAACCGTGCTCACCAGATTGGCGTCTTCGAGAATCCCAAGGTGCTGCGTGGCGGATTGCCGGGCCATGTCGAGGTTCTCGCAAAGCTGGCCAAGCGTCTGCCCGTTCTTCTCGCAGAGAAGGTCAAGCAGCTTTCTGCGGGTCGGATCGCCCAGCGCTTTGAAAACCTCGTCTGCGTCCATCGGTCGCTTTCGTGTGCGGACCCAATATGCAGGTAAATACCTGCATGTCAAGAGACGAGGGGCGCGCCACGCGGAACCCATGTCATTCCGTCGAACGCGGGAATCCAGTGAGCCGCGACACGGCCGTGGCGATTGCCAGCGAGCGGCGGAAGAGCGGCGGCGCGGAGAAAGCGGAAATTGACAGCGTGGACGCTCACACGCCAACCGCGGTCAACGACCGCGGCTACATCCGGCGCCCGCCGTGAGAGCGGTTACTCGAACCGGTACAGCGTCGCCGGGTTGGCGACCAGGATGCGATTGCGCGTCGCCTCATCAGGCGCCCAGTCGGTCAGGAGGTCGAATAGGACCGCGTCGTCGGGTTTGGCGTCGGCCTTTTCGGTCGGATGCGGCCAGTCGCTGCCCCAGACCATTCGCTCCGGCGCCGCCTTCACATAAGCCGCTGCGACCTTGCTCACGTCCGCATAGGTCGGCGGCCCTGTTTTGCCATCCATGTAGGCGCCCGAAAGCTTTACCCAGGTCCGGCCCTTTTCGATGAGTTTCAGCACCAATGCGAACGCCGGATGATCGACGCCGGCCGGTTCGGGAATGCGCGCCATATGATCGAACACGATCGGCGAGGGCAGCCGCTGCAGAAGATCCGCAATCTCGACGATCTGGCCGCCCAGCATATGGATTTGGACATGCCAGCCAAGATCGTTGACGCGCTTCGACAGCGGCTCGATCATCTCGGCCGTGGTGGCGCCGGATTGGACGAGATTGAAGCGGATCCCGCGTATGCCGAGATCGTTCAGGCGCTTCAGTTCGGCGTCCGTGACGCTCGTATCGACCACCGCCACGCCGCGGGCGGTCGCGCCGAGCTTGGCCATGGCGTCGAGGGTGCAGGAATTGTCGGTTCCGTAGGTCGACGGGGTGACCACGACGTTGCGCGTCGTGCCGAGCCGCTTCTGCAGC